>ENA-UOIZ01000025-UOIZ01000025.1-human-gut-metagenome-genome-assembly--contig:-P88-NODE-25-length-178285-cov-18.691820_pt1 | contig 178285 bp, 155 predicted proteins | sample MGYA00242336_ERZ723883 | MGnify/ENA metagenome assembly ERZ723883 | reverse complement strand
TCAGGGATTTTTATCCCCTAATCCCCTATTTTTCGCTTGCACCTTTACTCCCATTGACGGGAGGTTTGAAGGGGAATGCGGAACATGAATGTGGCCGGGGGGGGAACGGCGTTCACCGTTCAGCGCATGGGAAGGCGGCGCTTTCTGAAACAGAAGCCGACGGTAAAAGTAACCAGAGTTCCGATGGTAACGCGCCACGGAAATGCTATTTCCGGAACATATTGTTGCCAGCCGGAGGGCAGAGGGATAAGTTCCGTCAGTAAAGCGATGACAAAGAATCCTGCCGCCATGGCAATGATGTTTCCTGAGTCGCTGCCTCTGGTGCGGGTCAGCATTCCCAACAGGAAAATGCCAAGCAGGGAGCCATAGGTGTAGCCGAAAATGCCCAGGGCTATTTGGATGATGCGGACTTCCGGGTGATGCACCACATACCACGCTGTGATGGAACCCACGAGGATGAGCAGCAGGGAGAAAACGGCCGTTCCCCAGCGCACGCACCGGAGCAGCTGCCGTTCCGTGGCTTCCGGTTTGAATATTCCTTGGTACCAGTCCTTGGTGGCGGTAGTCGCCAGGGAGTTTAGAGCCGTGGAGAGGGAGCCCATGGCTGTCGCCAGAAGTCCGGCGATCAGCAGCCCGCGGATGCCGTTGGGAAGCTCATGGATGATGAAGTAGGGAAACACATGCAGCTGCGGCGTGTCTGCAGGGAGGTTTGCCGGGTTGTATTGGTAGAAGACATAGAGAAGAATGCCCGTGAAGAGGAAAATGATAACGATGGGGAAGTCCAGCAAGCCGGATACGATGACTGCACGCGTTCCCGCCTTGCTGTTTTTTGCCGCCAGCATGCGCTGCACCATGTCCTGGTCCGTGCCATGCGTAGCCATGGTGATGAAGGTTGCTCCCAGGAAGGCTGCCCACACCGTGTATTCCTGGCCCAGCACGCGGGCGCCTTGTTGGAGGAAGTCCAGGCCTTCTCCGGTTCCCCAGGAGAAGAATTTCCAATCGTCTCCACCATTCATGGCGGCGGAGATGGAGCTCCACCCTCCGGGGATATGGGAGAACAGTACCCACAGGGCGGAAAGCATGGAGACTCCCAGAACGACGGCCTGGAGGACGTCCGTCCAGACGACGGCTTTCAATCCTCCGATCGCGGTATAAATTGTCGTGGCGACGGAGATGGCAACCAGGGCGGCAATGTAGAGCAGGACAATCTGGTCGGCGTTTGCCGTGACGCCTGTCAGGAACTGGTAGGCAATGACCAGCAGAATGCCCGCGAAATAGAGCCTGGTTCCGCTGGCGAGCACCCGGCTGATCAGGAAGACCATGGAGGCTGTCCGCCGCGTCAGGAGCCCGAATCTTTTTTCCAGGTATTCATAGATGGAAACAACCTTGTAGTCATAATAGGGCTTGAGAAAGAGCCTGCCGACGATGATGCGGCCCAGGATGGTGCCGATGCAGAGCTGGGCGTATGTGAAGTTGCGGGTATGGTACCCTTCTCCGGGAGCCCCCAGGAAGGTGGCCGCGCTGATTTCCGCCGCCAGGATAGAGGCCAGAATAGCCCACCAGGGCAGGGAGCGGTTGCCCAGGGCATAGTCTGTCAGGGAGTTTTGCTTTCGTCCCGCATAAATGCCAATGCAGAAGATAGCAAGAAAGTAAATGACGATGACGAAAAGGTCCGTGAGCATGCCTGGAAAGAGAAGGCCTTTTCCGGAATGGAAATTCCGGAAAAGGCCCCGGGCTTAATGAAAGGGTCAGGAGTGGCTCTTGTGTTCCAGCGAGGCTGAAACCAGGCCGGAAAAGAGCGGGTGGGCCCGGTTGGGAGCGGACTGGAATTCCGGATGGTACTGGCAGGCGATGAAGAAGGGATGATCGGGAAGTTCCACGACTTCCACCAGTCCGTGTTCGTCATTGACGGCGCTGATGACCAGCCCCGCGTTTTCCAGTTCGTCGCGGTAGGCCGGGTTGAATTCGTACCGGTGGCGGTGGCGTTCCGTAACGCTGTCCTTGCCGTAAAGCTTGTGCGCCAGCGTTCCGGGCCGGATCAGGGCCTTGTAGGCGCCCAGGCGCATGGTGGCTCCCATGGCCTTGATGCCTTTTTGCTCTTCCTGGAGGCTGATGACGGGATGGGTGGTTTTCTGGTCGAATTCCGTGGAGTTGGCGTCATCCATGCCGCAGATGTGGCGTGCGTACTCAATGACGGCCACCTGCATGCCCAGGCAAATGCCCAGGAACGGGATTCCTTTGGTGCGCGCGTATTCCACCGTCTGGATTTTCCCTTCAATGCCGCGGTCTCCAAAGCCGCCCGGCACCAGAATGCCGTCCACGGAGCCAATCATGGCCTCCGCGCCCTTTTCCTCAATTTCTTCCGCGTCTATCCGGAGAATTTCCACGCGGGCGTCATTTTCCGCACCGGAGTGAGTGAAGGATTCATAGATGGATTTGTAGGCGTCCTGGAGAGCGATGTATTTACCTACTACGGCAATCCTGATGGAGTGGCTGGGGCTGATGACCCTGCCGACGTAACGCTGCCAGTCCGCCAGATTGGGCGCCGGAACGTCCAGTCCCAGCCGCCTGGTGACAATGCGGTCTATTTTATCCTGGCTGAGGTCCAGAGGGCATTCGTAGATGGTGTTTTTGACGTCGCGGAAGGCAATGACGTTTTTGGCTTCCACGTTGCAGAACATGGCGATTTTGCGGCGTTCGTCTTCACTCATGTCGTATTCCGTCCGGCAGATGATCACGTCCGGCTGGATGCCGATTTCCCGGAGCTTGGCGACGGATTGCTGGGTGGGCTTCGTTTTCATTTCCCCGGCGGCCTTGATATAGGGGAGCAGGGTGACGTGAATGAAGCAGACGTTGTCACGGCCCACTTCCAGGGCGAATTGGCGCAGGGCTTCCAGGAAAATGTGGCCTTCCATGTCCCCGACCGTGCCGCCGATTTCCGTGATGATGATGTCCACGTCTGATTTTTCCGTGACTTCATAGAGGCGGTTTTTGATTTCATCCGTGACATGCGGAATGTATTGAACCGTTTTTCCCAGATAGTCTCCCCGGCGTTCCTTCCGCAGCACGCTTTCAAAGACCTGTCCGGAAGTGAGGTTGTTGAGCCGGGAGAGGCTGCAATGGACGAAGCGTTCGTAATGGCCCAGGTCCAGGTCCGTTTCCGCTCCGTCGTTCAAGACGTACACTTCCCCATGCTGGAACGGGCTCATCGTTCCGGGGTCCACATTCAGGTAGGGGTCGAATTTTTGAAGGGTTACCTTGAGTCCGCAGCGTTCCAGCAGCGTGCCGATGGATGCCGCCGCCAGTCCTTTGCCGAGAGAGGAGACAACACCGCCTGTGACGAAGATATATTTCATGATTTGCTTCCTAGTGTATGTTTAATAAGATTTGTTCCACCTGTTCCGCCTGTTCCGGCGTATCCACGCCCACACTGACGTGGTCCGTCAGGATGACCCGGATTCTGGCCCCGTTTTCCAGTGCGCGCAGTTGTTCCAGGGATTCCGTCTGTTCCAGGGGGGTCGGGGCCCAGCGCACATAGTTTTCAAGGAAATCGCGGCGGTAGGCGTAAATACCCAGATGGCGCAAGGGTGGCGCTACGCGTGGATGGCGGGCGTAGGGAATGACGGAACGGGAGAAGTACAGGGCGTCTCCGTTACGGGCAAGGGCCACTTTGACAATGTTCGGGTTGTCCAGATCCTCCCGGGTGCTGATGGGGCAGGCGACGGTGGCCATGGAGAGGGCTTCGTCCGAGACCAGGGCTTCCGCCAGCCTGTCAATCAGGGCCGGGTCAATGAGAGGTTCGTCCCCCTGAATATTGACGACATGGGTGGCGGCAGGGAAGGAACGTACCGCTTCCGCCAGGCGGTCACTGCCGCTGGGATGGTCCGGAGAGGTCATGATGGCCCTGGCTCCAAAGGATACGGCGGCGTCAAAAATGCGCTGGTCGTCCGTGGCGATGGCGATGGCGTCCAGGCGGGAACAGCGGCAGACGCGTTCCCATACGTGCTGGACAAGAGGTTTTCCTGCAATGGGATGAAGGGGCTTGCCCGGAAATCTGGAGGAACCCCAGCGTGACGGAATGAGGCCGATGATGTGGTGGGAAGTATCTGCTGCCATGGGAAAAGGAACCGCCCCGAAAGGTAGCAACTCCCTTTGAATTAGTCCAGCCTCAAGCATAGGGAACGCCTGTTTTTCCGGGGAAGGAACAGTCAGCCGGAAATGGATGCCGTTGCGGCAGCTTGCCGTTTTTCCTGCGTTTTCCGGATCATGAGCGGCATGTATTCCTTGCGGACATGGAGGGATACATAGAGGCCCTCCCTCTTGGCGCAGGAGTAGAGTACTTTGATGATGGCCAGGGATATGATGTCCATCGCAATGGTGATGCTTTCCCCAAAGATCAGGAAAAAGAAGATTGGTTTGGTGAAATAGACGGCGGAAACATACAGGATGCCGAGCTTGTATTGATGGTTGCGGTAAATTCTACTGACGATCCATGCGTAGGTCATGCCAACGACGGACAGGATAAGGTACAGGGAAATCCCTATGTAGCCGAGCGTTTGAATTGTGGAAATGGGGCCGCTGTGCCATTGGCCGTTCCAAGCAAAGGCGCTTTGGTCTTTGCTCAGGTTGTAGGCTTCTTCATACACATTGGCTTTCACGATGCTGATATCCCGTGAAAAGCCGTCTCCGAATATTTTGTCCTGAATAAAGTGTTCACGGTCATCCAGAGCCCAGCTCCACATTTCAAAGCGCCAGTTGATGGAGTCTTCGGCGTTTGCCTTGGCTTGCGCGCTGACGTCCAGGAAAGGAACGGCTGAGAGGGTGCGCTGGATGCCGAAAGGCAGAGAATGGAGCATGCCCGCAGAGGAGAGCAGCAAGAGCAATAGCACTCCGAGGACGGGAGCCAGAAGGCAGAAGAACCATCTTCTGTAAATTAGGGATATGGTGAAGAACAGGAACAGAACCTGGGCCATGGCGGAGCGAAATCCGCTTAACAGGATGCCAACGGTTCCAAGAAGAAGTAACGCCCCCCACCAGGGACGCTTGATCATCTGCCACACGGAGTAGTTGATGATGAGCAGCTGCATCACCAAGATAGAAATTCTGAGGAAGGAAGAGTTCCGGGAGTTTTCGGAGAGTGTGCCTGCGGAGCCCGCGCTCGCGGCAAGATCCGCCCCGGCGCTATCCGGAGAAAGGAGGCTCCGGGCGGTTAGGATAAGGGTAAAAACGATGGTCAGGAAAACAGCCCATTGAAGCACTTTGCCCAGTTCATGGCTGGTCGTTTTTAACGAGGACAGGCAGAGATAGGCCAGGAGGGCCTGGAGGAAAAGGATGTATCCCTTGCCTCCGTAGTAGTCTTCCAGCACATCCAGCCCCAGAGCGAAAGGGTGGCTCAGGAAGATGTAGCCCACATGCATGAACAGCACGAGGACGACAGCGTCCAGAAGGGGGGCGGAATTCCACGTCAAGCTTGAACGCCTGAGCATGGCGTTCCACAAGTAACAAGGAAGGGTTATTCCGTAAGCAAGGAGGGGAGCGTAATCCCTTAAGGAGGGGATGGGCAGGAAAAGAATGGGTATCAGTATCCACAGATACCACACTTTTCCCTTCATCAGGAATAAGGCGGCCAGGATAAAGGGGGAAACAGCCAGAACTATAGAAAGGGGATCGCCGTCCGCCGACATGATGCCGCCTATGATGGCTAAAAGAATGGCAACGACTGAAACCAGTACAATTTTAAATAAGTTACCATTCATAGGGCTACCCGTTATTCCCGAATAAAAAACAGTAGCGGGAAAGAGAGATGGATGGTGGAGTATAGGGGATTCGAACCCCTGACCTTCTCATTGCGAACGAGACGCTCTACCAACTGAGCTAATACCCCGTGGGAAATACCGGAAAGAATTTAGTTCATCCCGCGTTTGAAAGCAAGCGGAATTCGTCAGGAAAGGCAAATAAGAAGGAAGATGCCGCCTTTCCTCATCTCGTGCGGGTGTTTCATGATTGCCGGAGGCCGTCCGCAGGGAAGATGGCTATTTCCGGGAACGCCCGGCTTTTACGGGAAAGGAGGAACGCCCCGGTCTGGAAGCCGGAGGGCCTGCGGGAATGTTCAGGTGTAAAGGCAGGCGGGCCTGATGTTTCCGATTTTTGCGAAGGCCCGTTTGCCGGAATTGGAGCGTCAGCGGCCCTGCTTGTTTTTAATGCGGTTTCTGAGATGGGCTTCTTCAAAAAGGCCGTCCATGTATAATCCCACGGCTTGAGCTTTTCTGAGACTCCGGGCTGCATCCCTCAGGGCCGGAAGCGCTTCTTCATAGGATGGCATTTTCCCTTTTTTAACAGGGGATGCTTCCACAAGGTGCCACCCCCACCGGCTTTTGAGAAGTACCGGCCTGTTGTCCGGAACGTCTGCCAACGCCAGACCCAGGGTTTCCTTGGCGCGGGCGGGGCTTATCCAGCCGAGTTCCCCGCCGGCGGGAGCGGAACGTTCGTCTTCACTGAATTCCCTGGCGAGCCGGGAGAAGGATTCCCCTGCCTTCAGCCGCTCCAGCAGCGTTTCCGCGGTTTGCCGGACCTGGGCTTCTTCCCTGTTCAGGGTAGCCAGGAAGATGTGCCTGGTTTTCCGCAGATCAGGAGGGGTGAGCTGGTCCCGGATCAGGTTGTAGTAGGTTTTCAGGTCTTCGTCGGACGCTTCCGCCGCCTGGGCGGTTGCCCGGTAGAGCTGTTCCGTCTGTTTGAGCCTGGCCGCTATTTTTTTTTGAAATTGTTCCTGCGTCAATTTCTGGCCATGCAGGGTTTTCAGGTATTGTTCCGTGTCTCCGTCAAAACGGGACCGGATTTGTTCCACGGCGCGTGCCGCTTCCGCGTTGCGGTTGGGGAGCTGGAGGTCATTGACGCTGGTTTTCAGGCGCAGAAGGGAGGAGCCAATCAGGTCATACCTGGCCCGCGGAGCCAGGTCGCCGGGGATGTCCGGTTCATGAGTAAGTTTGATCCCGCCTTCCATATCCAGCACGGGAGGCTGGCGCAGCATTTTCAGTTCCGTAATTCTTCGGGAAAGCTGGTTGGCGGTGACGGGTTCCCCGTACACTTCCGCTATCCGGGCGGAGCTGTCTCCTGGCGGCCCTGGCAACGGTTTCAGGTACGCGTCCATCCTGCCGGCCAGAAAGCCGTGCCAGACAAACAAGTCTCCCACCAGATAGAGCAGGAAGGCTCCATAAATCACAAGCCTGAGCGTGAATTTTCCAGTGGGAGACATGGCAGGAGAAGAAGGGCAAAGAGCTTAGTTTCCGCCGCCGGAGTCTGCCAGGCGGGCGGATTCCGGAGGAAGGAAGTTGCGGAATCTCTTCTTTTCAATGCACTTCATGTAGGCTTCTTCCGGGGAGACGATGCCCTGCTGGAGTTTTTGCCAGATGGCGTCATCCATGAATTGCATGCCCATGGCCTTGCCTCCGACGATGACGTCAGGGATTTTCTGCGTGGCGCCTTCACGGATGATGGCCGCCACGGCCGGCGTGGCAAAGAGAATTTCATTGACGGCTACGCGTCCCGGTTTGTCGCTGCGCTTCATCAGGAGCTGCGCCACGACGCCGCGGAGGGAACCCGCAAGCATGGTGCGCACCTGGGATTGCTGGTCGGACGGGAATACGTCAATGATACGGTCAATGGTTTTGCTGGCGTTGTTCGTGTGCAGGGTGCCGAATACCAGAAGGCCGGTTTCTGCCGCCGTGAGCGCCAGGGAGATGGTTTCCAGGTCGCGCATTTCACCCACCAGCACGATGTCGGAGTCTTCACGAAGGGAAGCCCGGAGGCCGTCTGCGAAGGAAGGCGTCTGGAGAGGCACTTCCCTCTGGGTGACGATGGATTTTTTATTGGGATGGACGAATTCGATAGGTTCCTCCACGGTGATGATGTGCCGCGCCTGGTTGCTGTTGATGTAGTCGATGATAGCGGCCAGCGTGGTGGATTTACCGGAGCCGGTGGGCCCCGTGACCAGCACAAGGCCGGATCTCATATGGGCGAATTCCTTGACCACCGTAGGCACGCCCAGTTCTTCCAGCGTGGCTATTTTGGTGGGAATGAGGCGGAAAACAGCCCCCAGGCCGTGCTGCTGCTTGAAGTAGTTGCAGCGGAAACGGGATGTTTCATCCATTTCATAGGCAAAGTCCAGGTCTCCTTCTTCCAGATATTTCTGGAAGGCCTGGGGATCGCATATTTCAGCGAGAAGGTTTTTGAACGCCTGGCCTTCCAGGTTTTCGTCGGAGATGGCGGAGATGGTCCCGTTAACGCGGACTTTAGGAGGCTGGCCTTCGCTGAGGTGAAGGTCGGAACCGCCCGCTTCTACGAGGTATTTGAAGTATTGGTCGATGACAGCCATAACAGGAGTGTTTCAAAATTAAAGGTTACTTGATTCCCAGGAAGGATTTCATGATGGTTTTGTCTTCCGCGCGGAAGATGCAGTCTTCCGTGGTGATGAGGCCCGCCTGGTGCAGGGCCCGGAGCGAGTCGTCCATCAGGATCATGCCCTGGGCTTTCCCTGTCTGGATGCAGCCGGGAATCATGAATGTCTTGCCTTCGCGGATGCAGTTGGCGATAGCCGGCGTATTAACCAGCATTTCAATGGCCAGAGCGCGGCCGTTGCCGTCTGCTCTGGGAACCAGCTGCTGAGAGATGATGCCGCGCAGGGATTCGCTGACCATGATGCGGATCTGGTCGCGTTGTTCCACCGGGAAGACGTCCAGCACGCGGTCCACCGTACGGGCTGCGGAGCCCGTATGCAGGGTGCCGAGCACCAGGTGGCCGGTTTCTGCCGCCGTGAGCGCCAGGGAGATGGTTTCCAGGTCGCGCATTTCGCCCACCATGATGACGTCAGGGTCTTCACGGAGGGCTCCGCGGAGGGCCCGCGCGAAGGATTCCGTGTGTTTATGCACTTCGCGCTGGTTGACGTGGCAGTTTTTGGAGGGAATCAGGTATTCGATGGGGTCTTCAAGCGTGATGATGTGGTCGTGGCGGTCCTGGTTGATGAAATCCACGATAGAGGCCAGCGTGGTGGATTTACCGGAACCTACGGAGCCCGTGACTAAAATGAGACCGTTGGTGTAGCGGGTGAGGGGCACCACGTATTCCGTCGGCAGGCCTATTTCCTCCATGGTCCGCACCCGCGTGTTGATGATGCGGAAGCAGATGTCATAGCCCAGGCGCTGTTTAACCACGGATGCGCGGTAGCGGCCAAAGTCATTGGCGTATGCGAAGTCCACGTCCCCCCGTTGCTGAAGGCGGTTCCATTCCGGGTCTTCCAGAAAGCCCCTCGCCAGCACTTCCGTGTCCTGGGGCGTGAGATTGGGCGCTTCCTCCCAGATGGGGAGAAGCTGGCCGAACCGGCGCCAGGTGGGACGGCTGTTGACGGCAAGGTGGATATCGGAACAGTCATAATCCTGTCCAAGTTTGAGATATCCGTCGACGTGGGGCAAAATGTATTCGCTCATGTTGTGAATGCAGCAAACTGATAAAGCTGCATATTAACGAAAACAGAGCTTTTTTGACCAGCAAAAAATGTCTGGGAACCGATTTCCGTGAAAGCGGCTTTGCCCTGTTCCGCGACGGGTGAGGAATTTCGAGAGGGGAAGTTTTGCGGAAGAGCTGCGGGCGTTTGTTTCCGGGGAAGGGGAGGATGATGGAACGGGGGGCTGGCGCGGCAGGCCGGCTTTTTACGCCAGGCATGATTTATTGTTCCCTGGAAGACGGGAAGGATATGGGGAGGTTCTCATTTAACGGCGCGGGAACATCCCCATTTTTTACGGCAGCGGAGTTCCCGAACCTTTTTCAAGAAGCGGCAGAAAACCGCTGTATTGGTCTGAAAATCCTGTTATTTGAACAGGTTGAGGAATTTTTTGCCGGCCAGGCCGATCCCCATTTTTTTCAGGGAAGGGAAAGCCAGGGTAATCAGAATTTCAACGATGAAACGGAAGATGGAGGAATTAACCCAGCTTCCGGAAGTGCGCGGCTGCGGGGGAGGGGCCGGATTGCTTTTTTTCCCCGCAAACATGCGGATGAGAAGAACGCCTCCCACCGTTCCGACAATAGAGCCGATTACAGGCAGGGACATGGCCTTTTTTTTCAATTTACGGAAGTGGTCGGCCTGCTGCTGCGTCTTTTGCACCAGGCTGTCCGCCTCATTGACGATGTCCAGCCGGGAGGAAGCTACCCGCATCAGGAGTGCGAGCTTTTCTTGAGAGCCATTTGCAGACATGATAAATCCGTTTTAAGTTCTTCCGCCGTCGCCGGAGCGATAGGCGTTACATGGGTTCGGCTGAAAAGGATGAACCCGGCTGCGGCGGCCAGGAGATGAAAGCCTGTGGTTACGGCAAGCCCGGCGATGATTCCCCAGAAATACGCCATGACCACAGTCAGAAGGCACCACAGAAATAGATAGCCGAAGAAGGCCATGAAGGCGCCCATCAGGAGAAAGGCCGTTTTTTTGCCCAGCCTGTTGGACGCTTCCTTCAGTTCCAGTTTGAGCAGCGCGGCCAAGGCTTCCGCATGGGCCAGGGCTGCCGTCCCGGTTTCCCGGAGGGACCGGACCATGGCCATCCCTTCTTCCTTTTCCTCCACAAGGGGGGTGACGAAGGTTCGCTTGAGTTTGTCGATCAGTCCCATGGTTCGGTTTGAAAGGGGAGGGAGGACGCCATGCGCATGGCACGCATGGCGCGGAATGAAGGGAGAGGGTTAACGACGGCGGATAAGCAGACCGATGAGAAGGCCCACGCCCATGGCAATCAGCACGGACTGGGTGGGCTTTTCCTTCACGTATTCTTCGCCTGCTTCGTGGAACTTCTTGGCCTTGTCACGGATGACTTCTCCCTTTTCCTGGGCGTAGTCGCAGATGGTGCTGGCCTGTTCCGTAGCCGCCTTGCGGATTTGGTTTACTTTAGCTGCGGCGAAGGCCCTGGCCTGTTGAAATCTGGTGACGGCAAGCTCGCGGGCGGAAGGGCAGGAGCAGGAAGTGTCGTTTGCTGCTGCGGTCGTTTCAAGTTCGGTTTGGTTGTCTTGCATGGTTGATTAGAGTATTAAGGGTTGGTTCCTGTTGAAAAACATGTCGACTTACATGTTTTCGCCTCTCACATTGGAAATTATTTAGCACGCTTCCCACTATTGGCAAGTGTGTAAAGCGGCTTCACCCGGAATTGTGCGGTCTCTCAGCGGCGGCTTCCTGAAAAACCGCCGCGGGGGTCCGGTTTGACTTGGGGTTCGTTAGGATTCCGGTACCTCAGAATGCCGTAATCCCTCAGATTGCGGATGAATTCCTGAGCGTTGGCCCGGAAGCGAGCATCGTACATAAGCAGCCCAAGAAAGCCCTGGTTTTTACGTGCATCAGCCGTGAAGGAGGAGATTTGTTCAGATGCTTTCCTCAGAGCGGCCAGCGTAGGGGGGATTGCCTTGACGGCGGGGTCCAGAGTGTTGAGCTTTTCTTCAGCTCCGGCAATGAGTTTGCGGGCATCCCGGACGGTGTCTTTCATGGCCGCGACCGAGGAGCGCGTTTCTTCCATGAGGCCGGGGAGCTGTTCTCCCGCCCGGTTTATTTGAGACAGTACGCTGCCGAGGTTCTGGAGGTTCTCCCGGTTCAGGATGCCCTCGTTGATCAGCCTGGTCGTCTGGGCCAGACCTTTGGCCGCCTCTCCGATATTGAGGATGGCGTCGTCAATGTTGTCCGAATTTTTCTCGATTTGCTTGAGGATTTTCAGGATTTCCTCTGTGGCGCCCACGGCATTGTTTTTGATTTTGCTGAAATCGCTTTCCGGCTGACCGATGATGGTGGCATGGGGAAGGATGTATTCATGCGTGGGCTGGGCCGGAGGGACGATATCGATGTATTTGTCGCCCAGGATGTTCTGCATGTCCACCCGGAAGACGGACCCTTGCTGGATTTTCACGTCGCTCAGGATGTTGGCTTCCAGCATGACTTCATTGCCGGAAGGCAGGAGTTCAGGGGCTTTGGTGACTTTCCCCACCGTGACGCCGCCCAGGCGGATCTGGGAATCCTTGATGAGCCCCGCCGCATCTTTGAAAATGATGTTGATGGGGTAGGTTTGCTCCTTGGATGTTTTGATGTTGCCGAATCCCAGGATGACTCCGATAATCATCAGGATACCGGCGATCAGAAAGATGCCTACCCAGGTTTCCGGTTTAAGTTTCTGTTTCATGGCTCTGTGGCAAGATGGTTATTGTTTGCGTTCCCGTTCCGCCCGTTCCAGCAGAACCCGTTGGAAGTTTTCATTTTTGCCGGACAGGGCTGCCCAGTTTTCCCCGGAGTCCCCGTACAGGAATTTTTGCAGGATTTCGTCTTTGGAGTGCAACAGTTCTTCCGGAGTTCCCGTCCAGTAAACCTCACCGTTTCTGAGATAGACGATTTTGTCCGCGATGCGGATCACGCTGGGCATGTCATGGGAGACAATGACGGTGGTGATGCCTTTGTCCTTGCAGATTTGCCGGATGAGGAAGCTGATGCTGTCCGTAACGATGGGGTCCAGGCCCGCGGTGGGCTCGTCATAGAGCAGGCATTCCGGAGTGGTAATGATTGCCCTGGCCACGGCGACGCGCTTGATCATGCCGCCGGAGAGGCTGGCCGGCATTTTTTCCTGCTGTCCCAGCAGTCCTACGGAATCCAAAGCGGCTGAGATACGGGTGTCCAGTTCGTTTTCATCCCTGATCCCCGCCTCCCGCAGGGGGAAGGCTACGTTTTCTCCCACGCTCAAGGAATCGAATAAGGCTCCCTGCTGGAACATGAATCCGATTTTGCTGCGGATTTGCTTTTTGATTTTTTCCGGAGCGCCGCTGATGCGCCTGCCGTCTATTTCCACATAGCCGTCCAAGGGGTCCATCAGGCCGTCCAGATGTTTCAGAATGACGCTTTTCCCGGCTCCGGAACCTCCTATTAAAGCCATCAGTTCTCCCTTGCCCACGTCAAAGCTTACGCCTTTCAGCACTTCCTGGGTGCCGAAGCTTTGTCTGAGCTGATGGACGCGGATGAATGGCTGCATGGCGGCGGGGAAAGGCTATCTCATGAATCCCATGGGGAAGAAAGAGTTGAGGATCATGGTCAGGATAAAGTTGGCGATGAGCAGGGCCACGGAAGCGTACACCATGGCCTGCATGGTGGATTTGCCTACGCCCACGGCGCCGTTCGTGGTGTTCAGCCCCTCCCGGCAGGAGATGGTGGAAATGATGAGGCCGAAAGCAAGAGCCTTGACCAGGGCTACGATGATGTCCCCCATGGTGACGAATTTGCTCATGAAGTGCATCCAGTAGGCCTGGTCTACGTTAAAGGCGGTGACGCTGACGATGTACGCGGAGGCGATGCCCACCAGAACGGCTTCCATCATCAGGATGGGCATGGAAATAAGCATGGCCTGTATCCGCGGCTTCACCAGGTAGTCTACCGGATCCACATTCATGGATTTAAGGGCATCCACCTGTTCCGTGACTTTCATGGTGCCGATTTCCGCGGCCATGGCGGATCCGACGCGCCCCGCAAGCATCAGCCCGGTGATGACGGGGCCCAGCTCCCGGAACATGCCCACGGCGACGACGGCCCCGCCCATGGTTTCCATTCTCACCGTTTGAAGCTGGAATAGTGTCTGGGCTTCCAGCACCGCGCCGGTGAACGCGCCGGTGATGATAACCACCGGCTGGGATTGCACCCCGATTTTTGCAATTTGCTCCACAAGCACGCGCATCCGGAATTGGCCTGACCACATGCATGAAGCCACTTGATAAAGCAGCAATCCGATTGACCCCAACCGGTCAACCAGCCTTAAAGCGGCGCGGCCGATCATGGTTGCTACATGGAATTGCATGGCTTCTACTAATCACTTCTTCCTCTTCAAGAGCAAGCGCAATGTATGCCACGGGAGGAAAAGGGAGGTTCCGCGTCAGTCTGCCAACCGATGGATATAAGGCGTTTCCTGCGTTCCGGGGATGGAGCGCAGCATGAGGCGCGGCGGCAGTTTCAGGCGTGTCCATTCGGATGCGCGGGCCTGCCGCTGCAGACGGCGGATTTCCCTTTCCGATTCCGGGAACCGATTCGCCAGCTCCGTGGCGGATTCATGTTCCCGGTGCAGGCGGATGAGAAACCCGTCGCGCCTGGCGGCCTCCGGAGCGGGAGAAATAAAACCGGGGAACAGGTTTGCCAGTTCCGTTTCGTATAAATCCCCCAGCGGCATGAAATCCGCGGCTAAAGCGGCTGGAAGAAAGCGGGGCGCCGTCATGATATCCGTCCCCGTCAGAGAAGAGAGCAGCAGGGCGCCTTCTTCTTCCGCCCATTGGCGCATGAGCCACGCGATTGCAGCTTTTTCGTCCAGCCCTCCGGCTTTGGCGGGGAAAGAAACCGTCCGTACGCCAATGCCAGCCGTGCCGGCGAAGGCTTGGACTCTTTCCCGTGTCTCTTCCGGAATGCCGGGCAGGGAGGGGAGGAACCCCGTCACTTCCAGAGAGGGGCACGTTTCCTTCAATAGTTCCGCCAACAGGAGGGATGCGGAATTTTCCAGCAAATTCAGGCAGACGGCCCCGTACCCGCTTTTCAGAATGAAGTCTTCCATTCCTTTGCGGAGGGCGTGCCGGAGCTGTTGTTCCGGGGAGGGCAGAGGGGAGTCCGTTCCTGTGGGGTTTTCCGGTGAAATGACGGCGGAATCCCGTTCAAAAAGACGCAGCCGTTTGAGAAGATTTTCATTGCCGGACCATACGGAAGATGCGCCGGGCAGCAGAAACGGACCTTCTCCCCCGGCCAGGCGGGCCGTGAATACGGGCAGGCCTGTTTCCCGCGCCGTCAGGCGGGCTTCTTCCTCATCCTGTTCCAGCAATCCCTCATGCCATGCATTGGCAGGCGTGCGGAGCAGCAGGCATGTGGCGGAAACGTGCGGCGGAGGAATTTCTCCCCACGGGGCGATGGAAAAAACTGCCTCATCCTCCGTTCTCCAGATGCCAAAGACGGGAACGCGTTCTTTTCCATGCGGGGAGGGCGGGATAACGGCCTGCCGGGGAAAGGAAAGGCCGTTCCTCAACAGGTGGAATCTTATGCCTTCCGCATCCGTCGCTCCCAGCAGCAGGGGGACGTCCGCTATTTCCCGTGCCAGATAGGCCAAGGCCGCCCGGTGCTGGGTCCGGAAGCCGCTGCGCAGAGCCAGTTCCCCGGTATGCACGCCGCTGAGGGCCAGCGGCGGACAGAGGACGAGCTCCGCGCCTGCGTCCAGGCAGGAACGGTACAGTTCCACGATGGTTCTGAGATTTCGGGGAAAGTGGCCGGGAATGGTTTCCGGCTGGATTAATCCTGTCTTCAGCATGCGACGGAAAGGTAGACCATTACGGGGTGGCGGGCAAGCCGGGATGCCCGGAGGTCTGCCCGCCAGGCATTTACCCATGCAGTTTTTATCGCAAGGAGCTTGTCATTCACGGTCTTCATGGTATGATCCCTGCCGATTGCGCGCCGTCCGTTCCCGGGCGCGGCCATCCGGAATACTTATGAGGAAACAGTCAACAGAGGGGCAGGAATCCTCCATCCAGCGCGCCAGGGCATTGTGGCGCGAGTATCTTCTTCCTTATAAGGGCACGCTGGTGTGGGCGGTGGTCGGAGGCATTGTGGCCGCTGTTTCCAGCGGTTTCGGCATTCCGGTGATTTTACAGGAGATGTTTCCCGTGATTTTTGACGGGAAACCGCTGCCTCCGTGGGCGGAACGGGTGCTCTTGTGGTATGTGAGCCCGGAAAACCTGCCCCTGGTGACGGTGTGGGCCACGGCGGCCATGCTCCCGCTGGTGGTGGTGGTGCGCGGCCTGTCTTCTTTTGTCAATGTCTATTTGCTTTCCAAAATAGGGCTGGGAGTTCTGGAGACATTGCGGCTCAAGGTGTACAGAAAGTATCAGGATTTGTCCCTGGCTTTTCACGACCGGCAGCAGAAGGGGGACCTGCTGAGCCGCCTGATGCAGGATACCCAGTTTCTCCAGGGCGGCCTGGTACAGATTGCCAATGACCTTATTATCCAGCCCCTGACTCTTTTGGCCGCGTTAGGGTTTCTGATTTACAGGGCCTCCGTCAGCGAGCAGTTTCTTATTCTGCTGGCGAATATGCTCCTGGTAGGCGTTTGCGTGATTCCCATCCGGTACATCGGCAGAAAAATGCTTGCCCGCGCCCGGGTAGTGCAGTCCAGCCAGGGGGACCTTTCCTCCACGCTCCAGGAGAATTTTTCTTCCCAGCGGGATATCCGGGCCTTTGAACTGGAACAGCAGCAGATAAGGCTGTTCAGGGACAGGATCCGCCGTTACATCCAGGCATCCATCGGCGCGGTCAGGTGGCAGAGCCTGCTGACCCCTTTGATTGAGTTCGTCAGCGCCATAGCCATGGCCGCCACCCTGCTGGTTGGCAACATGAACGGCATGAACATGGGGGATTTTGCCGCGCTGGCTACGGCCATGTATCTTTGCTATGAGCCGGTCAAAAAGCTGGGGGCCGTCCATAACAAGGCGGAAACCCTTAATGCCGGTCTGGAACGCATCAACCACGTGCTGAATGCTCCTGATGACGTTCCCGAACCGGAAAACCCAAGGAGCCCGGCGGCATGGAAGGGGGAAGTGGAGTTCCGCAACGTTTGCTTCGGTTACCAGCAGGACTCTCCTGTCATGAGGAACATTGATCTCCGCATTCCGTCCGGGCAGGTGGTGGCCCTGGTTGGTCCCAGCGGAGCGGGGAAGACGACTTTCATTAATTTGCTGTGCCGTTTTTATGATGTCCTTTCCGGCAGCGTGAAGGTGGACGGCATCGACGTGAGGGAGATGAGTAAAAAGGAACTTCTTTCCCACATAGCGCTGGTTTCCCAGTATCCCGTTCTGTTCCGCGGCTCCGTGGCGGACAATATACGCATCGGCCGTCCGGACGCTTCCGACGCGGAGGTGGAGGAAGCCGGCCGCATGTCCGCTGTGGACAGTTTTATCAATGAGACGGGGGAAGGGTATTCCCGCATGATCGGGGAAATGGGGGAGGGCCTTTCCGGCGGCCAGCGGCAGCGCGTTTCCCTGGCGAGGGCCTTTTTGAAAAACGCTCCCATCCTGGTGCTGGATGAGGCCACGGCTTCCCTGGATATGAAGAGCGAGGAGCAGATTCAGAAGGAGATTGAGAGGCTGGCTTCCGGCCGCACGACGTTCATTATTGCCCACCGTTTCAGCACCATCCGGATGGCGGACCGCATTTTGGTGCTGGAGAAAGGCCGTGTGGTTGCGGACGGCACGCATGAGGAGCTGATGGCTTCTTCTCCCCTGTACCGGGAACTTTACAATAAGCAGCAGATGGTTGCGGAGGAGGAAGGAGGCGCTCCATGTTAAGCCAGTTTTTTGAATATGCGCGGTATTTGAAGCCCGTGATGAAGCTGTTCATCGCCGCTCTGGCTGCCGGGGCTCTGGCTGCCGCCGCCAGCGGTTTCGGCTTTCCGCTGATGATTGCCAAAGTATTTCCGGTGGTGTTTGACAATACACAGATTCCCCCGGAGCTTCAGGACATGATCGCCCGGCTGGTGGCCCCGGAACACATGCACCTGGCGGTGCTGCTGGCCGTATGCTCCCTGCTGCCTCTGGTTTTCGCCGTCCGTGGCATAGGCACGTTCTTCAACGTGTACTGGATCAGCATCGTCAGCATGAAAGTGCTGGAGGCAATCAGGCTGGACGCCTTTTCCAAATTGCAGACGCTGCCCCTTTCCTTCATTGACCGCCAGAAACGGGGGGACCTGATCAGCCGCCTAATTAATGACGCCGCCAACGTGCAGGGGGGGCTGGTGGTAGCGGCCAATGACATCATCAAGCAGCCCCTGACTCTGCTGACCGCCCTTGCCTTCCTAGTGTACAAGGTATTTGTTGATCCGAATACGGCAGTGGTCCTGATGAATCTGGGGCTGATTGCGCTGGCCATATGGCCCATCCGCTTTTTCGGCCGCCGCGTGATGAAGAAGTCCAAACAGGCTCAGGACGAACTGGGCAATATTACGGCCGCAGCCCAGGAAAATTTAGCCTCCCAGCGTGAAATCCGTTCCTACGGAATGCAGGAACAGCAGGTAAATCTTTTCCTGGGGCTGATTCAGCGTTTTTTCAAAATCAATCTCAGAACGGTGAAGTACAGGCACTTCCTGGTTCCCGTGCTGGAAATGGTGACGGCGCTGGGGCTGGGCGTTTTGCTGGTAAGGGGGCATGAAATGGGCATCACCAAAGCTGATTTTACTGCTTTGGCCGCCGCCCTGTTCATGTGTTACGACCCTCTCAAACGGCTGGGTGTGACGCTTACCAATTTGAAGAGCGCTTACGCTTCCCTGGAACGCATCAATTACCTCCTGAAAGAACCGGATACCATGCCGGAGGCCGCTGACCCCGTTCCTATGGGACGCGCCGCCGGCCGTCTGGACTATGACGGCGTTTCCTTCTCCTATGACGGTGCCCGCAAGGTGCTGGACGGCATAAACGTGCATATCCGCCCCGGGGAAGTAGTGGGGCTGGTAGGGCCCAGCGGAGCCGGAAAAACAACATTTGCCAGCCTTCTCCCCAGGTTTTATGACGTTAGTTCCGGAACCCTGCGCGTGGATGGCGTGGATGTGAGGGACGCTTCCCTGCACGATGTGCGCAAAAATATCGCCTTCGTTTCCCAGCACCCCGTCCTGTTCCACGGCACCATTATGGAAAACATCCGGCTGGGACGGCAGGACGCTGCGGATGATGAGGTGGTGGCTGCGGCGCGCGCCGCAGCTGCGGACGGCTTTATCATGGGCATGCCGGACGGCTACCAGACCATGCTTGGCGACGGAGGAAGCGGGCTGTCCGGAGGCCAGCGGCAGCGTATAGCGATTGCCCGCGCTTTCCTGAAGGATGCTCCCATTCTGATTCTGGATGAAGCCACCGCTTCCCTTGATGCGGAAAGCGAGGCCCTGATCCAGCAGGAACTGGACCGGCTGGTGGAGGGAAGGACGGCGCTTATCGTGGCCCACCGTTTCAGTTCCATCCGCGTGGCGACGCGCATTCTGGTGTTTGAGAGCGGGCGCATCGTCGGGGACGGTTCCCATGCAGAGCTTTATGCCTCATGCCCGTTGTACCGGGAGCTGTATGACCGCCAGTCCCTTTAAATAAAAAGGGGACGGGAAGGAAAGCGTTCCCCGCGCCCGCACCGGGATGAATATGGCGTTTTTTTCTCAGGCCATGATGGAAAGAGCTATTGTCAAACAAGGGGCATGATGTACTATTCCGCCAGCATGAATACACTGGACGAATCCCTGATGAATGCCGTTAAAGAAGGGAAGCTTTTGGAGTCTTCCCGGACCAATATCCGCCTTCTGCTGGATGGAACCAAATCCCCCATAGCACGCGAGGCCGTAGAGGAGCTGGCTGCCGCCGGGGAATGGCAGGAGTTGAACGACCGTTTTTACAAAACGCTGGCCTTCGGAACGGGGGGGCTGCGGGGACGCACCATCGGCAGCATCGTAACCCGGGCCGAGCAGGGGAACGGCGGCGTGAACGGCCGCCCGGAATATCCCTGCGTAGGAACCGCCTGCATGAACTACTTCAATGTGGGACGGGCAATGCGGGGCCTGATTATTTATGTGAAAAAGCATGTGGAGGCTACGGACCCGGGCAGGAAGCCCCGCCTGGTCATCGGACACGACACGCGCCACTTTTCCCGTGACTTTGCCGAATTCTGCGCAAAAATCGGCACGGACCTGGGTTGTGACATTTACTTGTTCGACAGTCCTCGCGCCACTCCTGAAATCTCCTTTGCTATCCGGGAACTCCATGCGGATTCCGGCGTGGTGCTGACCGCCAGCCACAACCCCTCCCATGACAACGGTTTCAAGGCTTACTTCAATGATGGGGCCCAGCTTGTGCCTCCGCATGACAAGGCCGTGATCAAGGAGGTCAATTCCCTGACTTCCGAAGAATATGAACCGTTGCCGGAAGACCGGCGCGGAACCCTTCATGTGCTGGATTCCTCCTTTGACCGTATTTACATGGACCGCTTGAAAACCGTGCTGCTCCGTCCGGAGCTTTTCAACAGGGGAGGGGCTAAGATCGTTTATTCCAACCTCCACGGGACGGGCGGCCATATCATCGTGCCCCTGTTGAAGGAACTGGGCTGCAACGTGCAGACCGTGGCGGCGCAGGATGTGCAGGACGGCCGTTTCCCGACGGTTGCTTCCCCCAACCCGGAAAATCCGCCGGCTCTGGCCCTGGCCATTGAACAGGCGGATGCTTCTGGGGCGGATATCGTCATCGCCACGGACCCGGATGCGGACCGCATGGGGGTGGCTGTGCGCGGGGAAGACGGCAAAATGCACCTGCTGACCGGCAACCAGATCGGCTCCCTGCTGGCGTGGTACCGCTGCATGAGCATGTCCGAGCTTGGCATCATCAATGACTCCAACCGTTCCCGTGCCGTGATGGTGAAAACCTTTGTAACGACGGGGCTTCAGGATGCCATCGGCCATCACTTCGGTTATGAAGTGGTCAACGTGCTCACGGGGTTCAAGTATATTGCCCAGAAACTCGGTAAATATGAACAGGCCATTCCGGCGGAAAAACGGGAAGGCTACCGCAGGATGAGCGAGGAACAAACGCGTGCCCTGCGCCTGGAATACAGCCGTTACTTTGTCTTCGGCGGGGAGGAAAGCTACGGCTACCTGGCCCAGGACTTTGTGCGGGACAAGGACGCCAACTCCGCCGCCATCATTTTTGCGGAATTGGCCGCTTATGCGGAAAGCATCGGCAAGAGCCTTCTGGAACTGCTGCATGAACTCTTTGAGCAGTTCGGTGTGTATTTGGAAATGGGCAAATCACTGGTGATGGAAGGCGCAGACGGCGCGGCCAGAATCGCCGCCCTTGCCGCCTCCTATTCCTCCAATCCTCCCACGGAAGTGGACGGCGTAGCCGTCAGCGGCATCCGGGATTTTTCCAGAGGCGACCTGGTGGACGCGGAAGGCGATCCCATTCCGGCGGAAAAAATGATTTTTGTGGATCTGGCGGACGGCCGCAGTTTTGCGGTGCGCCCCTCCGGAACGGAACCCAAGATTAAATACTACCTCTTCGGGCACGGGAAACCGGGCGCCCCTGTGAAGGAAGCATTGACGGAGGTCCAGGCCTCCCTGGATTCCCTGTGGGCGGCTGTGGAAAAGGATGCCCACAGCCGTTCCTAGGGCTAAATATTGCTGATTTCTTTCCCCCGTCTACCATGTAATGTGGACGGGGGAAATTTATTTTCTTGCCAAGGGGGCGGGAATTCCGCAGTTTATAATTCTTATGACATTTGCGGCCCATAGAACTCTCTCCGTGGCTGGTGCCCTTTTGGCCGGCCTTTTTCTCTCTTCCTGCTCCTCCCAGCAACAAGTTGAAGCTCCTGCGCGTCTTCCCGCCTACCACTTTGTGCCCGGCAAGACGGCCGTGCTGCACAACGGGAAAGCCATTCCCCCCAGAAATGCCCCTTCGCAGGTCAAGCGCGCCATTGCGGCAGCCAATTCCCTGGTCAACAAGCCGTACCGGCTGGGCGGGGGGCACAGGAGGCATTATGATACTCATTATGACTGTTCCGGCAGCACTTCCTTTGTGCTGAAGGAAGCCGGTTTGCTCACGTCCACCCGCCATTCCAGGCTTTTCCTGAATTACGGGCAGAAAGGCGCCGGGGACTGGATTTCCATTTATGCCAAAAACGGACACGTCTTCATGGTCATCTGCGGCCTCCGGTTTGACACTACGGGAAGCGGGCGCCGCGGCGAAGGTCCCCGCTGGAGAGTGGACGGCCGCAATACCAGAAACTTCCTGGTGCGCCATCCTACAGGCCTTTGAACCGGGGCTGCGCGGAGGAAAACCGCGTTTTCTGCGTATGTTCGCGCAGGCTTTCTTGAATAATGGAAAGTAATGTGCTATCAGGTGCGAGGACGTTGATAGTTCCTTGATTTTCATGGCTAAGACAAAAATTCACGTAGGGCTTGAGATAGGGACAAGCAAGACTTGCATGGTCGTAGGCGAAGTGAAGCCAGATGCGACCGTGACAATCATCGGCGTGGGTGAGGTTCCTAGCGAGGGCGTGGTTCGAGGAGAGATTGAAGACACTTCCAAGGTCATCCAGTGCATTTATGATGCGTGGAACATGGCCCAGGACCATGCGGACGTGGATATCATGACCGTCTATCTGTCCGTGACGGGAGCCCATATTGTGGGGCAGAACAACCGGGGGACATTCCGTCTCCCCCCGGACGAAAGCATTATTTCCCAGGAGCATATGGACGAGGTGACGGAAATTGCCCGGGACGTCGCCCTGGGGCCGGAACAATTCGTCCTGCACCGCGTGCCCGGCCTCTTTTCCGTGGACGGGCAGGAGAACCTGACCAATCCCGCCGGATTGACCGGAAGAACCCTGGACATCGACTGCCATATCATCCACGGAATCAAATCCCGCATCACCAACTCCTTCCGTTGCGTGCGGGAAGTTCCGCTGGATATTGCGGATGTGGTTTTTGCCCCCATTGCCACGGCCCAGTTTGTACTCAACAGGCAGGTCAAGCAGGCGGGCGCTCTGCTTATTGACATGGGAGCGGGCACGACGGACTATGTGCTTTACCTGGACGGCCAGCTTGTGGCCTCCGGATGCGTGCCGCTGGGCGGCGACCACATTTCCAATGACATCACGCTGATGACCGGCATTCCGCTGGCCCAGGCGGAGCTGCTCAAGAAAACGGAAGGGGACGCCAACAGCTTTTCCGGGAAAACCAACGAGATGGTGCGCGTTCGCGGAGAGGGGCATATGAAGGATGCCGCCATCGAACGCAACGTGCTGAATGAAATCATCCGTTCCCGTCTGTTGGAAATCTTCAATCTGGTCAAATCCTCCCTGCCCAAGGATACTTTCAAGGGCAACCGCTGCCACGGCGTGTACCTGTGCGGGGGCGCCAGCCTGATGCGCGGCGTGGGGGAACTGGCCTCCCACGTGTTCGGCGTGGCTATCAGCCGGCCTACGCTGGTCAAAAACGGAGCGCCTTCCTACCTGGACGATCCGCGCTACTGCACGGCCATAGGCCTGATACGGTATGCCCAGATTCTGGATGCCGAGCTGCCGCAGCAGCGCAGCTGGCTGGGCCGGATGCTGGGTTTCTTCGGAAAGAAGAACTCCTGATCAACCTTTATCCAAATTAACAACCATGCTGGAAATTTCTCCCCAGGGGCCGTCCGGCCTGCCCGGAAAAATCTGCCTGTGCGGCATAGGGGCCGCAGGCACCAAGGTAATGGAAGAAGTGTTGTTGCTGGCCCCTCAGCCAGCTTCCGTTTGTGCCATGAATCTTGATGCCCGGCTCTTGAACGCTTCAGCCGTTCCGTGCAAGGTCCATCTGGGCGCCAGGCTTACCAGAGGGCTCGGCTCCGGCGGAGACGCCTCCGTAGGAGCCCAGGCGGCCTGTGAAAGCGAGTCTTCCATTCTCCGTGCTCTGGAAGGCAGCGCCCTGGCTGTTCTTGTCGCCGGGCTGGGCGGGGGAACAGGGTCCGGCGTGGCTCCGGAAGCGGCCCGTCTGGCCAAGGAACAGGGGGCTTATGTCGTCAGCGTTGTCATCCGTCCCTTCAGGTTTGAAGGGGAACGGCGCGCTGTCCAGGCGGATGAAGCGCTGTCCCGCCTTGCCCTGTATTCCGACATGGTGCTGCGGTTTGACAATGACGCCATGGAAGGTCTCATAGACCCCGACAGGGGAGTGCTGGAAGCCTTTTCCGTAGTTAACGCCCTTATAGCCCGTGCCGTGCTTATTGTGCCGTCTCTGTTGAATTCTTCCGGAAACCTGCTCCGGGTGGGATTGGACGACCTGCTCAGCGTAGCCGGAACGGGAAAAGGAATTTGCTCCTTTGGCGTGGGTGAAGCGTCTGCGGATGCTTCCGTGGCGGACATATTGGATCAGGTCCGGCATTCCCCTCTCTTTCTGGAAAAACGTTTGGGGGAAGTGGATGATGTCCTGGTTCTGGTGCGCGGCGGAGCTTCCCTGACACTGCAACGCCTGGAAGCCCTGGTGGACGGGGTGGCGGAAATCCTGGGGAAGGGGGTGCGCCTTCACATCGGCGCTTCCGTGGAGCAGCAGACGGAAGACCGCCTGTCCCTGACCGTGCTGGGCGCCGTGCCTGTGGTAGAGACATCTGTTTCCCCGTCTGTTGTGCTTCAGCGGGAAGTGGCGTCGCAGACAGTGCTTGTACCGGAGGAAAAATCTTTCCTCGGAGAGGGGAAAACCATTATTCAGCCTGCACCTCCTGCCCCGGTTGACGAACCGGAACGGCATCCGGAGCCGGATCTTTCCGCCCCTGTTCCCGTCCCCAGGAGGGATGAACGTGAATTGGAAGAGGAACTGGTGCCCGTAAGGCCTGTTCCCGGGATTCCGGATGAAGAGGAGACGCTCCGGGAGTCCGCGTCTGTTGCGCAAATTTCCGAAACGGAGGCGGAGCCGGAATTGGAGTCAGTCCCGATGCCTGACATCAAGGAGCTGGAGGAAGGCTTGCCTCCGGAGGAAGGAGAGGAAGAGCGTGCGGGCCACGGCCTTTTTGCCCGTGTGCGTCCCCTCATTCTGGATGGGGAAGACCTGGATCTGCCTCCCGCACTGCGGAAAAGGAAACCGGATCCGAGCTGATGATGTCCCCCCGCACGTCCAGGGTGTGGTTTTGGGCGCTGACCGCAGCCGCCTTATTGTATACGGCGCTGCTCAGCTGGTGGAGTCCTCTCACTTCCGATACGTACCATCATGCCCTGACGGGCATGGAGCACTGCTTCTCTTTCAGCCTGGTCTGGGAGCGTTGCGTAGCCTCCTACATGACCTGGAATCCCAGAATCGGGGAATACCTGGCCTTTGCCGTAGCGACGGCGGGAAAATGGCTCTTCATGCTGCTCAACCCCTTTGTACAGGTCGGTCTTGCGCTGATGATGTTTTATCTGGCTTCCGGGCGCAGGGTGGATCCCCGTTCCTGGCCGGACGTGCGTCTGTTCGGATTGGGGCTTCTCCTGCTGTTCACGTGCACGGCCCGGCCCGGCGTCACGATTTACTGGCTCTCCGGCGCCACCAACTATTCCTGGGGCGCCTCCGTCTGGCTGGGCTTTCTGTGTCTGTACCGCGGTTTGCTGGACGACGCGGAATCCGGGAGAAAGGGAGATTCCGGAAGAAACAGTGGCTGGGGAAAGTTTGCCGCTGCGGCTGTTCTGGGATTTCCGGCAGGCATGACCAATGAAAACAATATTCCGGGAACCTGGCTTTTGCTGGGAGCCTTGTTTGTTTTTGTCCGCCTGGTGCGGAAGGAAAAACTTCCCCTGTGGTTTTATGCGGGCCTTGTGTTCCAGGTGGCAGGTTCCCTGTGCATGCTGCTTGCGCCCGGCATTTCCGCGCGGATGCATTCCGCCACTCCCGGCTGCGCGGAACCCCTTTCCGGTTTTTGGAGCAGATGGGAAGCTCTCCCTTTGCTCCTGTTCCGGATGCATGAATACCTGGCTCTTCCGGTGTTGCTGGGCGTGGCGGCTGCCTGGGTTCTCTGGAAAAGTTTTCGCAAGGACCGGAACTATTTCCGGGCATGGAAAATTTCCCTTGGAATAGCGGCGGCATATATTCTGGCGTCTTATGCCATGGCTCTTTCTTTCGCCGCCGCCGTCATTCCGGCGGACCATGCCATGTTCTCCGCCACCCTGCTGTTCGGCGTCGGCGTGCTGGTTCTTCTTCGTATGTGGTACGGCATCCCCAGTGCCATGCCCCGTCCGAAGATAACTGTGGCCGTTTTTCTGGTGTTGTCCGGAATATGCGTTTTTTCAACCCTTCATGATCATCTGCTTCTGTTCCGGCAGCATGAAAAGCGCGTCCGCCTGGTTCTGGAGCAGAAAAAGGCCGGTATTCAGGAAATCGTTGTTCCTCCCCTCTCTCCTCCCTCCCCCTGGTGTTCTTTCATTTTCTGGGTAGACCTGTCGCAAAACCCGGAAGACTACGTCAACAGAGGCGCGGCGATGTATTATGGCGTGAAGAGCATCAGAATCTTTTAGCAGGAAAAAGCTGCGGAATGTTAGAATTTTTTGCTATGGAATAATGGGAAATGGCAATAAGGTATCATCTGCGTCTGATGGCGGTTGTTGTTAAAAATATAAGAATTCTTTTAATAGGTTGCGCGGTTTCCCTGTGAGGTTTTTCCTTTGCGGACGTGGAGGAAGAGGATTCCGGCGCGTTGAGGATTGAAACGGAAACAGAGGCATATTCCGCTGATATATATTTGGGAAATACTGCTGAAGGAAAGCCTGCCCAGCTCCGGCTTCCGTTGCCCGACAGCATCTCCGCATTCAAAACGTCTCCTCAGGAAAAGAAGGAGTTTCTTTCCCTGTTGCATGAAAAAGAGCTGCCGGATTGTTACCGGGAAGCGCGGAAGAAACTTGGCGCCTTTAGTTCCAAGGGAGCTGGAGATGTGAACGCAGAAGACGTCAGGGTGTTGTCCTGGATTTTTTATGTTGTAGTTTCGGCGGATGCATTTTCATGGGATTACGATGAAAATACCCCCAAAGACGGCCTCTATGGAAACATGGATTATGAATTGAAGACCGGAGTTGTGAGGTGGATGAGCAGTTTATCCTGGGATATATCCGGAATCGTTTCCCGATGCGGCGTAAAGAGAAAGGAGCTGTGCAGAATCTGGGCAGAATATGGAGCGGCCGTATTGAAAACATTCAGGACTCAGTATGATCCGGAATTAAAGCAGAAACAGGCCAGGATGAAGGAGGAATACGATAAAATGAGTGCCGAAAGAACCTTGAGACTGGTTCAGGAACGAAAACTGAGTTTATTTCGCGGGGCTGATCCCCGATCAATTTATTACAACAATAAGCTGCTGTCTAATGAAGACAGAAATAACAATTGTAAGTATCATTTGGAAAAGAGATTGGAACCTGCGTTTGTGGGGATGCTGGTCCGTTTTTATCCGGGGCAAGCTGGTGAAGTGGTTAAGTATCTTAAGAAGGCCGGGTACGCTGACCAGGAAATCGGAGACCTGATTGACCGTACTGTAGGCCGAGATGGAAGAACGGAGTTTTTATATAAGGGCGACCGGGGGCGCCAGCACGATAGAAAGATAAAGTCCCGTGGCTCCGGGCATATGAAATAACATGGAGGATTGGGAACTTCCCGGAAAATTCCATTGTTCCGCCAGGGACGCCAGGGGTGTATAGCGGACGGGAGCAGGCAGATTCCGGGATGCTGCGTTATGGAAGAAACGGGGGCCGCAGTATGTTCTAATCCATCGGAATTGCGTAGGAGTTCAATTTGTTGAACTCTCCGCTTTGGGGGCCTTCGTCAGTAGTGCCGTTATTGGGGGCGGCGTAGGTATCCAGGGTCATGGAATCCGGGTAAATGGTCAGGATATAGTAGGCCGTAATGCCGGAGCGGTATTGCAGGGTTTTTACCCGGGATTTTGCAGGCAGCAGAAAAGGGATGGGAAGAACCTTGTTCCCCGCAGGGGCGCAGATCAGGGAGGTAAGGGTGTTTTGTCCGTCCGGGGAGGTAATCATATACAGGTCATGGGCGTGCAGGTGTCCGGTGACGACGAAGCGCACTCCGGCATCCCGGAGGTTGCGGTAAAAGATGTTTTGCTGTTCCGCCGCGCTGTCGTTGTAACGGCCCCACAGGCATTCCCGGAATTGCATGGGCGTCTGCAGGGTGCGGTGGGTGAAGACCAGGCAGTGCCTCGGAACGGTGTTGGCCTTGCTTCTGTTGCGTTTGACCCACGCACTGAAGTCCACGAGCTGGTCAGGGGTGAGGTCAATATCCATGAAATACAGGGAAGCGTTTTTATGGCGGATGCCGTAGTTCAACTTTCTGGTAGCCAGCCCTTTGGCGCCCTGCTTCCGCGTAGGCAGGAAGAGTTCCCGGAATTGTTCCGCCCGGAAAGGAAGGGATTCGTGATTGCCGCGCACGGCATAAAAGGGGATGCCTTTTTCTCTCAGAATTTTGTTGAGTTCCTTGCGTTTGGCGAGTCCCTTGACGGGGGCGCTTCCTTCAATATCCGCCATGTCCCCTACCTGGACGACCATGTCCACATTGTGTTTCAGGATTTCCCCATAGAGGGTTTTGATGAAGTTGACTGCTACTCCCTCGCTTCCTTCCATACGCTTGGGGGAGTCGTGCGTATCGCCGATGATCGCTATTTTCCATGGGGCTGTATCTTCCGCCAGTGCCGGCTGAAGCAGGAACATGAGAAATAACGCAAGACATTTCATGGCACTGGTTTTTTACAACCTGCCTGCTCTTCCCGCCAGAAAATTATGACTGAGGCGGAAAGAAGCCGTCCGGGGCTTTTTCTTTTTCCCGGAGGCAGGCGTTGACGTGCTGTCCTGGGGAATTCTGTTCCCCGCTGAAAACGGAAAAGCCGGACATTGGAAATTCAATGTCCGGCTTTGATGATGCCGACAGCGCTTGCTGAAATTTATTGCTGGTTGACCTTCAGGGTTTTGGCCTGTTCTTCCGTGAGTTCCACGCAGTGCCAGGGTAGGCCGCGCCTGTTGAGCTCGTCCATGAAGGGATCCGGATCATTTTGTTCCATATTGAAGACTCCTGCGCCAGTCCATTTGCCCGTAAGGATCATTTCCGCGCCGATCATGGCCGGAACCCCTGTGGTATAGGAAATGGCCTGGGAACCTACTTCTTCAAAGCATTGTTCATGGTCGCAAATGTTGTAAATGTACACAGCCTTGAATTGGCCGTCCTTGATTCCGGTGATGACGTTGCCGATGCAGGTTTTTCCCCTGGTCGTCTTGCCCAGGTCCCCGGGGTCCGGCAGAACGGCCTTGAGGAATTGCAGCGGGATGATTTCAACTCCGTTGTACATGACCGGGTCAATGCGGGTCATGCCCACGTTCTGAAGCACTTCCAGGTGCTTGAGGTAGTTCGGTGAGAAGGACATCCAGAATTGAGCCCGGCGGATGGTGGGGATGTGCTTGACCAGGCTTTCCATTTCTTCATGGTACATGCGGTAGATTTCATAGGTGCCCACTTCCTGCGGGCAGGTGAAACTTTGGTGCATGCTCATGGGAGCGGTTTCCCGGAAGGCTCCGTCTTCCCAGTGGCGGCAGGGCGCCGTTACTTCCCGGATGTTGATTTCCGGGTTGAAGTTGGTGGCGAAAGCCTTGCCGTGATTGCCGCCATTGACGTCAATGATGTCCAGCGTATGGATTTCGTCAAAGTGATGCTTGAGAGCCCATGCCGTGAATACATTGGTGACGCCTGGGTCAAAGCCGGAACCCAGCAGGGCAAAAAGCCCGGCTTTGCGGAATTGCTCCTGATACGCCCATTGCCAGGAGTATTCGAATTTGGCTACGTCACGGGGTTCATAGTTGGCGGTATCCAGGTAGTTGACTCCGGTTTCCAGGCAGGCTTCCATCAGGGTGAGATCCTGGTAGGGCAGGGCTACGTTGATCAGCAGCTGCGGCTTGATTTCCCGGATGAGGGCTACGGTGGCGGGCACGTCGTCCGCATCTACGGAATGGGTAGTGATGCTGACGCCCGTTCTGGAGCGTACGTCCTCCGCAACGGCATCGCATTTGCTCTTCGTGCGGGAGGCCAGATGAATGTTTTGAAAAATATCCGGCAGCTGGGCGCATTTGTTGGCTACCACATGCCCAACGCCGCCTGCTCCAATGATTAAAACCGTGTTCATGATAGGTTCTGTACATAAGTGAAAACAGGCTGAAAGGCAACTCCCGATTTGCTTCAATAATGACACCGTCTTCCTATGGGGCATCAGTTTTTCCGGCATCGGCCGTATGCGGACTTCCCTGCGGAAGACGCACCCTTTTGGAGATTTTCTAAAAATGATTGAACAGGGGATTGACGCGGGCTGTCCGATTCTACAATATTGAATTGTAGATATGATTAAACAAATTCTGCCAATTGTTGTTGCCGCCTGCGTCGCTCCCTGCTTTGCCGCGGAAGGGTGGATTACCGATATGGATGCCGCCAAAAAACAGGCCGCCGAACAGAAAAAGGATTTAATGATTGAGTTCACCGGTTCCGACTGGTGCCCTCCTTGCATGCAGCTCCGCGCCAACGTATTCAGCAAGCCTGACTTCCAGAAGGAAGCGCAGAAAAATTTCGTGCTGGTGGAGCTGGATTATCCGCGCGGCAAGGAACAGTCCAAGGAAATGAAAGCCGCCAATGAAAAGCTTGCCCAGCAGTACGGCGTGCGGGGATTCCCGACCGTTGTGTTTGCGGACGCTTCCGGCAAGCCTTTTGGGGGATTTGTTGGAGGGCGCTCCGGGGATGATGTCATGAAAGCCATGCAGGATGCCCTGAAGAACAAGGAAGCTCTTAATGCCGCGGAAGCGAATGTCGCCAAGGCTGCTACGGATGAAGCGAAAGTTGCCGCTCTGATGGAAGTGCTCAAGCTGGCTCCTCAGGAATATGTGGACAATTTTTATGGTGACGTGAAAGCGGAAATCAAGAAGCTGGACAAGGATGACAAGTCCGGCCTGAAAGCTGCGGACGCCCTCTCCGACCAGCTTAAAAAGGAACGTAAGGATGTTCAAAATTATCTTGCCGGCAAGCTGACGGACAAGACTACGCCTGCGGAAGCCCTTCAGGTGGTTAAGGCATATCCCGACCGCGACAAGCTTCTGCCGGAAACACAGCAGGAATTGCTGATGATGGAGTTCGGGACCTACCTGAATTCCACCGGTGACGTGGACGGTGCCGTTCTGATTCTGGATAAGGTGGCCGAGTTGAAGCCGGGAACGGAAGCCGGAATGCAGGCCCCCCGCATCAAGGCCGGCATTCTTGCCAACAAGGATAAGATCAAGGCCCAGATTGACGCTGCCAAAAAGGCGCAGGGCAAATAATTAAAGCCGCTTTTCTTTTCCCTTGCTTTGGGAAAACAGCCCCGCAACGGTTTTCTGCCGTTGCGGGGTTTTGCTTTCCCCCTGTTTCTCCGGTTACTCAAAAGGGATGATGGAAAGGAGGCTCTGTGGCTTATGAGGGGCGCTGTTCTCCTGCGGCGCGTGTTTTCGGCGCGTTCTGCTGCGGGAGTGGCGAAAGGCAGGATTTGATGCCGGTTTCTTGACGTGAAGCCTTGCGCACGGGAAGGAAACCTGACAGAATCCCGCCATGCGCCTGTTCATGATGTTCTGTGTGATGCTTTTGCTCGCCGGATGCGATACGCGCACGAGCGTGGAACGGGCGCAGGAGGCAGGGGTGCTCATCGTGGGCAATAATGCGGAGCCCCAGAGCTTTGACCCCCACATCGCCACTTCCGTTTCCGATTTCAAGATGATCAATGCCGTCATGGAGGGGCTGCTGCGCGGGGATTCCAGGGATGACGCCGTTTTTCATCCCGCTGTGGCGGAGTCGTGGACGCACAGTCCGGAGGCGGATAAGTGGCGTTTTTCCCTGCGGAAGGACGCCGTGTGGAGCGACGGCGTTCCTGTGACGGCCCATGATTTCGTGTATGCCTATCACCGCCTGCTTCATCCGGGGTTTGGAGGGAGGTACGCGGACATGCTTTATCCGCTGAAGAATGCGGAAGCCTATAACCGGAACAGGCGCAGCCTGCTGCTGTGCGGTCCCGGTTCCCGGCTGGCTGGGGAAGAGGGGCTGGAAGAGAGGGTTTTGGCCCGGGTGGATTGGGAGAGGCTGGATGGTATGGGAGCCGGTGAGCTGGAGGCTCTGCGGGATGATCCTTCCCTGATGGAGTGGCCGGACGGGATGCCGGAGGAAGGAGCGCGGAAGATTGCGGCCCGGATGTTGGAGGATGTCCGGGCCGGAAAGCCGGATTTATGGGAGGAAGCCCGCGTGGGCGTGCGCGCCGCGGATGATTATACCCTGGAGATGGAGCTGCGTTCTCCGATGCCCCAGCTTCCCCTGCTGTTGCTTCACTGCACCTGGTTTCCGGTTCCCCGCCATGCCGTGGAAACCCACGGCGGCATGCTGGACAGGACGGGGAAATGGACGCGGCCCGGAGCGGCCGTAGGGAACGGACCTTTTCTCATGGCGGAGCACCTTTTCAATGATTATGTGGAAGTGCGCCGCAATCCCCGGTACCGGAAGGCTTCCGCCGTCCGGCTGAATGGAGTCCGTTTTCTTCCCACCGTGAACGGCTTTACGGAAACCCGCATGTTTTTCAACGGCAAGCTTCATGTCACCAACAACGTGCCTCCGGAGATGACGGCTTACGCCCGGGAGCGCGGCGGCGATGATTTTTGCCAGGATGATTATTACGTGACTATTTTTTACCGTCTGAATACGTCGCGTGCGCCGCTGAATGACGCCCGGGTCAGGCGGGCCCTTTCCCTGGCGGTAGACCGGGAGGCCCTGGTGCGGGACGTGGTGTGCGGCGGCGGCCAGCCGTGCTTCGGCTTTACGCCGGACGGCGCCGGATACAAGACGCCGCATGGGGTGGAGTTCAATCCGGAGAAAGCGCGTTCCCTGCTGGCCCAGGCCGGTTTTCCCGGCGGGAAGGGTTTTCCCCGGCTGGAGCTGATGACTACATCCCGAGAAGTTCAGAAGACGATGGCGGAAGCCATCCAGGGCATGTGGAAAAAGCATCTGGGGATTCATGTGGATATCCGTTCCTGTGAGTGGACAGCCTACAAGTTCGCGCAGAATTCCATGCAGTATGATTTTAGTTCCTCCTCATGGTCCGGTGATTATCTGGACCCTTCCAGTTTTCTGGATTTGTGGGGTTCCGCCTCCGGGAACAATAATACGGGCTGGTTTCATCCGGAGTATGAACGCCTGCTGGCGGAGAGCCGCGCCACGGGAGACCAGGAGAAGCGCATGGCCCTGCTGGCCCGTGCGGAAGCGCTGATGCTTTCCGAATCTCCGGTAATTCCCCTGTATTGGGCCAAACGGTCCTATTTGAAGAGGCCGGAGGTGCGGGGATGGCACCCCCTGCTGCTGGACAACCATTTGTTTGAGGATATCAGCCTGGACGACGCCCGGGAACATGGGAAGGAGGCCGCGCCTTGACCAGGATGATTCTGAAACGCCTGGGGCAGGGGCTTCTGGTCCTGCTGGTGCTGGAAACTGTGACGTTTTTCCTGATACGCCTGTTGCCGGGGCACCCCTTCATGGGGGAAAAGAAACTTCCGGAGCATGTCCTCCAGCAGCTCCAGGCCAGTTACGGGCTGGATCAGGCTCCCCTGGTCCAGTACGGGCGTTACTGGTGGAACATGCTGGTTCATGGCGACCTGGGGCCGTCTTTGGTGAAGGAAGGCGTCAGCGTGGCGGATATGATCGGCCAGTCATTCCCTGTTTCCCTCCAGCTTGGAGTCATAGGCATGGCTATTTCCATTCTGGCGGGGATTCCCGCCGGAATTGTGGCGGCACTGTACAAGAACCGGTGGATGGACTGGTGGGTGATGCTCGTTTCCATGGCCGGCATTTGCATTCCCGCTTTCGTCGTGGCTCCGCTGCTTGGCGTGGCGCTGGGCATGCATGTGCCCGGCTTGAGCGTGGCCGGATGGGATTCTCCCGGTTGTGTGGTGCTTCCGGCGCTGACGCTGGGGCTGGTGAATGCCGCATATCTGGCGCGCCTGACGCGCGGCGGCATGATTGAAGTGCTGGGGCAGGATTTCATCCGGACGGCTCGAGCCAAGGGGGCGGGGCCTTTCCGTACGGTTTGGAAGCACGCTTTGCGAGGCGGCCTGATTCCGGCTCTTTCCTATCTGGGGCCAGCTTTTGCCGCCATGATTACCGGTTCTTTTGTGGTGGAGACCTGTTTCCAGGTTCCCGGCATGGGGCAGCATTTCGTGAACGCAACCACGGACCGGGATTATTTCCTCATCCAGGGGCTTGTCCTGTTTTACGGCATTCTGATCGTCGCGGCCAACCTGGGTGTGGATCTGGTGCAAATGGCCGTCAACCCGAGATTGAGAAAGGAATCATGAGAAAAAGAGGATGGAACAGGACGGAGGAACAGGGTTCCTCCCTGTGGAAGGACGCTTTTCTGCGTCTTTCCCGCAACCGGGCGGCCATGTTTTCCCTGCTGGCGCTGGCGCTGATTGCGGCGGCCTGTTTTCTGGGTCCCCTGCTGCCGTGGCTGCCTCATCCTAATGTGCAGGATTTGTCCCGGATTGCGGAAAGCCCTTCCTGGGACCATTGGTTCGGCACGGACCAGCTTGGGAGGGACCTGCTGGCGCGTGTCCTGTACGGCGGCCGCATTTCCCTGCTGGTGGGAGTGGTCGCTACGGGCGTTTCCCTGGTGATTGGCGTGGCGTACGGACTGGTTTCCGGTTATGCCGGAGGCAGGCTGGATGCCCTGATGATGCGCCTGGTGGATGTGCTTTTTGCCCTGCCGTTCATTGTGCTGGTGATTATTTTTTCCTTGTCCGTGGAGGAGCCGGCCCGGAGGCTGACGCAGTGGGTTTCCGGCATGACGGGCTGGTCTGTGGAAATGGTGAGCCCCATGACCGGGCTGATTCCCCTGTTCATCGCTATCGGCGCTTTGGGCTGGCTGACGCTGGCGCGTATTGTCCGGACGCAGACGATGGAGCTGAAAGGGCAGGAGTTTGTGGAAGCTGCCCGTTCCCTGGGCATCGGCCACATGAAGATTCTGTTCCGCCATATTGCTCCGAATTTGTTCGGGGCCGTCATCGTGTACACGACGCTGGCCGTTCCCGGCATCATGTTGCTGGAAGCCGTCCTGTCCTTTCTGGGGCTGGGTGTGAAGGCTCCCAATTCCTCATGGGGAACGCTGATCAAGGAAGGGGCGGACCGCATGGAGGTAAGTCCGGAATTGCTTTTGTTCCCGGCGCTCCTGTTTTCGGCTACCCTGCTGGCGCTGAATTTCCTGGGGGACGGCCTGCGGGACGCCCTGGATCCCAAGTCCTCCAAGGACTGATGTTTTTAAATAAAAATCATGAAGATTGCGTTAACGATTTCCATGCTGGTGGTCTCCAACGTTTTTATGACGTGGGCGTGGTACGGCCATCTGAAGAAGGGGTCCGGGGCGGATGGCAAGCCCCTGCTGGTAATTATCCTGATGAGCTGGGGATTGGCGTTTTTTGAATATTGCTTCATGATTCCCGCCAACCGCCTGGGCAGTGCGGGCGGGCTTAACGTGGCCCAGCTCAAGATTATGCAGGAGGTGATTACCCTGTGCGTGTTTATTCCTTTCGCCCTGTTCTACATCGGAGAAAAATGGAAGTGGGATTATCTGTGGGCGTTTTTATGTGTATTGGGAGCCGTTTTCTTCGTCAACAGGGAGCGTTTGTTCGGGTGACAGACTTTTTCCGTTCGCATTCCTCCCTCCGGGCTGTCTTACCCTGAAGAAATATGAAGATGAACATAATTCCTGTTTTTGCCGCAGCAGCCTCAATCGTTCTGGCCGCAGGCTGCCATCATCGCCACCACGATCGTGATGATTACCGTTCCGGGCCGCCGCGCCATGATAATTATCATCATGACCGTGGCGGCTGGGATCAAAGGCGGACAAAGCCGGTCCCCAAGCCGCGCCCGCATTACATAACCGCCAATCATGCTTCCTATCCCCGCCTGTACCAGCTTCTGTAGATTCGCGGGGACGTTTCTCCGCATCCGGAAGGGAGCAGGGCAGGTCCGTGACATGGAACGGGAGGAAGGGCCATGCGGGGAAAATGCCAGCACCGGCGTGCCGTTTATTCCGCCTTTCGGGACGGATTCCGTGCCTGTTCCCTCACGTCGGGACCGGTGGCGGGGGACTCTTGGCCGCGTTCGATGAGCCGCGCACAGGATATAGGCTTGAAAAGGCGCGGTGCCCCCGGCACTCTATGCGCCAGATCAATGACTATAGATGAGCAATTAGACATATTGATGGGCGGTACCGCCGTCGTGATCAGCCGCGAAGAGCTGAAGGAGCGCCTCAAGCTGGGCCGCCCCCTGCGCGTGAAGCTGGGCGTGGACCCTACTGCGCCGGACATCCACCTGGGCCATACCGTGGCTATTGAGAAATTGCGCCAGTTCCAGGAACTTGGCCACCAGGCTGTTTTGCTCATCGGGGATTTCACCGCCACGATCGGCGACCCTTCCGGCCGTTCCGTGACCCGCCCCCCCCTTTCCCGTGAACAGGTGCTGGAGAATGCGGAGACATATACCAAGCAGGCGTTCAAGATTCTGGACCGTGACAAGACGGAGATCGTGTATAATGGGGACTGGTTCCGCAAGATGACGTATGAGGAGGTGCTGAAGCTTAATTCCCGCGTGACCATGCAGCAGATGCTGGCCCGGGAGGATTTCAAGGCCCGTGTGGAGGGCGGTAAGGAGGTGCGCCTGCATGAGATGCAGTATCCGATTATGCAGGGCTGGGATTCCGTGGAAATCCGTGCGGACGTGGAACTGGGCGGGACGGACCAGCTTTTCAACATCCTGGTGGGCCGCGACCTTCAGAAGGAGGAAGGCATGCTGCCGCAGATCGCCATGACGATGCCTCTTCTGGAAGGTCTGGACGGCGTGCGGAAGATGTCCAAGTCCTACGGGAATTACGTGGGCGTGGATGAGGCTCCGGAGATGATGTTCGGCAAGATGATGAGCGCCAGCGACGAACTGATGGACCGCTATTACCTGGTGCTGCTGGGTGAGAAGCGGGACATGGGATTGCATCCGATGGAAGCCAAAAAGCTCCTGGCCTGGAAAATCACGGCACGCTATCATGATTCCGCCGCTGCGGATGCCGCGCGTTCTGACTGGGAAACCCGTTTTTCCAAGAGGGATTTGGCTGCCGCGGATTTGCCGGAAGTGGAGATTGCCTCCCTGCCTGCCGACATGAATGCCCTGGCCCTGGTTTCCTTCCTGTTTGAGAATGTTTTCCAGGTGAAAAAATCCAATGGCGTTCTCCGCAAGGAGCATTTCACGCCCGGCGCTATCCAGTTGAATGATGTGAAAATGACAGACCCCTCCGCCGTTTTGGAACTGGCTCCGGGCAGCATCCTGCGCCTGAGCAAGAAGCATGCTGTGCGTTTCAAATAGAACGCCGGAGGCGGCATTTACCTTTTTTCCTTCTCCATGCCGGGATTCCTTGCCAAATTGGATCGCTTCACCATCGGCCTCATCGTCAGTGTGGGCGCGGGAATTCTGGTTCCCTGTTCCGGAGTATGGGATACAGTGTTCAGCCGCCTGAGCGATGCAGCCATCGTTCTGCTTTTTTTCCTGTACGGGGCCAAGCTTTCCCGCCGTTCCGTATGGGAAGGGTTGATGCACTGGCGCCTTCAGGGGCTGGTGGCTGCGAGCACCTTTGTTATTTTCCCCCTGCTGGGTATATTCAGCATGCCCTTGTGGAATAGTGTGCTGGGGCCGGATTTGTGCATGGGAATGCTGTATGTGTGCATGCTGCCTTCCACCGTGCAGTCCAGCATAGCGTTCACTTCCATGGCGGGCGGCAATGTGGCCGCGGCCATTTGCTCCGCTTCCGTTTCCAGCCTGCTGGGGGTGTTCCTCACCCCCTTGCTGGTGGGGCTGGTGTGGTCCCGCGGAGGGGAAGGGGGCGTGGATTTTTCCACTTTCCTGAACATCTGCTATATTATTCTGGTGCCTTTTGTGGCCGGCCAGTTCGCCCAGCGCTGGATTGGCAAATGGGTAGTCACGCACCGGAACCTCACTTCCTGGACAGACCACAGCACCATCTGGCTGGTTATTTACACGGCATTCAGCCATGCGATGATTAACGGCGTATGGAAAAATCTGCCCTGGCTTTCCCTGGTGGAGGTGCTGGCTTTTTGCGGCCTCCTGCTGGCCGCGGCCCTGTGGCTGACGGCTTTCCTTTCACGCAGGCTCCGTTTTTCCCGCGAGGACCGCATTGCGATTATTTTCTGCGGCTCCAAAAAGAGCCTGGCTACCGGCATTCCGATGATGAACGTGATTTTTGCCGGAGCCCCCATCGGGCTGCTGGTGATTCCCATCATGGTGTTCCACCAGCTCCAGTTGATGGTTTGTTCCTTCCTGGCCCGGAAGTGGGCGAAGGACGTGGGAAAGGGAGAACAACTTTAAGATGGCTTCTGTTTGCCTGACCTCTCAATGTCCGGTCAGGCGCAGGACTCCGTCGTATTGCATGTCCCGGCCCGGAACAATGATGTGGTTGCCGCGGGAGGGAACTTTTGCAGTAACGGGTTTGTTGCGGAACTGGGCCAAAAACCGCTGGAAGGATTCCATGTCTTCCGGAATGATTTTTACTTCCGTGTAGGAGGGGTTGGAAGGCGCATTCGTGATTTCCACCCGGAAGGAACCCGCGATATTGCCGTCCGGCGCATAGAATTCCAATGATTCTTCCGGAGGGGCGGGATGCATGAAAAACAGGAAGAACATGATGCCCAGAGCCGCCAGGGTGACGACAGTCAGCGGAATATTTTTTCTGAGGGGACTGATATGCATGCCTTCTTTTCCTTTCTTCCATAAGATTATGGGTTTTGCCGGAGCGTGTCAACCCCTCCGGGGGACAGGCGATGATGCATTCCTTCCCCATATTCTTTTCAAGGAACCTGTTCCGGAAGAACGGGAGACGGAAAAAGGGTTGCGTCCGCGGGACAATGTGGTAGCTTGTGCGGGCAAAGGGAACCCTATGACCTTACCTGTAAAGATTCTGTCCGTATTGGCAGGGCTGAGCCTGGCGGGAAGCGCCCGGGCGCGCATTTGGACGAATGACCGGGGCGCTACCGTCGTAGCCGTGCTGGTGGCCGTCCGTGATGCGGAGGTGGATTTGAAGCTTCAGGATGGTCGCGTGGTGGCTGTTCCCAAGAATATTTTTTCCGGAGCCGACCAGGAATATATTCTGGAATGGGTAAAGTCTGGCGGGACGCTCCCCGATACTGATGTGGGGGCTGAGAATCCTCCTGTGCAGGGGGATTCCGGCAGACGGTACGTTCCCCTGGAGCCGAATTGGGATGCTCCCTGGCCGGAGAGGGTGGTTGTTCCCGGTTTCCTGCTGGTGAAAACCGTGCAGGAGACGGAGGAGCTGAGTGTGTATGAAACGGATCATTTCATCATGGAGTCTCCCGGAAAGCTGCCGGAAGCGGAGCGTATGATCCTTGCCCGGCGTTTTGAAACCATTCTGTCCGCCCTGGCAGCTGTTCCGTTGAATCTGGCGGTGGCCCGCCGGCCTTCCCGCAAGTATCTGGTGAGGGTATGTTTCCAGGAAGAGGATTTCAACAGGGCTCCGGGCCTGCGGAACGGGCATCTCAAGTTTTCCCCTACCAGTTTCACGGCTCTGCTGTTGCGGGATAAGAAGGGAAAGCTGCTGAAGCCGGGACTGGATCCGCGCTTTGCCGTCACGCACTGGGCGGCGCAGTCCATGGATTGGGATCACTGGCTGGTGGACGGCTTTTCCGCGTACATGGCTTTTCTTCCCATGGAGAAGGAAGCGCCGGTATTCCGGAAGATTCCGGAAAGGCTGGCCGCGATGGTTCCGCGCGCCGTCCGCACGGGCAGAGAAGCTCTGCCGGCCCTGGCGGACATGCTGTCCAGGGATTCAGCACATTCCGCCGCGGAGCATGGCGTTTCCTCCAGGGGAGGAACGCTTCAGTATTGGGCCGATTTGTTGTGGATGGTTTACTGGAGCCACCTGGAAGGGAGCGGAAAGGCGGAGCGCCTCAGAAGCTATTTGAGGGTTCGTGATACGGAGGGCGGCGGGAAGGCGCGTGCTGTTTTGCTGGATGGGAAGACTCCGGAGGATGTACAGGGGGAAATGGTCGCGGCCTGGAAAAAAATGGGATTGAGGCTGAGATTTTCTCAGCCGGCTTCTGCTGCCGCGGACAGGGAGTCTGCGGGAAAATAACGGGAAGGGAGGGAAGAAAAACTCCTGCCGGGAAGGTGTGGGAAACCTGCGTCTCAAATGGTGCCGTTGAGTTTTCTCCCTATCCAGAACAGGGTAAGCAGAAGGATGAGGATGGAGAGCGTATACGGGTTGCACCAGAGCAGGATGCGCGTTTCCATGGGCGGCGGCACCGGGAGATCCCTGATTTCCTTAATGAGCCGCTGTATTTCCTCAGCTTTTACCATGCGCCCGCGTGTGATGGAGGCCATTTCCTCCATTAGCGCGGTATTGACGGGGCTGCCTATTTTTTCCAGCGTTTCACTCATGGTGATGACGGGAAGCGTAACGGATTTATCCGGTTCCGCAGAGGATGAAGCTGTGAGCTTCCAGGTGCCGGGACGGTTGATTTTGACGGAGGCGGTAAAGGAGCCCCATGTATGGTCCATAGTGTCCATTTGAACGCGGCTGGAGCTTCCTTCCGGAGTTGTAATGTCCAGAAAAACCTCTCCATTCTGGAGAGGGGCCCCCAGTTTGTCGGAGACCATGGCGGTGACGGTCAGCGTGTCTCCCGGCCGGGGCCGTTCCGGGGTGGGAATCAGACGGATTCTTTCCCCTGCGGCCATGTTGCGCTGGTAACTCATCCAGCGGGCCACCTGGCTCCAGAAACGGTAATGGTATTTGTCTTCTACTCCTCGCCTCCATCGCCAGGCGGAATCCGTTCCCATGAAGAGGACTTTTCCGTTGCCGCAGGACTGGGTGACAATAAGAGGAATGCGGCCATAGGCATTCTTATCCGCCGCATGCACGGCCAGGACAGTGCTTCCCGCTTTGGGCCGTTCCACGGGGGCGTACCAGTTGAAGCCCGGCAGATTGCGCCATACTTCTTCGTTTTCACCCTCCGTATCCGCCAGCATGGTAAGCAGGGAGCCGCGGCCTTCCGGCGTCAGGATAAGGGGGGATGGGGAAGGCTGGGTTGTCCCCTCCGGCTTGGTGTTGAGGAATGTAACGGGCATCAGGTCCCCCAGTTCCGATTTCAGGAGTTCCATTTGCCTGCCCTGGTAGCCGGGGAGGAAGACGATGCCGCTGGCCTGGTTTTTTACCATGCCTTTGAGCAGGGAGGCCTGTTCTTCCGTCAGCCCTTTGGAGCCCAGCCCCACGTCTCCGATGAAGATGACGTCATACCGGGCCAGGTCTTCCATCCTGTCCGGGAATTTGACCAGGTACCCGGGGCCTTCCCCCATTTCTTCCAGTTCCGGATGAAAGAGCAGGGTATGCACGTCCACGCCGGGATCCCGGTACAGGGCGTTCCGGATGAAGCGGTATTCCCAGCGCGGCAGGGTATCGATGACCAGTGCTTTGATGGATTCCCTCCTGCCGGAGATGCTGAAGGAAGAGGCGTTATTATTGTGCATCCGTTCCTGGGGCTGGACCGGGAGTTTGAGTTCCAGCGTTTCCGCCCCTTCTTTTTCTATTTTCCACAGAACCGCGTCGGATACCTCCCCCTGGGCCGGAATGGTGACCGTGCGGGTGACGGTTTTTCCTGTATCCCTGGAAGTCATGATGAGCGTGGTGCGCGTTTCTTTGCCCAGCGTGCTTTTAATGGTAAAGGGTATTTGCACCGTTTCCCCGATGATGCCGTAAGTGGGGGCTTTCACGTCCTGAAGGGCCAGGTCCGGGAGGGGATACGGGCTGCCTGCGGAAATGATGAACAGGGGGATGCCCCTGGTGCGCATGCGCTGGGCCTGCGTCAGCACGGAGGATGAGGCGTTGTGGCTGCCGTCCGTGAACATGATGACCGCCCGGAGGTTGTCGGAGGATTGCATGGCGTCCTCCAGCGGCTTGGCCAGGTCTGTGCCGGCCATGGCATAATCCGGAGAGTCCGGCGCAGGTGGCGCGCCGAAGGAGGCGTATTCCACTACATGCGTGTCTTTAAGGAATTCCGTACTGTTGCCCTTGAGCAGTTCCTGCACGTAGGCCGTGCGTGTGACGACATGCTGGGGGGAGATTTCAACATCCTGCGTTTCCATGGAGCCGGAGCGGTCCTCCAGAATGGAAACCTTGGGTTTTTCCTGCGGGGCGGAGGTGATGATCCATTCCGGTTGGAAGAGCAGGAAGCAAATGAAGCCAAGGATTGCCAGGCGAAGAATTTCCAGTTTGAATGTCAGCGGCCGGCGGTTGCGCTTGCAGGAGATATAGCTCATCCAGATGCCGGCCGCCATAACCAGGGCGGTCAGGATGACGCTTGACGCAGTAGGTTGAAGGCTCAGGTTCATGGACGGGTGGTGGGGGAGGGGCGTTTGGCCGTCTGGCCGGGCAGGCACAGGAGGGCTTCCATCAGCAGGCAGGCGAGGACGAAGAACAGGAAGAGCTTCCATGCTTCCTGCACCAGGGAGGGGGCTTCCTCTGCACTCTGCATGGAACTGATGGAAGCTTCCGGCAGAAGGAGGTGTAGTTTTTCATCCGTAATCTGGTCAGGCATGTCTTCCGGCCAGGGGCGGTTCACGGCGTAGGTCTGTGCTCCCAGTCGGTACACGCCCGCCGTATCGGCCGGAGAACCGGAGGGGTGGCTTCCCTGGGCATTATCCAGGCGCACGGGGGTGTCCGTGGCGGATTGCGGCAGGGAGGCGTCATTCACCCGTAGGGAAATGGAGGTGGAAAAGCGTTCCGCCCCCCGGTCCGCCATGCGCTGGAGCAGGGGGAGCAGCAGGTGGCCGTCCGCCAGGTTGGACCAGGAATATCTGGGCAGCGTTCCCAGGAACAGAGCGGACCCCGTTCCGGCCCTGACCTGGGCCAGAGCGCAGGAACCGTCATCCCAGGAGGCCAGAGTGCGGTATTTGCCCAGCAGGGGTTTTCTACGCACGGCGCGGAGACGGTTGGCGGGGATGGGTGTCTGATCGGAACCGTCGCGGAGGAATCCCCTTTGCCGGTCCCACGTTTCCAGACGGTAGTATTGTTCGGACGGAGCCGTCTCCGTCGCGCCCCAGGAAACGCCCAGGAATGAATGCCGTGTTCCGTGTTCCGTGTCGTCAGGCAGGAAAAGGGCTATTCCTCCTTCTTCAATGAATGTCTGGAGTTTTTTTTCCATTTCCGCGCGCGGCGGCGGCCCGTACCAGACGACCATGGACTGGGAGGCCAGATTAGCCTGAGCTTCCCGCGTATTGCCGGGCATCGTTGCTTTCCTGCCGGGCAGGCCGGGAGGGGCGGACATCAGGGAAAGGGTTTTTCCCACTTCTCCCGAAGGACCGAAAATCAGGATGTTGGCGAGAGGCTTGGGGGCGAAGGTGAAGAAGGAAATGTCATCCCTGATGAAGTCGTCATGAGGCAGCGCAACGAAGCCGAAGCCGGATTCTTTGCCCTGCGGCAGGGGTATTTCTTTCCGGATGGAGGTGTTTTCCCCTGCCAGTTGCAGCGTGGCGGAGGAGGAGGCGTTATCCACGGAAAGCTGCACCGGCACGTCCTCCGGCTGGTTGGGGTTGAAACCCTGCCGCAGCACTTCCAGGTCCAGCACCAGTTTCCCGTTATTTACCTGAGCCTGCCGGACTCTGATGCCGCGGTTGCTTTCCGGCCTGTCGCGGAGGGCCATGATGCGGATGGAAGGGGGCAGGGGAAGGGCGGCCAGCCTCTGGCGCACACCGGGCCAGAGAGGGGAGTCTGGCTTCCAGGAAGAGGCCTGCATGTCCGAGGCAATCCAGATTTCCGTCTTTCCTGCGCCGGATTCTTCCAGGTACGGGATGGCTTTTTGCAGAAGTGCCGGAATATCCGCGCCTCCATCCGTTGTCTTGCTTACAGTCAGATCCGCCAGGGCTTCCGGAGCGGGAATCTGGGTCACGGTTCCGGTGGCGGAATCAAGCAGGGACAGGCGGCAGTGGCCGAGCTGCGCGAACGTGGATTCCACCAGCGGGGGGATGGCATCCCGGAGGGAGCTGGTTTTGTCCGGCCGGGCATCCATGGAAGCGGAACGATCCAGAACCAGCAGGACTTCATTCAATCCGGAGCTCCCCCAGCCGAAAAAGCTTCCGAGCAGGGGCCGCGCAAAGGCCGTTACCAGTGCCGCCACAGCCATCACGCGCAGCGCCAGAATCAGATAGTGCAGCAGTTTTTTTGTTCCACGTGTTTCCCTGGCCGCACGGAGAAGGAATTCCATGGCCGCCCAGGGGACGGAACGGTGCCGCCACCGGTTGACCAGGTGGATGATGATGGGAACGGAGGCTGCAAAGAGAGCCCACAGCAGCCAGGGAGAGTTGAAGGACATGGCGGGACAGGGATAATTGGAGGGTCAGAGCTGCCTGGTCAGGCGGAGGGCGGGCCGGGAAGCAGTTGCCGGAGGATGTGAAGGGTCATTTCCCCGGTTTGCTGGAAGGATTTTTCGCCCAGAATGCCGATGTTATCCTTGGAGGTGTGCCACCAGTTGCCGTCCTGGAAGTCGTCAATCAGGTTCAACGTGTCCACGCCGCGCTCCATGAAAGGAACGTGGTCATCCAGGATGGCATAGCCGGATACTCCCCATTCCTCCGGGGAATAACCCAGTTCACGGATGGCGCGGGAATAAACCCGGTACATGGATTGGGGCGTCATGGCCGGGATGCGTATCTTTTTACCCTGCCGCCCCACCATGTCCAAATTGATCATCCATTCGGGAAGCGGCTGCCGCATGGAGGATGCGTAATGCCTGGAGCCGTACAGGCCGTCGTCGCTGTCCATATGTTCCGCAAAACTTTCTTCCCCGTCAAAAAACACAAGCTCCAAATTTCCGGCGCGTGCGGGGTCTCCGGACAGAATGCGGGCTGTCTCCAGAATGGCCGCAGCTCCCGATGCCCCGTCATTGGCGCCGGTGAATCCGTCGATGCCCCGCTTGGTGTCAATGTGGCAGGTCAGCAGGCCCCGAACCGGATCCAGGAAGTTTGGAGCCTTGCCAAAACGGGCCCTCAGGTTGACGAACCGGACGGGGCCCTGGGGCGTTTCCTTTTCAAAAGCCTGTTCCCGGCAGGTCCAGCCGCATTTGGCCAGTTCCTCCTTCAGGTAGTCCATCTGCCTGCGGTAGCCGGGGGTGCCTGAAGCACGATTCCCCATTTCCGTTATCCGCGCGGCGTGGAACAGAGCGTTTCCTCCGTTGAAACAATTCGTTTGCCGGATTTGCGCGGGAACGGTTTCCTTACCGGGCACGGGCGTTTCCACGGGGTTTTCGCACTGCATCAGCAGGGCCGTGAACAGGAGAAGTCCGATGCGGGGCGTCATGGAAAAAGGGGGGGAAGTTTACTTGGAATCAGGCCATTCATCCTGGCCCAGAAGCTCAAGGATGCGGATGAATTCCGCTTTGCTGGAGAAGGTGATTTCAATGGCCCCCCGGCTTCCCTGGCCGGAAATGTTCACCGGAGTACCGAATTGTTTGGCGAGGATGCTGGAAATTTTCTTATATTGAGGGGAGGACGGTTTTTTAACGGGAGCCGGCTCCGGCGGGTTGAGCATCTTCTGAATAGCCTTCTCCGTCTGGCGGACGGTGTAGCCCTTGTTGACGATGTCGCGCCCAAGCTGGATTTGCTGGTCCTTGTTTTTGAGGGAGAGAAGTACCTTGGCATGCCCTACGCTGATAAAGGTATTGCCCAGCATGTCCTGAACCGGTTGAGGCAGGTCGAGCAGCCGCATGCTGTTGGCCACGGCGGCGCGGGATTTGCCTACGCGCTTGGCGATGTCCCCCTGCTTCATGCGGAACTCCGTTTTCAGGCGCATGTAGCCGGCGGCTTCTTCCAGCGGGCTGAGGTTTTCTCGCTGAAGATTTTCAATCAGGGCCAGTTCCAGCACGTCCTTATCGGAAGCTTCCCGGATGATAGCGGGCACGGTGGACAGCCCCAGGATGCCGGAGGCTCTCCAGCGCCTTTCCCCGGCAATCAGTTCATATTTGTCGCTTTGCGTTTTACGGACGATTAAAGGCTGGATGATGCCGTGTTCCTTGATGGAATCTACAAGTTCCGCCAGTTGTTCCGGCGTGAAAATGGCGCGCGGCTGCAGGGAGCTGGGAATAATGGCGGCATGGGATAGTTGATGCACAACGTCTCCCGCCTGGGGAGCCGCCAAGGATTCACGAGACAGATTTTGATTGATAAGGGCGTCAAAGCCTTTCCCCAGAGCCGGTTTTGCCATAGCAGGGAAGAGACTAGCATGAACCGGTTCCGTTTTCAACAGGGTATTTGTTATCCGCGGCGGAAATTCCGGCGTTTGTCTCTGGCGGAATATTCCTTGTTCCCGGACGTATCAGGCGTGTTGCTCCCGCCCCAAGGGCAGGGCAAGGATGTCTGTGTCTGGGAGCGGTCTGATGTCACCGCCGGTTCCATGCCGGTAAAGGCCAGTTTCCGGGCAATAAACAAAAAAATGAACAAAATGAATAGCAATAAACAGTCCTGCCGCAGCGCCATTTTTTCCCGCGGAACCGTTGCGGCACAACATGCGCGAGAATTCCAGGAATCCCTTACCCCCTCTCTCAAATGAACTTCAATTTGACAGAAGAACAAAAGAAAGCGGCTTTGGAGGCAGGAAAACAGGGCATGAAAAACGCTTATGAAAAAAGCGGAACACGTTCCGGATTGACCTGGTGGGAACGTCTCTTGTGGGTGGTTCTGGCCGGAGCGGCTTATGCGGCGTCTTCTCTCCTCTCCGGCTGCGGGTATACCGTAGACGTGACTGCAGAGCGGGCGGAGATATGCAGGGACGATTCCTGCCTGGTTCTGGAACCGGGGCATTTGTCCTGCTTCCAGAAACAGCCGAAAACGGAGATGCCTCCGGTTATCCAGAAAATCCGGCAGGGCAAATGACTGGGTGCCGTCCGATCTTTTGCTCCGGCGGTTTTAGGGAAAAACGGTTTTTCAGGAGCCGTTCCGACGGGAATCGTCCGGTGCGCCAGCGGTTGAGGCGTCATAAGAAAAACTGGGTATGAACGCTTTATCTGCCGCCTTTTCCTATTATCTGGCTGCAGGCCGGAGGGTGGAGGAAATGGAGGAAGACGGCCGCCGCCAGGATGTCTATGTCCGTACTCCGGAGCTTGTCCTGATGGCGCGCAGGGTGGATTCCTCCGCATCTTTCGGAAAGATTGTCGATGTCCGCTTCCGGTTTGAGCCGGTCCGGTGTGATGCCTGGCATCTCCATTTTCTGGCGGGAGATGTACGGGAATTGCTGGCTTATAAACGGGAGATTCTTTCCCTGCCCTGGATTCTGACCCAGCATGGCAAGCGGGGGGACGGGAGATTGGTAAAATTACCTGCTTCCCGGTTTTGCCGTCTGCTGGGAGTGTTTGTGGGGGACGAAGCGTTTTCCTGATCGTGTTAATGAAAGAGCCTCCGTGCGGATGTCTGCTCGGAGGCTCTTTCATGGCATCCGGTGCATGGAAACAGGTTGCTGCAACAATGGTTGAATTCTCCTGCACTCCTTTTCCGGGAGTTTTTTTGCAGGAACTTCCCTAAACCAGGGATTGTGCGAACCGGTATGCCTCATTGCTGCGGTTCAGCCATCCTTTGCCGAACACGGGGAACTGTTTGCAAGAATGGTAAAATGATTTGCGCCGTTCGTTCAAAGTGGAGAGAAATTCGGACTCTCCCGTTTGGGCGAGAACGGTTTTCAACATCTGCCGGGTTTGTTTTCCCGGGATGCCGTCCACCACAAGCCCGGCGCCGTGGACATTCAGCGCGCGCTGCAAAATCTTCCCGGTATTCCTGCTCCCGGAATTGAAAAAATGGTCCCGCAGGATGAATTCAACGCCAGGAAAAGCGTCAGAACCCAGCCAGGAACGCACGGCGGCGGTGTTATCCAGGACGTACTGGAGACATCCCTCCCAAGCCTCTTCACGCCTTCCGGCATCCAGCAGGGCCTTCAATCTGTTAAACACGTCCGGTTCAATGCCGTCGCAAATGCCGCAAATCTCCCACTTGCCGCCCTTGTCGGCGGCGGGAAGGCGGGAAACGCGCAGGGAATACGGCCCGGTAACACGGCTGTCTTCAAACCGGAGGATAGCCGCGGCCATCTTTCTTTCTGTAGTATCCATTGGCTTGAATCATGGTTCCCTTGGTCGAAATGGCAATGGAGGCGTATTCAAGGGGGGAAACGGCTTGCTGAGGCGGCGTTATCGCCAACGGAACCTTCTTCCCGCTCCGGGAATGACCCTTCGCTGTCGGAAGTTGACGGGGATGCCCGTGGGTGGAATGGCCTCTTGCCAGATGTTGTGTCCGCTTTGCTTCCTGCGGCTGCCGCATTCCGCCGGAGATATGAATGGATGATGAATGTTCAAAAGCGGCACGCCGGAAATTCATGGGAACGAGTAATGGCGCACTCCTCATAAAAGCAACCCGCTCAAGGGTTGACCTTGAGCGGGTTATGATGGAGCCGCTTGTCAGATTTGAACTGACGACCGTCCGCTTACAAGGCGGGTGCTCTACCACTGAGCTAAAGCGGCATGGTAATGAGGTGGCCCATATCTACAGAAGATGGCCCGTTGTGGCAAGCCGAAAATGGATAGTCAGGCATGGATATTTCCATTTTAAGAGATTGAAAACGTTTCAGGAGTCAAACAGGGAGCCCTGTTCCAGCGGCGGATCGGCAGGCGGTTCCTCCAAATGTGGGGCTGTTTCAGGATGCAGCGTCTCCGCGGAGGGGGCGGGTGAGCCTTCCGTCCGTTCCGCTGTTGCGGAAGGAGCGGTTGTTGGCCCTTCCGTTTCCTCATTTCCGGACTTGGCCGGAGGCATGATGCGGGAGACGCGTTCCACAGGATGCCTGGTAATGATATTTCCCTGGGCACCGCGGTTTTTGATTCTCAGGTCCGCGAAGTGGAAGGGCCTGATCAGGTTACGGAGTTTCAGAACGGCTTTCAGATAAACGTTTACGCTTATCTGGGAACTGTTTTCCTCCGTTTCATGCACGGAGAAGTGGAAGATGCGCGTTCCCTTTGCGCCTCGGGTAAGCGGATATTCCTTGTCCCTGGTGAACCCTCCTATGCGGAAACGCTTGGCGTACACGGGGCCGTCTTTTCCGTCCCGGTAAATCAGGTTGAACACGGGGTCGTCCCCTTTTTTGATGACGGAAATATAAAGGGGATTTTTACCAGCGAAAAATTTGTCCTGAATCCGCACGATTTTGAGCACGCCTGCATTGTCAATGATCAACACGTCATCCAGCGTGGAGCATTTGCAGACAGGGTTTCCCTTCTTGACGCCGTAACCGGCAAAGCCTTCGTCATCAATATACAATGTTTCATTGGCAACAGCCACCTGCGCGCGGTTTACGGAGCCGAAGGAGGAAATTTCCGTTTTCCGCGGATAGGCGGCGCCGTATTTTTTACGCAGGGCTTCAAACCAGCGGATAGTGAATTTGGTAAGCTGGTTGAGGTTCTTCTGCGTTTGTTCGATGTCCTCTTCAAGCTGGCGGATGTGCTGGTCCGCCTTGAAAGCGTCAAATTTGGAAATCCGCTTGATTTTGATTTCCGTCAGCCTTACCAGGTCGTCCCTGGTAATGGGGGCGCGCAGCCGGGATGCAAACGGCTGCAATTCCCGGTCAATGGTGCCGAGCACTTCTTCCCACGTTTCGGAATCTTCTATGGAGAGGTAGATGCGGTTTTCAATGAATATTTTTTCCAGGCTGGCCTGGTGCCACGCCTCGTTCAGTTCCTTGAGTCGGATTTCCTGCTCCTGGCGCAGGATTTCCTTGGTGGAGTCCGTATTGTAGCGCAGGATGTCGCTGACACACATGAACCTGGGTTTTTCCTCCACAATGACGCAGGCATTCGGGGAGATGCTGACTTCACAGGCGGAGAAGGCGAACAGGGCTTTCCTCGTCTGCTCCGGATCCGCTCCGGACGGGAGATGGACCAGGATGTCCACATGCTGGGCCGTATTGTCCTCAATGCGGGCGATTTTAATTTTTCCCTTTTCCGCAGCGGAGACAATGGAATCAATTAAGATTTCCGTGGTGACGCCGAACGGGATTTCCGTGATGCGGAGAAGTTTCTTCGATTCCGTGAGGATGCGCGCCCTGATGCGGACGCGGCCCGTTCCTCGTTCTCCGTCACGGTAGTTGGTGGCATCCATCACGCCTCCGGTCGGAAAGTCCGGCAGAAGCTGGAAGGGCTGGCCGCGCAAGTAGGCGATGGAGGCTTCAATCAACTCATTGAAGTTGTGGGGAAGAATTTTACTGGAAAGCCCCACGGCGATGCCTTCCGCTCCCTGAGCGAGAAGCAGGGGGAATTTGACGGGAAGGCTGACCGGTTCCTTGTTCCTGCCGTCATAGGAGAGCTGCCATTCCGTGACTTTGGGGCTGAATACTACATCACGCGCAAAGGAGGTAAAGCGGGCTTCAATATAGCGGGAAGCCGCTGCGGGGTCGCCTGTCAGAATATTGCCCCAGTTCCCCTGCGTGTCGATAAGCAGCCCTTTTTGTCCCAGCCCCACCAGCGCGTCTGCAATGGAACGGTCGCCGTGCGGATGGAATTTCATCGTGTCTCCCACGATATTAGCCACTTTATTATAACGCCCGTCGTCCAGGCGGTCCATGGCGTGCAGAATACGGCGCTGCACAGGTTTAAACCCGTCATTGATCTTGGGTACGGCCCGTTCCAGAATGACATACGAGGCGTAATCCAGAAAGTAGTCGGCATACATGCCTTCCACAGACTGACTCGCGGGAGCAATGTGGGCGGGTTGAGTCACGACGGCGGATATTAAAGGAATTGTTCCGGGGGGGCAAGCGCGATCTCCGTAAAGAAAATAACCGGCTTCCCTTGTCAGGGGAAGCCGGTTTTCCGGAAAAGGAAGGAATAAAAGCAATCAGGCCTGCTTGGCAGTCAGCCTGTTCTTGAGTTCCTCCGCTTCAGCGCGCAGGGCGTCGAGTTTGGCTGTCTGGGCTTCAAGGTCGGCGATTTCTTCCAGAACGGCCGCCAGGCGGCGCAGGTCGGCGGGTTGGGCGGCTGCGAGAGGCTGTGTTTTGGGAGCAGTTGTATTTTTGGTGCCGGGCTTGCGGCCGCGCTTGGCCTTGGATGCCTTCATCCAGCTTGAGATGGTCACCGTGCTGATGCCGAAGCGTTCGGCGGCTTCTTTCTGGGCACCCCTTTTGTTTTGGGTTTTCCGTTCAGCAATGAAATCAAGAACGGATTGTTTTTCTTCAGGCGTGTAGCGCCTCTTATTTTTGGTACTGTCGTTGGAATTCATGATGTTGACGAGTGGTTATTTATTTAACTAATCATCCTTGGTCTGGCAAGAAAAAAGTATATGTGTTATAACATTTTTTAAGAGGATTCTTAAATGACTGGTACGTATTCTTGAAGTTCTATTACGGGCGCTTTACTTTATTCATGATTGTTGTTGTTAACATATTGTGTTTTTTATGATTTTGCGGGAGAATACGCGGGATATTTAAACGCTTTTCCATGTTATATCCCGGGTGAAGCCTTTTTTCGCAATCTGCCTGTTGAACCACGCACGGCGGCTGTTCCCCGCCCGTTTTCCAGACGGTATTTTGAGGTTGCAGGGGGCCGCGGAATCGTATAAAATCACTCCAATTTCCCAGCCATTTTATCACGATGACCGATCAGACAGGAACCCCTTCTTCGCCGGAACCTCCCAAATTGCGACGCCGTTTGGTAACGGCAGCCCCTGCGGCCGCACCCAAGGTAAAGTTTGTTTCTCCCGCCGCGGAAGGCGTGGAGGTTGTCAAGCCGCGTTTTCTCACTCCTGAGTTGCAGGCCAAGCTGGCTCAGGAGCAGGAGGAAGCCGCCCGCCGCGCAGCGGAACAGGCGGAAGCGGACAGGATTGCTGCGGAAAAAGCGGCTGCCGAGCAGGAAGCCGCCCGTATTGCTGCCGAAAAGGAGGCGGCGAGAATAGCTGCCGAGCAGGAAGCCGCAAGAATCAAGGCGGAGCAGGAGGCTGCCGAAGCCGCGCGCATTGCCGCAGAAAAGGAGGCCGCCCGTGTAGCTGCCGAAGAGGAAAGAGCGCGCCTTGCGGCGGAGCTGGAGAAAAAGGAAGCCGCTTCCGCTCCGCAGCCCGAGCCTTCCGTGGACGCCCAGATTCAGGATGCCCTTGCCAAGGTAGCGGAGGCCCAGAAAGCCCTGGCGGAGGCTCAGGCCGCTGCTCTGGCCCAGGCCGCAGGGGTAGCGCCTGCGGCTGTGCAGACCCCGGAACCGTCTGTTCCGGAGCCTGCTCCTGCGGGGGGGGCTCCCAAATTGAAAGTTTTCAAGACGGCCGCGGCTCCCGCTGCGGCGGAGAAATCCCCGGTCGCCGCTCCGGAAAGCGCCGTTCCCAAGCTGAAAGTATTAAAATCCCCCGTGGGGGCAGCACCAGCTTCTTCCGTGGCTCCCGCTGCGGTTCCCCAGCCTGTGGTCGCCGAGGGAGTTTCCCCTGCCGCTGGCGCTCCTCCGGCGGGCGACGGCGGTATTCAGCCTCCCGCCGGAACGGAATCCGCCCGGGATATGGCCGCTTCCGTGGATAAATCCAAATCCCTGCTGCGGGGTGTTATTTATGGGGTATGCGCTTTGGTTGTCATCGCTGCCGGCGTAGGGATTTATGCATGGAGCACCAACAGCAAGAAAGAAAAGGTGGAAGGTGAGAACGCCCGCCTGAATGCGCTGGTCGTGGAAGGCGGGAAACTGGGCCGCAGCCGTCTGTTTGACTCCAAGAATCTCAGCCGTGTCCCGGATGTGAAAGTCGTTCCCGACGCGGAGGATGCCGCTCTGCTGCTCGCCAATGTGAGGGGAGTCAAGGGCAACAGGGAAAACTGGCCCGGAGCCGCCCACCTGGTTTCCATCATGGCCCAGATGGATGACAACATTGCCCGCCAGGTGGTGGAAGACATGAAAAAAAATGTCGGCAGGTACAGTAAGGAAAAATATTCCATGATGGTGACCCTTTTGGCCAAGTCTTCCAGCCCCGCCATGCGCGACATGCTGAAAGACCTGTACGCTTCCATCAGCGAAAGCAAGAATAAGAAGATCCAGGACAAGCAGGCCGTGGTGCTCAAGTACATGCGTTTTGCCATGAAGCTGGACGACCTTGACGACGTGATGAAGATCCTCCAGAAGAAGGATGCTTCCCCGGATTTGATTTCCTCCGCTTTCCGTACGGCGCGCTACCTGATTGACGAAGCTCCTCCAGCCAAGCGCAAGGCGCTTTCCTCCAAACTGCTCCAGTATCAGAAAGATATGCCGGAGGAAAACATCAAAATGCTCTACAAGCTGCTGGCCCGCACCGGTGATCCCAAGGTGCTGGACATGATGGAAAAGAGCTATAAGGAGGATACCAAAAAGGCGCTTGCCATCATTACCGCCTGGGGGGACTGGAATACGGATGACGCCGTTCCGTATCTGTTCAAGGCCTGGAAAGACGAATCCCTGCATGAACGCGTGCGTTCCCAGGCCCATGATTCGATTCTCCGCGTACTCTCCGTGGACCGTGACCGGGATGACAACGCCACGCTCAAGTTGTTTGACCCCCTTATTGCGGATGCCAAAACCAGCGAACGCCGCCAGTTTCTGGTTTCCGCATTCAAGAGACTCAGCAACCGCCCGTATGTGATTCGCCTGCTGGGCCGCATCAAGCAGACTGCGGAAGACCAGAGAAACGCGGTGGAACCAAAGTTCCAGGCTGCGGAGGAGGCCTTGTTCAAGGCGGAGGACAAGTTCAAGGCCAATCCCGGCGATGCGGCAGCCAAGGCCGATTATGAGGCCAAGGAAAAGATTTATAATGAGTTGTCCAGTCAGAAGACCGGGGAAGACAAGGTGATTGCGGCGGTGGACAAGGCTCTGGAAAAGGTCAGGAAGATGCCTGTTCCCACCAGGAAGGCCGCTTCTGCCGAGGACAGGGATGATGACGACTCTTCCGTGATTAAGACAATTTAAACGGTTTTAACGGCCGTATCCGAAAACCGGAGGGAAAATAATCCCTCCGGTTTTTTATGTGCGGGAGTGACAACCATGATTGGCTGGCCGCTTCTGCGCAGATGAGGCCGAATTGGCCGTCGAGCCGGGCGGAAGGGGGTAGCGGACTTACTTCATGTATTTTTTGATTTCCGGCAGCAGTGCGTCCGCCCAGAGACGGTAGCCTTTTTCTGTAAGGTGGACGAGGTCCCCGGTAATTCCCGGCAGGAAAGTGCCGTCCTTGTCCAGGAATGCGGAATTAATGTTGACGACATGGACTCTCGGCATATTTGTTTTGTCCAGCTCCCTGTTGATCATTTCATTTTGGATGCGCAGGGGGTCTTCCGCCGTTTTCCCCCGGGGAAAGATGTGCAGAAGAATAATTTCAGTGGCGGGGTGGAGCCGATGGACCCGGGAAGCTATTTCCCGGATACCCTCCGCCGTTTCCTGCGGGGTCTGCCTGCCTTTGTATTGCCCTGTGTTATTGGTGCCCACCATGATAACGCATACTTGGGGGGAATGAGGCGTTTTAAGGGCAGAATCGTCAATGCGCCACAATACATGTTCCGTCCTGTCTCCTCCTATGCCGAAATTGACAGGAGCATAGGGGGAAAAATATTGAGACCATATTTTTTTGCCGTCGGTTTCCCAGCGGTGGGTGATGGAATCGCCGATAAACAGCAGTTGGCATGGTGTTTCCGCCAGGGTCTGCTTTAACAGGGCGTGCCTCTGGCTCCACCAGTCAGCTTTTGTTTTGGAAATGTGGGCGGCATCGGGTTTTCCTTTTTCCGGCTGTTGGGAGAAAACAGGCAGGGCGAGTCCGAATCCCAGAAGGCAGATGGAGGCGGATATGGCGTTGATAGACGGGAAATGGTTCATGTTGTTTATTCAATACGGAGAATGTTTCTGCCGCCTTTCTTTTGGAGGATAAAAAATCCCGTTGGTATATTGAATGCGTTTTCCTGCCGGTACGGCATGGTACCGAAACATGGCGTGGACCCGGCTGGAACGGCAATTCCGTATTTCCTGGCGTAATGGTACTGCAGCAATGGATGGACAGCTTTGTGTTCAGGAATTGATAAAAAGAGGGAACGGCTAACGTATGTTCACGGACAGAGTCCGTTGAATTATCTGATGAATATTCCTGTTACCTTGATTTTGCTTGCTTTCCACATGGCTGCGGCGGCTTCCGCATCCATCTGTGCTTCCCGGAAAACAGAGTGGGCGGATTGGAATTATTTAACTTCTTACGGTCAATCCCTTTCTGTGGGCTGGACGGCTAAGCCCGTTGTAACGGAAAAGCAGGAGGAAGGGGGCTTGTATATGTTCAGGGGAGGGGTGAGAGCGTATGAGAACGGCAGTGACCGCAAGATGCTGGTTCCTCTGGAGGAAGGAGTGAACGGTCCGCGCGGCGAAACTCCCGTATCCGGGGCTGCCTGTCGTTTGTTCCGCCTGATGCAGCATTATTCTCCCGTTACGGCTTCCCGTATCCGGTTGATTTGTTCTGCGACGGGAGTGGGTGGGGCGAGCCTTGGTTCCCTGGGCAGGGGAACTGGAGCCTACAACCGCATTTTGGATGATTTGAAGGCCGCCAAAATACTGGCTGACCGGGAAGGGAAGACCCTTTCCATGCCTGCGTTTATCTGGACCCAGGGAGAGACGGATCACCAGGACAGAAAGACGAGGGAATGGTACCGGGAAAAAATGGAAAAGCTGATCAGGGACATAAATCATGACGCCAGGGCCGTGACCGGGCAGAAAAACGATGTGGTCTGTTTCGGCTATCAGGTTGGTTCCCATTTGAATTATTATCAGTTTAATCCTACGGATTATCCGGCTATTGCCCTGGAACAGCTGGAGATGGCTTTGGAGAAGGACAGCCGGTATGTGATGACGACCCCGATGTATCATTTCGAGTATAGCGACGGAGTCCATTTGACGGCGCCCATGTCCCGCCTTTATGGGGAGTATGTGGGCTATGTCATGAAGAAAGTCCTGTTGGATGGGGCGGACTGGAAACCCGTGCATCCCCTGACCCATAAAATCAGGAAGTCCGGAAAGGGTTGGACGGTGGAAGTGGCATTTTATGCTCCCTGCCCCCCTTTGGTTCTGGACACGAAGACGGTTGACGATCCTGGCAATTATGGTTTTTCCCTTGTGGGGGCTGAGGGAGAGGATATTGCCATCAAGTCTGTCCGGCTGGTGGGGAAGAATGCGGTACAGCTGTTGACGGAGAAGGACCCGGGGAAAGGGCGTCTACGCTATGGGATGACGATTAATGAGCACCGTCCTTCCGGTCCGCGGACGGGGGCGCGGGGCTGTCTGAGGGATTCCCAGGGAGATGAGGTTAAGGCCCATATCCAGGGCAAAGATTACCGAATGGATAATTGGTGCCCCTTTTTTGATTACTCCCTGTCAAAAGGGCATTGATTTTCCGGAAATGGCTGCATGATCTTTTTTTGCCGCAGGTTGTTCCCCCCCTCTGCAAACGGAAAAGGATACCCGGGCGGCTTGAAAAAAACAGGAAAGGCTTCAGCCGATGCATACTGATTCCGGATTGTTGCGGAGGGGAGGCTTGCACGGCCATGCATGGTGTTATGCTGCGGCTTTCGCGGCCGGATGATGGCGAGGTTGTGATAACTTGACCGTAGAGCAGGAGAACTTGCGGAAGTTCATCGTAAACGCCTCTTTTTCCACGAGGTTCATTTTTTCTTCCTCCGGGGGGTATTCCCTGCTTCCGGTTTCTTTATGGCTGGCCCTTACAGAAGGAGCCCTGCCTGGTAGATCAGCGTAGCCGTTGCAAAACCCAGGAGGGTCAATCCGCCGAATTGAGCCAGAGCGAACCACCAGGTGCCCGCTTCCCTCTTGGCGACGGTGACGGTGCCGATGCAGGGCAGGGCAATCAGGCAGAATATCATGATGCTGATGCCCTGGAGAGGGGTGTAGCTGGCTTTAAGGCGGGCGTTCAATGTCTGCTGGGCAGCCGGGACCGAATTTCCGTCTTCCACCGCATAAAGGATACCCATCTGGGTGACGAAAATTTCCTTGGCGGCAAAGGCTCCTACCAGGGCGGAATTGATTTTCCAGTCAAATCCGGCCACTTGCGTGACGGGTTCCATCCAATGGCCTATTTGTCCGGCGTAGGAATGTTCCATGGCCGCTGCGTTTGTCGGCGCCGTGTTTTCTTCCGGCCTGGGGTAGGTGTTCAGAAACCACAGGATGATGGAGGCCCCAAGAATGAAAGTGCCTGCTTTCCGGACGTACATGAAGGCCCGTGACCACATCAGGATGCCCACCTTCCGCAGGGAGGGGAGGCGCAGGCGCTTCATGTGGTGGAGGGAATCCCTCTGGGGCGCCTTGAAAAGCGTGTTTTTCAGAAGCCGGGCGCAGCACAGCGCCAGCAGGACGCCGCTGGCATAAATCCCGAACAGCACGGGGGCCTGCAGGCGGGAGGGAAACAGGGCGGAGACGAACATCATGTAGATCGGCAGGCGGCCCGCACAGCTCATCATGGGCAGCACGGCGATGGTGACCAGGCGGTCGCTGCGCGTTTCAATTCTCCTGGTGGACAGGATGGCGGGAACCGAACAGCCGAATCCCAGCAGGAGGGGGGCAAAGCTGCTGCCGTTCAACCCCATGATTTTCATGATGCGGCTCATCAGGCGGGAAACCCTCATCATGTATCCGCTGTTTTCCAGAACGGTAATGGCCCCGAAGAGGAGAACCACGTTGGGCAGAAAGGCCAGTACGCCGCCCACGCCTCCTACCACGCCTTCCCCCAGCAGGGATTGAAGGCGGGGCCACGGTTCCAGCATGCGGCAGGCCCAGACGCTGAACAGCTGGGTACCCGTCTGGATGAGCCTGACCAGAGGATCCCCGATAGCGAAGCTCAGGAAGAAAATAATATAAACGATGCCCAGGAAAATAAGGGAACCCCATATCCTGTGCATCAGGACGGCATCCAGTCTGGCCCTCCACAGGTTGTCCTTCGCCTCTGCCTCCCGTTCCATAACGTTTACCGGGACGTAACTTAAAATCTGTTCATTTGACAGGCAAGCCTAAAAGCCCGGTTCCGCGGAAAGGGGCATGGAAACCAGGCATTCCGGCCGTTTTTGGGACGGGGCTGCCGCATGGGCCCCGGATGGGGCCTCAGGCTTTGTTTTTTAGCGGCGCAAAGCTGCCAGGCCCTGGATGAAAAGGATGGCCGCAGCGCAGCCGAATACCATGGAGGGCAGGCACTGAAGCATGTACAGCGGATCTGTGGAACCGTTTCCGTAGGAGGGGAAAATAAAGGCCAGAATCAACGCGATCAGGGACAGCCCCCATGCCAGCCATGATGTAGCGGGAATCCGGCGGCCGGATGCTGCGGCTGGCCGCTGCGGCAGGTTTTCCTGCCGGATGCCGCGTTCGTCAGTATCGCGTCCGGAGAAAGACGTCCGCTTTTTCCTGACGGGAGGCAGGGCGGGCTGCGTTTTCATGGCGTTTTCCGGTTTGCGGCCGGATGGCGAAGAGGAGGCTTCCCCGAAGGGAAGCCCCGTTGTAACGTGAATCAGAAGGCCGCACGCCGGGCAGCGCATGCCGGTTTTGGCGTCCAGTCCGGCCGGGTAGGTGTACCCGTGGCCGCATTGGGAGCATGTGGCGGATTCTCTCATGATCTGGCCCGAATGGATGTTAGTCGTCCAAGGGAAGCAGGTCCTCCTGGTCAGCCTTGGTTTCGGGCCTCTGGCGGATTTCCTCAAGCTTGGCTTTCATCTGTTCGCAAATGTCCGGATGCTGGGAGGCTACGTTGTCAAGTTCCTTCGGGTCTTTTTCCAGGTCAAAGAGGCTTCCTCCTTCCGGGGACTTGCTCATTTTTGCGGAGGCTCCGTTGATGCCGTCGCGAATGGCCACGCCGGCGGGAATGAATTTCCATTTGCCGTGGCGAATCGCCAATGCCTTGCCGGTACTGTTGATGACATGGTAGTCACGCCCCTTGGCGGATTTTCCCAGAAGGGCGGGCATCACGTTTTCAGAGTCACGGAAGGAATTGGCCTTGCCGGGGGCCAGCAGCTGTTCCAGGGAGGCCCCCAGATCCATTTGGTTGAGCAGGGCTTTGCTCGTGGTTCCGGGTTTGATCACGCCGGGCCATTTGACGATAAACGGAATGCGGGAACCTCCTTCCAGAATGCTGTATTTGCCTGCGCGGAAGGGGCCGGCGGGGGAATGGGTGGCGTTGTCCCGGACGGCGAAATCCCTGTAGCCGTCATCCAGCACGGGACCGTTGTCGCTGGAGAAGATCACCAGGGCGTCTTTTTCCAGACCGGCCTGTTGCAGAGCCTCTGTAATGCGGCGTACACAGTCATCCAGTTCCACGGTCACGTCACCGCGCACGCCGTGCCGGCTCTTGCCCACAAAGCGTTTTTCCGGGCAGCGCGGCACGTGGATGTCATGCGTGGCGAACATCAGGAAAAACGGTTCCTTGGCTTTGGCGCTTTTTTGAATGTATTCAATGGCCTTATCCGTAATGACATCGGCGTTTTCCTCATCCTTCCACAAGGCGCTTTTGCCGCCCTTCATGAACCCGATGCGTCCGATTCCATTGATAATGGCCTGGTTGTGTCCGTGGCTCCACATGAGTTTGAGCTGGTCCTTATTGTCCTTGCCATTGGGAAGCCCGGGGAAGTTGTGCTTGTAGGATACTTCAATGGGGTCGTTCGGGTCCAGGTTGCGGACATTGCCGTTTTCCAGAATCACGCAGGGAACGCGGTCGCCCGTAGCGGCGAAGATAAAGCTCTCGTCAAATCCGATTTCGTTCGGGCTGGGGGAGATATGTTTGTTCCAGTCAATCTTCTTCCCCTTTTCCCCCAGGCCCAGGTGCCATTTGCCTATCATGTAGGTTTTGTAGCCGTGGGATTGGAGCATCTTGGGCAGGGTGGGCTTCTTGGTATCGATAATGAGGGCGGCGTCTCCCGGCAGGATGCCCGTGCCTTCCTTGCGCCACGGATATTCCCCTGTGAACAGGGCATAGCGGGAAGGGGTGCAGACGGATGTGGTGGAATAGGCGTCCGTGAAGCGGCAGCCCTGCTCGGCAAGCTTGTCGATGGCGGGGGTGGGAATTCCCTTGGCTCCATAGCAGCCTACGTCTCCATAGCCGAGGTCGTCAGCGTAAATCATGACGATGGCCTTGGGTGGCTTGACCGTTGGCGTGACTGCGGCCGGGCAGGCCGCTGCCGCCGCCATGGCAAGCATCAGGTGTAATGCGGATTTATTCATGTTGTCAGGTGTGTGTGATTATAATTTTCCGGAAAAGATGGTCGGAAGGATGCCGTTGTTTAAGCGTGGGCCGAACCTTCGGGTGTGTCCGGAGGCTGTTCGCCGGGATGTTCCGGCGGAAGCACGGGGTCCGTCATGGGGCGCATGCTGGCATTTTGCCAGATGTACCGCTTGTAAAGGACCTTGATGGCGGCTGTCAGGGGGACAGCCAGCAGGGCGCCGATCAAGCCGCCCAGGATGAGTGTCCAGATCAACACGGAAAACATGACCGTGAGCGGGTGGAGTTCCACGGAATCCCCCACGATTTTCGGCTGGATGATCCATCCGTCAAATTGGTTGACGGCCAGGAAGATGCCCGAAACAATCAGCACGTGCTGGAAATCCCCCCATGTGAACCAGGCCAGCAGCACCGCAGGGATAAAGGCGGTGATGATGCCCAGGTAGGGAACGATGCCCAGCACGCAGACCGCGGCGCCGATGGTGATGGCGTACGGCAGGCCTATCAGCTTCAGGCAGATGGCAATCAGAATGCCTTCAATGATGCTTACCAGCATTTGGCCGCGGAAGAAGGAAATCAGGTAGCCGTTGATTTCCTCCATGGTGTCCACCACGTCTTTTCTGAATTTGGAGACTTTCAGGGGCAGGATGCTGGGCCATTTCTCTTTGATTTTATCCGCCTCCAGCAGAAAGTAAAAAGCGAAAATGGGCGTGATCAGGATGCTGACCATGATTCCTATGGTGCTGTACAGGGCCCGTCCCCCGGAAGTGAGCCAGCTCATCAGCTTGTCCTGGTAAAAGGAGGAATTGATGGTCATGTAGGCTCCCAGCTTTTCCCGGGCGGTCCGGGCGTTTCTCAGGTCATGGACTTCCGCTTCCGTATAATGGCTGGCATTCAGTTCCCGCAGGCTGGTGCTGTAAACACTCTCAATGGTGCGGGAAATGAAGGGGATTTCAATGGTGGAGTCAATCAGTTCGGAGGTTTTGTCCCATAGCTCCATCCGGTTGTCGATCAGTTCATCCGTCTGCCTGATCAGGGGAGGGAGAATCGTGGCTCCAAAGCCTACCAGAACGGCCAGAGCCGCAAACATGACCGTGACTACTGCCCATGGACGGGAGAATTTGAGACGCACCAGCCAGGAAACGATGGGTTCCAGCAAATACGCCACGACGGCGGCAATCAGGATGGGCAGGAGCACCGGTTCCAGAAACCCCAGAAGTTCCACCACTTCAAAAATGACGAAGGCCGCAATGCCCAGCATCACCAGAATGGATACGCCTGTCAGGGCATGCCAGCAGGTTTTCTTCTGGAAGGGGGAGGGAATGGCGGGGGCGGCGGAAGTTTGGGTATTCTGATGTTGTTCGTTGTTCATGCCGGTGTAGAGAGATGGCTGGTTGCTGGCCCGGCTCAGGCAGCGGAGGCCTTGTCCGTTTTCCCGTCAGCTGCGGGAGAGGCTTCATCCGGAGTTTCTCCGGCCGTAGCCGGAGGCTGCTGGCCGTCTGCGGAGGGCTGGGTCTGTTCTTTTTTTTCCTGCTGCCTGACGTGGTTTTCGAATTCCTGTTCCGTAATGGCCTGGGGCGTGGGGTAATAATCCCCGGCAGGGGGCGCGGCCGGAACTTCCCATTGGATGCGCACCAGCCTGTTCCTGCGCTGGACCACCACGCTGGCCTGAGCCCCCCGCTGGGTGGTAACATATTCTACGAGGTCCGGATAGGGATTCTTTCTTCCATTGATGGAAATAAGCACATCTCCCGTCCTGAGGCCGGCGTCCCATGCGGGAGACCACTCTGCCACGTAAGCTTTCATGGGGCCGTTCCCGTTGCTGTCCTGGATAAAGGTGCCTCCCATCAGGTTGAAGGAGGCGGGGGCGGGCATCCGGTGGCTGGTGGAGCTGAAATAAAGGGCGTTCCCCGGGCCGTCCAGCCAGAACTGGCGTGCGGCCAGAGCGCCGTAGCCCAGGATGATGTCGATGTCATCGGGGATGCCCATCACTTCCGGGTTGGCGAAGCTTTCACAGAGCAGGATATTTTTTAATTCCAGTGGACCGAGCTGGAAGGAGCTTACATGCATGCATTCGTGGGCGTAAAAGCCGCCTGCGGCGGGGCTGTAGCCGGAATAGACGCTGACGAACGCATCCGGGTAGGCCTGCTTAATGGCATTCCAGCGTTTTTTGGAGATGTAAACGGCGTGGGGGGCTCCCGTGTCCAGAATGATGCGCCTTCCGTGCTTGTCTGCGATTTGCGGATAGTCGGACCCGGGAATCAGGGAAAGCTTATTCCAGCTTTTTATTCTGGAGGGAAGTTTATTGAAAAAACGGTGGGAGCGTTTGGGATAGTTGATGTTCCACACATATTTCCGGATGCATTCCCAGCCCAGCAAACCGTCATACGGGGCCTGGTCTGCCATTACTACGTCCTGTTTCCGGGAAATGGGTTCCCCGTCATCCTTCAGGGAAACGGGCACGTTGGCCGTGCGCATGGCGCCCCTGCCGCGCAGGCGTGCGCCGATGGATTCCACTGCCGGGGAGAAAAGCAGGGATGTCTGGACTGCTCCCGTGTCTACGCCCATCATTAATTGCGTTCCGGAGCTCCACGCCAGCGCCACGGGGGTGCCGTCCAGGGGATTGGCCGCGTCAATGGGCGGGGAGCTGCTGTCCTGGATAGGCCGGTGCGATACGCAGGAAACGCACAGCATGGTTGCCAGAAGCATGATGGAGGAACGGAACATAAAGTATTCCGTTCATAACAAACAGACCATAGGCTGGCAAGGTTTCCTTCCTGCTTACAGGGCTTTTTGACGGCATCAGAACGTAAAAACCGCTGCCTGCCGGAGGGTAGCTCATGCAGAAGCATGATATTCAAAATGCGGGCGCGTGCGTTTTTTGAGGCTCTATATCATAGACGGGAATTTTGCCGTCTGCCGCGTCCGGCGTTCCGTTCCAGCGAGGGGGCGGCTGCCTTCATTTTCCCCATGCTGTCCCCAAGGGAGGGCTGAAGCTGGAGCGCTCCCAAAAATCTTGATTTTCACAAGGAGCCGTATAGGGTAGCGGTGAGCCGCTATGACCACCCCTACGTTTGAAGATGCCGTGAGCCGTATCGTACGGAAGGATCCCCGTTTTGCGGAACGGGCATATTCTTTTCTGAAAGATGCGCTGGATTTTACCATGCAGCGCGTTGAAGAAAGGGAAAACGGCTCTCAGAGGCATGTCAGCGGGCAGGAACTGCTGGAAGGGTTCCGGGATTACGCCCTCGCCCAGTTCGGGCCCATGGCTTCCACCGTGATGAAGGAATGGGGGCTTAGGAACGGGAAGAATGTGGGGGAGATGGTTTTTTTACTGATTGAGGAAGACGTTTTTTCCAAACAGCCGGAGGATTCCCTGGATGATTTCAAGGGCTTCATGAGCTTCCGCAAGGCTTTTGAAGAACCTTATGAATTTCAGGACCAGCCCAGTTGAACCGCCCGATACCGCCATGAACAAGGAACCCGATGTACGCTGGCCCGCTGAATGGGAGCCTCAGGATGCTGTCTGGCTGTCCTGGCCCCACCGCAGGGATTTATGGCAAGGGGGGCTGGACGAGTTGCAGCAGACTTATGGGAGCGTGGCCGCTGCCATTGCTCCGCATGCCCTTGTATGCGTGAATGCCGCAGCTCCCCTTCATCCCGGCGTCAGGCAGGCGATGCTGGCCGCCGGAGTGAGTGAGGAGCAATTCCGCCTGTTCAACCACCCGACCAACGACGTATGGTGCCGGGACCACGGCCCCGTTTTCGTCCAGGATGTGAAGGACGGTTCCCTGATGCTGGCGGATTGGCAATTTAATGCGTGGGGCGGCAAATTTGCCCCGTGGGACCTGGACAACGGCGTTCCCGCCCTGATTGGGGCGGCGCTAGGGCTTCCCGTGCGCAGTTCTTCCCTGATTCTGGAAGGAGGGGCGATTGAGGGCAATGGGGACGGCTTGCTGGTGACGACGGAGTCCGTGCTGCTGAATCCCAACCGCAATCCGGATTGGAGCCGGGCCATGATTGAGGAGGAATTGAAGCGCATGCTGGGCGTCAGAGCCGTTTTCTGGCTCGGTTCCGGCATTGAAGGGGATGATACGGACGGCCATATTGACGACATGGTGCGTTTTGTGTGCCGGGATGCCGTAGTTTCCATCGTGGAAACGGATTCTTCCTCTCCCCATTACCGCGCTCTGGCGGAGAATAATGAACGCCTTCAGGATTTGAGATGCGTGGACGGTTCCGGGGTGGAGGTGATTCCCCTGCCGATGCCGGATCCTCTCCATGCGGAGGACTGGCGCCTGGATCAGCTCCCTGCCAGTTACGCCAATTTCCTCATTGTTAATGAGGCCGTCATTGTTCCCGTATTCAACCAGCCCCGGAATGACGATCGCGCCCTGGGCATTTTGCGTGAATGTTTCAGCGGAAAACAGGTAATAGGGGTGGATGCCCGCAAGCTGGTGCTGGAAGGCGGTGCCATCCACTGCATCACCCAGCAGCAGCCCCGGCCGGGGAAGGAGGGACTGTGAGCGGAGGGGAAGGAATAACGGTGGATGTGATTCTGCCGATGGAAAAGGCCGGCAGCGAGCGCGTGCGCCGCGCTGCCGTGGCGCGGAAGCTGGGTATTTCCCCCTCCCGTATCAAAGATGTGCGGCTGGTGAAGGAGTCCATCGACTCCCGGCAGAAAAAAATTCTCTTCCAGCTTCGGCTGCTGGTCGGGGTGGATAGCCCGCTGCCGCCGGAACGTCTTCCCTCCCGGGATTATCCGTCCGTCCGTCCCGGCTCCCCCGTGGCGCTGATCGTTGGATTCGGACCGGCCGGGATGTTCGCCGCGCTCCGCTGTTTGGAACTGGGTATGAAGCCTGTGGTTCTGGAACGGGGGAAGGATGTTTCCTCCCGCCGGTTTGACCTGGCTCCCATCCTGCGCCGCGGCACGGTGATGGAGGATTCCAATTACTGTTTTGGAGAGGGAGGGGCAGGCACGTTTTCCGACGGGAAGCTGTTTACGCGCGCGACCAAGAGAGGCCCCGTCCGGGAGGTTTACGAGATTTTTGTAGCCCATGGAGCGCCCAGGGAAATTTTAACGGACGCCCATCCGCATATCGGCTCCAATCTGTTGCCCAATGTCGTCAAAGCCATCAGGGAATCCATCCTTCGCGCGGGCGGGGAAATTCATTTCAATGCCCGTGTGGAGCATCTGCTCCGTTCTGCGGACGGCCGCCGCATACGCGGCGTGGCCTGCGCGGATGGCCGGGAATTTGCGGCGGATTCCGTTTTGCTGGCTACCGGGCACAGTGCCCGGGACGTGTACCGCATGATGCTGGCGGAGGGGCTGGCTCTGGAACAGAAATCCTTTGCCGTGGGTGTGCGCATTGAGCATCCCCAGGCGTTTGTTGATGCGCGCCAGTACCACCTGAATCCGGAGCAGAGGCGCCCGGAGCAGCTTCCGGCAGCCCGTTATTCCGTGACGACCACCATCCAGGACCGCGGCGTCCATTCCTTCTGCATGTGTCCCGGCGGCTTCATCGTGCCCGCCGCCACGGAGAACGATGAGGTAGTGGTCAACGGCATGTCTCTGGCCCGGAGGGATTCTCCATTTGCCAATGCCGGTTTTGTAGTCAGCGTGCATCCGGAAGATACGGAACCGTTTTGCAGGGAACACGGGGTGCTGGCGGGCGTGGCGTACCAGAAGGCGCTGGAGACGGCTTCCTGCCGTGCCGGAGGAGGCATGCAGAAAGCCCCGGCCCAGAGGGTGGAGGATTTTCTGAAAGGGCGCGTTTCTTCTTCCCTGCTGCCTACCAGCTATCATCCCGGCATCGTATCCCATCCCCTTCATGAATTGCTCCCGGAAGGGATTGTCTGGCGCATGCGGGAGGGGCTGCGGCAGTTTGACCGTAAATGGCGGGGATTTGCCGGAACGGACGCCCAGCTCATTGGCTGTGAGACGCGCACCAGCTCCCCCGTGCGCATTCCAAGGGACCCCGCCACGCTGGAGCATCCCGGTCTGGAGGGCCTGTACCCATGCGGCGAAGGGGCGGGTTACGCCGGCGGCATTGTTTCCGCCGCCCTGGACGGACGCCGTTGTGCGGAGGCCATGGCGCAGCAGGCGACCCGCTAGGTTTTTTCAAGCGTCCGGCCGCCGGAGCGATGCAGTTTTTCTGCGTTTCTGGATGAAGATACGCCCCTGCGAGCCTTGTTATGCTGGAACCGGATGTCATCAAGCCGGGAAATGGGGGCAGGCTTGTTTTTTCCGGGAAGGAAAGACAGTCCGCCGTGGCGGCGGCCGTCAATGCTGCGGGATGCGGCGGAAGGGAAGAATATTGTTGACCCTGCGCAAAAGATTCCTGTAACGTGGTTTCATGTCAAATCTGTTCCGGTGGGGAATTCTCCCTGCGTTTTTGATGACTTTTTCCGGCATGTCCCAGGATATAGCGGCGCCCTCCATGGCTAATGTGGATTTGGAAATGGAGGATGAAAAGAAAATAGCGGCGTACAGGGAGGCCATGGCCAGGCATTTGCAGCTGGGCATTATTTGGACGTGCATTGTGGAGTTGGAGGAAAAGGATAATCGTGCGGTTCTGGTGGCCACGCTGAAATATATCCAATCTCCCGAATGGGCTGGGATTCTGGATAAATGCCCTTCCGATTACCGCGCCATGCATCTGAAGATGATTAGGGAGTCCGGGAAATTGCTGGAACGGGTGGAAAGGGAGAAGATGACAGCCGATGAAATACAGAACGCTTACGGAAAGTACGGAGGCCAATACATGAAAATGGGGGGGAGTATCCTGGAAAAATATCGGCTGGAGAATTGTTCCGTACAGTTTTCTTTATTCCTGATGCGGGAAACGGAAGGATTGGATGATAAGGAAAGGTTGAAGGCTCTTTACCGTATCAGGAAGGATATCCTCTCCGGAAAACTGAAGGTTCCCGGGGAGGGCGGAGGGATGGGCGAATCTGGGTTGGAGGAATGACCGGGATGCCGGGCCGATTCTCCGGAACGGTTCCGGAACTCCTGTGTTTCCTTTCTCCCATTGTTCATTTCCACCCGGGGCCTTCCTTTTTTTGCAGGTTAAGTCTTGCCAGGGCAGGGGGCTTGGGGGCATAATCTGCAAGTTTCACAACCGCATACACAGCCATGAAAGTCATCGTCATCTACGGCAGCCCGAATGATAAGCCCTTTATGGAACCAGCCCGCGAGTATTTTGCTCAGGAGAATGTTCCTTATGAAGAAACCGTTCTGTCCGCCCACCGCGACCTTCCGGAGCTGATCAGGTTCCTGGGGGATTTGGAAGCCAGCGGAGAAAAAGCGGTTATCCTGGCTGTGGCCGGCCTGTCCGCCGCCCTTCCCGGCGTGGTGGTGATGAGCTGTTCCCTCCCGGTTATCGGCGTGCCGGTCCCCGGAGGTCCCCTGAACGGTATTGACGCCCTGCTGGCGATTGCCCAGTGTCCCGGCGGCGTGCCCTGCACTACGGTTGGCTTGCATAAGAAAACCCCCGTCAATGCCGCCATGGCCGCCCACCGCATTTTAAAACTGGCGGGGCTGTAACGTGAACTTTTTCCCCCATCCGGCAAATGACTCCTCCTTCACAGGAAATCGTATTGGACGGTCCGGGAATTTCCCGTGCGCTTGAGCGCATGGCCCACGGCATTGTGGCCCGTTTCCCCGGAGAACCTCTCGCCATCGTCGGCCTGCTCAGCCAGGGGGATGTGATTGCCCGGCGTCTGGTGGACAAGGTAAAGGAGCTGGGAGTGGAAGCCCAGTACGGCTCTATTGATATTTCCCTGTACCGGGATGACATCTTCAAGCTGGAAGCCCGGCCTTCCCTCCGTTCCTCCAATTTGCCGTTTTCCACGGATGACATGAGGGTCGTGCTGGTGGACGACGTCCTTTATACGGGGCGCACCATACGTGCAGCCCTGAACGCCCTTTTCGACTACGGCCGTCCGGCCCGTATTGAACTGGCGTGCCTGATTGACCGCGGCGGGCGGGAAGTTCCCATCCAGCCGGATTATACGGGGCACGTGCTGGACCATGCCGGAGCCAAGGTCATCGTAAGCATGAAGGAGGCTGACGGCGAGGACAGCGTGGTCATTCCCTCCCACTGAAAATTTTCCAATCCATTCTCCGTTTCCCATGAATCATCCCCGCAAGGATCTTCTTAATATCTCCTCATTGACTGACGAGGAAATTCACACGCTGCTGGATTCGGCCGGCCCGATGAAGGAGCTTTTTACCAAAAGCGTCAAAAAGGTGCCCGCCCTGAAAGGCAAGTCCGTTCTGACGCTTTTTTATGAACCCAGCACCCGCACCCGTTCCTCTTTTGAGGTAGCGGCGGAACGCCTGTCTGCGGACGTGACCAATTTCACGGTGTCCACCTCTTCCGTGGTGAAAGGGGAATCCGTACAGGACACGATCGCCACGCTCCAGGCCATGAAAGTGGATTATGTAATCGTGCGCCATTACAACAGCGGCTTGCCGAACGTGATTGCGCGCCATACCTGCGCCAGTGTGGTGAACGCCGGGGACGGAGCCCACGCCCATCCCTCCCAGGCGCTGCTGGATTCCTTTACCATCCGGGAGGTATTTCCGGATGTGAGGGGAAAGCGCGTTCTGATTGTGGGGGACATCCTGCATTCCCGCGTGGCCCGTTCCACCTCCCTGCTGATGAAGAGGCTGGGGATGGATGTCGCCTTCCTGGGGCCGGGTTCCCTGGTGCCGCGCACCGAACATTCCGGCATTCCCCGTTTTTCCGATTTCAATGAGGCGTTTGCCTGGAAGCCGGACGTAATTTACCTGCTGCGCGTTCAAAAAGAGCGGCAGGACGCCCCTTTCTTCCCCAGCGCCCGGGAGTACAACAAGATTTACGGCGTCACGGAAGAACGCCTGAAGCGCATTTCCGGTGAAGGCCTGTACATCATGCATCCGGGGCCGGTCAACCGCGGCGTGGAAATCTGTGACCTGGCGATGGACTATGAGCGCTGCCTGATCAACCGCCAGGTGGAAAACGGCATCGCCTGCCGCATGTCCATCCTTTACCATCTCACTCCGCAAACCCAGCACTGATTGTTCATGAAAACTTCCGTACTTATTCGCAACGCCCGGCTGACGGACGGTTCCGCCCCGGCGGACCTTCTGGTTTCCGGGGGGGTGATTACAGCGAAAGCTCCTGCCGGAACGCTTTTGGAGAGCGCCGCGGAAAAGGCGCTGGATGCTTCCGGGAAGCTTGTTCTGCCCGGTCTGTTCGACATCCATGCCCATTTGTGCCAGCCCGGCCGGGAGGACAAGGAGCGTGTGGCTACGGCTACCGCCGCCGCCCTGCATGGAGGAGTGACCGGACTGATGGCGATGCCGGATACCGAACCCGTGATGGACAATGCCGCCCAGATTACCACGTTCATGGAAATATGCCGGACGGATGCTCTGGTGGAGGTTATCCCCTCCGGGTGCCTGACCAAGGGGGACGGCGGGGAAGAGCAGGCCTCCTACGACTCCCTGCGTGCCAAGGGCGTCCGTTTCATCACGGACGGGGACCGTGCTCCGGACAACATGCTGCTGCTGTACCGCGCCATGCAGTACGCCAGCAATCTGAACCTTACTTTCGCCCTGCGCGGAGACGTGCCGTCCCTGACGGCCAGGGCGGCCATGCACCCGGGCACTACTTCCTACCGTCTGGGGTTGATGGGTTCCCCCTCCTGTGCGGAGGAAATAGGGCTGGAAACCATCATCCGCCTTTCCGTGGATACGGGCAACTCCCTGCATGTGCAGACCGTCTCTACGGCCGGCAGCGTGGATATCCTGCGCCGCTGCAAGCGGAAAACCGCCGGGTTGAGCGCGGAAGCGGCGCTTCACCATCTCCTGTTCACGCATGAGGACGTGGGCCGGTACGATACCTGCTACAAGACGCTGCCGCCCCTGCGCGACCAGTCGGATGTGGATGCCCTGATTGCCGCCGTGAATGACGGCACCATTGACTGCATTGTTTCCGATCACACGCCCTGCACGCCGTTTTCCAAACTTCAGGATTTCGTTGTCGCCCCGCAGGGCATGATTGCGCTGGATACGTTTCTGCCCGCTATTTACCAGTATCTGGTGGAACCTGGAAAAATGTCCTGGCAGACGGTGGTGCGCGCCTGCAGCGACGCTCCCCGCAGGCTGATGGGGCTGGCCCCCGTCTCCCTGGAAGAAGGGGCTCCGGCCAATCTGGTGGTGTTTGACCCGGAAGGAGAAACGCCCGTCACGGATGAAACGCTCCGCAGCCGCGCCCGCAACACCCCATTCCTGGGCAAGACCTTGAAGGGAAAAGTGGATGCCGTGGTGTTCGGAGAACAGCTCCACCGCTTCTGATGAAAGCGTCACGGAGAAAGGCCGGCAGCTATTAATTATTAACTATCAGTCTCCGCTTGCAGCCCGTCGCCCGCGTCAGCACGTGTTATCCGGACAAATTCGGTGCGCCGCGCCAGAGCGGCCTGGTTCCGGATGCGCGGGCGCGGCTGGTATTTGAGCCGCCGTTCCGCCATCCGGATGCCGTTCGTGGTCTGGAAGGGTTTTCCCATCTGTGGCTGGTCTGGGTGTTCAGTGAAAACGTGGATAAGGGGTGGAGCCCTACGGTCCGGCCTCCGCGGCTGGGGGGCAATGTGCGCATGGGGGTGTTCGCCACGCGTGCGCCGTTCCGTCCCAATCCCATCGGGTTGTCTGCCGTCAGGCTGGAACGGGTGGAATTGCATCCTCTGGACGGCCCGGTATTGCATCTTTCCGGCGTGGATTTGGTAGATGGCACCCCCATTCTGGATATCAAGCCCTATGTTCCTCTGGCGGACTGCATTCCGGAGGCGTCGGAAGGGTTTACGGCTGTCCCCTATGAACGGCTGGATGTGGAAATTCCCGAATCTTTTGGCGGTTCCATGTCTCCGGAAGAGAGGAGTGCGCTGGAAGATACGCTGTCCCTGGATCCCCGTCCCCAGTATCAGGATGATCCGGAACGGGTTTACGGCCTTTTATTCTCTGGCTGGGAGGTGAAATTCAAGGTAAAGGACAAGCGGCTGCGCGTATTGTCCCTGGAAAGAAGGCGAAGCGGTTCCGTCCTTTTTTGATATGCGGGCCATTCCTTAGGTATTTTTTCTTTATCCCTGCGCGGAGCATTGGTTTTCTGTGGCTGGAAGGGGTATGTTTGCCGGGAAACGCCGGATGATGCGGGAAAGAAATGCGAAGGTGGTCGGATTATTGATGGTTTGTTTTTTCAGTTTATTGATGAAGAACGGATTTGATTTATTTTTACTGGTGAGGTCAACGTGTTTTTCCTGCGCTCTGTCATTCTGATTCCGCTTGACTTGCGTCCGGATAAAGAGTACCTATCGGTACATTTTTGAAGCATGCTTCATTGTTTTATGGCCGACCCATTTACGATTTCGTTTTTGATGAAAATGATTACGGACCGCGTGGATATGATGCTTACGCGCGGCTTGACTCTGGAGCGTGTTACGGCCTCCCAGGGCCGGGTGCTGGCTTACCTGATGTCCCGTGACGGAGAAAACGTCTCCCAGAGGGACATAGAGCGGCATTTGGGTGTCTCCCATACCACGGCCAAGGGAATTGTCCAGAGGCTGGAACAGAAGGGCTGGGTAACCACGGCTTTTGACAGTGAAGACGGACGGCTGAAGAATGTGTACCTGACGGATATGAGCCGGGGCGTTCATGAGGCCATCTGTCAGCAGATAGGAGTGATTGAAAATACGCTGCTGGACGGGGTGCCGGAGGAAAGCCGCAGCATGCTGAGGGATCTGCTCCGGCGCATGTACGACAATCTCAAATAATAAAAGCCCGTGCTTTTTTCCGGGGAACGGGTTTGGAAAAATATGAAGCATGCTTCAATAATATTGTTAACCAACAACATGAAAGCACACTATATACTGATAGCGGCCCTGTGCGGGCTGGCAGGGTGCCGGGAAGACAACGGCGCCGCGGATGCTGCAAACCGGAGGGAAATGCCTCCGCTCAAGGTTTCCGTGATGAATATGGAGCAGAGAACGGTGGAGTTGAAATCTTCCTGGTTCGGCCATTTGCGCGGGGTGGAGCAGGCGGACATCAGGCCGCAAGTTTCCGGAACGCTGATACGCCAGGTTTACTGGGACGGCTCCATTTGCGACAAGGGAGAACTGCTTTTTGAAATTGACCCGGCTACCTATCAGGCCGCCGTGGACAGGGAGGCGGCCAACCTGGCTACGGCTCGTGCCGTCAAACTTCAGGCGGAAGCTTCTCTGGACAGGGTGCAGAAGGATTTGGACCGCTATGACAAACTGATCAGGACGGGGGCTATTTCCGTCAAGAACCTGACGGACGCGCAACAGAACCTTAAGGAGATGCAGGCCGCTCTGGAACAGGCGGAAGCGGGCATCAAGCAGGCGGAAGCCTCCCTGGAAAACGCCCGGATCAATCTTGACCGCACCAAAGTACGCGCGCCGTTCCGGGGACTGGCTTCCAAGGCGACGGCCAGCGTGGGGGAACTGATTTCCGCCAGCGGCTCGCCGCTCACTACCATGTCTTCCATCGACCCCATCCGGGTGGATTTTTCCGTGACGGGAAAACAGGTTCTCAGCCGCCTGATGGATGGAACCGTGAATGTGAAAACCGGGCGCATGGGAGACATGCCGGATTTTGAATTGATTCTGGAAGACGGCTCCGTCTTTGAAAAGAAGGGGAAGGTGGTTTCCGTGGACAGCGAGGTGAGCCGTTCGACGGGCACCGTCAATTTCATCGGCCATATTCCCAATCCGGATCTGAAACTGCGTTCTGGAATGGCGGTGCGCGTGCGCGCCGTGACGGGTACGGAGAAGGATGCCTTGCTGGTTCCCGCCCGCGCCCTGCTTTCTTCCATGAACCACCGCAACATCATGGTGGTGGCTCCGGACGGGATGCCGCGCCGCATTGACGTGCAGCCGGGGGAAACCGTAGTTCTTGACATGCCTGACGGCAAGGGCGGAACGGCCCCCATGCTGATGCAGATAGTGACGGGAACGGTCAAGCCCATTCCGGAATCTCTGAAGGAAATAGGATACGGAAAGCCGGCGGATGCTCCCGTCATCGTGGAAGGCGGCATGATGGCCGCCCAGTATTCCAAGGCGAACAGCCTGATGCGGGAACATGGAGCCACGGAAGGGTTCGGGACGGTTGTCCCCGTTCCCTTCATCTATACCGCCCCTGTTTCCACCACTCCTTCCGTAACTGCCAAATAAGCCATGAGTGCGTTTTTCATCAAGCATCCCGCAATCGCAGCCGTGATTGCCATTGTGACCACGCTGCTGGGGCTGGTCTGCATGTTCAACCTGCCTATTTCCCAGTATCCGGAAATCACGCCGCGCACCATCCAGCTTCAGGCCATGTTTCCTGGGGCCAGCGCGCAGGCGGTGGCGGATTCCGTGGGCACTCCCCTGGAACGCCAGATTTCCGGCGTGCAGGGCATGGACTACATGACGTCCGTTTCCTCCAACAACGGCGTGTATAACCTTTCCGTCATTTTTGAACCGGGTTCCGATACGGATATTGACCAGGTGCTGACCAATATGCGCTATGGGCAGGCCTCCTCCCAGCTTCCGCAGGAAGTTCAGAGCACGGGCGTGACCATCAAGCAGCAGCCGGGGCTTCCGCTGATGATTTATTCCCTGACATCCCCGGACGGCAGTTATAATTCCGTGGATTTGGCGAACTATGCCCAGGTGAAGCTGGTGGATGAACTTAAGCGCGTGGAGGGCGTGGGGGAAGTTCAGGTGTACGGCGCGGGGCGTTATGCCATCCGCATCTGGCTGGATACGTCCAAAATGACCCATTACGGCGTTTCCGTCAATGAAGTGCGGGGCGCCATCTCCGCCCAGAACACCACCAACCCCGGCGGCAAGATCGGGGCGGACCCCGTGCCGGACGGCCAGGAGCAGACCATTACCGTGCGCACTCAGGGGCGTCTTTCGGAGCCCCATGAATTTGAAGACATCATCATTCGCCAGAATGGGGATGAAATCCTGTACCTGAAAGATATTGCCAAGGTGGAACTGGGAGCTGAAGACTATTCCGCTACCGGCCGCCTGAACGGAGAAGTTTCCGCGGCTATCGTTATCTTCCAGTCTCCGGGTTCCAACGCCATCGCTACGGCGGACCGCGTGGAAAAACTGCTGGAAGCCAAGGCTCCGCTGATGCCGGAAGGAATTACCGGGCGCGTTTCCCTGGATACGACTACGGCGGTGCGCTATTCCATTGATGAAATCAAGCACACGTTCATGGAAGCCGTCATCCTGGTGGCCCTGGTCGTGTATGTTTTCCTTCAAAACTGGCGCGCCACCCTCATTCCGCTCATCGCCGTTCCGGTTTCCCTTATTTCCACGTTCTGCCTCTTTCCCGTCCTGGGGTTTTCTCTGAACACCATTTCCCTTCTTGGCATGGTGCTGGCCATCGGCCTGGTGGTGGATGACGCCATTGTGGTGGTGGAAGCCGTGCAGGAGCACATAGACAAGGGGCTCAATCCGCGCATGGCTTCCTTCGCCGCCATGCAGGAGGTATCCGGCCCCGTCATTGCCATTGCCCTGGTACTGGCGGCGGTGTTCCTGCCTTCCCTGCTGCTGGAGGGCATCACGGGAACGCTGTTCAAGCAGTTCGCCGTGACCATCGCCATTTCCATGCTCATTTCCGCCTTTAATGCGCTGACGCTTTCCCCTGCCTTGTGCGCCCTGTTGCTGAAACCCCGGAATGCGGGCAGGAAGAGCCTCTTTTCCCCATTTCACCGTTTGTTCAACTGGTGTTACGGACGTGTCTCCAACGGCTATACCCGCATGTGCGGAAGCCTGGCCCGCAAGCTGGCGATTTCCATCCCCCTCCTGTTGTTATTCTGGGGGGCGGTGGCTCCTGTGGCGGAGCGCGTTCCCGGCGGCTTTCTTCCGGATGAGGACCAGGGCTTTCTGCTGGCCTGCCTGATCCTGAAGCCGAATACCTCCCTGCAGGTTGCCTATGAACAGGACAAAAAATTTGAGGCGGCCCTCCAGGATCCCGCCGTGAAGAACCTTACTACCGTGGTGGGGCTCAATATCCTCAACAGCGTGCAGACTCCCGGCGCCTGCATTGCCTACATTGAGCTCAAGGACTGGAGCGAACGGCCGGAAACCTCCGCGGAGCTGGCCGGAAAGCTTCAGGGAAAGTTGGCCCAGGCCGGCCTGGACGGCATGGCGATGGTGCTGGAACCTCCCGCCATACCCGGCGTGGGAACCGCCAACGGGGTTACGATGGTACTGGAGGATCTGGAAGGGCAGGGCGTAGCTTATCTGCATGAACAGGTGCAACAGTTCCAGGAAGCGGCTTCCCGGCGTCCGGAAATAGCCTTGTGCATAGACATGATGATGGCGGACATGCCGCAGAAGTACGTGAACCTGGACAAGGAAAAATGCAAATTCCACAAGGTGGATATTGACGTGGCCAACGGCATTCTGGCCTCCTACAACGGTTCCTCCTTCATCAATTACTTCAATGCCTTCGGCCAGCAGTGGCAGGTGTATATCCAGGCGCAGGGCGAAGACCGCGCCAGCCTGGAGAAGATGGACGGCTTCTTTGTCACGAACGCGGACGGAGCCCGCGTGCCTCTCTCCGCCCTGGTGAACATCAGAGAGATAGAGGATACGGAATTCGTGATGCACCATAACATCTACAACGCCGCCAAATTGAACGTGATGCCCCGGCCCGGCCACTCCACCCAGCAGGTGATGGACGCGCTGGAGGAAGTGTTCCATCAGACGATGGATCCCACGAAGGTCGGCTTCGACTACCAGGACATGAGCTTCCAGGAAAATAAAGTGCGCAACAGTATTGGGCTGGGGGCCATCTTCACCATGTCCGCCGTTTTCGCCTTCCTTATCCTGGTGGCGCTTTATGAGAAATGGTCTCTTCCCCTGGCGGTTTTCCTCACGGTTCCCATTGCCGTGCTGGGGGCCTATGCCGGGTTGTTCTGGCAGGGCATGGAGCTGACGCTCTACGCGCAGATCGGTCTGGTGATGCTGGTGGGTCTGGCGGCCAAGAACGCCATCCTCATCGTGGAATTCGCCAATCTGGAGATGCAGCGCGGCAAGGGCCTGATGGAGGCTACGCTGGCTGCCGCGCGTCTGCGCCTGCGTCCCATTCTGATGACTTCTCTGGCATTCGTTCTGGGATGCATCCCCCTGATGCTTTCCTCCGGTTCCGGAGCTCTGGCGCGCAACGCGATCGGTACGGTGGTGGTGATTGGCATGGGGGTGGCTACACTGGTGGGCGCTTTTCTGATTCCATGTTCTTATGTGTTCATCATGAGATTATTCCGTATTAAATTCTCCCTGAATGATCTGAAGGAGGATCCGGATGAAGTGGGAGCCAGGAAATACCTGGCCGCCCATACGAAGGACTGATGTTTTACAGATTGTCCTGTTCCGGCGCTGACCTCCAGGGCAGCGCCGGAGCTTGCCTTCGGAGCCGGAGGGGAGTATTTTCCTGTCCGGACGCCGGGAGTAACGCCGGGTCATTTTAAGGGAATGAATGAGTACCGGCAGATAACTGAAGCTTTTCAGGAAAATTTCCGTAACTACGGAGAATTGGGCGCCTCCGTTTCTGTCTGGAAGGAGGGAAGGGAGATCGTTTCCCTGCATTCCGGGTTTGCCGCAGCGGATAAAACGCGTCCATGGACGGAACATTCGCTGGTGCCCGTTTACTCCGCCACCAAGGGAGCCGCATCCGCCGCCCTTCTGCTGGCCCTGCACCAGCAGGGAGCCTCGCCGCAGATGAGCATGGGGGAACTGTGGCCTGAATTCCCGCTGCCCTATGCATCCATCGCGCAGATGATGTCCCATCAATGCGGTTTGGCGGCTTTCTCCCGGACGGCAAGCGTGTTTGACCATGAGGATTGCGTGCGCGCCCTGGAGGAAACCGTTCCGGCGTGGCAGCCGCCGGAACACGGCTACCATCCGCATACTTACGGAGTGATGCTTGATGAACTCATGCTGCGGCTGACCGGGGAACGCCTGTGGCGCTACTGGGAGGAATACATCCGCAAACCGTTGAATCTGGATTTTTACATCGGGTTGCCGGAATCCGAATGGAACCGCGTGGCGACGCTGTATCCCGGCAAGATGGACATGTCCAACATGGGTACGCCGTTTTATCTGGAATACATGAACAAGGGCACGCCCGTAAACCGTGCGTTCAATACTCTGATAGGGCTGAACAGTGTGCGGCAGATGAATACGCCGGAAGCGTGGGTGTCCGGAGTTCCGGCCTTTGGCGGCGTGGCTTCCGCCCGCGGCATGGCGCAGTTCTACCAGGCCTGCCTGGGGCTGGATGAACTCCGGGTATTCCCGTCCGACGTGCGCGGCTGGATGCGGAACGTCGTCATTGACGGGCCGGACCTGACGCTGAAAACGCCCACCGCCTTTTCCTGCGGCTTCATGCACGATCCCGCAGACCCCGCCACGGGCCGCAAGCTGCGCCATCTGTTCGGCTCCGGCGGCTTCGGTCATGCCGGGGCGGGCGGTTCCCATGCCTTTGCGGATCCGGCCCACGGCCTTTCCTTCGGCTACGCGATGAACCGCATGGACTTGAACGTGCTGCCCGGCGTGAAGACCCGGAACCTTATCAGCGCAGTCATGAAAGAAGTGGCTGGAGAGTGTTCTTAACCTGAGCCCCGGCTATCTGTTCAATTCCATCGGAAGTTTCCGGATAGTTTATTCGTTCCTGTTCTTGCGGCCTTTTTTAATCTGAATGTGGGGGGACAAAGAATGATTCTTCAGTCATTCCCTTGCTGCCGTGTCCCCTGTTGAAAAATCAGGGTTCCGTTTGCCGGGGATGGCGACCCCGGCCTTTGGAGGGAGCGGCTGGTTACCACCCTCCGCCCAGGGCGCGCGCGAGCTGCACCACGGCCTTGCGGATGTTCTGCTTCATGGTGACCAGGGATTCCTCCGAGCTGAGCCAGGAACGCTGGGCGGTGATCACGTTCAGGAAGTCCGTCTCGCCGTTGATGTACAGGGTGCGGGAGAGCTGGAACGCTTCTCTGTTGGCGTTGTTTTCCTTGTGCAGGTATTGCATCTGGGAGGTATAGCTGCCATAGGCGATCAGGGCGTCCTCCACCTCGGAGACGGCGGTAATGAGCGTTTTGCGGTAAGTTTCCGCAGCTTGTTCTGCTGCGGCTTTCTGGGCGCGTACCGTGGCTCTCAGGGCTCCGCCCCGGAACAGGGGCTGGAGCAGATTCCCTCCCAGGGACCAAGCGTTGTTGTTTTCCCTGAAGAGCTGGCCGAAATCTCCGCCGCGGCTGGAAAGGGAGCCCGTCAGGCTGAAGCGCGGGTACAGATCCGCTACGGCTACGCCCACGTTGGCCACGGCCGCGTGCAGGTCCGCCTCAGCGGCGATAACGTCGGGCCTGCGCCGCAGGAGTTCGGAGGGGAGGCCTACCGGAACGGTGGGCGTTTTCTCAAAGACGGAAGCTTTGGGCAGCGTCAGTTCTACACGGGAATTATATGTTCCCAGCAGCACGGCGAGCTGGTTTTTAGAGGAGGCCACCTGTGCTTCCAGTTGCGGGATGCGGCTTTCCGTGGAGGCGACGGTGGAGGTGGCCTGCTCCACATCCAGACGGGGGGCGAATTCCGTTTTGTAGCGTTTTTCCGCAATGGTGAGGGTGCTGCGTTGGATTTCCAGTTGTTCCCTGGCGATGCGGAGCTGTTCGCAGGCGGTAATCCAGTCAAAGTAGGCCGTGGCGACGTCCGCCAGCAGGGCTGTGCGCACGGCCCCTGCGGAAGCTTCTGTGGACATGAGGGAGGCGCGGGAGGCCTCAATGGAACGCCGGTTGCCGCCAAAGAGGTCCAGCTCCCAGGAGGTGGACGCGCCCAGGGAGAAGTTCTGGGAAGTGGAGCTGCGAAAACCTCTGTCCGGGGACAGGCTCCACCCGGCGCTGGCGTCTGCGGAGGGAAGCAGGGATGCCTGGGAGACGCGGAGCTTTTCCCTGGCCTCCCGGATGCGGAGCAAAGCCACCTTCATGTCCGGATTGTTGTTGAGGGAGGTGGAGACCAGGCGGTTGAGCTGGGGGTCTCCAAAGATATTCCACCAGGAACGCAAATCTTTGTCCGAACTGTGGGGGGGCCTGTTCGCCTCCCACGTGGCGGGGAGGTCATTGGTCGGCGTCCGGAAATCAGGGCCTACCATGCAGGAGCCAAGGAAACAGGCGGCCAGAAGGGGGAGATGTTTGAACGTGGATGACATGGAAAAATAAAAAGTAAGGTGTTATTCGTGGCGAAGGGCATCAATGGGGTCCATCTTGGACGCCTTCCAGGAGGGGTACCATCCGAAGGCCAGGCCGATGAATACGGAGACGCCTACAGCCAGAGCCATGGCTTCCGGGGAGGAGGCCGTGGCCCAGTTCATGGTGCGGCTGACGATGATGGAGATCGCCTTGCCGAGCATGATGCCCAGCGCGCCGCCCACCACGCAGAGCAGCACCGCTTCCAGCAGGAACTGGCGCATGATATCCTGCGGACGGGCGCCCACCGCCATGCGCAGGCCAATTTCCTTGGTCCGTTCCGTGACGGAAACGAGCATGATATTCATGATGCCGACGCCGCCGACGACCAGAGAGATCATGGCCACGATCATCAGCAGATTGGTCATCACTTCCGTGGTGCTGCTCATGGCGCGGGACATTTCCGCCATGTCCCATACCCGGAAATCGTCCAGCTGGCCGTCCTTGAGGTTGTGTTTGGCACGGATCACTTCCGTAATCTGGTCAATGGCCTCGGAGGAGCGTTCCGGGTCTGAAATCTGAGCCATGATGGAATCAATATTGTTGAAGCGCCGCGGATGGGGCGCGTCCGTATAGGGCTGGTCCGTAGTTTCCGTGTAGTAATCCACGGAACTGGCGGTGTATTTATCTGCCCGGTTGAAGGTGGTGGTGCTGTTGCCGGTGGAAGTGGTGGTGGAACCGCCGCCCAGGCCCTGGAGGCGGTAGCGGATGCTTGTCCACGGGAGGATGATGGAGTCGTCCTGGTCGCGTCCCATCATGTTGGCCCCTTTTTTCTGAAGGATGCCGATGACTTTGAACATGACATTCTTGATGCGGATATCCTTGCCCAGCGGGTCTTCGTCCCCGAAGAGTTCCTTGGCCACCGTCTGGCCGATGACGCACACGCGCCTGGCCTGTTCCACATCTTCCTCGGAGAAGGGCTGGCCTCGCGCCATGTCATACCAGCTTTTGATTTTCAGGTATTCCACGGAACCGCCCTCTACAGTTTCCGGGCTCCAGTTCTTGTTGCCGTAAATGACTTGGCCGCTGGCGCGCACCACGGGGGTAGCCCGCAGAACCATGGGGCAGTCCTTCGCAATGGCTTCGCAGTCCGCGTTGGTCAGGGAGGCCCGTCCGCCCGCGCCGGTATTGACGCCGCTTTTGGAGATGGCCCCGGGGCGGATATTCAGCGTGTCCGCCCCCATGGAAGCGATGGTATTTTTAATCTGGAGCGTAGATCCCTGGCCGATTTCCACCATGGCGATTACTGCGGCAATGCCGATGATGATGCCCAGGATGGTGAGGGCTGCGCGCATGGGATTGCGCACCAGGGCCCTGATGCAGGTTTTAAGGAGAGGAAGGAATTTCATACGTCGTCCTTGCTAAGCATATCGGAAATCCCTTCGCAGATAAGGCCGTCCGCCATGTTGATGGCCCTGTCCGTGAAGGCGGCTATTTTGGGGTCGTGCGTCACCAGGATGACTGTGATTCCCTGTTGGCGGTTCAGGTCCTTGAACATGTGCAGCACTTCCTTGGAAGTGGTGGAGTCCAGGTTTCCCGTTGGTTCGTCCGCCAGCAGGATGCTGGGGTTGTTGATGAGGGAACGGGCAATGGCTACGCGCTGCTGCTGTCCGCCGGAAAGCTGGGCCGGGGTGTGGTCCATGCGGTCGGAAAGGCCTACCAAATTCAGCAATTCCACGGAACGTTCGCGCATGGCTTTCATGCTGAGGGCGGGGTGGGCATATACGGCAGGCATCATCACGTTTTCCAGGGCTGTGGTACGGGAGAGCAGGTTAAAGTTCTGGAAGACGAATCCGATGCGCTTGTTCCGGAGAGTGGCGCGTTCTGCGGCGTTGAATTTGGCGACGTCTTCCCCGGCAATATAGTAATGGCCTGAGGTAGGGCGGTCCAGACAGCCCAGGATATTCATCAGGGTTGATTTTCCTGAGCCGGATGCCCCCGTGAGGGAGACGAATTCCCCTTCATTGATATCCAGGGTGATGCCCTTGAGTACTTGAAGGTCTATTTCTCCCAAGTGGTACACCTTGGTTATGTCACGTAAGCGGATCACGTTGTTGGAATGCTTGATGCGGTGAAAAAGAGTGATTGAGCGGTCGGATGAAGGCGGTTCCCCGGGTTAGGGAGGCGGGGGCGGCCCGTCATTGCCAGCCGAGGCTGCCGTTTTCGTGTTGCCTGTGCTCGGCTTGCGGCGCGGGGGCATTTTGGGCGCGAACGGGTTTTCCCCGCCGGCGGAGGCGGAAGAACCGTCCCCCGAACTGTCGGAGCGGTTCAGTATCTGAGCCGTAGAGACGATTTCCATTCCTTCCCGGAGCGTTTCTCCCGCAATGGCCGTCAGCATGCCGTTGCTTTCCCCTTTGGTGACCAGATGGGGATAAAGAAGATTGTTCCGCAATTCCCAAACCACGGCTTTTTTCTTTTGTCCGTCCCGGACGGGGGCGGCCAGCTCCGGCTGCATCCGGTCAAAGGCCGCTTTTTGTTCAGCGCTGACCAGTTCTGTTTCCGGGCGGAAGCGGAGGGCCGCATTGGAAACGAGGAAAGCGTTTCGTATGTCCTCCACCACGAATTGGACATTTGCCGTCAGATAGGGGATAAGAAGCTTGTCCGGATTGGGTACATCAATGTCCACGATGTAAGTGACCACATTGGACGTCATGGTTGCGTCCAGCCGTATCTTGTCCACCGTTCCCTTGAATTTGCGGCCGGCGAAAGCGTCCACGGTGAACAGTACCTCCTGCCCCTTGCGGATGCTGCCGATGTCCGCCTCGTTCACAGCGGCCCAAATTTTCAGCTTGGAAAGGTCTGTGGCGATGTAAAACAGGCTGGAGGCGCTCATGCTGGAAACCACTGTTTGGCCTATGTTGACCAGGCGTTTGACCACGACGCCGTCCACGGGGGACTTGATGGTGGTGTATTCCAGGTTGCGCATTTCCTTTTTCAGCGCGGCTTCCGCCTGTTTCAGGGAGGCTTCCGCTTCCTGCAGGGAGGCTTCCGCCACGGCTACGTTGGCGCGGGCGGTTTCTTCATCCGCAATATACTGGTCGTAGCTGGATTTGGACAGGGCATCCCCAGGCCCCAGCTTTTCCGCGCGTTCCCGGTCCAGTCTGGCCTGCTGGTGCTTGGCTTTGGCCTGCTGGATGTCCGCCTTGGAGCGGGCGATTCCGGCAATGGCCTGCGCTTTGGAGGCTTCCGCCCTCTGAACGTCCAGCTGCACGGGAAGCTTGTCGATTTCCGCGAGCATCTGACCGGCTTTTACAGGGCTGGAATAATCCACCACCTTGCCGTTCAGGTCCTTGCCGAACTCCATGATGATTCCGCTGACCTGGGCGCCTACATCTACCAGTTCATCAGGCTCCGTGACGCCGGTTGCTTCGATGGTGATCATCAGGTCTCCTTTTTCAAGAGGTTCTGTCTGGTAGTCCACCTGGATGGCTTCATTTCCTTTCCACTGTTCCCAGGCAAACCAGATGCCTCCGAGAACGGCAATGACGATGATGAGTTTGATGAATCCCTTCACGACTATATTATACTTCGCAATAATGAAAAAGTTGCACGGATGTTAAAAACTTTTCCGCAACGGAGCATGATCCTATCATGATTTCCGGAAATGTCTAAGGGATTATTATGTTTATTAACAGTTGCTGTTTATTAACTAATAACGTTTCCTTTCTTCCTTCTCGTCCAGTGACGGAAGGAGCGGGAATGGAGGGCCACGAAATATCTGAAGGCGGCAGTTGCCGGTGGCCGCATCCGATCTTTTGGGGAATTGGCTTCTCCGTATTTGTAAATGCTGCGAGGGTGAGAAGAGCGGGGAAAGGAGGTGAATCCCGACAGGAGTAATGTTGCCCAAGAGGGCAATCCCGGCTGACCTGCGGGCTCAAGGAGGGGAAAAACGTTGAAAGAACGAGCTTTCTGGATTCAGGTGATGGAAAAAAGACACCGCTGCACCGTCTCTGGCTGTGAGCCACGTTCCCGTGCCTCAATAGAGCGGGGACTTCCGCCGCTGTTTTGACTTTTCCGGTATAGGACGTAGTCAGCCCTGCGTCGGGGCTGCCCCCATTAGGTTGTAATATCGGTCCGGGCCACTTTGCCAGGCGATGACGAGTGCAGCAGCCACCACCTTATATACCTCATGGTAGGGAATGTTCCAAGGTGTTTTTGCAATCTTTTCAGACATGGAGGGAACTTTCCCGTGGAGCGATTGATTTTGAAAGGGATGCTGCTTTCAGCGGTGTTCTTCCAGCCATTCCTTTAACACAAGGCGGTCCGCAGGTGCCCAGGGCAGTTCTTCCAGCGTACGGCGGGAGAAGAACCCCAGGTTTTCATGTTCCAGAGGCCGGGGCAGGGCGCAAAGTTCCAGACGGCACAGAAAGGGGATAAGGCGGATAATGCGTTCAGGCTCCCGGTGCCGTACGGGGGTGAGCATGCGGACGGGGAAGACGGTGCATCCCAGCTCTTCCCGTATTTCCCGTATGACGGCGTGCCGGGCATTCTCCCCTGGTTCCACTTTTCCGCCGGGGAATTCGTAAAGAAGCCCGTTGGACTGCCCCGTTTTCTTTTTGGCGCCCAGAAGAAGAGGGCCCCGTGCGGCGGGCAGTTCAATCAGGGCACAGCAGACGTCCAGCGTGTTCATGGGGCGTAAAAGTCCAGGTTATGCAGGTTGATGATGCGGGTGTCCGTATCCAGGACGCCGAAACCGATGCGTCCGGTCCTGCCCTGGAGTTCTCCGGGATTGGCCAGCAGGCAGCCGCCGCATCTTTCGCTCACGGCCTGGTGGGTATGGCCGTACAGGGCGGCGTCTGCGTTTCCGCTGCGCGCTTCCCGCAAGGCGTATTTTGGGTAATGGGAGAGGGAAAGTTTCATGCCGTACCGGGTGATAAGGGCATGTTCCGGATGCAGGCGCGCCGCCGGGGAACTGGCGGCCATCCGCCGCATGGTTTCCACATCGTAGTCGTTGTTGCCCGGAACGGCATCCAGAGGAAAGTCCTCCGTCAGTTCAATCAGGCGCCGGAAACTCTCCGGGGTGGTGCAGTCGCCCAGGAAGATGAAATGTCCGCAGCCCAGCAGGCGCATCCGGTGCATGGCTGGCTCCAGATGGTCTGTGCGGTTGTGCAAGTCGGAAAAAATGCCTATCTTCATCTTTTTTCAACAATTCATGGCATGAATGGGCCATGCCTTCAATTCATCCGGCAGGGAAAGCGGGAGCGGATGGCCTCCCTCCTTGCGCAGCAGGCAGGTGAAACCGCCCGCTCCTGCTCCGTGGAAGGGCATGAGCCGGTAGCAGGCTTCCTGCGTCAGGGAGGAACGGAAATGCTCCAGTTCCGGCACGGTTACGGTGTGCAGGTCCGGATGACGCTTCAGCAGGTACAGGACATTGCGTTCATTTTCCTCCGGAGCGTAGGTGCATGTAGTGTACAGCAGGAAGCCGCCGGGAGCCAGACACCGGAGGGCGGCCAGCAAAATGCCCCGCTGCCGCTTGGCGTTGCCTCCGGTGACGGAGGAATTGAAACAGCCGGGGTTGGGAATGCCTTTGGCCAGCAGGGACTGCCCGCTGCACGGGGCATCCGCCAGAATGAGGTCAAAACACCCGGGGGCCAGTTCCGCCCACTGGTCCGGGCGCAGGCGCTGGGTGTACAGATTGGTGAAGCCGCAGCGAAGCAGGTTGTGGCGCAGAATGCCCAGGCGCTTCGGATTCACTTCGTTGGAAACATGCTCCTGCGGAGATACCCGCGTCTGCGCCAGAATGCTTTTCCCTCCCGGCGCCGCGCACATGTCCAGGCAGCGTTCCGGGCGAAACGGAAGATGCGCCAGAGGGGCCGTTTCCCAGACGGACGAAAGATCCAGGGGATAGTAATAGCCGCATTCGTAATCCGGCAGGGAGCCGGGTTTGGTTTCCGCCTCTCCGGACGGGAGCGCCAGGATGGAGGAATGCCCCCACTCCTGCGGCGTATCCTTTGCCGGCAAGGGCGGCCTGTAGCCTTCCGGTGCCTTCGGGGTGATGACCAGCGCGCTTCTGGAACGGTTCCCGGCCTGCATGGCGTCCAGGAAATCCCGTTCCTGTTCCGCCGTCAATTCCAGTTTGCGGGCGAGTTTGAGTATTTGGGAGGAAGACACGAGATCAGGCCCGGAATGTTTCTCCGAAGTGGGTGTTGAGAGCCAGATGGGCGGCCCCCAGGATGCCCGCCTCCGTACCGAACTGGGCGGGAAGGATTTCAAGGTATTCCACCAGAGGGGCGGCGAGCTGGGTTTTCATGATTTCCTGAAGGGGCTGGAAAAGCAGGGTTCTGGCCTTGGCCACGCCCCCGCCGATGATGATGGCTTCCGGGTTCAGGAGATAGCAGCAATTCATCAGGGCGCAGGAGAGTTTTACGGCCAGGTCCCGCCATACTTGCTCGGCTACTTCATCACCAGCCAATGCGGCCCGTTCCAAAGAGATGGGGTTGCAGTCCACAATGGCCTTGTCAATGCCGTGGCTGGCATACAGCGTGCGTGCATCCGCAGCTATTTCCCGGTTGCCTACATAATCCTCCAGGGAGCCGCGGTTGCCGTAATGGCCCAGGCGCCCCCGGTAGTCGATGCTCGTCTGCCCCAGCTCCCCGGCGGAGCAGGTAGCCCCGCGCAGAAGTTCTCCGTTCACGATCAGGCCGCTGCCAACGCCGGTGCCGAGGGTCAGGCAGACCAGATGCCTTTTTCCTTTTCCGGCGCCCAGCTTCCATTCCGCATAAGCCATGCAGTTGGCATCGTTTTCCACGTATACGGGCAGTCCGCAGGCAGCCTGGAGCATGTCCTTTACCGGAACGTTGTTCCAGCCGGGAACGTTGGTAAGCGTGTAAACGGTCCCCTGGTAAAAATTGACGAACCCCGGCATTCCCATGCCGATGGCCTGCACTTCCGGGTGATTCAGCCGCAGCATATTCACGAACTGGGCTATGGCTTCAATCAGTTGATCGGGATTGCCGTATTCCTGGGTGGCTATCGAAGGAGCGTGGGCGATTACTTCCGCGCCCTTGACGACCCCCATCTTGATGGAGGTGCCTCCGAAGTCAATGCCGATGGAGGGAATGGTTGAAGCTGTCATATAACGCCAATATAGAATTTTACCGGGCGTTGAAAAGGTTAAAGGAAGTATGTTCCCGGTAAAATCCCGACAGGGAAATAGAGGGTGCAGAAGGGGAGGGGAATGACTTGTTTCATCACTGAATTTTCTTGAATGAACATTTGGGCGTTTGTAATGTCTCATAGTCTAGTCAGCGGGGCGTGTTCCGCCCTCTGTTCGTGAAATATTGTCAACCTCAGCCCATAGAGACACCTCCTATGCCTACTCCCAAGAAAACCAATAGCAAGACCGTCGCCAAGGAAGTTCCGGCTTCCAAGAAAAAGACCTGCGGGAAGTCCGATTGCAAGACCGCTGTAGACCTGGAGGCTCCCGCTAAGAAGAAATGCTGCAGGAAAAAGGCGGCTGAACCGGAAAAAGCCGCCAAGCCCGCCAAAAAGGCTGCCGCCGCCGCGGCTGAAATGGAAAAGAAGCCTGCGCCGAAAACGGCCGGAAAGGCTCCGGTTAAAAAAGCTGCTCCTGCTCCCGTTGCCCCGGTTCCCGCTCCCGCGAAAAATGAATTGACGGATGAACAGGCGGAAGCCATTGCCGCCGCCAGGGCGGAACTGGCCGCCAACCCCGAATGGGAGCCTTTTGTGCAGATGCAGCGCCAGCATCTGCTGGACTTGCGCGACAGGGCTCTGGACAACATGAGCGGCGTGGCCCGCGATACTCTCCGGAATCATCCGGAAGGCAGTGAGGCTTCCGGCTCCGGGGAACACCAGGCGGATGCCGGCAGTGACGCCTATGACCGTGATTTTGCGCTCAGCCTGCTTTCCAAAGAGCAGGACGGCCTGTATGAAATCGAACAGGCGCTCGCCCGCATTGACAACGGAACATATGGCATCTGCGAAATGTCATACAAGGTCATTCCCATTCTGCGTCTGGAGGCCATCCCCTTTGCTCGGCTTACCGTGGAATGCCAGGCCCAGTGGGAAAAGGAAAAAGGCCAGAATGCCAGGTTCCGTCCCAGAGTGGCCCTGGGCTTTGCCGGAGGACAAAATGATGTAGATTTATCTGTTTCTCTTGACGATGACGAAGAATAGTGTATAAATCCTCCCCCGTAACACATTTTCATCATGCCAAGAGACATCATCATCCTCGAATGCACCGAGGCCAAAGCCGAAGGAAAGCCTACGTCCCGCTACGTCACCACGCGCAATAAAAAAAGCCTGCGTACTCCCGGCCGCCTGGAAAAGATTAAGTACAATCCTTTCCTGAAGCGCCGCACGCTTCATCGTGAAATGCGTTAACTGGTTCGGCTTATTGATTATCTTTATTATTATGTCCACTGAACCCAAGACTGTAGAACGCCGTATTCGTTTCCGCACGTGCAATCGCCAGATGCCGCGCCGCCGTCTCGACATCCCGATGGATCAGGTCAATCTGCTCAATCCTGATTTTCTGTCCAAGTTCACCTCTGAAACCGGCAAGATTCTTCCCCGCCGTGTGACCGGGTTGTCCGCCAAGATGCACCGCAAGGTAACCCGTGAAATCAAGCGGGCCCGTTCCATCAACCTTCTGCCGTAACAATCCCCAAGGAAAATCTCTTTCGGTAGAATTGTCTTTGCAGGCGGGAGTTTGTCCGGTAACAGGGCAGACTCCCGCTTTATTTCCACCCATCATCCTCTTTTCCCATGCAGGAACTGAAAGATACCCAGTCCGAGGCGGATACGCGCAATATTTCCATTGACCGGGTGGGCGTAAAAGGGTTGCGCTTCCCCATCCAGATACAGGACAAGCTCAACCGCATCCAGTCCACCGTGGCGACGGTTTCTCTGGCGGTGGATCTGCCGGAAGAATTCAAGGGCACCCATATGAGCCGTTTTGTGGAGGCGTTGCACCAGCATGGCCCCTTGCTGGATGTACATACGGCCCTGGCCATTCCGCGGGAACTGCTCCGCCGTCTGTCCGCCCGCCGTTCCCATGTGGAAATGGAATTCCCGTTTTTCCGCTCCAAAAACGCTCCTGTGACCGGAATTGAAGGGCTCATGGATTACGTTGTCCGGTTTGAGATGGAGGCGGAAGCGAACAACAAACTGGCTGATTTCAAGCTGACAGTTATCGTTCCCGTGACGACGCTCTGCCCCTGCTCCAAGGCCATGAGTGCCTACGGAGCCCACAACCAGCGCGGGCTGGTTACTTATTCCGTGCGTTTTGCCTCCAGGCCCGTCTGGATTGAAGACCTGATTGACCTGGTGGAATCCTGCGCGAGCTGCTCCCTGTTCAGCGTGCTGAAAAGGCCGGATGAAAAATGGGTGACGGAAAAGGCTTATGAAAACCCTGTCTTTGTGGAAGATCTGGTGCGCAACGTGGCGTTGAAAACGCAGAGTCATTCCGCCTTCAGCTGGTACCGGGTGGAAGCGGAAAATTTTGAATCCATCCATAACCACCAGGCATACGCCGTCATTGAGCGCGATTTGCGTTCCTGAACCATTTCCGGGCCGGATTTATGAACGATAACTGGTGGGCCATTGCCTCTCTCATCCTCTCCCTGGCTTTCACAGGGCTGGGATGGCGCCTGCTGGCTTCCGGTCGGCGGTTTTTATATGCCCATCTTTGGATGGCGTGCCTCTTTGTTCTCCAGACAGGGGCGCTATGCGTCAAAGCGTACCAGACGGGAATGTGTCCCATCCGCGGCGCTTCAGAGGTGCTCTTCTTCCTCTCCTGGAGCATCAATCTCTTTTATCTGATGCTGGGACGTGCTTACCGAATGTCCGTGCTTGGCATCTTTACGGCTCCGGCTATTGCCGTGCTGACGGTTTTTTCCCTGCTGATAGGCCGTTCCGGAGCGGACGTGCAGGGCACGCATGACTTCTGGGTGACGGCACATGTGGGCATAGCCATGATGTCCTACGGAGCCGGCGGCCTGGCCGCTGCCGCGGGGGCGGCGTTCTGCATGCAGAATGAATGTCTTAAAAGACACCGAATTCCCGGTACCTGCCGTGTGCTTCCTCCCATCCGTACACTGGAAGCCAGCATGAAGCGCCTGGTTCTTGTGGCATTCCTCCTTCTTCTGCTTGGGGAATGGCTTGGGTGGCGGGGGAATCTCCCCATTAATGCGGCCAAGACCTCCATTGTCATTCTTCTCACGGCAGGCTACAGCGTCCTGCTGTGGTTCATCTACCGCCGCGGCATTCCGGGAAGGATGTTGGCCTGCTGCTGCGTGGCCCTCTTTATTGCATCCATGAGCATTTTCTTGGTAAGTTGATGAGAATGGTTTGTTTAGGCTTGAATCACCGGACCGCTCCCGTGGAAATACGGGAGCGGTTTGCCGTGCCGTCCCATAAACTCCGGGAGGAAGGACAGCGCATCCGTTCCCTTCCTGGAGTGGACCAGTGCGTTGTGCTTTCCACCTGCAACCGCATGGAAATTTATTATTGGTCCAACGCTCCGGAAAATGCGCAGGAGCACATTTTATCCCATTTTCTGGGTGATGGGCGTGGGGAACTGGATATGGCTTCTTATTTTTACAGCCATCAGGGAGAAGATGCTCTAGGCCATCTGTGCCGCGTGCTGAGCGGCCTGGATTCCATGGTGCTGGGGGAAACGGAAATCTTCGGACAGGTAAAAACGGCTTACCAGACGGCCCTGGATGCCGGAGTAACTGCGGCCTGCGCCAACAAAACCTTTCAGAAAGCCTTTACTATCGGTAAAAAAGTGCGGACGGAAAGCCAGATTCATGCCGGGGCAACCTCCGTGGGATCCGTGGCAGTAGAGCTGGCGGAACAAATTTTCGGGGATCTTTCCGGCACCCGCGTCCTTATTCTGGGGGCGGGCGAGATGAGCCGCGTTACGGGGCGCGCCCTTCATGCCCGGGGTGCTGAGGGCATTTATGTGGCCAACCGCTCCTTTGACCGTGCGGTAGAGCTGGCGGGCATGATCGGCGGCCAGGCCATCCGGTATGACGTGTGGGGGAACTATCTCAGGGATATTGACGTGGTGGTGGCCGCCACCGCTGCTCCCCACTGCATCATCACCCGGGAAACGCTTCTGCCTTTGCGTGCCTCCCGTAAATACCGCTCCCTCTTTTTGATTGATATTTCCGTGCCGCGCAACATTTCTCCAGACGTGGCGGATATTGACGAAGTGTATCTCTACGATATTGATACCCTCACCCAGCTGGCGGATGAAGCCAAGCGCAGCCGGAAGCAGGAGGTTTCCCGGTGCGAGGCCATCATCCGGGACAGCATCTCCAGATATTTTCCGGATTCCGCTCTTTATGACCAGTAAAAATACCCTCATCATCGGCACCCGCGGGAGCGCCCTGGCCCTGGCCCAGGCGGATATGGTCCGTGCTGCCCTTTCCCTCCGTTATCCGGAACTGGACGTGCGCTGTGAAATCATCCATACTATTGGGGACCGCCGCACGGATGTTCCTCTGGCGGATGTGGCCCGCGTTTCCGGCATGGTGGACAAGGGGATCTTCATTAAGGAACTGGAGACCGCCCTCCGGGATGGCCGCATTGACGTAGCGGTGCACAGCCTCAAAGATGTGCCGAGCGAGCTTGCCGCCGGCTTCACGCTGGCCGCCGTCTTGCCCCGTGCTGCCGTGGAGGATGTGCTTATCACGAAAGAACCGGACTGGAACGGTTCCGGAACGCTGGCTACCGGAAGCGTGCGCCGACGCCTGATGGCGCGCACGTACTGGGGTTCCGGCCTGCGGTTTGAAAACCTGCGGGGGAATGTGCCTACGCGTTTGGGAAAGCTGGTGGAACATCCCGGCTGGGATGCCGTGATTCTGGCTAGGGCCGGTTTGGAACGCCTGGGGCTGTACGCGCCGGAAACCCTTGTGGAAGGAAGAAAACTTTACATGCGTCCCCTGCCGGTGGAAGTTTTTATTCCTGCTGTGGGGCAGGGCATCGTTGGAATGGAATGCCGTTCCTCGGACAGGGAGACGGCGGAAATGCTGGAAGGCATCAATGATCCGGAATCTTTTGCCTGTGCGCTGGCGGAACGGGCTTTCTTGGTACGTCTGGGTGCGAACTGTTCCACGCCCGTGGGTGTTTACGCCCATCCGGATGGAGAGGAACTGGTTCTGCGGGCTGCGTATTACGTTCCGGGCAGGGAAGAGCCTTTTGCCGTTGTGATTCGCGGAGACCGGAAAGCCCCTGAAGCGCTCGGTCTTCGGGCTTTTGAAGAATTGGGCCTGAGTGGATGGCGGAAGACTTCCTCGTGTTCCGGATGCGGAGAAAAATAAAAAGGCTCCGGACCGGATCCGGAGCCTGAATCAGGCGGAAAACTCGCGGGCATTAATGTTTTTCCTTGGAGCCTGAGCTTTTATCGCTCATAAACTGCCCGGTTGAAGCATCGCGTTTGATGCGCCGCCCGGTTTTGCTTGTGGTAGTCTCGGAGCGTTTTTTGGAACTGCCCTTATGACTTCCACCCATGTGGGAACTGCTGGCCATGTTGTATTCACCTCCTTTCCATTTTCTTCGCTTGTTCATGAACGAGAGAAGAAATCCTGCCGTATCATAGGTTCCCGTGACAGCATTTGGGGCTTGCGGATGGAGTTTGTGCAGGAATATGCTTCTATTTATGAAGCAAACCGTTGCAAAAGGTAATCCCTTAGAGCCGCAGCTTCGTTGTGCTCCGTGTTTCTGGCGGAGTACAGCAGCGTAACCTTCCCTTTCCGCGCCAGCCGGAGCAGATGGGAAACGGCTTCTCCGTTTCCATCCAGTTCCTCATCGTACTTTTTGCGGAATGCGTCCCATCTGACTGGATCATGGGCAAACCACTGGCGGAGCGCCGTGGATGGAGCTATGTTCTTCAGCCACTCGTCCCAGGAAGCTTTTTCCTTGGAAATGCCGCGGGGCCAGAGCCGGTCCACCAGGACGCGGTATCCGTCCCCGGGTTCCTTGGGGTCATAAATTCGTTTGATGGTTATGTTCATACAAAAAGATTCGATAAAGGAATAGAGCCGGGAAAGTTTTTTTCTGTTGAGCTGCGTCGGGACATGCGTTTTACGGGACCGCCAACCGGGGAAGTCCGCGGTTGGGGGAAAAAGAAACAAACGATTCTGTTCCGGAGAGGCTGCCGCTTCCGGCGGAAGATAGCTGAATCCGCTTAAAATTCCGGCGTAACGCCTGTGCGGACTTGCTGCGCCAACTGTTGGCTTTTCATCTTTCTGGCTGCAGTACGCTCTGTGTTCCGTGGACAAATAAGCTGACGTGGAATCCGGTAAAAAAGAAACCGGATAAAGGGATTTGCGGTTAGGGATTAGTGCAAAAACTGATTTTTAACCGATTTTCTTCGGGCGGTAACAGAAGTAAAGACCACGCCAAAGGATAAAACCTTGAGTGTGGACTTTTTCTGTTTGTACTATGCAGCAATCCATCCATAGCCTTGGATTGCCATATCTATAAAGTGATTGAGCAAAAGGTTGGTTTTGGCATCAAAGGAATCCTTGTCATAGCTATCCGGCAAATCCTCATTCAAGGCATACTCAATGGCGGATTTCACCTTCATTCTTGGTTGGTCATCCTTGTACCAGTCCACAACGAGCAATTCGGTTTTCTCCTCTGTCAGTTTCTTGAACAGATTTTTCGCAGCCAGTTTGACTTTTTGCTCCTCTTCCTGTGTCAGTTTTTTACCACGGACGAGCAGGTCATAAACTTCCAGTTCCTCTTCGGACAGGCCTTCCGCCTTGGGGCGCTCCTGCTCCTTCTGCATTTCCTCAAGCAATTTTACAAGCTGCTCGTAATAATCCTCATTTTCCGAGCCGCCTGCGTTATAACGGTCAATAATGCCCTTAAACCGCTGTGAAAACTTCTGACGGGTACAGTTCCGGCTGATCATCTTCTGCAAAGCCGTTTCCATGAATGCCTTGAGGTCATCAATTTCCACTGCTTTATAAACGGCTTTCTTGATTTCTGCCCGCAGTTCATCCACATTGATTTTGGAGAGGTCAATCACCTTCGTGCCGTGGATGGCATATTCCCTCTGCTTGTCCTCCGCCGTAGCAGAGGTAACGCTGCTGTCAAGGACGGTAGCCATGCGATTTCTGGCACGTTGGATTTTCTCATCATCAATCTTGTTATGCAACAGGCCGTGGATATAGGCAAGGGGTGAGAATTTCTCATTATCCCAATGGCGCTCAAAGATTTCCGGCTTGGATGCTTCGTATAGGTTAATCATCTTATTTGTGATAACCTTAAATTTATCCTTGCTTTCGTCATTTGCGACCACTGTATCGTATGCGCTGCGGAGGGCATCAAGTTTATCGAATGTACTGCTTTCCCCAAGAATGCTGTCCAGGGACACGCCAAGCGTCTGCAAAAATGCATCTCCCTCATTAATGCAGGAGTTGAGCAGATCAATCAGTTCATCCACATTTTTCGCTGGCATAAGAGTTTCATCATCGGGAACGGCATAATCGGAAAGTGCCTTTTTCATGTACTTAAACACATTCACATAGTCCACAATGATGCCGCAAGGCTTGTTGGGATACACGCGATTGGCTCTTGCGATAGCCTGCATAAGCGTGTGGGATTTCATCGGCTTGTCCAGATAAAGGGTAGAAAGGTTTTTGACATCAAAGCCTGTGAGCCACATCGCACACACGAAAACGAGCTGCAATTTGTCATTCGGCTCTTTGAATCTATCCTCGATATCCTTTCCGTCAACGGTGATTGCATTCATTTTTGCCCGATGAGTCGTGATGTCCAGACCCTTGGAGGCAAACTTCTTCACTTCATCCGCCTCTTCGGAAATAATGACTGCCATCTCCACATGATTCATATAATCAAGGATAGCGGTCAGCCTGGCACGATCATCCTTTGTTTTGGCGGTATTACGCTCAGCAATGATGGTTTTCTTTTCCTCTGCCCAATAATGCTGCACCTTGTTATACATGGTAACAGCGGTGTATTTATCAACAGACACCACCATGCCTTTGCCGAGGAAACCACGGCGAGGGAAATGATGTGCGATATCCCTGGCGATTTTCTCCAAGCGGTCATCACGCTTGATAACCTCCAAAATGCGGGAGGCGGAATTTTCAAGGAGCCGCGCCTCATCATCATTGAGGTTTTCCTCCTCGATAATATCTACCACGTCATCGTCAAGGAAATCGTTGGTCAGACCTACTTCCGGCACACGGCGGCTGTAGAACAACGGCACGGTAGAGCCGTCCTCTACAGATTGGGCGAAGTTATACTCGGAAACATAATCGCCAAACCACTGATTGGTCAGTCTCTTGGAGCCCAACAGCGGTGTGCCTGTGAATGCGATGAAGTTTGCATTCGGCAGGGCGGCTCGCATATTTTCAGCCAAATCCTTGTACTGTGTGCGGTGCGCCTCATCCACCATCACAAAAATATCGTTGCGTGTGGACAGCACAGGGTACTTCTTGGTTTTGTCATAACGGAATTTATGAATAAGCGTGAACACAAATTCCTTGTTCTTCTGCAGGAAATCACGGAGCTGCTCACCATTTTTCGGCTGGCACTCATCGTTGTTGCCGATAACCTCTGTGCGCACAAAATTCTTGTGAATCTGCGTATCCAGATCATCTCGGTCGGTAATCACCAGGAACGTGAAATTGCCTGTGATTTTGCGTTTCACCTTACGGGCGAACATCACCATGGAATAGGATTTGCCGCTGCCCTGGGTATGCCAGAATACACCCAACTTACCCTTGAGTTCCTCTTTCCGTTCCACAGCACGGACGAGGTTATTGACACCCAGGTACTGGTGGTTTTTAGCGATAATCTTATACTTGCGGTTATCGAACAGCACGAAATTTTCAATATAATCGACAAGTCGCTCCTTTTTGAGAAGGCCGTCAATAAAGTATACGATAGACACACCGCTGTCACGGATACCGGCGCGGTCGGGCTTTTCTTTTTCGCTGTCTACCTTCAGCCATTCAAAGAAATAATCATAGGTGGCATTGAAGGCGCCGAGCCGTGTTTCAAGACCGTTGGACAGGACACAGATTTGGTTAAAAGCAAATAGATTGGGAATGTCCTTGATGTAATCCTGCAAATTTTTGTTATAGGCCTCTTCTACCTTCACCACGCTGTTTTTCAGTTCAATGAACACCAAAGGCAGACCATTGACGAAAATCAGCACATCGGGCCTGCGCCAGTACAGCTTTCCCTGTATCCACATCTGCGACACTGCCGTGAAGGTGTTATTGGTGGGAGTATCAAAATCCACCAGTTTTACGAAATCGAAGTCATTCCTGCCGTTACGGCGCACCTTGACCTTGATTTGATTGCGGATTTTATTATATAAATCATAGTTGGTAGCAACAATGTCCGTGCCTGTGAAATCACGGATCAGCGTTTTCTCCACATCGTCAATGATGCTTTCGGGGATGTGGGGATTAATCTTGACAAGAGAAGCCTTCAAAACGCAGGGCAAAACACACTCCTTTTTCGAGGAGCGTCCCGTGCCGTCATCGAGGTTCTCACGCTTGCTTGGGTCGGCATCGCATTTTATGATATCATACCCAAAGTCAGGGTGGGAAAGTCTGTCTAAAACGGCTATCTCAATATCATCTTCCGTAATATATTTTGCCATTTTGTCACCTCCCGTATTTACACTTCTAACTTACCACTCATCAGCCGAGGCAGGAGCATATCCCGCTGTTTGGTAAGGTTTTGATTGCTTTTTGCGAGAATGAATATCTTGTGTAACATCGGCTCTACCGCTGCATTGAACTTTGCGATAGTTACCTCATCCGGCAAATAAAGCTTAAGAAGATCAATATCCTTTCCCGTCAGCCCCGGTTGTGCAGCATTTCTGTTTAGATTTTGCATTTGTGTGAAATACTGCGGTAATTTCAGCGTGAAATACAAGTAATACTGATATATAGGGTTGTTGCTTCTAACAATAAAAACATGCTCATTGATGGAATACTCCTTAAACGGGAATTCATCCATAAACAATGTCACTTTCCCGATATAAGCACCATCCTTGTAGAGCAAAATATCGTTATCGCATACATGACCACGCTTCATTTTTTTGTAAAATTCTGCGGGCACATACTTAATGCTGGAATAATCAAATTCGCCCAATTTCCCGATTGCTTCGGCTCCAAGACTTGGGATTCCATCGATAAGGGAAGCATCGATGCCTCCTTTAGGACGCGAACCGCTTTCCAACGAGTAACCAAAGTCCTTCATTTTAACTAAGTTCCAACCACACCCCTTCCTGCGTACAAACCACTCCTTGTACAGGCTCTCCGCCATCTGCTCCAACATCTTGATTCGTTTATTGTTGTTTTCGATAGCGGAATCGTATTGGGATAGTATGGCAACTATATCGTTTTGAGCCTCCAAAGGCGGAATCGCAATTTTCATTTTTCGAAGCGATGTTAAGCTGATAGTGCGTTGTGCCGCACCTACAGCATACGCATCTGCCTGAGCATAAAATGATTTGCTAAGCATTGTATAGTAAAGGAACTCCGGCATAATGATATTAGGATTTGGCCGAAGTATAGCAATGTGTCGTTGGAACACAAACGGCGTATCATCTTTTATTAGGACTGGAATACCAAATGAACCAACAACAGAAAGCAACACATCACCTTTGACAGCTTTTCTCCTTTTGTCCAGTTTATCATAATACATCTGTGGAACAAACATCGTATCAGAAAAATCAAAACGATTAAAGTGGTCAATATTTGAAATAGTAACAAACGGAACACCCGATTCGGCCTTTGGTGGTGCTTGATGATCCCCATCAGCTATGCTTTGACAACAATCGCAGAGTTTTACAATTTCCCAACTCATAGCCCCATCTCCTTAAGTTTTGTGGAGATACCGCAGATGAGCTGTGTAGATTCGATGTTTAAACTCTCAAAATCAGCACTTAATCTTTGCATTTCCGCCTTGAATTCCTCTGCAGTCAAGCCATCGTCTTCAATAACCACACCCACATACCGACCTGCGTTGAGGGAATAGTCCTGGTCGATGATGCCGTCCTCGCCGTTCAGCTTGGCAATCTTACAAAGACCGATAACATCGCAGTACACACCATCGGGAAAACGCTCGGTAAGCCAATCAATTTGTGTCTGCCAGTATGCCTTGGTCTTTTCTTCCTTGTCCTCGGAGGTTTCCGGAGCAGCGGCAAGGGCAGTTTTATATTCTGCAATCAAATCTGCGAAAGCCTGTGTATCACCCTCGTACAAATGGGAAATGATGCCCAGGTTCTTAATCTGCTCTTCGCTGAATTTACGATGGGCGCGGTCAATCTGCGTGAACACATTTCGTGCATCCACAAACAGAATTTCCTCCTTTTTGTCGGTGTGCGCCTTTGCCTTGTCAAAGAACCACAGGGTGGCAGGCAGCGTCACCGAGGAGAACATATTGGAGGGCAGTGTCACCATTTGGCTGATGATACCTTCCTCAATCATCTTCTTGCGGATATCGTATTCGCTGTTTCCGGCATCGGAGGCGGAATTCGCCATCACGAGGGCGGCTTTGCCCGTCTCTTTCAGTGCCGAGGCAAAGTAGGAAATCCACAGGTAGTTGGCATTGGGGACGGTTTCTTTTTTGTCACTTGCCTTTTTCGCTGTTTTGGATTTGTTCTTCGGAATGCCGTAGGTGTTGAAACGGGCATCGTCCTTCACACGCTCATACACCACCTCATCTACATTGAAGGGCGGATTTGCCATGACATAGTCGAATCTGCCAACGGCATCATAGGGGTCGGCATAGAAGGAGTTCGCCTCGGTGATTTCACCACGCACATTGTTCAGCAGTAAATTCATTTTTGCCAGCTTAACGGTGTCCGGCTCTTTTTCCACGCCGTAGCAACGGAATTTCATCATATCCGCAGCACTGGCATTATGGTTGTGCATATATCGAGCTGCCTGGACAAACATACCTCCAGAACCGCAGGCGGGGTCGAGGAACATCTTGTCGCCGGAAGTCGGCTGCAACACCTCCACCATATATCGAACAACCGTGGCGGGGGTATAGAAGGTACCGCCGTCCTTACCTTCCTGCAAGGCGAAGTTGCCCAGGAAGAATTCATAAATTTCACCGAAGAGGTCAACGCTGATATTTTCGGGGATGTCCTTAAACACCTTTACAATTTTGGAGAGCAGATCCGGCTCTTCCTCCGGCACAAGCTGTCCGTATACTTCCTTGGGCAGAACACCGGCCATTTTATCGTTGTCCTCTTCAATGGCGGCCATGGCCTTTTTCACAAGGGTGGCCTTGTTGGCATCATCAGGAGCGTCGTTGATGGCATCGTAATATGCCTCCGGCGGCAGATAGAAACCACAAACCTCGATGGAAATCTCTTTAATAGATTTTTCCATACGGGTGCCTTTGAGTTTGTGATAACGAGCCTCAATTTCCTCCTTGTACTGCTTGTAAAGGATGTCGGCATAACGCAGGAAAATCAAACCAAGGATAGGCTGTCCGTATTTATTGGCAGCCAGGTGGGCGCCCGCACGAAGTATATCCGCAGAATGCCAGAGATCATCCTTCAGCTTCTTCAATTCTTTATCGGTCATGTTGCGTTGCCTCCTCTGGCATAAATTCTAATATATCGTTTGGTGTGCAGTTCATGGCATAGCAAATGCGTTCCGCTTGTTCAAGCGTCATGTACTGTTCATTTTTTGTCTTGGCAGTAATGTTTGCAGAGATGGTTGCCGGCGCCTCTGTTCAGCATGAGATACATCCTGTTCAATCATTAAACGCTGCAATCTTTGATAGCTGGCCGCCAGAAAAATACTATTTCCGCCAGGAGGGGTCGGGCGTCGTTCCGCGGGCCTGAAGCATCATGATGAGCATCTTGAGCTCATTGAGGCGCGAGTAGTGTTTTTTCCTGACTTCGGGATCCAGGGCCCCATAATACAGCCACCGGTCCGTTTGGGCGGACATCAGGCGCTGGGCCGTCATGGCCATGGACAGGGCGCGTCCTGGGGACTGGGCAGCAATGGCCGTACTCCAGGAATACAGCATATTATTATAAATGGTAGTCCAGGCGAACATGCGGTCGTCAAACCTGCCGGAACTCTCTACGTACGGGCGGAGCAGCTGTTCCGCTTCCGTGAGGCGTCCCTGGAGGATGTAAAGGAGGCTTTTGGCCGCCGTCAGGCCGTGGTTCCCGGGGCTCAGGAGTTCCGCTTTTTCTTCCTGATGCTCCAATACTTTGAGCCGGGCTGGGCTTGGGGGAGGAGAACTGCCTGCGGCATGCAGAATGTTGCGCCGCACCAAATCCGGATCCAGGCTGCAGGAGGCGGCTTCTTCCAGCATGGGCAGCCGGTTGCTGGAGGAAGCCGGGACGGCTTGAAGGGAGTTTTTCCAGACCGGAAAAGCCAGAAACGCATAACACAGGGCCAATATGGCCATCAGCAGTGCGGCGGTCGCTTGAAGCCAGCGGCCGGCTCGGCGCGAAGCCTTCACCCTGGAAAGAGGGGCCGTGCAGGTAATGCCGCCGCATAGGGCGCTGGCTCCAAGCAAGGCAGGGTTATGCCAGATGAATTCCCCATAGGCGTGGAAAGCGGCGATGCACAATACGCAGAACGCCGCCGGTCCCAGGGGATTGGGCCGTTGATGTTCTCCTGACAATTTCAGAACGCTCCGGAGTCCGGAAATAAGAAACAGGGCCAGCAGAGTCAGCATCAGCCCCAGCCCGGCATAGCCGTAGTCGCAGGCGGCTTGTGCGTATTCGTGGTGGGCAAAATTGGGGAAGTTGGCTCCGGAGAAAAACTCCGTGGAAAGATTGGTGTACATCCGGCTTCCGTGACCGAACAGCGGAGCCTGGTCCGCCAGCGCCCAGGCCAGTTTAGACAGGTCCAGCCGGTTGCCGAAGGAAAACGTATCCAGGAGGGCGGCAAGCCTGCCCGCCCCCCGGGACAAATCCAGCACGGCATAGGACGTGCCCAGGAAAAGCAGGATAATGAAGAGGATGGAGGCCGTGTAAAATTTTCTGTTATTGCGGAAAACGCTGGAGGTATAAATAAAGAAGCACAGGGTTACGCCAGCCAGGGCGTTTGGGAAGGCGGATCGCGAGCCGCACGTGAAGGAAACGAGGATGAGCGCCAATCCCGTGAACAGGCGGATGTCCCATTTTCTGGCGGAAGCCATGCTGTATGCGCAAAGGAAAAAACCGGTGACGGACAGGAAATGGGCGGAAAAATTTTTGTATCCGAACAATCCGATATTGCGGATTTCCGTGCCGAACAGGGAATAATCCGGTCTGAACCAGGAGGCTTCCGTTCCCGTTATGTTCTGATACCCCCACAGCAGGGCATTCAGCAGCCCCAATGCCGCAGCCAGTACGGGAAGAATACTCTTTTCCCCGTTTCCGGCTCCGGCATACGTTCCCGCCGCGAACATGACGATGGCCGTGGCGATAAGGCCCAGATCCGCTACGCTCTCATAATAAAACCAGGGGGAAAACCATGCCCGGACAAGGAAATAGCCGCCTCCCAGACCCAGGACCAGCCAGCCCGGCAGTCCGGGGCTGGGAATCTTGTATCCCCGGAGAATACAGAAGCAGAACAGCAGGAGGGCTGCCGCCAGAAAGCAGGCGGGAAGGAAAAGGGTGTGCCATTCTCCGCCTGCCGCCGTCGTTGCCAGGAAGATGTAAAAAAGGGCCAGCAGGCCCGCCAGAATTTTCCCGGCGGCAGTTTCAGCAATGCGCGGAGCGGGGGAGGTGCTGGGGGGAGAGTCTGGCATGGCTGGGAATTTATCTGGAAGGCTGCAGTATAAACGCGGGAAACTTCCTTGCCAAGAGCAAGCTCCCTGTTGTATGCGGGAGGATGCGTCCGAATGCCAGAGTTCTGGCAGACAAGACGGAAAAGGTGTCCGTAGCCGGACAGGGTAAAATGCTCCCTGTTGCCAGGGAGAGTTTCTGCCCCTTGCTGCGGCTGAAATAAAACTGAGTATCGGTAAGGGAAAATAATATACCGCAGAAGCGGGCATCAATCCGTCTTTGGCTGCATATTTTTCGTCTGCCGTAAAATCTTGCAGCGTTTCAGCCTGTTTTCCGGAAAACAAGGTTCCCTTATCCTTATGCCTGTAGGCCGAATTTACGTTTAATTTCCGGAACGGAATAATTCACCAGCGTGGGTTTGCCGCCCGGGGTGCAGTACGGCACTTCACAGGCAAGCAAATCCTTTAGGATGGCAGGGGCCCGGTGAGGGGAAATGCGCTCCCTCCAGGCGGATTTTCTGGCAAATTCCCCAATGAAGGTCTCATAAGCCACGCGTTTGGCATTTCGGCTGAATTCGGACTGGGTGAGACGGTCCACCAGCTCCAGGAGAAAAGCGCGTGTGTTTTCCAGTTCCAGCAGTGCGGGGATGGATTCTATTCTGATTGTATTCTGTCCAAAGGGCGTAACGGCCATGCCGGCCTGGTCAAAATGCGGGGCGAACTGCCGGATGACGGCAAAATCCCGCGGGTCCAGATCCAGCACCACCGGATCCAGAAGCTGCTGGGACGGCATGGGGGCTTCCCGGCGTGCGCGCAGCCGTTCAAATATGATGCGTTCCCGGGCCGCCTTGGGATGCATCAGAACCAGGCCTTCCGGCGTTTCAAACAGGGCGAATTGCTGGCGGAGTGTTCCCAGATAGGAAAATCCGGCGGAGGCATCCCTTTCTGAAGCTGCGTTTTCATGGGCGTTTCGTGCCGTCCCTTCCTCCTCCTGACGGTGCAAATCCAGTTTTCCCTGGGTGGCGGGAACCTGTTTCCGGGGCAGGGCCCGGAGGGTGGGGGGAGGGACAGGCCCATAGGATTGTCTGGCAGAGGAGGAAAGCGGCGGTTGGGCGGCGGAAGAAGCAGGGGCCGGTCTGGCGGCCGCCGGGAAAGCAGAACCGGGGTTGGTGGAACAGGCGGGTATTTCCCCATACGGCGCGGTGGTAGAATGGGCAGGAGGAAGAGTTCTCTCCGGCTCCGGCGCGGCGGCAGCGTGGATTTCCTGCCGGGCATGCTTTTGAAGAGTGTTGGCTATGGCTTCCACAATGGTATTTACCACGTCTGCGGAACGGCGGAATCTCACTTCCTTCTTGGCGGGGTGTACATTGACGTCCACCAGAGCGGGCTCCACCTCCATATACAAAAAAAGCGCCGGGTGCAGTCCGGTGGGGAAGCCTCCGTAGCCGTCCCGAATGGCCCTGTTAATGAGCTGGTCCTCCACGGGGCGCGTGTTCATAAAGACGTACTGCCCTTTTCTGGTGCGTCTGGCTTCGGAAAGAGGAAGCAGGAATCCCGTGATGGAAATACCGGGCCCGATGGTCGTTTCTATCGGAATCAGGGCCGCTGCTGTGGCAGCATCCGTCAGTGCGGAAATGCGGACGCGCAGATCCGCTGTGGCGGGAAGGTCGAAAACAAGTTGGTCGTCCCGCTTATAGGCAAACCGTACTTGAGGATAAGCCAGGGCATGCAGGCGTATCTGGTGCTCCACATGGGAAGCTTCCGTTTCTGCGGATTTGAGGAACTTGCGGCGCGCTGGAGTATTGTAAAACAAGTCGGCCACCTCAATGGCGGTGCCGGGAGAGACGCCTGAGCTTCTCGGTTCGTGTTCTAGGCCGCCGTCAATGCGTATTTCCCAGCCTTCCAGATCCTGCTGCTGCCTGGTACAGAGTTTGAAGCGGGAAACGCTGGCAATGCTGGGCAGAGCTTCTCCGCGGAATCCCAGGTGTGTGATTTCAAAAAGCTCCTCCAGGGAAGAAAGTTTGCTGGTGGCGTGCCGTTTGGTGCACAACTCGGCGTCTGCCCGTGACATGCCGCTGCCGTCGTCCGTCACCTTGATCATGCCCACGCCTCCGAGGCGTATCTCCACCCGTACGAATTTGGCTCCTGCATCCAGGCTGTTTTCCACCAGTTCCTTCACAACGGAGGCGGGGCGCTCCACTACTTCTCCTGCCGCCACTTGGCTGGCAAGGGTGGGAGACATGACGTGGATGGATGGCATGGCGATGACGGATTGGAAAAGACTGTTCCCGAAAGCGGAACCCTAGCCGCCGGCGACGATGGAGACGATTTCCACCCGGTCGCCGGGAGAAACCGTCACCCGGGAAAAATCCTGCGGCAGGAGCGCGGCCCCGTTGTGTTCCACGACGACGGGTTTGCCTTTCATGTTCAAAAGTTCCAGAAGCCGGGAGACGGAACAGGGTTCCGCCAGTTCGTACGGGGCTCCGTTCAGCATAATATCGTTCTGGGTTGCCATGACGGAAGCTACTGTACCACAACAGGAGAAAAAATCCAGAATCATACCGCGGGGATGGCGTAAAAAAGATTCCGGTGCAAGTTGGAAAAAAGAAAAGCTGGCATCGCGTACGGGACTCGAACCCGTGTTGCCCGCGTGAAAGGCGGGAGTCCTGGACCGCTAGACGAACGCGACTTGAACCGGCTTTGACAACATCTTGGAGGCGGGAGCGGGAATCGAACCCGCGAATAACGATTTTGCAGACCGTCGCCTTACCACTTGGCTACCCCGCCGCTGATGCTGTGCGCGGATACTAGGGAAAAGAACCGCAGGTGTCAATCTCGTTTTTGGAAAAGATGCTTTGTTTTTAAGTGAAGGACTCTCTGGAAACAGCCTTTTTCTTTGGCGGAACGGACAGAGAAGGAGAGAATGCTTGTTTTTTAAGGCATCATGATTGTGCGGCGGAATGCCGCCCGTGCCTGTTGTCAGATCTATATGGAGCAACCTTGTTCCAAAATGGCGTGAATCAGGATATAAAAACGCACCAGGAGTTTTTTTGCAAGTTCACGGCAGCACGTAAAATTAGAGGGGAGGTCGTTCCTCTTCGTTCCGAATGAGGGGGACTACGCGTTAAACGTGTTGATGGGTTCAGGTAATGCCGCAGAAATGCCGGAAGGCTGATGGTTCAGTTTTTCCAGAAAGTAAATAACAACAATAGCAATGAACAATTATATACCAATCAACAAGGCAGTTAATCCCGTCTGCATCTATCAAGGGTATGAGCCTCTTGTCAACAAGACGCTTGGCGTTGATGAAATGATATATGGCTTTGACGGAACTCCTTCGGATTATGCCACCTGTACTGGAGCTCCCGAAATGTTCATCAAGGTGGAGCGTGACGGCTTGTACTATTTCGGCGTGGAAGCCGACGACACAGGCAGCCTGACGATTGCCGGTGAGCAAGCTATAAAAAAGGATGGGACACCACCCAACGGCAAGCTGAATATTGAAACCGATTCCAGGTACCTGAAAGCGGGCTATTACAAGGTGGCCCTGTCGTGGACCAACAACGCCTACACCCCCGTCAGCAACAATGCCATTGCATTCAACGTTACCATGGATACCAAACCTATTACGGAAGGGAAGTATGAAGGCAACTCGACGATGAAGCGCGAATTCTCGCCGTCCCCCAAAATCAAATTGTGGACAATTGAAAAGGAATCCGCTATCACCTGTGAGCCATCCAAGGAAGTGGAACTGGAATTTGAGAAACCGGAACCCGTCTATTTGGAAGGGAATGGTGGCTGCAATGTAAGTAGCTTGAGACCTAAGATTTGCGTAACGGTTTGCAAAGATGAATCGGAAAACGTATGGAGGTGTCGTGTTGTTTCCGTTTCTGCCGGAGCCAAGCTAACTATGTATGAAGGCATTTACGTGAATCCCTATGTTGATCTCCCTCTCAATGAAGAAGAAGCCACCGAAGCGGTCAACGAAATGAACGGTTACCAGACCCGCGGAAGAGTGGGCACATGGCACACGCCGCAGGCTTCCCTCGCCCACGAAGAACACCACCGCCGTCAATGGGAGGATGCCTACAAGTTCTACTGGAAGGACTCGAAAATACAGGAAATGCTTGAAAATCAGACTATCTCCTGCGACAAAGAACCGAACATGGATAAAGCCGTGAAGTTCATGCAGGCTCTTGCCAATGAAATGGCATTGGATCTTTGGACGGAGACATCAGCCTATGTACTGGCGTTGCCGGATGATGCCAATGACAGACCCTATTGCGCCGGACAGGAAGCCCTGAACGAGGCAACCGCCTATGTCATTCGTCTGGCCGACGCGATGGGGTGGAACAATGTGCCCAGGTTTATCACGAAACCTGGAACGATCGAGCCTCCCTGTTTCATGCCTCCGGTCAGCGAAGGTGAAACCCGCAGCATGGCAATTGCAGAGGAATCGGCACCTCTTCAGCTCTCCATTGTGGACACTGCCAATTTCATGAAGGGTGAAATTACAGTCTCCTTCCGCAACGAAGGAAACGAGCCTGTCCGCATTCCCGATGAAATCAACGACGAAACGTCCGATTTCTTTTTCGTGACGGTGTTGAGGACGCAACAGGGGAAAATGCGCGTTCTGAACAGGGAAATAGGCACCATGACCTTCCAGCGACCCTTGAACTACCGGGAGCTTGCACCCGGTCAGGAATACAGCGTCACGATTCCGGTGTGTCTGGATGAAGTCGATCTGGAAGGCTGGAAACAATGTTCTTGTGAACTCGAAACGCGCTACTATAATCAGCAGGGTAAGGATTGTTTCCTAGGGGTTCTCCGGGCAACGGCCAGGCTCACGCTGCAATGAAAAAAATCTTCCGGTATTTAATACTTCTGGCAAGCCTGTCCCTCCATGCCGCGGCGTGGGGGGACATGGCCGACAACGGAGTGGAATGCTCCGTGGTGATGGAAAAGACCCAGTTTGACGCGAGGGCTGCCTTCCCGGACTTCAAGCTGGTGTTCACGAACAAGGGCGAAAAGACCGTGCGTCTTTTCGATGACTTCTATCCTCTCAAGGATAACGGTCCGCATATTTCCATAGAGATTTTTTGGAAATTGACAAAAGAGAAAAAGGAAAAGGTAGCAGCATATTACCCTCATTATTGCATTGAGCGAGGACAGTTCTTGAACTTCATCACGTTGAAGCCGGGAGAAAGACATGAAGTGCTCATCAAAGATGCGTATCTGTTGATGCACTATTTTGGGCCTTCACGCCGTCTTCGCAATGGTGAGAAATATGAGTTGGAAGTAATCTTTCGTGACGGATATGGAGATCCCGGTGTTCGGAGGAAGTATGTAGGAAGAAAAGATTTCTCCGTGGTCGATCAATCGCCCTGGAGATAGTGAGACATTTTATTACAAGGTGGCTTTAAAGTATGAGAATAACGCTTACGATCCCTCTAGTGGCAATGCGGTCGCGTTCAACGTCACGATGGACAGGGAACCTATCCAGGAGAAGGGAAGTACGAAGGGAACTCGACGATGAAGCGCGAATTCTCGCCTTCTCCCAAAAGCTCGCGCTGCAATGAAAAAATCTTCCAAATTTTAGGGCTTTTGGCCAGCCTGTTCTTCCATGCTCCTGCATGGGGGGGATATGGCCGATAACGGGATTGAATGTTCCGTGGTGATGGAAAAGGCTTCGTTCGATCCAAGAGCCGCTTTTCCGGACTTCAAGCTGGTGTTTGCCAATAAGGGAGAAAAGGCTGTGCGTCTTTTCGACGACTTCTATCCTCTCAAGGAACGCGGGCCGAATATGATCATCAAGATATGGAGTCAGGGAAACGGAAAGAAGGGAAAAAGGCCAACGGCATGGTATCTTACCTCCTATCAAATGGAGCGTGTCACGAATCTTATGCGCTTTATTACCCTGAACCCCGGAGAGAAACATGAAGTGCCCGTCAAGGATGCATACCTGCTGCTGACCTGTTTACAACCTCTGGCCAGCGGGGAAATATACGAATTGGAAGTACGTTTCCGGGACGGATATGGAGATCCGGATGCCCGGAGGGAGTATGTGGGGAAAAAGGATTTTATCGTCATTGATCAAACTCCCAGGTGAATTTGAAAAATTAATATAGCCCCGTTCATGAAATATGAACGGGGCTTTTTTGTGGAGGGGAGGCAAACCCTTCTTTGGAATTTTAAACTATGAAGCCTGTGCTAAGGGGTATTCAGGGAATGAAATTTGAATGCTGAAATAAACGACGATGGACAGCAGGGGGACTCGTTTTTCCTGTAAATCCAGGGAAGGGATATTTCCGTAACATGGACGGGGAAAGTTTCAGGAACCGGTTGTGTCCGTCCGTGCAGTGTAAAAGCCGCTGTCAGACTGGCCGTGACTCCGCATTGATGCAAATGGTTCGTACGCGTTTTCTAACGGCTGGATAGAAGTTGTTTCAACTCCGGAAGGCGAAAGTGCAGCGGAGGAAGTTCTTGCTCAAGCTCAGCTGATTTTTCTTTTCTCAGCATTTCAGCCCGAGCTTCCAGTTTTCGGGCTTCTGCCAGAATTTTGCGTATTTCCTGCCGGCCCCGGCCTATATGGGCGACGGCCCGGGAAGGATCCGGAGTAAAATCCGGTCCTCCCTTAAGATATTTTTCAAAGTATTGCTGGTAGCGTTCCGCCAATTCCCTTCCTCTGGCAAAAAGCTTGCGGTCTTCTTCCACATAGGCCGTCACGGCGGGATCCACGTTTTTCGTGCTCAGGTCCGCCAGTTCTTCGTCCCTTTCCCGCAACAGGTCAGCCGCATCCCTGCTGCTTTCTTCCAGGCCCGGAAGGGTAGGGTTCTTTTTCAGTTTCAGGAGGCGTTGCACCAGTACGTCGCTTTTTTCCGAGTATTCCGTATTGATGTCCGCCACCTCTTTCCAGTAGGAGACGGTAGGATCACCGCAGGAGGCCATCAGGAACGCGGCCAGCATAGGGAGCATGCGCCGCAGGAAAACAGAGGCATTCATTTATCCTTTGTAGCATGCCCCAGGCGGGAATCAAGGGTGTTTTCCGTTTCCCCTGTTGCTGTTTCGCGTTGAAAAGCGGTGAAGCTTAATTGATTTCAGTTCCGGAGTTTTTCTTTTCCACCGGAGGGGGCATTTCCACCACGCCGCAGCTGTTTCCGGGGGTCAGCAAAATTTCCACTTCCAGAGGCAGGGTCGTATCCGCCAGCAGCCCTTCCGGGATGGATATGCCTATGGGAGCGGAGCTTTTGCCGGGCAGCACTTCCTGGGGGGAAATGATATCCAGAATGAGGCGCCCATGTTGGAGAATATTGATTTTACTGATGGAGAAGGCATCCTTCAGGCTTGTGTTGTGCAGAGTAACGCCCTTGAGCTGGGACGGGGCGAACGGCCCTGGAATAGTGAAGCGCAGAATGGTGTTTTTTTCTCCGGCGAGAGGAAGGGGAAGCCAGTACGCCGCGATAGGCGCGTTGGGATTCAGGCTGTCCGTGGAGTAGGAAGATCCATTGAGGCGTTCCATCATCAGGCTGGAAAGTTCCGGGGAGGCGGGTACGCCCCAGCCCTGGGAGTACATGAGGGAAAGCAGGTACAGGGCCTCCTGGTCCCGGTATTGGACCGCCATTCTCAGGAAACGCGCCGCCTGGGCGTAATCCCGGGAGGCAAGGGGAGGCTGCTGGGGAAGGCGGGGAAAATAGGAGGGGATGTCCATGAGCAGGATGCCCAGCTCTTTCATGGCTTCATAGCACCCTCCTGTGGCGGAACGGTAAAGCCATTCCACGCCTTCTTCCGGCCTGGAACCGCCGGGACAGTCCGGAGACATGAGGGTTTTCCCCAGTGCCTGCTGGGCTATCGGGTAGCCGGCTTTGGAAAGTTGCTCCAGGGCCGGCAGCATGCCCGGCATGGAACTTGCCTGGTCGAGAATATTTTTGTTCTCCGGGGAGGGCGCGGCGATTGCCGCCACAAGATTTTTGTAGGCCGGGTCATGGAGCAGGGCTGGTTCCGGCACGGGAGGAGCAGCGATGAAACGGATTTTCGGGAAGGCTTCCTCCGTGCGTTTCGTCTCGTTTTTGAAACATGCCATTTGCATGGGAACAGCCTGGTGGGCGGCATTTTCAAAGGAGTACGTGTAGGTGCGGTCCGTGGACAGTTCCGGGAGCGCGGGAAAGAAAAAGGTGGAGGTGGATTGCCCCGGCACCGTGAAGGAGGGGACGGCATTGATGGAGCGGTCCATCAGGACGCCGTTGGAGTCCCGGATGGTGAGGTACAGTTTTTCCCCGTTTGCTGCCGGGGGAATGATTTGGAGATAAATGCAGGAGATGCGCAGTTTTTCCGGCAGGATGGGAGGAAGCCCGGAACGGGTCAGGATGGTGTCGTCAAGGCGCAAACGGAACTCCGTCAGCGACCGCGGTTCCAGCGCCGCATCTTCCGTTATTTTGAGTTCCGGAATGCGGATGGATGCCAGATCCCGTGGCGGCGGTTCCGGTTCTCCCACGCTGGAGCTTGCCGCGGGCTGCTGGATGGCTTCCTTGATGGTATTGATGGTAGTGCCCATAGGGGCTTTTTTCATGTAATCCAGCAGATAAAATGCTCCCGCTCCCAGCAGGATGGTGCATGCGCTTCCTACCAGCAGGGACATCATGTGGCGGTTGCGGCGAAGAGCGCGTGCGGACTGCCTGCGTGAGGCGGAATGAAGACCGTCCGTTCCGGTGGCGGCCTTTCTGCTGCCGATGTTTTTCCCGGCGCCGGGAGTTGGCATTCCTTCCGGATGGGCATGGCGGAGGTCTGCCGGGAGGACTTGAATAGTGGCGGAGGATTCTTCCCCGGAAATGGCGCAAATGTCGTGAATCCATTCGCCGGCAGTCTGGTAGCGGCAATTGATCTGGGGGGCCAGCGCCTTGTCCAGGGAAAGCAGGAACTGCCGTGAGTAATAGCGGGTGAGCACGGGGTCGCTGTGCAGCGGCTGCATTTCATCTTCCGCCAGTCGCGCTTCCGCGCGGTCCGGAGGATTTCCTGTAAGCAGGGCGTAAAAAGTGGCCCCTACGGAATAGAGATCGCTCCACGGGCCGATATTCGTTTTGCCCAGCGCCTGTTCCGGGGAGGAATACCCCTGGGTGGTCAGGACGGTGGCGGCATGAAGTTTCAGGGCATGCCGTGCCGCTCCGAAGTCGATCAGCACGGGCGTACCTTCCTCCGTCAGCAGGATGTTGCCGGGTTTGATATCCCGGTGGTAAATGTGCCGGGAATGGAGATAGTCCAGAATCCGGAGCAGGCGCGTCAGCAGCCCCTTGAGTTCGTCTTCCGTATACCGGTGTCCGGTGCTGTGAAGTTTTTCCCCCAGATAATCCAGGGAAAGGCCGGTAATATGCTCCATGGCGAAGTAGGCCGTGCCGTTGGCTTCAAAGACGGAAAGGATTCTGACGATGCCGGGGTTGTTGAGCTCCGCCAGTGTCTGAGCCTCGCTCAGAAAGCTTTTCAGAGCCCAGGTGTAATTTTCCAGATCGTGTTCATTATTGGGCCGGATATGCCCGGTCAGAGGGTCCCGGTAGGAGTATCTTGAAGGGAAGTTTTCCTTGATAACCACGTTGCGGTTCAGGAACAGATCCTTCGCCAGGTATGTGATGCCAAAACCTCCGCTACCCAGGACGCGGATGATTTCATATTGTTCCAGGCGCGTGCCGGGAGCCAGCTCCCGCTGGTAAACGAAAAAGGCCCCTTTTTCTTCCGCATGGGGCAGGGGCGGACGTCCGGGCAGAATCTGTTCCAGGCCTGTCGTCGGAGCGGGAGGCGGGACTTGCCCTGTCACCCGGGGCTGGTCGTCTGGCTGGCCTTCTTCTGCTGGCATGAGGGGAAAGTTCCTGAAACGGAGCTGGAGCATTCTTATATGCCGCGGAAGTCAAGTCAAGGGGAATGCCTGTTTTCCTCCGTCTCCGGGGGGGCGGTATGGAAGATGTTTTCCTGACGTTAAATGGACGCAACAAACCCGGAAGGCAAAATGAAGGAGGAAGTTTTCTGCGGTGCCCTTTCTGCCTGTTCCTCCCGCAGAGGTTTGCGGCATTCCGGGAAGCTTGTTTCTTCAAATGTTCAGGGTTTATGGCGTTTGATGAATTCCCGGGCTGCTTTCAGGTAGGCGTCCGCCGCAGCTCCGGAAGGATCGTGTTCAAAAATGGTGTGGCCGAAACTGGGGGCCTCCCCCAGCCGGATGGAACGGGGGATGACCGTTTTGTACAGCATCTGGGGCAGATGCCGTTCCACCTGGTCGATGACCTGGCGGGAAAGATTGGTGCGGCCGTCATACATGGTCATCAGTACTCCTTCATGCCGAATGCGGGGATTGGCGCCGCTGGCGCAGATTTGCGCCGTCACGTGCAGAATCTTGGCCAGCCCTTCCAAACCGAACCATTCGCATTGGAGGGGAGTCAGCACTTCGTCGCAGGCGGCCAGGGCGGAGGTCATTAAAACGCCCAAGGAAGGTGGCGTGTCCATGATGCAGTAATCATAGGTGTCTGACTCCCGCAGGGGAGCGAGCGTTTCCCGGAGGCGGGTCAGATGGTTGCCGGAACGGGCCAATTCTATTTCCACGCCGGCCAGGTCCATGGTGGAGGGGATGATATCCAGCCGTTTCCTGCCGGAAGGCAGGATGCACTCTTCCGCCGGAAGCTGGCCGAGCAGGGCCGGATACAGGCTGGGCATGTCTTTTCCGTCAATGCCCATGCCGCTGGTGGCATTGGCCTGCGGGTCCAGGTCAATGACAAGGATTTTCTTTTTCAGCTGAGCCAGGGCGGCAGCCATGTTGATGGCCGTAGTGGTTTTTCCCACTCCCCCCTTCTGGTTGGCGATGGCGATGATTTTCATTCAGGAAAAGGATGCGGAAAAATGGTAGCATAACGGGAGGCCCTTTCAATCATTTTCCCGGAGAGCCGGAAGCTCTCTCAAGCCTCAGGGCTTTCCCCCTTGGGGGGGCGGTGTGTTTCAGAGGGGGAAAGAGCGGGGAAAACCGCTGCCGCAGATACGGCGTCAGGGAGCTGTTGGAATGGCGGGGCGTTCGGAAGACAGGATAAGACGGAAGCCCAGCGCGTTATCCCTCGTATTTTCCGGCAGGGGAGTGCGGATGGAAGTGGTGAGCTGTTTGGGGCGGAAGGACAGGTAGCTGCCTCCGCGGGCGACGCCGTAGTTGCGGATGGGGAGGGATTCCGGCCCCCCGTAGGAATCGTCTACCCATTCCATGACGTTTCCTTCCAGGTCGTACAGGCCCAGGTGGTTGGGCGGAAAGGTTTTTACGGGGGCCGTATACGGCTGTCCGTCGTTATATCCTACGATAACGCGGGAGGACGGCAGGTAAATCAGGGCGGACTGGTCCGCAAAATTTCCCGTTTTATCAGGCGGCGGCCATGAATACCCCCACGGGAAGGCTTCCCGGGAGTTTTCATGAGGCAGCGTCTTTTCATAGGGGGAGGCTCCCTGTTCATCCGTCAGACGCACCCAGAAACTCCATTCCTCATCCTTGGGAAGACGGTAGGAGTCGTGCTGATCAATCAGGCCCAGTGCCCGCTCTTTGCTGGTAAGCCATCTGGCGAAGGCGCGCGCATCCTGCCTGCTGACATTCACCACCGGGTGGTCTTCTCCCTGGGGAAAGCCGGGCCGGGCCGGAGCTTTCCTTCCGGTAGCTTTCAGGAATTCCTGAAAGTCCTTTACGCGCACTTCGTGGGTCATGACCAGAGCATTTCCTCCCACAGGGACCAGTTTGATGCCCAGGCTGTTGGTCCAGGGCGAGCCAAAGACGACGGACTTGTCAGGTTCCAACTGCAGGGAAAGGTATAAGTCCTGCGGATCCAGCCCCCTGCGACGCATGGTGGCGTGCCCCGGCAGTTTGATTTCAATGACGTAGGGAACCTGGTTGACGTATTCTTCAATGGGGGTACGCCCGATGAGCCTGTTATTGAAAAAAACGCTGGCTCCCGGCGGGTTGGTGGTGACGGTAATGGGCACCTGGAACACGCGGGTGACATTCAGGACGTAGGCATTGTGGTTTTCCGTGCTGCCGGAAGCCTGCGGAAGCGGATCCGCATTGATGGAAAATTCCTTGCCCAGCAGCCCCTCCCGCTCGCATTTCTTATTCAGCCACGCCAGGTAGGCCGTGATGCCGTCCTGCGTGAGCAGGGCCACATCTTTCTCCGGATGCCCCGGTTCCGTCTGTTCCCTTTTCATCTGGAAGTTCCCTTTCTGGCGGTCCTCCTTCAGAAATTTGTTGAACAGGGCGGCGGTAAGGGGGCCTTGCGCCACATGGCGCGTTTCTGCGGGCAGGTACGTAACACCCTCCGTATCCTTCCAGGGCTGGCTGTCCGTAGGGGGATGGTACTCCTTCAGCACGCCGCCCAGGGCCAGCGTGGCCCCTCCTTTGACGGTTCCCGCCTCTTCCTTGTCCGCAAACCCCGATTTCTTGATGGTATAGGCTACCGGGGAGCCGGAAGGCAGTTCAATGGGGCCATAGGGAGTTTCATCCAGATAGTTGCCGTCCGCATCATACACGGACGCTCCCGCCGGGGAGCTGGTCACCAGCACGTATCCGGTCCGGGATTCTTCTTCCGGAGCGGATGAGTGGATATCCGGATGAATATCCGAGGCAGGTTCCTCCGGCGGATGCTGGCTGTTGTTGAGCCATAAAGCCCCCCAGTAGGCAGTCAGGGCTCCGGCGGCGGCTGCAGCCAGAAGTTGGAGGGCCCGTCTGAGTTTGCGGCGTTTCTTTTTCTTCTGAAGACGGAAACGGGAAGGCACTTCATATCCCCGGAGGACGTCTATTTTTTCCGCCAGCTCCTCTGCGGAATCAATGGGGCATTCTTCAATGCGGGGTTCCGCCGCCTGGCAAATGATGGTGTTGAAGGCCTGCCATTTCTTGCGCACGGTGCCTTCCGGCAAGTCATCCGGGAGTTCGGGAAAATCCATGCGGTCCTTTCCCGTGCTGATTTCATACAGAACCTTGGCCAGCGCGTAAACGTCCGCCCGCCGGGTGCCGGGGCCGTCGGGGGGGATGAATCCCTCCGTCCCTACAAAGCTGCGCTGGTCCAGATGGGCCACCAGGCCTATGTCCGCCAGTTTGGGGCGTCCGTTGACAAAGATGACGTTCGCCGGCTTGATGTCCCGGTGCGTCAGGTTCTTGCTGTGCAGGTACAGCAGGGCGTGGGCCAGCTGGCTGCCTACCTCCAGGCAGTAATCCAGGGGAAGAGGCTTGTTGCCGGAAAACTTCTTGTCCGTCTGGAGCGTGCGCGGAATATATTCGTCCGGTGTAATATGAACTCCGGTGCGGGCGTCGTCGCCCAGTTCCATGACGTAATAATAAAACGGGGAATCCTGGTCATGCCTCCCTACATGCAGGATATGGACCAGCCCCGGATGGTTGCGGGCGATGGGTTCATACTGGAGAATGCCCTCAAATTCCCGGTTGAAAGAGCGCTCGTCTTCAAAATCCTCCCTCCATACGATTTTAACGGCGCGCCACGCCCCGGTCAGGGATTTTGCCAGCCATACTTCTCCGTACGCGCCGCTCCCTATCTGGCGCACAACTTCATGGTCCGGAATGGAGGGAGTGGGACGCACCACCCGCTTGACGGGCAGCGTCGGCAGGTTGCCGCCGGGCATGGGTGATGCGTCCGAAGCCATGGAAAGCGCGGGAATCAGGAAATAACGCCCAGGTTTTTACCTACCTTGCAGAAGGCCTCAATCGCCTTGTCCAGCTGTTCGCGGGTATGGGCCGCAGAAATCTGCGTGCGGATGCGGGCCTGTCCCTTGGGAACGACGGGATAGAAGAAGCCGACGGCGTACACTCCTTCGTCCAGAAGCTGGGCGGAGAATTTCTGGGACAGGACGGCATCCCCCAGCATGACCGGGGAAATGGGGTGGTCCTTGCCGCCGATGGTGAATCCGGCTCCCGTCATGGCGTCACGGAAATACTTGGTATTGGCTTCTACGCGGTCGCGCGCTTCCGTGGACTGTTCCAACAGGTCCAGCACTTTGATGGAAGCGGCTACGATAGCCGGGGCCACGCTGTTGGAGAACAGGTACGGGCGCGCCTTCTGGCGCAGGACATCCACTACTTCCTTCGGGCCGGAGACGTAGCCGCCGGAAGCGCCTCCCAGTGCTTTGCCCAAGGTGCCGGTGGTGATGTCTATATGGCCGAACAGGCCGCGGTATTCATGCGTGCCGCGGCCCTTTTCGCCCAGGAAGCCCGTGGCGTGGCAGTCGTCAAAGTGGACAATGGCATTGTACTTGGCTGCCAGCTCGTGAATCTTGTCCAGCTGAGCAATGATGCCGTCCATGGAAAAGACGCCGTCCGTGGAAATCAACTTCACGCGCGCTCCGGCGGCGTCCGCTTCCTGGAGCTTGGCTTCCAGGTCTGCCATGTCGTTGTTGGCATAACGGAAGCGCTTGGCTTTGCAGAGGCGCACGCCGTCAATAATGGAAGCGTGGTTCAGGGAATCGGAAATAATAGCGTCGTCTGCAGTCAGGAGGCCTTCAAACAGCCCGCCGTTGGCGTCAAAGCAGGAGGGAAACAGAATCGTGTCTTCCGTGCCGAGAAATTGGGTAAGACGTTCTTCCAATTGACGGTGAAGGGTCTGCGTGCCGCAGATAAAACGTACGGACGCCATGCCGAAACCCCACTGGTCGATGGCTTTCTTGGCGGCTTCCATCACTTCCGGATTATTAGCAAGGCCCAGATAATTATTGGCGCACATGTTGATGACGGAGCGTCCGTCCTTCAGTGTCACCTGGGAGTACTGCTGGGAGGCGATAAAGCGTTCTTCCTTGTAAAGTCCTTCCGCACGCAGTCCGTCCAGGGTGGAAGTGAGGATGTTTTTGAATTCGGGGGTATACATGTTGAATAATGGAATATGAATTGAAATAGCCAGCAAGTGAACGATCAAGGATCACACGGTTGCTCCCGTATCATTATCACAACGGAGGCGGGAGGAAAAGCTTAAAGAATACGGCCTGATGCCCGGAGGCGGGAGCCGTCCTTTCCCCGTGCAAAGTAAAAAAGCGGCAAGGGCGCAGGCATCCGCACATTACCTGAAAAAGAAGGCAAAACATAGGAAAAATCAGCATTTTCCGGATACCGGGTAAAAAGAAAAGCCCACGCCCGTTTACGGAAAAGGGATTTGATGCACCAGTGGATATTCGGATGCGCTTGGAAAAAATAAAGGCCGGAGCTGATTTGCTCCCTTAAACCTCCATTACCGTCCGATTATGCAACCATCCCCCCGTTTTCTTACGGAGCCGCGGATTTGGCTGAATTCCAGCCCTTCGCATGAACCTCAAGCCGGAACCGGTTTCCGGCAGGGAGAACTTTCCTTTTTCTGGACGCCATGGGGAAATCTCTGCGATGCTGGCGTCCGGAGCAATTCCTATGATCCGTTTCAGGATACCTGGAGGGAAGGAGATGAATATGATGTATCCCGGTACAAGGGGGAAGGTCCATTTTTTTCGGAAGCCGGCCCTTCAACGTTAGCTGCTGTTCAGAATGGTCTTCAAGGGCAAATGCCCCCTCTTTGCTCCCCACCTTCAGGTGAATTTCGGGGAATCTTTTCTGGAGCGCCGGGCAGTACTGTTTCCCCCTCCTTCTGAATCTGTTGCCTCCGTGGGGAAGGACGGAATAAAAAAAGTTCAGCGTTCCCCATCCGGCTTAAAGGGAGGAGGCCGCAACCTGGGGTTTCTTGGCGATTTAATCCTCTGCTTTCAGGGAAAATTCCAGCATTCGGTCCCCCTCAAACGTGAAAAACGCCTCAAACCGTTTCCCGTCCAGCATGGCGGGCAGCCAGAACCGGTCATCCTGCCACATGAGGTCATAGGGAATCCCGTCCACCGGACACCAGAAGGGCTCCGCCTCGGGGGTTTCCGTGGGGGTGCCTGTAAAAGACGTCGCCATAAACACGTGGCAGCGGATTTCCGGAATGGTGCCGCAGGCAAAGGAAAAATTCAGCACGCCCATTTCCCGGGCATCCTCAATATCAATGTGAAGCTCTTCCCGAACTTCCCGCAAAACGCATTGCAGGGCCGTTTCCCCCGGTTCAAACTTTCCGCCGGGGCCGTTCACCTTGCCCGCGCCGATTCCCCTCTTTTTGCGTATCAGGAGAATCCTTCCTTTCTGCACCACGAACATCAACGTGGCGAGAATCTCGGGGGTCCACTGTGCGGGCCATTGAAAGCCGCTGCTTTTTTCTTGCATGGGCGCATATTACAGGATGGGAAGGGAATCATGAAGAAAAATGCGGAATACTGTGACCATCACACATGCTTGAAAAGGGTTGAATTCTCTTAAAGAAGCTTGAAATGCCTTGAAAATGCGTGTTTGTTGCGGAGGAATAGGAGGGAGCAGAAGAAGTCGCGCCCATAAATGCCCGTAAGGGGGCATTTGCCCCGTTGGGGACACTCTCTCCAGCGTTCCGCGCGTGCCTCGCGCAGGACTGTTTTTGCCGTCTCATCTTGATGGGCATTTCCTGAGTGGAGGGCGTTAGGGATATATGCCATACTTATTCACATCCGGATGCTCCATCAACCTTCGAGGTTTCTGCAGGGCGGGATAAAAGGGGAAATTCCTTTTCCGCCATGACTGGAATGAATCTCTTTTTCCTTTTCCCGCAAGGCCGTCGCGTTCTATGCTTCTTTATCTCTCCCGGTTTATATTTCGCCGGAAGGTTCACTTTCAACATTTGCAAAAGCATGTATGACGTCGTAGCTCTCGGAGAATTGCTGATAGACTTCACTCCCTGCGGAATAAATGACCGGGAACTGCCCGTTTATCAGGCCAATCCGGGCGGAGCTCCCTGCAACGTTCTGTCCATGTTGTCCAGGCTCGGGCGCAAAACCTCCTTTATTGGCAAAGTGGGCCACGACATGTTCGGGAAAATGCTTCGCCGCACGCTTCAGGAAGAAGGCATCGGAGATTCAGGGCTCGTCTCATCCCGGGAAGTCAATACGACGTTGGCTTTCGTTCAGATTGACGAACACGGAGACCGTGAATTTTCCTTTTACCGTAATCCCGGCGCCGATATGAAGCTGACTGCGGGAGAAGTGGCCCTTGAATTAGTGGAGCACGCGCGCGTCTTCCATTTCGGGACGATTTCCATGACGCATGATGATGTTCGGAGGGCTACCCGGCATGCCGTCAGCCATGCGCGGGAAAAAGGTGCACTCATTTCTTTTGACCCCAATCTCCGTCCGCCCCTGTGGCCTGATATGGAACTGGCCCGGGAACAAATGCTCTACGGATGCGGCGCATGCAGCGTCATGAAAATAGAAATGGAGGAACTTCTCTTCCTCACCGGCTGCGCCACCATGGAAGAAGGGTTGAGGATTTTGCAGAGGGAATTCGACAATTTGCGCCTTATTCTGGTGACGGGGGGCAGAAAAGGAAGCTGGGCTGCCTATGAAAGCAAACTTATTTACCAGCCTACGTACTTGAACGTCAAGACTATTGATACAACAGGAGCCGGAGACGCCTTTTTGGGATGCTGCCTGGACCGAATTCTGGAAACCGGGCTGGAAAACCTGACGGAAGGCCAGTTGGCGGACATGCTTTTGTTCGCCAATGCCGCCGCTTCCATTGTGACGACACGCAAGGGAGCCATCCGTTCCATGCCGAGCCGTGAAGAAGCTGTGGCCCTGATGGCGGAGGGTTTTTAACGGATGCCGTAAGGGCCAATCCTTTACTGATTACGTCCGGATTGTTTCCGGCAAGTAAGAGTTCGGGGGGGCCGGAAGTGGGGAAATGCCTTTCTTTTTATAGCGCATGCCCTCCCCTGTTGATAAAAAATGTGTTGCGGCTTATTTTCCCGCCGGCGGCAAACGAAAACCGCAAGAGCTGAAAACCAGCAACTTGCGGTATGAAAGAGGATGGTGCTCGGGAGGGGACTCGAACCCCTACGGTTTATCACCACTAGATCCTTAGTCTAGCGCGTCTACCAATTCCGCCACCTGAGCATGGAGGCCTTAAGGCGGGGAGTTTTTAGCGCAGAGAAATGAAAATATCAAGCTTTTTCTTCTTTTTTATCTTTCCGGGCCCGTTTTTGCGGACAGGTTTTTCTTACCGGACCGGGAGGGAGGTTGTCGAGGGCATGATAGCAGGGCGCAGAGTAACGGCTCCGGTATCATATTTTTCCGAGGGTTTGAAGAGCCAGCCGGGGGTGGTGTTGGCCACCTCAAACCTGGTCGGTTTGAAGATGGGCAGCCTCAGATTGGAATTGGGTTCGTAACCGTATTTGCCCGTGTATTTGCCGTATACCCTGTATTCATAGTTGTTGTCGTAGGCGTAGCGCGGATTTCCGGTGTATTCCGGCAGGCGGTCCGGGGTGCGGCAGGCGCTTTCATCCATGATGACGAGTTGGGCCGTTCTCCAAGTCTGGCCTGGCTGGCGCAGGTATCCCCAGAAGCGCGTTGCCGGTACATGGTAGCGGCGGCCGACGAAGTAGTTTCCCCTGGGTTCGCGGGCTATTTCCGCATTGCGGGCGTTGATGCCGGCAATGTCTTTTTCCAGGGTGTTGCACTGGGTCAAGGCGGGAAGGAGGGCGGCCCCCAGCAGGGAAAGCAGGAGTTTGTTCATGATGACGATGGCGTTTTTTTCTTATTTAAGAGCATTTGAATGGCGGCGGAAGCCGCAAAGAAGCCAAAGGTTCCCGTGATATGGGTGACGGAGCCGAATCCGGCGTCACAACCCATTTTCCCCTGGAATTCCGGATCACGTGTGCAGGAGGTTGTTCCGTCGCAGGTAGGATATACGGGCGTTTCCTGGGAGAAAACGCAGGGGATTTTCAGTTTCCGGGCTTTTTCTCCAAGCGGAAGGGCATAATCTTTTTTCAGCCTGTAGCGTAAGCTGGAGAGCAGGGGATCCCCCCTGGTGCGGGAGAGGTCGTCTATTTCTATCCGGGCGGGATTGATGCGCCCTCCCGCGCCGCCGCAGGTTACCAGCGGTTGCTTGCCGCGGTAACAGGAGGCGATGAGGTGGGCCTTGGGTATCAGGGAGTCGATGGCGTCAATGATGACGTCCGGTTCCGCCGACAGCAGTTTTTCCGCGTTGGAGGCCGTGTAGAAATTGCTGATGGGAATGACTTCCGCTTCCGGGTTGATTTCCCGGATGCGTGTGGCCATGGTTTCCGTTTTGGATTGCCCGATTGTGGACGCCAACGCATGTATTTGCCGGTTGGTGTTGGTGATGCAGAGGTCGTCCATATCCATCAGAATGATAGTGCCTACGCCTGACCGAGCCAGGGCTTCCGCCGCCCAGGAACCTACACCCCCAATGCCGACGACGGCTATGCGGGCGCTGCTGAGAAGAGATAGTCCGCTGTTTCCGTACAGGCGGCCTATACCGCCGAATCTGGCTTCATAGTTCATGACCACGTGTCTGTTCCGGAGTATGGGAGATTAAGGAGAATAAGGGCGCCCGGGGTTCTGTCCGTTGCTTCATCCTGAAAATATGGAAACGCGGGAAATCCTTGGATTCCGGACGCCACAGCCAGCTTCCCGTTATTCCGGGAAGGGGGGGCGGGACGCCGGCAGCTTTTTCCTTCCGCGAGTGTGATGGAGGGCGTCCGTTGAAACAGGTTTTTCTTATAATCCGCGTTCTGGCCACGCTTCACGGGGCTTCCGCCATGTCCGGAACATCCGCAGAGCGCCGCCACCGGGCACGGGAAGAGGAATGCTGCTGAAGCATGCATGTCAGGAGGCCGGTTTTTCCACGATTTTGCTGATGCGGGCGATGCTGAGCGCCCTGCCTGTGGCTTCATCTATTTGCACGACGGCTCCGCAGAGGCGCACGGGCCAGTTCGCTACGGGGAATTTGGCCGGCATGGAGGTGCGGAAACGCTGGAGAATAGGTTCCCGTTCCCGTCCCAGCACCCCGACGGCGGGGCCGCACATGCCGGCGTCCGTCAGGTAGGCCGTGCCGCGCTCCAGAATGGTTTCATCCGCCGTCTGCACATGGGTATGTGTCCCGACGACGGCGGAAACCAGGCCGTCCAGATTGTAGCCGGTGGAGATTTTTTCACTGGTCGTTTCCGCGTGCATGTCCACAAAGATAACCCGCACGCCTTTTTCTTCCCTGAGTCTTTTGGCTTCAGCTTCCGAGATGAGGAAGGGGTTTTCCAGCGGCGGCTGAATGAATGAGCGCCCCTGAACCTGTATGACGGCTATTTTCCCCTTGGGAGTTTCCACGACTACGCTCCCGTGCCCCGGTGTTCCCTGCGGATAGTTGACGGGGCGCAGCACCCGCGGTTCGGATTCCAGCCACGGGGCCAGCTCCGCCTGGTCCCAGACATGGTCTCCCGTTGTGATGACATCCACTCCGGCGTGCAGCAGTTCCTGTGCCAGACGGGGCGTGATGCCTCTCCCGGCAGCCGCGTTTTCCCCGTTGACGATGATGAAGTCCGCCCCGTGTTCCCGTTTGAGTTCCGGCAACATGTGCTTCACGGCGGTGCGTCCGGGTTCGCCGACCACATCGCCTATAAAGAGTATGGTAATCATGGATTGGGACGGAGCTGGCGCAGATGGCGGTTTTTACTGTTCTTCCCTGGTGACGGGCACTACCAGAACGGGCACGGGGGATTTCCGCATCACGGAGCTTGCTACGCTGCCCAGAAAGACGGTGGAGAGGAAGCCGTGGTTATGCTTGCCCACCACGATCATGTCGATGTGGTGTTTTTCAGCATAATTAATGACTGCTTCGCTGATTTCAAATTCATCTTCCACCGCCTGGATGATCGTGGCGTCCGTCAGCCGGGAGAGTTTTTCCGCCGTCTGTTTCAAATGGTTTTTGGCGATGGAAATGACTTCGTTTTCTTCCGTCTGGTCCATCACGGGAACGGGCACTTCATCCGGCAGAACGCCGGAGACTTCATAGCAAATGCTGGGTTCCACAATGTGGAGCAAATGGATGATGCTGTCGTTGGGGCAGGCCAGTTTGCCGATTTGGTGGATGACGGCGTCCGTGGCGTTGGAGAAATCAATAGCTACCAGAATATTCTTCATATCTTTCTGTATAACATTCCGTACTTTTCCATGCCACAAAAAAACGTGTGCTGCCCCGGCTTTCCCGGGTGTTCCGTTTTATTCCGTTTCAGGCCAGCCCCACGGCGCGGCGCACCCTGTCCAGCACTACAGAGGCCGTCTCGCGCGCCTTGCGGGCGCCTTCTTCCAGCGTCCGGCGCACATAGTCCTGATTGGCTTCCAGTTCCGCCCTGCGTTCGCGCGCGGGCCGGAAGTATTCCCAGTAAGCGTCAAAGAGGCGCTTTTTGAAGTCTCCATAGCCGCATCCCCCGTTCTGGAAACCGCGCACCATGTCTTCATAACCCTGCGCGGAGGCAAAGAGTTTGTAAAGCTGCAGGATGACGGAACCTTCCGTCGGCTTGGGATCTTCCACGGGGGTGGAATCCGTAGGGATTCTCATGATGAGTTTGCGGACAGCTTTTTCCTCTCCGAAAATAGGAAGCGTGTTATTATAGCTTTTACTCATTTTCTGCCCGTCCAGCCCCGGAACAATGGCTGTGCTTTCCGCAATGAGCGCATCCGGAAGTTTGCAGGTGCCTTCTCCGAATTGTTCGTTCATTTTGCCCGCCAGGTCGCGTGTGACTTCCAGATGCTGTTTCTGGTCCTTGCCTACGGGCACCAGGTCGGAGTCATACATCAGGATGTCGGCCGCCATCAGCACGGGGTAGGTGAACAGGGCGTTGCTGGGGGAGAATCCCTTGGCGATTTTATCTTTGTAGGAATGGCAGCGTTCCAGCAGGCCCATCGGACAGACGGTGCTGAGTATCCAGGCCAGTTCATTGACTTCCGGCACGGCGGACTGGCGGAAAAAGACGCATTTTTCGGGATCCAGGCCCACGGCCAGAAAGTCCGTAGCGAGGTTGCTGCAGTTTTCCCTCAGCGTGTTCGCGTCGTGAACGGTGCTCATGGCGTGGTAGTCCGCCAGGAAGTAGAAAGATTCCCCGCTTTCCTGCATGCGGACAGCCGGTTCCATGGCTCCGAAGTAGTTGCCGACATGCAGCTTGCCGCTGGGTTGAAGACCTGTGATGATACGCATTGCGCGCGGGATTTTGCCTGTTCGCGCCCGGCAAGTCAAGAAAGGGGAGAGTCAAAGACAGGAGGGGCCGGCGGCTGGATTTTTTTCCGGCATGTGCCTGCCTCACGAGATGCGTTCAGCAGGGATGCCTCTTCTTATTTATGGAACGTCCGGAAAGGGCCGGTCAGCGTGGAAAAGGCTGGGGGTAAAATTACTCTTCCAGTGCCTCCAGCACATTGTGCACACCGTCCGCAAAGCTTGGGTAGAGCGGTTCCCAGCCCAGGGCCATAAGGCGGGAGCAGGAAATCCTCTGGTTGGAGAAGCCCCGGCGCACTTCCGCCGGGAGCGGTTCAGGCTGCGGAGCGGGTTTCCCCAGCAAATTGGAAAGGTAGGAGTATATTTCTCCCATTTGCATGGGGGTGCGGTCCGTCAGGTTGTAAATGCCGGCAGGCGGTTCCCGCAGGGTGCAGAGCAGGTGCAGGGCGGCTGCGGCATCATCCCGGTGGATGTAATTGAGCCATCTGTCCATGGCTCCGGGGAGGGCCTTCCCCTTCGTGACGTACTGGGAGGCGAGAACACAGCGGCCCGGCCCGTACAGGGCTCCCAGCCGGACGACCGTGCCCCCCGCTGCCAGAACCGCCTGTTCCGCCTGAATAAGCAGCCCGTTTTTTCCGGAGGAGGGATAGACGTTGTGTTCCTCCGTAATCCAGCGTCCGTCCGTGATTCCATAGACGGCTGTGCTGGAACAGAAGATGACCGGCGTTCCGGAAAAGGCTTCCAGCGTGTTCCGCGTTCCATGAGCGTAAAGGTTGCGGTAGGCTTCCTCTCCGCCTCCCCTCGTGCTGGCGCACATGACGATGATCTGGGGGGAGGGGATGCGGGCGGCCAGCCCCTGCATGGAGGCCTGGTCTGCAACGTCTGCTTCGTAAATGGCTTTTTGCGGGTCAATATCCGCCGTCAGGGCCGTATGTCCCGCTTTCCGCAGGCTTTCCGCCAGGGCTTTTCCCAGATACCCTGTTCCCAGAATGAGAACGATGCGGGGATTCTTACACAGAAGGCCGGTCATGAGTCATTGCGGAGGTGCTTGAGTTCCATTAGCATTTCAGCGCGGGAAATATCTTCCGGCCATGTGATTTTGGGATTGGGCTCATGATTATGCACCAGGCGCGTAGGATGGCCGATGAGCTGCAGGGCGGTTACTTCATCCGTTACCTGAATATTCCGTTCCGTGACTTCCACATAGGCGTCCAGGAGAAGAGGATATTGAAAGACCTGCGGGGTTTCCATGCACCACAGCCCGTCCCGTTCCACCTGTTCCGGAAGCGTAAAGCGTTCTTTATCCGCACGCTTCAGGGTGTCCGTTACGGGATGTGCGGAAGCGGCTGCCCCATATTCCCTGGCGGTTTGAATGCAGCGGGAGATTTGCTCCACCGTAATGAGCGGGCGGGCTCCATCATGCACGGCCACGAATTCCGGGGTATAAAGCAGGGCTGCCAGTCCGTTCTGCACGGATTCATGCCGTTCCGCCCCTCCGTCCACACGGGTAACGGGTATTTCCGTTTCCAGGTTTGCGCCGTTAATGGCATGAAAACGTTCCTCCGGGCAAACGACTACGATTTCCGTGATTTCCCGGCAGTTGGCAAAGGCGCGGATGCTGCGTTCCAGCACCCTGACGCCGTGCAGGGGGGCCAGCAGCTTGTCAAATCCGGCACGCCGGGAGGACCCGGCCGCAACGATGATGGCGGCGCAGCATTTCATGACAGTCTGGCTGACACCATGCGGGCCAACTCCTTGCCGTTGACTCTGCCGGCAGTGCGTTCCTGCATGAGTTTCATGACCTGCCCCATATCTTTTTTGGTAGAGGCTCCCGTTTCCTTCATCACGGTTTCCAGAATGGCCGCCGTTTCTTCTGCTGTGAGTTCCGCAGGCATGAATTGCTTGAGAACGGTGATTTCCGCCTCTTCCTTTTCCGCCAGTTCCGGGCGTCCGGCGGCGCGGAATTGTTCCGCAGAGTCCTCACGCTGCTTGATTTGCTTGCGGACCACGGCCAGTTCTTCCGCTTCTTCCAGCCGGGTTCCCAAGCCTCCCTTGGCGATGGCCGTGTTCGTGAGAGCCGTCTTGAGGGCGCGCAGGGTATTGAGGGTAACGGAGTCTTTTGCTTTCATGGCGGTTTTCATCCCCTCCATGATTTGGTCGGAAATCGTGTTCATATCTCCATTAACTAAGCGCATCCCCAGGTGTACTTCAAGCCGTAAATTGAAAAAGGCCGCCAGCGCGGGGAATGCCGCCGGCGGCCCGGATAAGGGGAATAAAAGCGGAACAGCCGTGTTTATTTTTTCCCGCCAATGGGCATGATGTGGATTTTCTTTTCCGTCATGCCCGGAACCACCATCATGGAGTCATACAGGATAAAGTCCGCCGCCCCTTCAACAGGGCCGGTGGCTACCGGGGCGGAACGCCCCGTCTTCAAATCCAGCCTGCGGACAGCTTCCGGTTTTTTATCCTTGGACCAGTCGCTGTAGTAAAGGGCATTGTCACGGTAAACCAGTCCGTCATACTGTCCCCGTTCCTTGGAAAGTTCCGTAACTTCCCGGGAAACGGGGTTAATGGAGAGCAGGCGTCCGCTGGGTTTGCCTTTTTCATCCGTTGCGTATTCGCAGAGGTAAATGACCTTTCTTTCCGGGTCCCAGGCCAGGCCGTTCGGCTTGTAGATGGGTTGTTTGGTGACCAGTTCCCCATAAGAGCTGGTATTCGTGTCCACATAGAAGAGCTGGTTGGTATCCGTGGAGGAAACCATGAGCCTGCCATTGATGAACGCCAGGTCATTGAGGAATTTCATGCGGGATGGGGACAAGTCCACGTATCCTTCAATAGCGCCGGTCTTGGCGTTTATTTTGAATACCATGTCCACGTCCGTGCAGTAAAGGAAGCCGTCCTGATACAGCAACCCCTTCGGCGCGTCCAGGGTATCTACGTCCGTGATTTTTTTCGGCTCTGTGGAACCGTGCGGAATGACGCCCAGGTAGCCGTCCTTGTCTTTTTCCGTAGGCGTGAGCCTGGAGCCGATGCAGGTGAAATAGATATTGCCCTCGGCATCCGCTGCAACGCTTTCCGGATGGCCGTCAATGGCAATGGTGTTTTTTTCCAGGGCGGGCAGCGGTTCAACGGGGTCCGGCTGTTTTTTTGTCGGCGGCGCGGCCAGCGCGCTGCACGCCAGGCAAAGAAGGAGTAATGTCGCTTTCATGGGGTGGTGTAAGAGTTTTGAACCTTATGGCATGGGAGCAATGGAAAAGCAAGCCCCGCAGAGGCTGGCAGGCTGATGGGCGGAGTTGCACCCCGTTCGGGCAAACGGGGCGCTTCCCGTGTTAGATGGTTCCTGCATCCAGATTATTGGGCTGGGGCATGTTTTCCATGCGGATAGAACGGTTGACCGCGTTCAGGTAGGCCCGGGCGGAAGCTTCAATGACATCTGTGGAGGCTCCCTTGCCCACAATGGGCTTGGGCTGGCCGAAGTCCACATGCACTGTTACTTCTCCCAGAGCGTCCTTCCCTTCGGAAGCGGCGTTGACGCTGTAGCCTTTCAGCGTGCCTTTACGTCTGGTGATGCGCTCAATGGCTTTGATAACGGCGTCCACGGCGCCATTGCCCGTGGAGCTGTCTTCAAATTTCTTGCCTTCCTTGAGCAGTCCCACCGTAGCCGTGGGCCGCGCGTGGCTGCCTGCCACGAATTGCAGGAAGTCCAGTTCCCACAGGCCGGTGGAGGCATGCAGGGAGTCGTCCACAATGGCGGAAAGATCATCATCATAAACGAATTTTTTGGAGTCGCCCACTTTCTTGAAGCGTTCAAAGACGGTGTTGACTTCCTCTTCCGTAAGGACATGACCCAGCTGTTCCAGCCTGGATTTGACGGCAGCTCGTCCGGAATGCTTGGTGAGCGGGAGTTCCGTGGCTCCCCAGCCGACCGCCTGCGGGTCCATGACTTCATAGGTTTCCCGGCAGTTGAGGATGCCGTGCTGGTGGATGCCTGAAGAGTGGGCGAAAGCGTTTTCCCCCACGATGGCTTTGGACCGCTGCACCTGCATGCCGCTCATGCGGGCCACGATGCGGGAAGTGCGGACGATTTCCTTCGTGTTGATGTTGTCCGTGACGTCTCCGAATTGTCCGGCGCGGGTGCGCAGGGCCATGATGACCTCTTCCAGAGCCACGTTTCCGGCGCGTTCGCCGATGCCGTTAATGGTTCCTTCCACCTGGCGGGCTCCGGCGCGGACGGCTGCCAGGGAGTTGGCTACGGCCAGGCCAAGGTCATTGTGGCAATGCACGGAGATGACGGCTTTGCCGATGTTCGGCACATTTTCCTTCAGGTGGCGGATGATGCGGTAGAACTCGTCCGGTGTGGTGTAGCCCACGGTATCCGGAATGTTGACGGTAGTGGCGCCGGCATCGATGACTGTTTCCACGACTTTGGTCAGGAAGTCCAGGTCTGTGCGGGAAGCGTCCTCCGGGGAAAATTCCACGTCCTGGACAAATTGTTTGGCATAGGATACGCCTTCCGCGGCCATGCGCAGGATTTCGGATTCCGCTTTTTTCAGTTTGAACTGCATGTGCAGCTTGCTGGTGGCCAGGAAAATGTGGATGCGGGCACGTTCCCCGGCGGGTTCCAGGGCTTTGGCCGCCGCTTCAATGTCCGCCTTTACGCAGCGGGCCAGCCCGGCGATGCGGCATTTTTTGATTTCGCGGGCGATGGTGTGCACGGCTTCAAAATCGCCGTCGGAGATGCAGGGAAAGCCGGCTTCAATCACGTCCATGCCCAGCCGTTCCATTTGACGCGCCACTTCCAGCTTTTCGCGTAGGTTCATGGATGCTCCGGGGCATTGTTCTCCATCGCGCAGGGTAGTGTCAAAAAAGTAGATTTGATCGGACATAGGTTAATGATGTTAAGCAATGGCATGATAATGTTTTGCTCCGGTAACGCAAGCCCTACGCGCTGCATGCTTTCACAGAGCGTCCGGGCGGCGGAAGAGGGGCCGCCGGAGAGAAGAATGACGGAACCGCTCTTTGCTTAAAAGGAGGAGCTTTGTAGGATGGAAGGGTGAAGATCAGATTTTACCTGAATGACCAGGCGGAGCGCATTATGGCTCTGTGGAGCGAAAGCCGCGGGGAATACCTGGCGGCGGACTCCGTGCTTGCGGAGGCTGATGCCTGCATTTGCGGAGAAACGGGTTCCTGCGGAGAGGAAATGAAGCGCATTGCCGCGTTTCTGGATAGTGCCGCCGCCAAAGCAGTCAACCCTGAATGGATGATTGATACCGCGCTGCCCTGTTCCCCTTCCAAGCTGGTGTGCCTGGGAAAAAGTTATGCAGACCATGCGAAGGAGTTTGACGGGGATTCCGTGCAGGAACCGGCTGTTTTTCTGAAGTCGCCTTCCGCCATTACTTCCTGCAGTGATGTTGTTTTGTATCCGCCCGGCTGCGACAAGCTGGATTATGAGATTGAATTGGCCGTCGTGATTAAGGATGTGCTGAAAAACGCTTCCCCGGAGGAGGCCGCACGGGCTATCAGCGGCTATACCCTGATGTGCGACTATTCGGAAAGGGCCAACCAGCTGGAACATGGCGGGCAGTGGACCAAGGGGAAGAGCTATGACAGCTTTGCCCCGATGGGGCCCACGTTCATTTCCGCTGATGAACTTGGGGACGGCTCCGGCATTCCTCTGGAATTGAAAGTGAACGGGGAAGTGCGCCAGAGCGGCAATACGGACGGCTTGATCTGGCCTGTTCCGCGTCTGATTGCCTATGTTTCCCGGTTCATGACCTTATGGCCCGGAGATGTGGTTTCCACCGGCACTCCGGGAGGCGTGGGGATGGGGATGAAGCCTCCGGTATATTTGAAACCCGGGGATGTGGTGGAATGGGGAAGCCCCGCTTTTGGCTTCGCTTCCCAGGCTGTGGTGATTGATGATGAGGGGTAGGGGAATGGTTCTCCGGCCTTGTTGAATGTGGAGGGGGGAAGGGAAAGTTCTGTCCCTTCCCGCTTCTGCGTATTTCTTCTGTATTCGGCGCATTGTTTTCCCGTGGAACGGAGCCGCCGGTGCTGCGTGGGCGGCAAATGACGCCTGCGCACGTGGGCAGGGCGTTGTTTTCTCTTGATTACTTCGCCGCGGTTTAGTGAAGTGGCCGCGTGAAAAATGTGGTTTTGTACGTGGTCATGGTGACCGGGCTGACGGCCCTCTTCGTTTGGCTGAAAGGCAGGAATGCGGAACGTGACCCTGCTTCCTCCGCCATGGTTGTGTCTCCGGAAGGCGCCGCCGCGCGTCCTGTTGTGCTGGTGGATGTCCGGACTCTGGATGAGTACCGCACGGGACATAAGGAGGGCGCCTTGAATATTCCGGCAGATGAGGTGGAACAACTGGCCCCCCGGCTTCTTCCTGATAAGAACGCCGTGATTATGCTGTATTGCCGTACGGGAAAGAGAGCGGACAAGGCGCTGGAAGCGCTCAGGAAGATGGGTTATTCCCATGTGGAAAACCTGCACCGGTTTGAAATGTAGCTTTCGGCCCGGTTGGGCCGAACGGGGATTCCGGGAGGCGCCGGCCATGCCGCCTTCTGATTCGGACGGCGGAGTTTTCTAACGTAAAAGGCACGGAATCAATGAGGAATCAGCCGGAAAGCAAATGAGATTGAAGCTGTTCATTCTTTAACCAGTTCCAATTTCCCATTGGAAGATTTTCCTCCCATGGAGCGGACCCTGGCTCTGAGGGAGCATCCGTTGTTGGCATGAATCCCCTTGGGAAGGGAAAGCTGATAGAAATTTCCATGGGAAGGCTTGCCTGCCAATCCGGCATGCTGGTCGCGGGCGATCACTTTGCCGTTTTCCAGGAGTTCGACGCCTTCTATTTCCAGAGCATGGTTTCCGGAAGTGAAAATGAACCGCACTCCGCGGAGTTTTTCAAGATCGGCGGAAGAAACGGGCCACTCCAGGTAACTCCATTCTGCGGCTACCGTCGCGGACGTCCAGGTTCCTATAATTGATCCGCCTGCTTTTCTTTTCAGGGAAGAAGGAAGAGAGGGCGCCTCCCGGACGGCCTGGCGGCAGGCTTGGAGCAAATCCTCTGGCGCATGTGCGGCGCTTACGCCGGTGGAACGGACCCATTTTTCCTCCCATGCACCCATATCCGGATTTTTGCCGGAAAGCCGGCTTTGCATGAAATGTTCCCAGCGCGGCAGGTAATAGTCCCGAATAAGGCCGCTCCATATTCTGGCGGCGTAGTCGTCTATGGGAGGCCCCCACCTGGTCACCAGCCGTCTGGCGTTTTTTTCATATTCGTCTTTTTCCTCCGGAGAAGTTCCGTGAGACCGGGCAAACGATATCCAGCGCGACAGCCTCCATGTGGGGTGCCCTTCCAGAAGGGAATCTGCCAGAAGGGCGTATTTGCGGAAATAGGCCATGCATTTTTCCGCGTTTTCCTGATCCTGTTCATCCAGAGCTTCCTGGGCGGCCCGGATGGCTTCATTCATGCGTATGCCAAGATAATGGGCTGCCATCTCAACGGCATCCTGGCGGAACAGGGGGGATTGTTCCAGGCCGCGGGTGTTGACGAACAGGGAGAGTCCCCGGAGAAAGTCTTCACTTGTGTCAACGGAACAGTTTCGGGTGCCGGGTTTCATTTGCCAGTTGAAACGGGGATGATCTTTTAGGTTGGAGTAAGCCGTACAGCGGAACAGCCTCCAGGCTTCCTTCAGGGTATCCGGATAATTTCCGTATCTGGCCCGGCAATAATTTTCCAGATATTGTTCCACGCTTTCCTGGCGGTTCCTCCATGCGGCATCCGTGATCAGTTCGTAGATCACATCGTTATTTTCTATTCCTTCCGGGGCCATGCCCATTCCTGAAAGACGCCCCCTGGCCGGAGAGTTCAAGACTTCCAGGTGGCCGTTGGCGTAAAAATCCATTACTCCGGTCATGGCGCATTTGCCGCCCATGTTGGGAACCACGCTGTAAACCCACGGTTTATTGAAAAACCCCTTGAAAACGTCCCAGTTCATGCCGTTGCGCCAGAAGGTTTTGTTGTAATCCGCCGCCAGGTCCAGAAGGAGCATTTTATCGTCCGGAACCCTGCTGAGCAAGGCCTTCAGAGTATCTGCGTTCCAGATGTTGCGCTGGTATCCGAACATCCAGCCCTGCATCACCCATACCGCGTCCGGATTGTCAGAGGAAATGGAGCGGTAGATTTGTTCCCCAAGGGAGCTGAGCATGCTGTTGCGGGCTTCAATGCCTCCTTTGTTTGCAGGGAGTTCCATTTCATTGAAGGAGTCTGCGAGAAAATAGGTGTTTTTCCCGAATTCCTTCTGCCATTCCTGCATGTACAGGCGTCCTATTTTGAGGAACAGAGGCTCTTCCGGAGAAAGAAAATGGGCATGGTTTTTTTGGGGCCAGCCTCCCCAGCCCAGCCGGTGAAGCTTCGCTTCCGGATAAAGGCGGAGGATTCCCCGGGGAACGAAACCGGAAAAAGCGGGGCAGATGGGGGACATGCCCAGGGATTTCATCCTGTGGAGAATGCGGTGCTGCAGGGCGATTTGTTCCTTGTGCCAGCTGGCGGGAAGGGTGCCGTCATGATTGACGATGTTTCCCATCCGCTGCCAGGGAAGATGGGCCGGCCCCGTGTAAAATTCTTCTATTTCTTTTTCCGTCAGCCCCAGTTGCTTCCAGACCCGGACGGCGATCCCCTCCGTGGCAACCAGAGCCAGGGGCATGTTGATGCCGTGCAGAGCCATCCAGTCTATTTCCTTTTCCCAGCGTTCCCAGGTCCAGTAGGGCATCGTGTATCCATAGGTGACCACATTGAAATAATAGTGGTTGCGGAAAGGAGAAACGATGCGGCGCGGCGCGGTGTCCGGCAGCTGTGCCGGCCAGCGAATGTCCTTGTTTTCCCAGGATACCATTCCCAGACGGTTCGTTTTCAGAAAATCATAGAATCCCCGGCAAAGGGCTGTGCCGCTGCTTCCCAGGATCGTCAGCACTCCTCCGGAGGCTTTCGTCTCGAAAACATCATATCCGTCTTCTTTTTCAATGGTTTCCAGGTGCAGTTTTTCCGGGGAGGCGGCCAGAGACGGCACAGTCCGTATGATGACTGCGCGGGCGGCTTCCCGTTCCCTGTTTTTCTGCATGTCTTCCGCGAATACATGCAGGCTTGCCATCATCAGAAAGATCAGAATTCTGGGAAAGGAGGAGACCATGCCCGTAAATACGCAGGGAGGGTCATTGTCCTTTCAGGGGATGGAAATGGCAGTTCCGCGGAATCCGGCCCAATGAAAAGGCCCCTGCATGTCAACATGCAGGGGCCCTGGTTGAAAAGCCTAAAAGCGTTTATTCCGCCTTGGGTTTCCGCGGCGTTCTCTTGCGCGGCGCTTTGGGCCTGGCTGGTTTTTTGTCCTTGATGTGCAGGAAGGTGAGCGTCTCTGTCCCGTCCGTTTCCACGGCTTCAATTTTATCGCCGGGTTTCACGTCTCCCCTCAGCAGGGATTCCGCCAGCGGGTCTTCCAGCAGGCGTTCGATGGCGCGGCGCATCGGGCGGGCGCCGTACTGCGGGTCATAGCCGTTCTTGATGATCAGGCTCAGAGCTTCCTGGCTCAGGGCAAGCGTGATATTCTTGGTCTTGAGACGGGAGATGAGCTTGTCCGCTTCCAGATGCACGATGCGTTCCAGGTCGTCCCGTTCCAGCATGCGGAAGACAGAAATGTCATCGAAGCGGTTCAGGAATTCCGGACGGAATTGCTTGCGCGCCGCTTCCAGAATCTTTTCCTTCATGGCGGCGTAGTCCGCGTTGTCGGCGGCCATGGCGCCGAAGCCCATGGTGCTCTGCCGTTTGGCGGAAGCGGCCCCCACATTGGAGGTCAGGATGATGATGGTGTTGCGGAAGTTGATCTTGCGTCCCAGCGAGTCTGTTACGCTGCCTTCTTCCAAAATCTGGAGAAGCAGGTTCATGACGTCCGGATGGGCCTTTTCCACTTCATCAAAGAGGATGACGGAGTAGGGCCTGCGCCGGACGGCTTCCGTGAGCTGTCCGCCTTCGTCATGGCCTACATAGCCGGGAGGAGAACCGATGAGACGGGACGTGGTGTGTTTTTCCATGTACTCGCTCATGTCCACCTGAATCAGGGCGTCCGAGGTGCCGAACATGATTTCCGCCAGATTGCGGGCCAGATAGGTTTTGCCCACGCCGGTGGGGCCCAGGAAGAGGAATGAGCCGATCGGGCGGCGCGGATCCTTGATATCCGCACGGCTGCGCCGCAGAGCGCGGGCGATGGCGGAAGCCGCCTCGTCCTGGCCGATGACTTTGCTTTTCAACTCTTCCTCCATCCGCAGAAGCTTGGTGGTTTCCTTTTCCTCCATCCGGGCCAGCGGGATGCCCGTCCATTTGGCGAGTACGCTCATCACGTCTTCATCCGTCACGGGAACGTAGTTGGTCTCATAGGAGTTGCGCCAGGTTTCCAGCATGTTCTGAAGTTCCGCCTTGGCTTGTTTTTCCTCGTCGCGCAGGCGGGCTGCTTCTTCAAAAAGCTGGGTTTCCACAGCCTTGTCCTTGCGTTCCTTGATTTCCGCAATGCGGATTTCCATGTTGCTGATGTGGTCCGGGCGGGTCATCTGGGAGACGCGCTTGCGCGCGCCCGCTTCATCCAGGATGTCGATGGCCTTGTCCGGCAGGAACCGGCCCGTCAGATAGCGGTGGGAGAGCTTGGCTGCGGCTTCAACGGCTTCCTTCGTATAATGCACCTTGTGATGTTCCTCATACTTGGGCTGGATCCCGGCAAGAATCTGGATGGTGTCCTCCACGGAGGGTTCCCCTACCTGCACCTGCTGGAAGCGGCGTTCCAGGGCGGCGTCCTTCTCAATGTGTTTCCTGTATTCGTTGAGCGTGGTGGCGCCTATGGCCTGGAGCTCACCCCGGGAGAGGGCGGGCTTGATGATGTTGGAGGCGTCCATGGAGCCTTCCGCGGAGCCGGCGCCTACGATGGTGTGCAGTTCATCAATGAAAAGGATGACATTGCCTTCCCGGCGTATTTCATCCATTACGGCCTTGAGCCGTTCCTCAAACTGGCCGCGGTATTTGGTGCCGGCCACCATCAGCGCCAGGTCCAGGGAGATGACCCTCTTGCTGCGCAGGAGCTCCGGAACATGGCCCTGGGCTATTTCCTGGGCCAGCCCTTCCACGATGGCGGTTTTGCCCACCCCGGCTTCACCGAGCAGGACGGGGTTGTTTTTGTTCCTCCGGCACAGAATCTGGATGACGCGCTCAATTTCCGAGGCGCGGCCGATGACGGGATCCAGCTTGCCGTCCCGGGCCAGCTGGGTCATGTCCCGGCCAAAGGCCTGGAGCGCGGGTGTCTTGGATTTCTGCTGCCTGGAGTAGGAGGGGGAGGAAGGCTCGTCCGTCGGGATGGCGGGGGATTCATTTTCCTCCTCGTCGTCATCGTCGTCCGGGATGATGTTGTCTTCATCCGCATCCATCTGGTATTTGGGGGTCAGCACGTCCAGCAGTTCGCGCCGCGCCTGTTCCAAATCCACGCCGAAGTGGCGCAGAATCTGTCCGGCCACGCCGTCGCCGTCACGGATGAGGCCCAGGAGCAGGTGTTCCGTGCCCACATACGTGTGGTTGAGTTCCTGGGCTTCCCTGTTTGCCATTGCCAGGACTTTGCGCACCCTGGGGGTGTACGGGATGTTGCCCTCCGCCTGGGGTTCCGTGCCCCGGCCTATTTGTTCCTCCACCTGTTTGCGCACGGCGGTAAGCTCCACGCCCAGATTTTCCAGGATGGTGACGGCCACGCCCTTGCCCAGCTTGAGCAGGCCGAGCAGAAGGTGTTCGGTTCCTATGTAATGATGATTGAAGCGGTCCGCTTCCCGGCGCGCATGCGCCAGCACTTGTTGCGCCCTAGGCGTAAAATTATTCATGGATGGTCAAAAAAATTGTTTGGTTGCATTAGTTGCCGGAAAGTTCTTTCCGAATAATATCAGCGCGGATCTGGTCCCTGTGTTCCGGAGTGGTTTGGTCCGTGGTGGACAGGCGGGCCAGATGGGCCGGCTGGATGTTCATGATGGTTTTATTGACGTTTTTTAATGCCTGGTGGGAAAAGATGTCCAGAGACGCTCCCATCCGGAGGAAGGAGAGCAGGGCCAGCGCCTCCTGCGTGGAAAGCAGAGTGGCATTGGTCAGAAGGCCGTAGGCGCGGGAAACGCGGTCCTTCACCTGCAGGGAAGATGACTGGAGCAGCCGCCTGCGTGCGTTCCATTCCTGATGGGCCAGGTCGGAGGTGAAGCGGGTCATGCGTTCCACAATCTGGTCTTCACTGTCCCCCAGCGTGGACTGGTTGGATATCTGGAAAAGGTTACCGGTGGCTTCCGTCCCTTCCCCGTAAAGGCCGCGGACGGTAATGTTGAGCTGCGCGGCCGCCTGAACGACCTGCTGCATCTGTTCGGAGATGACGAGGCCCGGCAGATGCATCATCACGGAGGCCCTCATGCCCGTGCCCAGGTTGGTGGGACAGGCGGTAATGTAGCCCAGCCGCGTATTGTAGGCGTATGGGAGCCTGGCCTCCAGTTCGGAGTCTATTTTGGAGATGGCCCCCCATGCTTTTTTAAGCTGGATGCCGGGCAGGATATACTGCAGGCGCAGATGGTCTTCCTCATTAAAGAGGATGCTGGCATTCTGGCTGCGGGAGATGAGGACGGCGCAGCCTTCCGAACGCGCCGCCAGTTCCCGGGAAATGAGGTGGCGTTCCACCAGCAACTGTTTCTGCTGCTGGGTAAGTCCGGAGAGCTCCGCATAATAGCCTCCCTTCATGACGGGGATTTGGCGCGCTTCTCCGGAAGTGAGCTTCAGCGTTTCCTCCCTCTGCTGGCGTGTGGCCCAGCCGGGAAAGGGGGTGGCGGTCAGGTTGCGCGCCAGGCGGATGCGGGAGGTGAGGACGATGTCGTGCTCATCCCTTGATTCCACCATCCATTTGGCGGGGTTGTTGAGTAAGTCGTCAAAGAGCATGTAAGTTAATTGGTCGGCGTGCGCAATTGTTTGATTTGATCGCGGAGTTTGGCGGCGCGTTCATAATCCTCTCTTGCCACTGCCAGGGAAAGCTGTTGTTCCAGATCGCTGATGGTATGGGTTTCCGTTTCGCGTTTTTCGGCCCGTTCCGGCGTTTTCCCGTGATGGTGGGAATCAGGCTGGATCTGGGTAAGAAGAGGGAGGATTTCTTCTTCAAAGACGTTGTAGCATTCACTGCAGCCCAGGCGTCCTACGTTTTTGTAATCCTGAAGGGTGAAGGAGCAGATCGGACAGCTTGTGAGGGGCAGGGATTGCAGGGCCGGAATGGGAGCGGCGGGCCCCGCCGCGCCTTCCTTGCCGAATTGGCCCTGAAGGTTCGGGAACAGTTTCTCCGCCAGATCAAAGGCATCCGGGTCCAGCAGACCCCGCTCCTGGGCGCATTTGGCGCAAAGGCAGAATTTGGTGGACTTCCCGTTGATGATCTGTGTCAGGAACACCGTTGCCGGTGCAGAGCATATCTCACATTTTTTCACAACCCGCATTATAATGGCGCTCCCTGTGGCGGACTAGTAGTCTGCGTGTCATGGATTGTCATGAAAACGGGCTTTGTTATTGTACTTTGGACGAATTCTTTCCGTGCTGTTTTAAAAGCCCGCACCGTGATGAATACAAATAGGCTGTGCAAAAAATAATGCCCAGCACCAGAATGATGGTTGCACCCAGATGCCAGCCCAGGGGGAAGGACAGGTAAAAAGCCAGCAGGGAGCCCAGTCCTCCGATGATTCCTCCCCCCCAGAAGAGATGGGACGGCTTGTTGGTAAGCAGGTACACCGTGGCGGCGGGACCGACAAGCAGCCCCAGCGTCAGGAACGCTCCCACGGCCTGCAGAGAGGAAACGAGCACCAGAATGATCAGGGTGAAGATGCCGTAACTGATGAGGCGGGAGGGGATTCCCAGCGTAGTGGCGATGTCCGGGTCAAAAAGGCAGACCAGGATGGGGCGGCGGAAGAGCAGCAGGATCAGGACGCTGACGGAGCTGATGGCGAAGGCTATCCACAGGTCGGAGTCGGACAGGCTCATGATGGAGCCGAACAGCCAGTCGTCAATTTTCTGTTGCAGGCCCAGCCTTACCAGCACGATGAAGCCCGCAGCGAAGGCCGTGGTATGCAGGATGGAGAGGGCTGTATCCTGGTTCAGCCGGGATGTGCGGGAAACGAAGAGGGACCCCAGGCCCACCAGCAGGGCGGCCACCACCGCCCCCGTCAGCAAACTCCAGCGGGTAAGGCCGAAGAGGAGCACCGCCACCGCAATGCCCGGCAGCAGGGCACAGGAGAGCGTGCCGATTTGAAGGGCGGATTTTTTCAGGATAACCAGCCCGCTGACGAAACCGTTGGCGAAGCCGATCATGACGCAGGCCAGCAGGGACCGCTGAGCGATGGGTTCGCGGAGGAATTGGAGAAAATCGTCCATCATGAAGCTTGGATTTCCGGTTGAGGTTCCATTCCGTATGTCTCCCGGATGCGTGCGGGGGTAAGCACTTCCTTCGGGGGGCCGAAGGCGGCCAGCTCCCTGTTCATCAGCAGGATGGTGTCGAAGATGTCCGCCGCCGTGTTCAGGTCGTGGTGGGAGGCGATGACCAGCCGCCCTTCCGCCGCCAGGGAATCCAGAAGCCTCCCCAGGGATTGGCTGGCGGGGGCGTCCAGGCCCGTGAAGGGTTCGTCCAGCAGGAGGACATGGGCCTCCTGCGCCAGGGCCCGAGCCAGAAAGGCCCGCTGCTGCTGGCCGCCGGAGAGTTCTGAAATCTGGCGGTCCGCCAGGGATTCCATACCAAGAACGTGAAGGGATTTTTCCACAATATCCCGGTCATGCCTCCCGAATTTTTTCCACAGGCCCAGGGACGGATAACGGCCCATTTCCACCAGCGCGCGGACGGTGATGGGGAAAGACCAGTCTACGTCGGAACGCTGGGGCAGGTAGGCTATTTCTCCCGGCGTGTCGTGCAGGGGGCATCCGTTCCACAGGATTTTTCCGGAATCGGGGCGGATCAGCCCGGCCAGAGCCTTGATCAGCGTGGATTTTCCTGCACCGTTGGGACCCATCAGAGCCAGCGTGTGGCCGCAGGTGATGGAAAAGCTGATGCCGTTGAGCGCGAGAAAGCTTCCATAATAAACGCTGAGGCTGTCCACTTCCAGTCGGTGGCGGTCCGGGTGGCTGGCGTGCGCGCCCCAGCAGATGTGGTCCTGGGTGCAGGGAGGGGCTGGGCTGTTCATTTCCATGAGAAGGAGTAGCTGTCGTTCAGGGAGGGGCCGAAGGACCAGCGGGTGGCGGAGACGGTGGTTTTCCCCTCCGGTTCCAGTTCCAGCGTGACAGGGGTGTCCGGTGTGTTTTCCGGCCAGCGGGCGGAAACGGTAAGCGTTACGGAACCGTTGTTCAACGGCAAGCCGCATTCCGTTTCTTCATGCAGCCCGGGCGTTTCGGGCTGCCAGAGAAGACGGCCGCCGCAGGAGATGGAAAGGGCTTCCGGACGGTGGGCGCATCTGACCGTGATGACCGTGGGAACATCCGCGGTTTGCGCCGTGGGGGCGGAATGCTCCGCTTCCTGTGATCCGGTGGTGGGTGCCGTCATGTTGTAGAGGAAGAATCCCAGCAGGATGACGACTCCCAGAGTGGGAAAAAACTGCCGCAGGGGTGTGCTGGTCATGGCCTGGGGGACGGGGAAAGGGCTTCCTTGATGATGCCTGTGTTTTGTCTGAACATGGATTCGAACGTGTGGCCCTCAGGGGCCAGCCCGTCGGTATTGATTGGTCTGGCAACGGGGATGTTCAGGGATTTGGCGATTTCCGTAAGGCTCTTGGGGTTGGAGGAATATTCCGGGAACAGGGCTTTTACCCCGGCTGACCTCAGCTTTTTCAGCGTGGAGGCCAGCTGGGCGGAGTTGCCTTCATCTTCACGGCTTATCCCCTGGATGCTGATGCTGCGGAAGCCGAATTCCCTGCAGAAATGGTTCATGGCCGCATGCCCCGTAACCAGGACGCGGTCCGTTTCCGGAATGTCCGCAAGTTCCTTTCTGGCCCAGGAGGAAAGCTGGTCCATCTTTCTGTTCCACCGGGACAAGCCGACTTTATAGTCCTGTTCATGGTCCGGGTCCAGCCGCGTGAGCGTTGCGGCCAGGGTGCGGGCGGCGCGTTTCATATTGGCCGGTGTGTGCCACCAGTGGGGGTCGTTGGGACCGTGGGCGCAGCAGTCTCCGTCGTGTTCGTGGTCATGGTCTGCGGTGTCTTCCTCCACGGGAACATCCGGGACGGAGGCTCCGAGATCCAGAATTTGCGCGCTGCCTCCCAGGGCGTCCTTTAATTTGGGAAGGTACGGCTCCAGGTTTTTGCCGGAGGCCAGCACCAGGCGCGCCCGTCCTGCGGCGGCAATGTCCTGCGGCGCGGGTTCAAAGCTGTGCAGGTTGCCGTTGGGGCGCAGCAGATCCGCCACCTGCACGCGGCTGCCGCCGATGGCGCGGGCCATGTCTCCCAGGACGGGGTGCAGAGCCGCGATTTTCAATACTGGGGCATCCTGGGCCTGAAGAGAGCAGAACAGGCCCAGAAGACACAGAAAAGGAATCAAAATGCGCCGGAGCATGTTCCGCATGATGAACCTTCCCTTCAAGTAATGCAATGGTCAAATTTGTCTTTTGAAATGGGATGACGCTGACTTTTCAGGGATTCTGCACGGCCCTTTTTTGTTTTTCAGCGTTACGGTGAATTTTTGGTCAAGAAGGGAGAAGGCGGCTCCCCCGGCATCCAGCCCCGCCAGGATTTCCGTGCGGGACGATTGCCCTTCACAGGAAATCCATCAACATGCCGCTTCCTGCAGGGAGGCGGCTGCGCCGGGCGGTCTCCGGATGAACCAGGTGATGGAGTGATGACAGTTCCCGAATATTCCATGCGGAGCGGGAGAGCTTCCTGAAGAGGGAAGGCGGGGAAGTTTCTTTTTGAAGTCTTTTCCCGTGTTTTTCCCTTGGTGGCGACAGCCTGATGGAGGAGAACGGTTTTTTCTTGAGGTGGAAAGTTTTTTCTGGTTCCATTATCGCGCATCATCATGAATGGTTTTCAACTTCTCCAATGTGGCTTGAGCGTGGCGGCCTTTCTGGCCGGTTCCGCTCTGGCGGCGACTCCTGCCGTATATCCGTCCCCCCAGCAGTCCAAATTCACCTCCCAGACGGTTGCTTTCTCCGGGAAGCCTTCCGTGACAATACGTTCTGCCAAGGCGGGCGGGAGCAAGCTGCTGGACGGGGTTCCGGAAAAATCCGGAGCCTACAAGCTGGTGATTTCTCCGCAGGGAAAGGTGGGCATAGGAGCCCATGACGAACGGGGGGCATTTTACGCCATGCAGACGCTGCGGCAGCTGGGAACGAAGACCGGCGGAGAAGGCGTGATCTTGCCCGTTGGGGAAATTACGGATTGGCCGGACATTGAATTCCGCGGAACGGTGGAAGGTTTTTACGGCACTCCCTGGAGCCATGAAGCCCGTCTGAGCCAGCTGCGCTTTTACGGGCAGAACAAAATGAACACATACATCTACGGGCCGAAGGACGATCCCTACCATTCCTCCCCCCACTGGCGGGATCCCTATCCCGCGGACCAGGCCGCCCAGATCAGGGAACTGGTGAAGGTGGCGAAGGAAAACCATGTGGACTTTGTCTGGGCCATCCACCCCGGCAAAGACATTAAGTGGACGGAAGAAGACATGAACAACGTCATCAAAAAGTTTGAGATGATGTACAAGCTGGGCGTCCGTTCCTTTGCCGTGTTTTTTGACGACATCTTCGGAGAGGGCAAGCGGGGGGACATGCAGGCCCTTCTGCTGAACAAAATCAATGACGAATTTGTCAAGGTGAAGAAAGACGTCACTCCCCTGGTCATGTGCCCTACGGAGTACAACCGCGGCTGGGCCAATCCCAAGCCGGGAACTTATCTGGATATTCTGGGCGACCGCCTGGACCCCTCCATCCACGTTATGTGGACGGGGAATTCCGTCTGCCATGACATCACGCTGGAAGGCCAGCAGTGGGTGAACAGGAGAATCAAGCGCCCTTCCTACGTCTGGTGGAATTTCCCCGTTACGGACTACTGCCGTTCCAACCTGTGCATGGGCCGCGTGTACGGACTTGCCACGGAACCGGGGGCCAGGGAATCCATGGGCGGATTCGTCTCCAACCCCATGGATAAGCCGGAGGCCTCCAAGGTTTCCCTCTTCGGTCTTGCGGACTACTCCTGGAACATCAACGGCTTTAAGTCGGAGGAATCCTGGAAGGAGGGAGTCAGGCGCCTGTTCCCGAAGGCGGCGGAAGCCATGCAGGTTTTTGTGAACCACAATTCCGACCAGGGGCCTAACGGCCACGGTTACCGGCGTGAGGAATCCGTGGAAATAGAACCTGTGGTCAAGCGCGTGCTGGAAGCCGCCCGGGAAGGCAGGATAGAGAAGGCTGATGCGGCTCTGCTTAAAAAGGAATTCGCTCGCATGGCTTCCGCCGCGCCTGTCATCCGCGCCAAGGCCGACAATCCCCGGCTGATGAAGGAAATCGGCGCGTGGGTGGACGCCTTTGAACAACTGGGGCGTGCCGGCCAGCATGCCGTGGCGGCGCTGGAGGAAAACAACGCCGGAGAGGCCGTGACCCACCTGGTGCAGACCACGCAGGCTTTGGCGGCCATGGATGGAATTTCCCGCCGCCATAACCAGGAAGGGCAGCTGTACCGTTCCGCGGTAAAGACCGGTTCCCGGGTGATGGCCCCCGCCGTCAATGAACTGGCGGATATTGTCTCCAAAAAAGTTTTCCCGGTCATTGCCGGCGCTCCGGCTCTTTCCCCCAAGCCTTTGGTCAAGGGGGGCAGCATGGATAAGGCGGAACTCTTCTGTGACGGGGACCGCGGCTCCTTCTGGCACTCCGGCGCCTACGGTCAGCCGGGAGACTGGTATGGCGTGGACTACGGAATGCCCATTCCCGTGCGGAGCGTGGAAGTGCTGATGGGCCGCAATGACAAGGACGGCGACTATGTAGAGAAAGGGCAGCTGGAAGGCTCCCGCGACCTCAAGACCTGGAAGCCGCTGGGGCCGGAGACCGCCGGAATGCAGGTAGCCTGGAAGGCTCCCAAGCCGGTTTTGCTCCGTGCCGTGCGCTACCGCGTCATTGAGCCGAAGAAAACGGGCAACGGACGGGCCGTCTGGACTGCCGTGAGGGAAATAGCCGTCAACACGCCTCCTTCCGCTATGGCTTCCTCCAACGTGGCTGGACTGGAGGGCGTTTCCGTGCAGAAATCCGACAAAATCGTGCGAATTAACCGCGTAATGGAAACGCACAAGATGAAACCCGGAGAATTTATTTCCCTGCGGTTGGATGGCCCCACGGACGCCACCTGGCTGGAAGTCAACCTGGAACGGGATGACGTCAACTCCTGGGCTGAGGTAGTGCTGGATGTGGAAGGTTCCTCCAAACCCGTGGTCCAGAAGCTGGACAAACAGGGCAAGAACTTCATTGCCAGGGGAAATCAGCTCCCCAAGGGGATCAAAGGCATGAAACTGGTCAATAAAAGCGGGAAGGAACAGGACATTGTTCTGAACATGTTTAAATTTGACGTTCCTCCTTCTGATCCTGGCACCAGCCTAGTCTCCCTGAGCGACAGAAACCTGAAGACGGTTTACCGTGCCGATAAGCCGTTGGACGTAGTCGTTCCCAATCTGGACAACCCCAGGGCTTCCAAGGTAGTCGTAGTGGGATCCGCCGCCTTCGCCATCCAGGCGCGCCGCGGCGAGGGTGCCTGGACGCTGGTCGGCAAGAGAAACGCCGGTCCCGGGGTCTCCGAATTTGCCATTCCTGCCGGAACTTCCGCCGTGCGCCTGACCTACAAGGCTCCCCAGCCGGATGCAATCATTAATGAAGTGATTTTTTCCTCCAGGAAATAACCGTCTCAGGCGCTGGCGCCTTACGCCGAACTCCGTCCGGAACGAACCGGGCGGAGTTTTTTTTGAAAGGGCCGGGCGCGCGGCGTGCGGACTGTTTCCGGAAACGGAAGCAGACGCTTCTTTTCTCCGCTTTGGCCGTCTGTTGCGGAAACAACCTTGACCCTGTTGGATGCGGGGCTAAAATACTGCCATGACGCCGGGTTTTCATTGGACTCTACGCCCTTCCGTGAAGGAGGATGATCCGGTCTTGAAAGCGTTTCCTGCGGAACTGCCCCTGCTGGTCAAGCAGCTCCTGCTGCAGCGCGGCTTCACCGGGGGAATGGAAACGGAACTCTTTCTGGACCCCAGGCTTTCCCACCTGAGCGACCCTTTCCTGATGGGGGAAATGAGGGCTGCCGTGGACCGCATTTTCCGGGCCGTGGATGAAGGGGAAACCGTGTGTATTTATGGGGACTATGATGTGGACGGTGTCACCTCCGTGGCGCTTCTCCGGGCCATTTTGATGGCTTATGACCTGGATCCCCAGTATTTTATTCCCGTCCGTTCCCGGGAAGGCTACGGACTCAGCGAGGCCGGCATCAAGCGCTGCCTTTGCGAATGTGCGGACCCTCCCAGTCTGCTTATTACGGTGGACTGCGGCACTTCCTCCGTGAAGGAGGTGGACATGCTTAACAGCCTGGGGATAGACGTCATCATTCTGGACCACCATGAGGCGGGCCCTTTGGGGCGTCCGGATGCAGCGGCGGTGGTCAATGCCAAAATTGAGGAAAACAGCCCATATACTTACCTGTGCAGCGCGGGCGTAGTCTTCAAGCTGGCGCATGCCCTCCTGAAGGAGAGGAAACTGAAAACCTTTGACCTGAAACTTTATCTGGACCTGGTGGCCGTGGCAACCGTGGCGGACATTGTTCCCCTGGTGGCGGAAAACAGGATTCTGGTTCGCCACGGCCTGGGCAGGCTGGCGCACAGCCGCCATACGGGCCTCAAAACCCTGACGGAAATAGCGGGCATCCGACCTTCCGACTCCGTCAACCACGCGGGCTTCCTGAACGCCGCCCACGTGGGGTTCAGGATAGGCCCGCGCATCAATGCCGCCGGGCGCATGGATTCCCCCATGGATGCGTTGGAACTCCTGCTGACCATGGATGCCAGGAGGGCCGTGCAGCTTGCCCAAATGCTGGATTCCCACAACCGCAAGCGGCAGGAGGAAGAGGAGGCCATCCGGACGGATGCGGTGGAAATGCTTCATAACTCCTTTGACCCGGAGAGGGACAACGTCATTGTGCTGGGTTCCCGCGCGTGGCATCCCGGCGTGGTGGGCATTGTAGCCTCCCAGCTGATGAGGCGGTACCACAAGCCGACCTTCGTCATCGCCTTTGACGAAAGCGGCGTGGGGAAGGGCTCCGGCCGTTCCATTCCCGGCGTGTCCCTGGTGCAGGCCATCCACCATTGCGCGGATACGCTGGTTTCCGGCGGCGGCCATGACATGGCGGCGGGGCTGGTGATTGAAGAATCCCGCATGGACGATTTCCGCCGGGCATTCAACCGGTATGTGTCTGAAACCACGACGGAGGAACAGCGTAGCCCCGTGCTCAACATAGACATGGAAGTGTCCTTCCAGGCGTTGACGCTGGATTTGCTGGACAGCTATGAAAAGCTGGAACCTTTCGGCAACTCCAATCCACAGCCTGTCTTTATGAGTTCCGACGTTTTTCCCACGGAACCGCCCAAGCGCGTGGGAACCAATCATCTGAAGCTTTTCATGCGCCAGGGCATCGTGGAGCGTGACGCTATTTTCTTCAACGGAGCGGAACGGGAGCTTCCCAATCCTCCCTGGGATATCGCTTTCACGATTGACCGCAACGTGTACCGCGGCCGCGCCTCCCTGTCCATTTCCATTCAGGAAATACGTTCCCACCGGGAAATGTAGAAAACGGCCTATTGCTGTGAATAGCAATAGGCCGTTGAGTTGTGAATAATGTGTCAAACCTTATCCTATGGTAATCTTAATAGATTGTTATTAGGCTTGTTATCCAGTTTGGGTTCACATAATTTTCTCATCTGGAACTGATTTCAGGAATGAGTTCCAGATATTGGAGTTCTATGTTTATCCGTACAGAATAACCTTGTTTAACAGGATCATGCACAATATTTTGGATATAGAATCCCTCGTTTGGTGCCGCGATTAAATAAATTGTTGCTATTGCTGGTATAAGATGCCGATAAATATAGGGTTTAATCGTCATTATAATGGATTGCCTTTGATTCTTGATTTGACATCAACATAATGAACCTTTATAAGGCGGTCGCTGTGTAGCAACTCTGATGTCAACCTCTAAATGAGGTTATATTCAGGAAGAAAAGAGTAAGGTATTGTGACCAACCATAAATGACGGTAAGGGTGGAGCCTTAAATAATCGTAAGGGTCAGGAGGGGGGAAAGAGAAAGGGTCAAGTGTCCCACATGGGACACTATTTTTTTTCCGGCTCGCGGGTGGAGAAGCGCATGAGTTCCGCTTCAAAGCGGAGCGGAATGTCTCCGGTGGGGCCGTTGCGGTTCTTTGCGAGGTGAAGATTAGCTTGTCCGGCCAGTTGTTGCCGCTGGTCCTCGTCCTCGGCGTAGTAGTCGGAACGGTAAAGAAGGCCTATCATGTCCGCGTCCTGCTCGATGGAGCCGGATTCCCGCAAATCGGACATGCGGGGGACGCCCAGGCTGGCTCCCGTGCGGCTTTCCGGTCCCCGGTTCAGCTGGGCCAGCACGACGACGGGAACCTTGAGTTCCTTCGCCAGGGCTTTCAGGCCCGCGGATATTTCCGCCACTTCCCGTTCCCGGCTGTTGGCCGCCTGTCTGGACGTGGACCGCATGAGTTGCAGGTAGTCCACGCCAATGACGGCCAGTCCTCCCAGGTCGCGCATGACGCGACGCGCCTTGGCCCGTAGCTCGTTGATGGAAATGGCCGCAGTATCGTCAATGACCAGCTGGGCCGCCCCCACGTCCTCCACGGCCCGCTTGAAATGCTGCATCTCTAATGGGGTGAGAGTTCCGCGCCGGACAATCTCCCCGCGGCGGACGCCGGAACGGGCGAAAAGAAGACGCTCCACAATCTGGACGGCGGGCATTTCGCAGGAAAAAAGCAGGGTCGGCTTCTTCTCATTGAGCGCGACATGCTCCATGATATTAAGCAAAAAAGACGTTTTCCCCATAGAAGGACGGGCCGCAATCACGAACATGTCCCCCGGCTTGAGGCCGTTGCTCTTCTTATCCAGTTGGTCAAACCCCGTGGAAAGCCCCTGAATGCGCCCCTTGCTGGCGATGAACTTTTCAAAGCTGGTGACGGCTTCCCGGACGAGGGAAGCCAGACTTTGGCCGTCCGCGCGGCTCCTGGACCGCTCCCGTATCTGGAAAATATGAGTTTCCACGGCGTCCAGGAGGGCCGCTACGTCCTCCGGGTTGTCAAAAGCCTGCGTCATGGACTTGGCGGAGGCGTCAATGATGGACCGCAAGAGGGACTTGTCGCGCAGGGTACGGAGATAATGCTCAAAATACGCTCCTGTGGTGGTAAAGGTGTAGATTTCCGCCAGCCCGGCGTTGCCCCCTACGGCGTCCAGCTGGTTGCCGTCCGCCAGGGCCTGCGTCACGGAAATAATATCCAGCGGCAAATTGGCGTTGTAGCGGGCCAGGAACAACCGCCACAATATCTGATGACCCGGAAGGAAAAAGAACTCATCCGTCACGCCGAACGCGACGGCCTGGGACATGTAGGTTGCCGGGTCCATCGCCAGCAGGGCCAGAACGCCCTTTTCCGGGCCGGGAGCCTGGGGGATCTCCCGGCATCCGGCAGGCGACGAGGAAGAAGAATCGCGGAACGAAGTCATTGATTAGTATCGGCGGAGGGTTGGCGGGAGGTTCGCGGCGGCGCGGCGGAGGCTGGACATGACCGTGGCGCGGGCCAGGCCGGGGAACGGGGAATAACAGGGGTTGCCCGTCGTCACGACGTCAAATCGGCGGGCGTAGGTGGCAGCCTGGGCCTTGCCCTGGCATTGCCACCGCCACGCGGTGAACAATCCGTCCCACCGCTCCGGGGACCACGGGTAGAAAATCCGGCATCCGTCATAATGGTCCCGGACGTAGCGGCCTATCGTGCGGTCCTCCGGGCAAATGGGAGAAAGCGGCGCGTCCTGCATGACGGCGGCCATTTCCGCGGCGACGCGGCCCCGGAGGGCGTAGCAGCACCCGTAGGCGGGTTGCTGGGTGGTCCCGCACGCGGTAAAGGGCACGGAAGGATCGTCCAGCATGGGCTGAAGCCAGGAGCGGCCAATCAGGGCCGTGTCCGGGTCCAGCTTGAGGACAATATCGTCCTCCGCCGCGTCCTGGGACAGGAGGGAAAGAATCCCCCTGACGGCCTCCGGGCCGTTAAGGTTGAGGCCGCGGTCAAAGTCCGTCGTCACAATGTCCGCGCCATAGGAACAGGCGTCCCGGTACGGCTCCGGCATGGGCGCGTTGGAATCATCGGCGACAATGACGCGGGCCTCCGGGAACGTTTGCCCGGCGCAGGCTACGCACTCCACGGCCTCCGGGCCGTTGCCCGCATAGGTAGGTATATATATAATAGTCATAAATCTTACTCGGCGGGGCCGGGGGTGAAAAAGGTGGCCGGGTCAAATAGACAGTAAACCGCCCCCAGGGCGTACTGCTTGACGGTTCCGTCCGCCTCCACGTCCGCCAGGTGGAAAGCGTATTGCCCGCGGATGCCCGTCGCCTCCGTGGACAGGATGAACGGGGTCAGGGTGGCGGTGCTGGGTTGCGAGGAAGACAACCAGGCGGACTCGAAAACGCCCCACTCGTCAAACTGAACGACAAGCCAGACCTGGCCGGACGTGGCGGCATGGGCCGCCCAGCCGTCCGCCCCGGCCTCAAGTGCCGTCGTGCAAAATCTTCCCATGATATAGACATGTCCGGGCCGGACTTTCACCGCCGTGACATTGCCGGAAGCATCTTTTTCCACTTTGACCCGGAATCCCTCGTTGCCGTCCTCCCGCTGTTCCTCCTGGGCCTCACTCTTGGCGAGGTCGCAGAAGACGGACCCCAGGACGAACTGGCGCACGTTGACAAAGGAGGCCGGGTTGCCGTCCTCCGGGAACGGCTCCGCGCACGTGCTGATTGTCGCCAGCTTGAACGCATAGGACGCGCTGTCCGGCTTTTTGCCGTCCTTGAGGCCGTCCGCGGGCAAGGGGGACACCTCCCCCCTGGATTTACCCAGGGAAAAGCTCTTGTAGTTGCCGTCCCCGTCAAATTTCACATTGAGCCAGATGTCGCCCTCCTTTGCCGGGGCATTTTCCCATTTCATGCCGCCCTCGGAAACGAGCTTGCCGAACGCGTAAATGTTGCCTCGGCGGAGATAGGCGGCTTTCGGCTTGCCCTCCGCGTCCGCGACGGCCAGCACGCGCCAGCCCTCGTTGCGGGAGCCGCTGGCGTAGGTGATGCACCCGGTCAAAAACGGGGTGTAGGTGATGTCGTCCGCGCTGGACCCGGAGGATTGAGCGGCGGACACGAACTCGCCCAGCGTCAGCCTGGCGGAACGTCCGCCGGGCGGGGTTTCCTCCGTGGACAGGCGGGCCGCCGTGATGCAGTCGTGGCTATTATCGCCCCAGACAAGGTCCAGATACACTTTTTTCCCGGCCTCCGCCTCAAGGGCGGGATAAGGGACAGAATCCATCTTGTCGGCTCCCATTTTGGGGACGATGACCCGCGCCCCGCCCGCGTGGATTTCCAGCACGCGTCCTGGGTTGAAATAGGCTTTCCACGTCTCCCCCTCTTTAATCAGGGAGCGGAGGGAAAAACCGCCCTTATCCGCCGCATACCGTCCGCCCGTCCAGCGGCTGGCCGCCGGGACGGAAGGAAGCATCGTCTGAAAATCGGATGACCTGTTGAGCGCGTCCTGGATGGCCTCAACGCTGTTATTCCAGTTTTCCGCGGTCAGGACTGCGCCCTTGCTCTTTTTGGGGATGTTGTACATATTACCCGAACTTCACTTTAGACCATGACCCGGAGAGGAAATGAAGTTGCGTAACGGTCTGTCTGTCACGGCGCGTCAGGCCGCCGCCCGTGCAAAGCCAGACTTGACCGTCCGGCAAGCTGGGCAGTTCTTCCCTTGCGCTGATTTTGCCGACTTCGTGGGAAATATCCGCCTTGCCGGGGATGGTCAGGGAGTATGCTTTGCGAGTGTGTTTCTTTTTGTTCATAGCCGTTAAAGGTTATTTCCCGTAAATTTCCTGGTCCCAGTTGCCGCCAACGTAGGTAACTTGCGTGACGGTCCGTCCGTTGCGGCGCGTCAGGCCGCCTCCGGCGCAAAGCCAGACTTGCCCGTCCGGCAAGCTGGGCAATCCGGCACGGCTGCCAATCTTGCCGGAATCGGAAATATCCACCTTGCCGGGGATAGTCAGGCGGCATTGGGTATAGGCCGCCTTGTAATGGGTCTGGCCGCGCAGAATTTTAGAAAGCAGGGATGGCGGCACTTTGCCGTTGAGTTTGTCCGTCAGGGAAACGCCCTGTTCGTCGGCGAGCTGCCCGCCCATCAGGGCGCACAGGTCTTTCAGGGTGGCGTTGTCCAGGGCGTCCACCTGGGATTTATAAAGCTTGCATTGAGTGATCGGCTCGTCCACCAGGGAAACGGTTATTTCGCACTCCCGCCCGTCAAATTCATAGGTGGGGCCTTCCGGGTCATCGGGGTTGTCCGGGTCGTCGTCATCCTCGTCCCGGTCCTTGGAACAAGTCAGGGTGATGAGGTCAACCTTGTTACTCTCGTGCGTTTCAATGCTGATTTCCGTTAAGGGGAGGCCGTACTCGGTGGAGTGGATTTTAGGAACCAGGCCGCGGCCCTCCCCCTGGGGGCACATGAAAAACAAGGTAAGCGTCTTGTTGCTGTACGTTTCCCGGTATTGGGAAGGCTTCCACCAGGTCAGCACGCCTGACGGGAGATTGCCTAAAATATCGTTGTCCATTTTATCCTAACACGGCCAGGCCGTTCTGTTTTTGAAGCAGCTTGTTAAGCAGCTCGTTTGTTTTCTTTTGTTCGGCCAGCTGTTTTTGCGGGACGTTTTCGGCGGAAAGCATCATGCGGCCATATCCGCCGCCGCCCACCTTAGCCAGGGACCCGGCCAGCACGGTTTCCCAGTTGACCTTGATTTTCGGCGCGTCGTCCTCGGTCTTTTGCCGCCGGGGCTTACTCTTGGAAGCGTCCTCTTTTTCCTTCGCGGCGCGCTCTTTGTCCTGGGCGGCCAGGGATGCCGTAATTTTTTCAGAGGCGGCGGAAATTTCGGCGCGCACACCGGACGTGTCCAACACGTCCGCCGCCTGGGAAAACCCGGAAGAAAAGGCGTCTTGAAGGGCGGAAAAATTGTCGGATATTTGATTGAGAATCCGGTCGCCGTAAGAATCAATAAATGCCCGTCCGGCTCCGCTGGCCTGCCCCTTGCCCTTGTTGGCGTCACGCTCGAATTCGCGGGATAAGCCCCGCATCCAATTAGCCTCATCACCCAGTCCGGGAATGCTGTCAAGCAAGCTGGCGATACCTTGGGACAATAAAGCCAGCAGACCATTGACGGCCATTCGCATGACGCCAACAAAGGCATTGCCAACCATGCGCCAAAAAGCGGCGTCCGTCAAAATATCTAGAATCATAATCCCCTGCTTGAACGCCTGAACAAGGTATTGAGGGATAGCCTCAAAAACCCCCATCAGCACCCGCCACAGGAAATTCACGCTCTCCTGGAACGCCAGGGTCAAACCCAGTTTAGCCAGGTTCCACGCCTCGCCCTGTTTGAACGCTTCAATCATGAATCGCATGGCATAGGCGATCGTTTCACCTATTTCCCGCGCCTTGGCGGCCATGCTCTCAAGAGAGCCGATTCCCTCGTCCAGCAGGGGCTTGAGGGCGTCCATGATGGGCTTGCCGAATTCGGCCCGGACTTGCGCCCAGTTATCGCTTAACGTTGAAATTTTCCCGTTCCAGGTCTGGGACTGTAGCTCCATGCCGCCGGAAAACCGGGCCAATTCCTCCGCCGCCACCTGCCAGACTTCCGAACCTTTTTTCCCCTCGGCCTGTAGCTTTTCGAGCTTGGCGCGGACGTCAGGAGAGATGGCCCCCAGCTCCTGCAAACGCTGCATGGCCTCCCCCACGGGCCGCCCGCTGTCCAGCCCGGAATAAAGGCGGCCTATCGTGACGGCCATTTCTTCGATGGGGGTGTTTTGGGCGGAGGCGGCGTCGCCCACCAGGCGGAGGCCGTCCCCGGTGGACAAGGCCCCATCGGTGAGGGATTCCAGCGTCCGGGACGCGGCGGCAATCCCCGGAAGCTGGAAAGGCGTGTGCGCGGCAAAATCGGCCAGCTCCGCCATGCGTTCCCTGGCGGCCTTGGCAGAACCCAGCAAGGGAACGAAGGCCGTTTCCATCGTTTCCCGGTTGGCGGCCTCTCCTACGGCGGCCCGCGCCTCACGGAACGCCGTGCTGACGCCCTTGACGGCCAGAGCCGCCCCGGCGACGGAGGCGGCAACCATCATCATCTGAGGCCGGACCAGGGAGGAAAACCCGGACACGGCGGACTGGGCCTCCCCAAGTCCGCGCTGGAATCCGGCGTTGTCCAGATTCAGCTGGTAAGATATGCCGTTAGCCATGAAGATTTTTCAGTAACTGAATTTCAAGGAAGGACAGGCCGCCGCTCTCCACGCCGTTGCGCTCGGCGATGGCGGACCTCAAACACAGGGCGCGGGACACGGGGAGATCCAGGACGGCGTCAAGGGGCCAGCCATACTCGGAACAAAGCAAATCGACGAGGGAAAGCCACCAGCCGCACCCCTTGCAAGTCACGGATGCCGCGGCGTCCCCGTTCCCGGCTTTTTTCCGGCGGCGTCCTCCATCGGCAGGAATGTCCGCTTGAGCAGGTCGGCAATGCCCGCCAGGCACTTGACGAGGTGAGCGGGCGGGAAAGTATCTGCCCACGCGGAAAACGCCTTGTCAAAATCGCCGGAATCCAGGGCGGCAAGGAAGGACGCCCTCTCGGCAACCAGCCAGCAAACCACGCTCATATCGCGGAACGAGGGTTTTTCTCCGGTGGCGAAAAAAGTAACTCCCGCCTGCTCCAATAAAAGAATATCGCGGAGGGAAAGAGACCTGGAAGAAGAAAAAGCCTCCCGGACAACGTCAGGGATGAGCGCGGCGGTTGTGTTTGCAATATCAGATTTAGCCATGCCCCGGACTATGGCACAAAACAGGCCGCGGCTTTCATGCCGCGGCCAGGATGCAAACTAAAGCCGGATGAAGTATTTGAAAAAAGCCACGGCGGCGGGGTCGTCCAAGATAAAAGCCGGGTAGTCATAAGGCGTGAACACCCTCCGCCCGCCCTGCGGATTGACGGCCTCGACATCAAGCGCAACCTCGTCCCGCTGTCCAACGGGGGTATACGGGTCATCCTCACTGTAGATCGTCGCCGTCATCAGATGCGCCCACACCTGCGCCGCCTGCCACGGTTCCGCCAGTCCCACCAGCGCGGCAACGACGGCGGCCATTGCCGGGGTCTGTTCCGCTGGTATTTCGTCCGCCGTATAGCGGGCCGGAGGGCGATAACCGCCCGCGTCCTGGTAAATGGCCGTCAGGGTGAATTCCTGCCAGTTACCTGGCTGGGGGAACTGTATTTGTATTTCCGCATTCATGATTCTTCAATGGGGGTGTTAATGTCCACAAAATCCGCCGTTTCTTCCGTTTCGATGGCGTTTGCCGCTATCGCTTCCAGGGCATAATACACCGGGTTGACGTTGCCGGGCTGGTAATTGGTGCGTTCCGCAGAGCCGACAAAAACGTTGACAGATCCACCGGAAATTCCCGGTATATCCGTCACAATGGCGGAAAATCCCGTGCCCGTTTCAAAAGTAGTCACTCCGCGCACCGCGGCAATCTTCCAGAGATTCTGGTTGGTTCCTCCCCCGGTCAGTAAATACAATGAGCCGTAAGCCTCACCATAATCTCCTGCATTGTACGAACGGGGAGCATATTGCTGATAAATGACTTTGTTGACAAGATAGGGGATTGGCTCATTTTGCGAGGCAGGAATAAAGCTGGTTGTGGTCTTTACTTTCCAGTTCCGGCTGGTTTCGGCGGCGTAGATTTCCCGGACGCGGATGACGTATCCGTTCCGGGTTGTGTCCCGGACATTGGAAAATGTAATGTCCAGCATTTCCCCGGTATTGTAAGCAAGATTGTTGCCGGGAATAATGCTGTAAGAATCCAGCGTTAAATCTTTCCGCGTCGTCTTGCTTCCCCTTCCCAGGCCCACGGTCAATTTTCCCGCGGACGTTAATTGCCAGGGGACGGAAAAACCCGCGAAACTGGAATAATTCCACTGGCCTTTAGGACCTGCAAAATAATGAACAATCGTGCTGTGCGTCCCGGACGGTACGTTCGTTTGCGCATACTGGCCGGGGATGGAAACGGTAGTTACCGCCGTCCCCGTCGCCGTTATCGCGCCCGTGTCCAGATAAGCAGGCAGGGTAAAAAGGCCCGTCACGCCAGCCATTCCGGCGGCATACAGACGGTTGACCGCCCCCGTGTCCGTCGGCGCGCCTACGGCAAGCGGAATGTTGACGCCGCCGTTGGCGTTAATAGCCCCCGCCGCCGTCAGACCTCCGGCCAGCGTCATGTTGCCGGAAGCGTCCACTTGAGGGAGGGCCTCAAGGGCCTGCTGGGCCGCCGTCGCGGAATTGGCCGCGCTGGTGGCGGAGGTCGCGGCATTCGTCGCCGCCGTATTGATGCGCCTCTCCGCCTGGTCAATGTCTTCCTTGGCGGTTTCGGCGCGCTGGACAAGGGGCGTGATTGTTCCTTGCGCTTCCGTCCCCGCCGCCTGGACGGCGGAAACGGCGTCCGCCTGCGCTCCGGCAATCTTGTCCGTAGCGGTTTTTTGCGCCCTGCCTACGGCAAGAACGGCATCGGCCTGTTTGTCCCGGATGGCGGCCAGAGCGTCCTCTTTGGCCGCGTGGACGTCCTGTTTTGCTTCGCTGACCGTTTCCGGCCAGGCGTCGGCCAGCGACTCCATGCTCTCCTGGGCCTTGAGGGCGTGAGCATAGGCCCACCACGCCAGGTCAACGGAATCCACGCTCACGGTCACGGCGTCGCTCAAACGGACAAAATAGCGGTGCGTGGACGGGTTTCCATCCGCCCTGGGGTCAACTTTGTCGGTCACGGTCATCAGGCCGCGGAGGATGCGCTCTCTTGGCGTTTCCGGGGAGGTCTGCAACCAGCCTTCCCACGGGAACATGCCCAGGTCCTGGCCCGGCACGCGGACCCGGACAAGCCCCTCCGCCGCGTCCGCGGCGTCCACGGCCAGCGGCACGGACGCGTCGCCGGCTTTCAGGTAAAAATCCAGGGAGGCCCCGGACAGGTCCAGCGGGACGCCCGCGGCGTCCTGCACCAAGAGGACCAGGTCGCAGGCCGCGCCCCAGGCCAGGCCAACATTGATAACGGCGGGTTTCATGGGGTTATTCGGACAGGGATTCTTCCGCCTCCGCCGGGGCCAGGTCGATATGGGGCCACCACGTCAATTCGATGGAGAATTTCGCGGCGTCGTTCAGGGCGGCGGTTTCTTCCGCGGAAGTCACCAGGTAATATTTTCCCTGATACTGGACCGCGTCCCCCATGTCCGGCCTGGGCAGGGAAGCCACCTTCTGCCCTTTCGGCGCGGCGCGCAGGACTTCCAGCGTCAAGACCTCCTTCCGCTGGCTCAACACGATAGTGCCGATTTCCCCGTCCTGGTCGTTAAATTCGGCGATGGTCTGGCTGGGCTTGGTCTTGATGGACGTGAGCACGCCCCACGGCACGGTCGCGCCGGAGGGGATGCCGTAGTCAATGTCGTTGCCCTTGATGATGTACTTGTTTTGCGTCGTCATGTTTTTTGTTGTTAGAATTCGTTTTCAAGGCTGGTCACGTCAACGGTCATTGACCAGACCGCGCGGCCCGGCGCGTCCTCCCAGACAATAGGCAGGGGGGCCGCCTGGCGCGGCTTGCAGATAATGCGCCCGGCGTACCCCAGGGCGGACCAGGTCAGCACCCGCAGGACGTCGTCCGTCATGCGGTTGGCCGTGTCCATGTCGCCCCCCGGCTGGCCGGGAGCCGCCGCGGAAATGAATAAGGTAACTTCGCGCGTCAGGATGGCCTTGACGGGATAGCCTCCCTGCACGTCATGCTCCATGTTGACCGCGCCGGGCAGGCAGAAAATGACCCGTTGAGGGTATTCCCGGAGGGCGTCCAGGGCGGCGTCATAAGTGGTCACATTGGGAGCCGCGACGTCGTCCGCAATGCCTGCTTGTTCCAATTCCGCGACGAGGGCGCGGAGAAGCCATTGAGTATCGGTGATCATCTGATTTTTTTTCTGGAGCCGTAGGCCAGCGGTCCACGGGCGGATTGTTCGGCATCGGAGGAAAAACGGAACGTGCCGCCCCTCACGTCCTGCAATTCCTTCAGGGCCTGGTCGTAGGCGGTCCGCTGGTCGTCCGTCGTCTTGTGGAGAATTTTCGCCAGGTAAAACACGCAAATGTCCCGCGCCCAGCCGCTCATGAGCGGACCCGGAACGGCGCGGCCCCGGCAATAGGCGTCCACCCTGGCGCAGGAGGTCAGGATGGCTTCCGTTACCGGGTCCTCCCCCGCGGGGGCCTGACTGCGGATGTCCTCAAGCTGGGAGGCCGTCAAGGCCCCCAGGAGGGCGGATTCTGTCAAGATGCAGTTCATTTTTCTAAGCCCGGCGCGGCGGCTAACCGCGCCGGGAATGATGGTGGTGGCAGGTGAGGGTTAAGACCCGGAGGCCGCCGGGATGGCGGGCATCAGGACCAGGGCGTCCTTGAGGCCGACCGCGGCTCCGTAGTAGCACTCAAACGTCAGAAAATGCTTGCCCGCGCCGGAAGCGTAATGGCGGCGGTAAGACATGGTGATGCCCGTGTCCGGGTCTGTGACGGTGCGCTGGTCCAAATACCCCTTGGGGTCGGACGGGACCACCGCCCGCGTCGCGACGGCCAGCGCGGCGGGATGGACGATAAAGCCGTTGGGAGCGGCGGAACTGGCCGGAAGAACGGTTGATTCCACTAAATCAAACCCCAGCAGGCGGGGAATGGCGCCGTCGCGGACGTACTCCGTCCCGCCGTAGGCCAGCGCGGACGCCACCTGCACGGAGGAATCCTCGGCCAGGGCCATATAAGCGGAAGGCGAGGGAAAATAGACGCGGTTAGTCAGCGGAACTTTCAGGTCCCCGAATTTGGCGCGCGCCAGGGCAAGCAGCTGCATCATGGACATGCCCGCCGTCGCCGCCAGCGTGGCGGGATAGTTCGCCTTGGTGATTTTTGAAAATACGCCTTCAATAACTTTTGTCGCGACGGCGTGGCCCATTTGCCCGGCAAAAATGTTCAGGCTGGCGGAAGACGATTCCATGAACTGGCGGTCGGTCAGGCCGACGGTCGCCTTGGCGTAGCCGTCCATCGTGACCGTCACGGCCCCCAGGGTCCCGGTTTCCTTTTCGTAGGCGTTTTCTTCGTCGGAAGCTGTCAGGGAGCCAATCAAGGGGACTTTCAGGCTTGCCCCCTTGTTGACGGCCTCCTTGGAGTAGTCGGTGGAGAATTTCCCCAAGGGGGCCAGGGAATTCTTGAACGCCTCCAATCCCTTGGAAACGATAATGTCGTCGTTTAATGCAGTATCAATCGTTGTTGCCATCTTATATATATAGTGTGTGGGTTGAAATTGGCGGGAGGGATTAGCCGCGGGCGGCAATCAGCTCTTTTTCGTGCTTGCGGAAAAAAGCGAGGCGTTCCGCCGGGTCGGTGATGGCGGCATGCTGGGCAAGCAGGGCTTTCCCGGTTTTTGCCCCGTCCCCCTTGTTGTCCTGGGCCGTGTAGGCCTGCCGGAATGCGGGATTGACAGGCAGGGAGGCGAGCAGTTCCTTCGCCGCCGGGTTTTTCAGGAGGTTTTCTTTCCAGGAGGCTTTGAGGTCCGGGGCGATTTTCCCGGCGGCGCAGGCGGCCTCCACGGCGGCGTCCGCGTCCTTTTCCTGCATGGCCGCCACGGTTTTTTGCAAGTCTTCCAACTGCTTTTTCAGGGCCGCGTTTTCTTCTTGCAGGGCTTTAATTTCTTCGTCTGTCATGGTGTTTTGGTCTTGATTATTGTGTTGTTTTTCGCCTCCCTCCGTCTTGGCGGAGGCGGAAAGGTGTTGAATTGAGCGGAAGGCGGCCCGGTTGACCAGGCCGCCCATGTTGGCGGGCGCGCCCGTGATGTGGTAGCGGCCCTCGGCGTCCGGCTCGTCAGAAACGTAAAAACCGGGAGAAAAACGCTTGAGGGATTTGCCCTTCTTGGCGCGGCCCTCGTCCGTCCAGTCCACGACGGCCCGGATGCCTCCTTTCTTGGGGTCGTCCCCGCCCCAGTACACCCGCAACACCCAGGAGGACGCCTCCTGGTCTGCGTGGCAAAAATCCGTGAACGGCGCGTCGCCGCGCCCGGCGTCAAATTCCGCCTGATACCGCGCCCGCGCTTCCTCGACGGCCTCAGCGGCGGCCTCGTCCACCAGGACGGTTATCTTTTTAACCTCTCCGTCCGGGGTGGAGGGTTCAATTTCGTGAACGCCGGGCGGCATCCATTGGATGTCGTCCCCGTCCTCGTCCGTCAGGGCGGACCCGGCAAAACTGGCAAGTAATATCATGCCCGGACTATGGCACAAAACAGGCCGCGGCTTTCTCGGCGCGGCCAGGATGCGAACTAGGAGCCGTTCCGGCGCAGGAAGATGCGCGCCGCCCTGGTGACGGCTTGCCGGACCCGGTCCTCCTGGGGCAGGGCTTGCGGGTCCCTGGGGATGCGGACGCCCTTTTTAAGGACGTAGTACATTTTTTCCCCCAGGGCCAGCCCTACCGGACGTCCTCCGCTCCACACGGGCCGGAGGTCCGAAAAGACGCGGGGGCTTTTGCCGTGGGCCTCCGCCGCCACCGGGATGGCGAGCATCCGGGCCTTTTTGGGCGTGATATGCCCGCCGTACACGTGAATCGCCGCGTGGGGATGGTTGATGCGGACCAGGACGCCGGACCCGTTGACGACGGGCGCGGAACACGAGTTGGCGACGGCCAGCCAGAAGTTGGTCCGCGTCCCCCCTAATCGGTTCGGAGTGGCATTTTTGAGGCGGAAATGACTAATCAGGGCGTTCCGCATGGCCACGCCCATTACTTTTTTCAGGGCCGGGGACCGGGACGCCAGCCGGGCGAGGTCCGGCGTGACGGAATCCGCTTTCAGGTTCAGATGAACGCTCATGTGTTGATTTACTGACGTGGGGGGCTTGACATTTGCCAATAGCGGCGGCGGTTCCCATGCCGTCCTCCAGGTATTCCGCCAGGGCGGCGGGGTTCATGGTCTTGAGCAGTTGGCCGGAGGCGAGGAAGGCGGACACGAGGGAGCGGAGATCCTCGTCGCTGACGGAAGGGTCGCAGGCGGCGCGGGTGAGGGTTTCCAGCAAGGGGCGGGCCTTGCCGAGCCACGCGTTCAGCATGTCCTGCAGGCCGTCCCTCATGGCCTCGCGCAAGTAGGTCATTTGCTCGTCGTCAGTCATAGCGGGGAGGCCGCGGATTGGATGGCGGCCAGGAAGTAGTCGCGGGAGGCGGCGGGCATCCCGTCAAGGGCCTTGGCAACCAGGGCCGGGGACAGTTGGCCGGAGGGGTCCGGGCGCGTGTACACCTCGTCGTCGTCCCCCGGCTGGGGCGTCTCCGTGACTTCGTGTACCCACTCTTTAACAAGGGGAATTCCGCTTTCGAGCAGGATTCTTACCCGCTCGGCGGCCTTGGTGGGGTCATTGACGGCCTTGGACGAGGGGTCGTAGTAGGGCCACGCCGCTTCTTCCTCCGCGGCGGCGGCGTTGAAGCGATAGACGGCGGCCAGCAGCTGTTCATTGAGGACCTCCGCGAGCCAGCCCGCGGCGGCGTTGATGATGTCGCTGCGCACGTTGTAGTGGACCTCCCCCAGGGCGCGGCTTCCCGCGTCCCCAGGGGTCCCCGTAAGGATTTGCCCCAGGATAAGCAGGTCGCAGGCCGTGTCCGCAAGGTCGATGAGCTGGCGTTGCGGATTGTCGCTGCCCTTGTTGCTCGGCTCTTTAAGTTCCAGCGTGCAGCCGTTAGGCGCGGCGGCCCAGGCTGCGGAACCCATGTTTTCCAGCATGTCGGCCATGATGTCCCGGAGGCCGGGGTCGCTGTTGTCGTAATTACCCCAGCGGATGGGCTGCCCGAAAATCTGCGCGAAACTCAGGAGCCAGTCCGCGGAAAAGTTGGCGGCGCACCAGTACCAGGCCAGGGAGCGCAGGAGCGCGCCCCCGCACGGATGCCCGAACGACACGTTGTTAATCGCCACCAGGAATTTGTCGGCGTCAAAGTCGGCCAGGGCGTCGCTTCCTGGGGAGCGCATGCCGAACAGGCCGTTTTCCGCGTCCCAGCCGTACCAGCGCGGATGGACGCGCCGCGTCTGGCGCGGAAGCCATGCCTGGGGCATGTGGGCGCACCCTCGGACCTCCCAGTCAATTTCCCGGACGGCCACGCCGCAAAACCATCCGTCCAGCAAGCCGTTAATCGTGCCGCGCCAGCCCTGGCCGTCCTCTTTATAGTTGCCTTTCATGCCGTCCCTGGCCCGTTCGGCGAGGTGTTTCAGGTCTTCCCGCCCTTCCGGGTCCTGGACGGTCCACACCAGGTCGCACACGGCATTTTTCAGTTCCGCGACGTTTTTGACCAGCCGGGGCCAGGTCCGGCACATCAGGTCGTATAATTCATGCTCTTCCGCCGGGCAGTCCCCGGAGAGGGCGGTGGCCAGGATGCGGGAGATATAATCCGGCGTGACCCACTCCAGGTCCGGCATCATCCAGCGGGAGCGCGCCGCCGGAATAATGACGCGTTCCAGGGCGGAATTTTGGCGATTGTTTTTGAGGCCGTTTTTAGCCTCTAAAATCTCTTTGACGGTCAATGATGCCGCTCCGGCGTTCAACGACGCGCTAGAGGGTCCGCGGCGCGCCGCGGAGGGTGTTTTCATTTTCGGTGGGATTGTCATTTTCTGGTACGGGTTAAAATTCTCCTTTTGTGGCGGGGGCGGCCCTGGCTGGACCCCATGACCACGCCCTCCGCCCGCTCCCTGGTCCAGACGCCGTCGGCGGCTTTCAGGGTCAGGGCGTGGTAGGCCATTGCCAAGGCCCAGAACAGGTCGGCGTGGCCGCTTTCCGTGCGGTCCGCGCTGTAGCAGACCAGCCCGGTCTTGGTGTAGCCCTTTTCGATGGCGGCAATGTGGGATTTCAGTAAATCGTGGCTGGGAATGATGATTTTCCCGGCTTCCAGGGCGCGGGCGAGGTTGGACGCCAGTTCTTCCTTGGAACTGTTATTAAAGATGACGCCGCGGACCTTGTGGCCGTTCCGCCTCTTTTTGGCGTCCTCCACGTATTTGTCCCCCAGCCCTGTCTGGTCGATGACGACGAGCTTGACGCCCGCGGCCCCGGTCATCTCGTCGAGCTTCCGGTCGCGGCTCTCCCAGGAGTTGTCCTCGTGGTAGTACACCAGCCGGACCACGTAGCGGTCATGCCAGGGTTTCAGGGCAATATAGCAATGCTTGTCCGACAGGCGCGCCACGTCCACGCCCACGCCAAATTCCCCCTCTTCCGCGGCAATGTTGCCCGCCGCGGTAGCGTAGCGGTCATTGGTGCAGGCGTTGATGGTGTCCCAGGAGACAAGCTGGCCCGCCGTGTCCTGGGGCACGCACATGTATTCTTCCAGGTAGTCGGATTCCGTCAGGCATTTTGCCCGGCAGGACGCCAAAAAATCCTCGCGGGTCATCTTTTTGCCCGTCTTGGCGTTGATGCGCTCGACGATGCCCGCGTCCACGGCGTCCTGAATGGTGACGCGGTGATGGCTCCACCTCATAGGGTTGCCATTATTGACGCAGTCGTTGACCAGCTGGGCAAACACGGACCCCTTGCCGCGGTGCGTAGAGATGACGATGCGCTGGCCTCCCCATTGCGTCACGGCTGACGAGACTTTCAAAAGTTTCTGCTGGTCCTTGTGGAGCGCGAATTCGTCCAGAATGACGTTGCCGCGTTTGCCCGCCAGCACGTCCGGGTTGCTGGACAGGGCGTGAATCGTCCGCCCCGTCGAAAACGTGATGGAAAAGACGGTTTCCCCCAAGATGATTTCCTGCCCCAGTTTCCCGGCCCCCAGGTTGTAAAAGTCCGCCCATTTTTTGCAATCGTCGATAAACAATTTTGCGGCGGCCAGGTCGCGGGAGCAGACCCACCAGTCAAACAAGGCTCCCGCCTTGACGCTGGCGCGCGTCGCTTTAAGGGCGGAATACTCGGAAAAACCTTCCTGGCGGCCTTTTTCGACGAGGACGTTATCGCTTTCGTCTTCCAGATAGCGGGCTTGATAAACCATGCTCCGCGGCATGTTCGCTTTGCGTGGCTTCATGCAATTAAAGGAGGTTGGCGGCGTCCTCGATGGCTTTCATGTCGGCCTCGGACAAGCCGCGGTTGGTCGTTCCGGGGTTCAGGGCCGCCTGGGCCGCGGCGTCCTCGCGGGATTCCCGCCGCATGTCCGCCAGGTCGCGGCGGAGGTCGGACAAGGTCTTGATAACCGCAAAGATTTTTTCCGGCTTGTCGGCAATCAGGCTTTTAATATCCCCGGCGTTGACGCCGGAAAGGGCGGATTCCAGCATTTCCAGGGCGGCGGCAAGGCCCGCTTCCGCCGGGCCTCCTTCGTCCGCGTATTTGCGGACGAGGTCAACCTTCCAGGCATACTGGGCGCGTGCCGTTTCCAGCCGTTCCTGCCGCGCCAGCCATTCCCGGTGCGCGCCTTTGCGGTAATTGGTGACGTTCTGCGCGTTGACGCCTGGATACCCGGCGCGCTCGCAGATAGCCGCCGCGTCCCGCCACGTCCCGCCGTTTTCCAGGCATCGGCTCACCTCGTCTTGGACCTTGGCGGGCATGCGGGAAATGGCGGCGGATGCGGTGCGGGCCGCGCTCATGCGTTCAGGGCCTCCTTCCCCTTTTCAAGGATAATCCAGCGCGCCCCGGTCAGGGAGGGGAGGCGGTGGACGCACCCCATCATTTCCAGGGTTTCCAGTTCGGCGTCCACCTGGGAGGCGTCAAACCCGGCAAGCCTCACCTCCGTTTTAAGTTTATATTCCCCGGAAGGGATGCTCCCCTGGGTGGCGAGGTATTCCAGTATCAGCTGTCTAACTTTCTGCGCTTCGGTCATGGGGGCATGATGGCACAAAAAAGGCCGCGGCTTTCATGCCGCGGCCTGAATGCTAATTATTGCCCGCCAGCCTCGCACCTTCCAGGCGGCCTATGGCGCGGGACAAGGCTTCAAATTGAGTGTGGCTTTCTTTTCGCATGGTGATGATTTCCGCGACGATGTCAGACCTTTCCTTTTTAGCTTCCGCCTCTATTTTATCCAGGCGGTCTTCCAGTTCGTTAATGCGGTGATGCGCCACTTTGATATTGTCCATTGTGGCGAGTTTCCGCCCCTCAACGACTTCGAGCGGTTGTTTCTCTACGTCAAATTTTTGAGGCTGTCCCAGCTGCCGGATTTGCTTTATTACCAAAATCATTCTGGCGATAAAGTACGCGATTCCCGCCAAGCTCAAAAAGAGGACGCTGTCGATGTGGTCAATGTCCATTGTCTATATAGTCGAGGATTCCGGCCCCTATGGCCTGGGCGATAAGTTCCGGCCTGTTTTTCATCATTTCCGCGTCCCCGGAATTGGTGATGAAGCTGCACTCGCAAAGGACCGCAGGCGGGCGCGTTGCCCGCAGGACTTGCAGGCCGGAGAGCTTTTTCTGCCTGTCCGGGCGCGCCTGGACGGGGTCGGCACGGCCCGGAAGGAGCTTGCAAAGCGGCCCGGCAATGGCGGAGGCGAGGGCTTTGCCCTGGACGCTGTCCGTAAATGTGCCGTCCTTGTGGTAGGTCCGGTGGTGGCATACGTGCGCGCCGCAGGCGTCCGGGTTGTCGGAACTGTCGCAATGCAGGGACACGGCCAGATTGTAGCTCCCGGCGTTGACGGCTCGGACGGTGGCGTTCAGGTCGGCGGCATTGCTTAGCTGCGGATAGTCAATTACGCTGACGGACTGACCGCGTTCCCGCAGATAGCGGGCAAGGTGCGCCGCTATCTGCACGGCTACGCCATGTTCCTCAAGCCCGTTCCCGGTGGCTCCCGTTCCGGCGGCGTGCCCTATGTCGATACAGATTTTTTTCATGTTCGGAGTTCCTTTCTATATCAGGGGGGCAGGTTTATTTTTCGCGCTGGACAATGGGCGGACAGTCCGTTTCCGGCTGGGCCTGGGTCCAGACCAGGCTATGGGTTGCCCGGTCCCAGGTCAGGACGCGCCCGTCACGGGTGGCGACAATTTGACCCTTGGTAATGGTCAATCCGACACGTCCGGGAGGGTCCGCCTGACCCTGCGCGGCGCAGGATGTCTGCGTCATGCCCATCCAGGCGGCAATGGCTCCCATGATGGCCCCGGCAATGACTTTAGCCCAGTTTCCGGGGACCTTGAGGGCAACCAGGATGCGGGCAATGATTCCGGCGGCTTCTTTCTGCTTTTCGGTGTTTGTGTTCATAGTGTCTTTCTCTTTTGGTCTCAAGAGGTCCCCACTATGGCACAAAAAAAGCCGCGGCTTTCTTGCCGCGGCCAGGATGTAAAAGTTTCTTTATTTATATTGGAGATGGACAGCCCCTGAACGATTTTCTTCCATGTACCGCTGACGGCGTGCCTCTCTCATTTGTTCCTCTCCGTGCTGGCCCATGCGGTACAACGCCAATGCGCTTTCCTTTTCCAAGCCGTCGCAGGAAATGACGGAACCGTTTGTCCCTTTGCAAGACAGGGTTGCGGTCAACATTTCTTCCGATACATGGATATTGTCAATATCCAACCACACCATGTCCTCAAATTTTGTTCCTGTAAGAGACGGTTTCAAAACAAAAAAACGCCTTGAGGTCAATACTACGCAATTAGGCCAAAACGGCCAAACTCCCAAAATTTGCCGTTGCTTGCTCACACTCCAAATTTCTTCTCCTTCAACCAGATAGCGGGCTATTTTTTGTTCATCAGTCATGCTTATCATTATAATTATGGGAAAATTCTTAACAAGATTAAATTTTTTTTATCCACCCCGTCATCGCTTCTTTGATGAGGGCTAATTTCTCTTCCGCCTGTAAAGCCCGCGTCCTCCAAATTTTGACTTCGGAGGTCAAGCCTTCTTCCTGTATTTGCAACAAGACGGATAATATTTTTTCTCTTAGGGTGGCAGATATTTTCTTTCCGCGCTCTGCCTGGTCAATGCTGATAATATTGCATCCAGACAATTCAGAAAGTTCGGATAATGAAAGATTGCACTTCTCCCTCAACGACCTTAAATCAAAATGATTGCACATAGGGCATGACCTTAACAGGCCATATTCCGTCCGGCAATGTTCCATCGTTTCAGAGTGTCCCACGTGGGACACTATTTTCCTCCATAAATCATTTATCGCCAATATTTATATATCAAAAAAGCCTGTTTACACGCTAACGAGCTTTCTATCCTGTATTTTCACCTTGTTTCAAAGTGTCCCACGTGGGACACTATTTTTCCGCAAGAATCATTCATTATAAAGCATTTTAATTCAAAAACAGGTGTTTACACGCTAACAATCTCCCTAAATTTTTTTAAGCCAACCTTGCATTGCTGATTTGAGTTGTTCCAGCTTACTTTCTGCCGCCAATGCTCTATCTCTCCAATGTTGTATTTCTGTTTTGTCCCCCTCTTCTGATTTTTGTAAAAGTATAGAGAGTATTCTGTCTCTTAGGCGTTTGCTTCCTATATCATTTAATTCTAATCCATTTATGGATGCTATGCTATAGCCGGAGAGTTCCGAAAGTTGAGAGAGAGTCATTCCTGCTTGTTCTCGCAAGCTTCTAAAATTTACGAAATTTGTATTTTTCTCTTGCATGTTTCTGAAAAATGTAATACGAAAAATGTATGTTAGCACGCGAACGGATGAAGGGCAATCCTCAACACACCCCGGAACTTGAGACTGCCAAGCAAATTTTGCATGAGAAAGGGTGGTCTTATCGGACTGCCGCCCCGTTTTTAGGCGTCCATTACACACACCTCGCCCGCGTTTTAACTGGATTCCGGGCCAGCAAATCTCTTCTCCGCCGCATTCAGGACCTCCCCCGCAGGGAAGGGAAATAACCATACCAGAATCAGCACCATGACTGAAAACCAACTCAAACAAGCCCGCCGGGACCAGCAGGAAAAGCAGCATGCCCTGTACGGCTATTGCCTGGCCCTCGCCCCGGATAAGGAAAGAAAAACTATCCGCTGGGGAGCCGTGCTTCTGGCCGTCTGCCTGGCCGTGTTTATATGGCTGGCCGCCCTCATTATCATTGAAGTCCTTTAATCCTCTCCCGCCATGCTTCCCCCTCTCACCGACCAGGAATGGGCAAGCCTGCCCGCCGACCTCCGCGCCGTCTGCCTTCTCCGCCTGTTGCGGCGGCCTGTCGTCAGGCGGTGGGCGCACCGGGTCCTGGGATTCCCCCTTTCCGGGCCGCTCACCCGTCCCCAGCTGGCCGCGTGGTGCGGCGTGTCGGAATCGACCATCCTTCGCTGGGAGCGTGACGGCATGCTCCAACTCCGCGGAGCCGCCCGTCGGTGCGGCCTCACGGAAGAAATCAAAAACGACTTAATCAACAATCACTAAACCATGAATCAAAACGACATTGCAAAAAACACCCTCGCGGAATTGTCAAATTACGTCAACGCCGCGCGCCGGGACCTGACGTCCGCCTGTGCTAACGCCCTCAAGGCCGGGGCCTATCTGCATTTCATCCACGCGGACGGCAGGATAACCATGACGGACGCGCTGGACACAATCGGCCTAAACAAAAGCACGGCTTACCGCTGGATGAATGCCTATCACACGGCCTGCAAAGTGTTAGGCGTGGATAATCCGCCCACCCATAAGGACAAGGGCTGGGCGGAACATTTGGATGCCCTGGGGACCGTGGCCGCCAACATGACCCTGTCCCGGTTGTCCCTGGGTGCGCCCGCCGCCGGGACGGACCTTGCCCGCCTGGACGCTATCCAGACAGGGATGGAAACGGCAGAAAACGAGAAGGAAGAAGCACTTTTCCAAAACGCGATGGAAAAAGTAGCGAGCGGAGAATGGACACTCTTGCAAGCCTACCGGGCCGTGTGCGGACAGGCCGCCCAGGATAAAGCCACGGAACGCCGGAAAAATCCGCAATACCTAGGCATTGACCCCAAGACCAAAAAGCCCGTAGGTCTGCTGGTCTCCACCATTTCAACGCTTAAACAGGGTTTCAAGAACTGGGACCTTTTCGGCGGCGAGGAAAAGCGCGTTTTTGCGGGCATGTGGCGGGACGTGGAAAACGCCAAGCCGGACGACCTGGAACAATACCTCTAACGGCCATGAATCACGATGCCCTCATTGCCAAGCTTCAAAAACTCCTTGCCCTCGCCCAGCGCGGCGAGGACGGGGAAGCCGTCAACGCGCGGGAACTGCTGGACAAAATGCTGGAAAAATACGGCATTGACGAGGCCAGCCTGACGGATATACGGACGCTCCGCTACAGCACGGAAAACGAGGACGAACGGGGATTGCTGGCCGTCGTCGCCTCCTACGCCCTGCAACTCCCCACGTCGGAAGTAGAGGCTTCCGTCATTGTCGGCTCGGACAAGCACGGTTGCGACCTGCGGTTGAGCATGGAGCAGCACGGGCTGGTGGCTTCCCTTTACGAATATCATCGCATGGGTCTTGAGCGCAGCATCAGGCGCAATGACGAGGCCAGCGCACGGAGGGGGGAAGACCTCCGCGCGGAGATAAAAACGCTGACGGCCCGCATTAAGACCCTGAAAGCCCTGTATGCCAATCTGGACCGGACCATCGCCAAGACGCGGGAATCCCTCCTGTGCGCGTACGTCAACCTCAACAACCTGACAGACTACACGGGATGGAGCAAAGCGGACAGCGACCAGGGGGAAATCATCCATGCCGCCGCGGAAAGCTGCGTCAAGCTGGACCCCAACGTCAAACAACTTCCCGGACAACGCCTCGGAAATGACTAATTCCACGCACAACACGGACCCGGCGGAACAACGCCGCCGCCTGGCTCAAGCCTACAACACCCTGCGCCGCTCCATCTACTGGGACAAACACGCCGCAAGGGCGGAATGGACCCACGATAATTGCCGCTATCCCCTCCGAATTTACCACAAACACGGAACAACGGAAAATATCAAGGCCGCCTGGTGTCTCCGCGGCCTCATCCGCCATTAAATCCACTCGCCAGCCATGAATCACGAAATCGACACAATCATCATCACAGCGGGCACCATCATCACCGGATTATTCATCATCAATGGCTCCCCGGTCCTTGGTTTTCTCTCGGCTTTAACCATGTTCGCCTGTCTGCCCATCGACGACAAATAACCAACCCTCAACAATGGCTATCCTCCCCGACCACTCACTCAACGCTTTTTCCGGCCAGGCCCGCAAGGGCCGTCCCCGTCAGCTGGACTTGACGGAGGACCAGAAAAAGGAGCTTGCCGCCCTCTATCTGGCGACCAACGCGACCCGGACCAGCGGGAGCATGACCCTGGCGTGGTCCATCTTCTGCGCCAATCACCCGGACCTGGACTGGGACGCCTCCGCGCGGGCCAGCAAGCACAAGCTTCCCGCCTGCGCCGTGGAGGTCATGAGGCATGCGCGGCCCCTGGTGGGCTATCACCGCGGAGGGGAGCGCAAGCTCCGCCAGGCCGCCTATGCGCCGGGCCTCCTGCGTCGGAATCTGGACGGAAGCCTCCTGCGGGCCGGACAGCGCGCGTCCTGGGACGACGCGACGATCAACTTCGGCGTGTGCGTGCCGTGGCCCTGGCGCGGGTCCGGCGACAAGTGCGCGGAAAAATACGGCGTCAGGCTGGGACGCTTCCAGCTTTTGGCCTGCCACGACGACGCCACCAGCTTCATTCCCGCCTACTCCTACGTCATCCGCTACGAGCAGACGTACCGCAGCGAGGACGTCGCCGGGGCCATGATAAGGACGTGCCGGGACGTCGGAATTTTCGACGCCTTTGTCCTTGAGGGCGGCGTCTGGAAAAGCGACCGCGTCCAGCGGTTGCTGGACGGCCTCGGCATCCGCCACATTGACGCCAAGGGCCGCCCGCAATGCAAACTGGTGGAAAACTTCTTCAACCGCTTGTGGTCCGTGCTTTCCCTTGTCCCCGGCCAGGTAGGCCGCTATCAGGCGGAAAACAAGGCCATGAGCGAAAAATATGTCGCTTGCCGCCAGGGCCGCCAGGACCCGCGGGGAATTTTTCCCACGTTGGCGGAAGCCCTGGAAGCTATCGACTGGGCTATTAACTACCTCAATACGCACCCGATTGAAAGCCGGGAATACGGCAAGTGGATTCCCGCGGAACGCTGGGAAGCGGACCTCAAGGAACGGCCCATGCGCCAGGTTTCCGCCGACTTCTCCTGGTTGCAGGCTCCGGCCATCGTCCGGCGGAAAGTGGTCAAGGGGACACTCCGCGCCACCGTCCCCGGCCCGCTGGGCGTGCCTCAACGCTGGCATTTCACGGCCCCGTGGCTCTGGCAGCACGAGGGGCAAGCCCTCATGCTCCACTTCGACCCCCTGGGCGAATGGCCCCTCCAGGCCGTCGTGACCGTCCCCGGAAGCGTCAAAGTCCTGGGGCAAGTGACCTGCTCCAACCCGGTCAGCCTGGGCGGGAGCGGGGAGGACTACGGCAAGCAAATCCGCCAAATTATGAGGACGGAATACCGCCTGTTGACTTCCACGGGAAAGACGGGCCGGGAATCCACCCTGCGCGCCGTCAACGGCCAGACGACCGTTGCCCAGGGCGTCAAGGTCCGGGACGGCGAGGCCTCCGCGGACACGCCGCCGGAATCCGGCGGGACGCCCGCCAGGGTGCGCCGTTACCAGCTGCAGGACCCGCTGGACAAGGCCGCCGGCAGGGACAGCTGCATCACCGCGCCCCAGCCCGCCACGCCCGCGACGCGGGACGACTTCGCCGCCCTCCGCCGCCGCGCCCGTCAGGCGGAACACTCCGCGACGCTCAATTTTTAACCTCACTATTTATAAAATCATGGACAAATATGAATTATCAAAATCGCCGGACGTTCTCCGTCTGGCGGACATGCAGGAAGAACTGCACCTCAACGACAAGGATTTTTGCCGCCGCGTCGGCTTCGCGCTGGCGGCGTCCTCCTGGGGCAAAATCAAAGCCGGGACCTGGTCCGGCAACTGCGACAGTGCCTTGCAGTCCGTGCGGCAGGCGTTATCTTCCGGCCTGACCCGCCAGGACGCGCCGGACGTGGACGGGGACACGGTCCTCTTGCCTCATGTGTCCCTGGCCGCGGACGCCGTCGCCGCGGCGCAATGCGCCCAGGATGAACACCGCCTGGTCTTTATTGTCGGCAAAACGGGGGCGGGCAAATCCAAGACGGCCTCTTACCTCGCAAGCAAGTTCGGCGGTACGCTTATCAATGCCGCGCCCGCCTGGGAAAAAAGCTATCTGCACGCCCTGACCTCTATCGGCGCGGGGCTGGGCCTGGCGGCCTCCTGGTATTCCGCCGGGGCGGCGGAACGGGACATTCTCCAATCGCTCCAGGCGGCCCCCCGCCTTATCATCATTGACGAGGCCAACCATTTCAACCGCGCGACTATTAACTTCCTGAAAACCGTTCTCAACCTGACCCGGTGCGGGCTGGTCCTGCTGACCCTCCCGCACCACATGGCCCGGATGTCATCGGACAGCCGGGAGGAATTCCCACAACTTCTCCGGCGCAGTATTGCCATCATCCACATTCCCAGCATTACCGGGGAGGAAGTGGCCGCCATCCGGCGCGGACTGTATCCCCAAGTGGATCTGCCCAATGCGGCCCCCCTCTGTGCCTTAGCCAACCAGTTTCACAACCTGGACACGGTCCGCCGCGTCCTGGACGAGATTGACGCCGGACAAACCCCGGAGGCCGCCGTCAAAGCGGTCCGCCGCCAGATTCAACCCATCAGCCCCGCACGCTCATGAGCGGACCCGCCAACATAGATACGGAGACTGCCGCCCAGTTCATCAGCATGAAACTTTCCCAGTATGAGCGGCTGGATTTTCAAATCCTCAACCCCACCCCCCAGCCGGGGATCATCGGCATCCGCCTACATCCTGACGAACAATATTGCCTTGTTCATGCCGTTTCTTTTCTGGCATGGATGAATGAAAAATTCCCGTCCCTGGACAGGCTCCGCGCCGCCCTCAACAAAAAACGCCGGATGAACCACAAACGGGAGGGAAAATAACATGGCCGCGTTGCTGGAACCAATGCCCTTCTGGGAAGCCCTCTCCTATCTTGAGGGGAAGGAGGCCGTCGCCTCCGCCATGACGACGGCGGAATGGCAGCGCATACCCGTTGCCGTCCGGGTCAAGTCATTGTTTTCCGCAACGCTCACGTCCGCCAAGGCCGCCCAGGAAATCACGGACTATTTGACCGGGTTTGTCCGCGGGGAGAAGGCCGTCAATGACAAGGGCAAGGAGTACCACGTTTACCAGGGCCGGGCGGAGTTCGTCGCCAACATGAGGGAGCGCATGCTGGAAGAGGGCTTCGGCAAGGTCCTCCACGACGGCACGCTGGACCCGGAAATTCACGACAACGACCTCCGGGACCTGCGCGGATGCCGCCGCCTGCAACTCGTTTTTGACACGCAGACGGAGCAGGCCGCCTCCTTTGCCCAATGGCAGGAGGGCCAGGACCCGGACGTGCTGGACGTGTACCCCTGCCAGCGGTTCATTCGCGTCCGTCCGGTCCATACTCCGCGCCCGTACCATGATGACGCCATTGGCGAGGTCAGGCGCAAGGACGACCTGGCGTTCTGGATTGGCCTCAACCGGGACTTTCGCCTTCCGTGGGGTCCGTGGGGCTTCAACTCCGGGTGCGGCGTGGAGGATGTGGACCGGGACGAAGCGGAAGCCCTGGGCGTCATCAAACCCACGGACAAGGTGCGTTCCATCAAAAAAGACTTCCTCGACGGCCTGGAGGAATCCGTCCGCGGGCTGGACGACCAGACCCGGAGATGGATTCAGGCCCAGATGGAAAACAGAATTCGCTTCCTGGGCGATACCGCCGTTTACCTGCCGGACAAGCCGCGCCCCGCGGCCCCGGCATCTGCCCCCAGCCGTCCCGCCAAAACCCCCGCCCAAATCGACGCGCAGAAAAAGCGCATTGCCGACACGATAGCCGCCCGGCATGGCCGCCAGCAGGACCAGCGAAAACAAATATCAAAGCAACAATGGGAGGCCTACCTGAAACGCCGGGATGCCGCTTTAGCCGGGTTGCTCCAGGCCCTCCGGGAATCGGAGGCGCGTTATCATGCCACCCGCTCTCTGGACGACTGGAACGCCTACAAAATGGCGGCGGACGCCTACAACAAAGCGCGCCGTTCCTGGTTGCCCGGCGGCAAGCTCTTTAAGGACACAAGGCGCGCTATTGACAAAGCCCTGTTGCCGTCATGGCGGGCAACGTACCGCGATTCCCTCCGTTTTCTGGCTATGGACGGGGCCGTTGTGCCGCTGGATAAGCGGGGGACGCTCCTTCCGCATGCCGTCAGGATTGACAGTCATTCCCGCATCAGCGAGGACAAGCCCCGCAAACTGTCTCCCAATGTCCGGGACGGCCTTGACCTGGCCGCAGCTCTCGTCTCTCCTTCCAAGCTTCCCGCCTCGCTTGGCGTCCAGGTCATTAAAGGGGGAGGCAAAGAACGGGCCTTTGCCCTCCCCGGCGTGATGAAAGTATCGGACACGTCCGCGCCTGCCATTATCGCCCACGAACTGGCGCACGTCATCGAGTTCTCGCGCCCGGACATCCTCCGCAAGTCTGCGGCGTTCCTCCATGACCGGGCGCGGGGGGGCGTGCCCGTCCCGCTGAAATCCCTCTATCCTCATTCAGATTATTCCCCTCTGGAAAAAACATTTGAGGACGACTGGGCCAGGCGCGGCGGACATGCCTATACGGGCAAGCTCTATATCCGGGGATATTTCCCCGGCATGGGCAAAGACATGTTCACGGAAAAAACGGCCTCGACGGAAATTCTTTCCATGGGAATTCAGCGCATGCTGGAATCTCCCGTTGACTTTCAGCGTCAGGACCCCGAATTTTATAATTTCATTAAATCCCAGCTATCATGATTTTAACCCGCTCCGAACTTGAGCAAATACGCCGCCTCTTTGACGCGCAGGAATTGCCTGACGCGTTCCCGGACGAACTGGAATTTTCCTTCCTGGAAGTCCTGGCCCCGACAATGACCTTGAAGGACTATCTCGCCATGCCGGAGCAGGAGCGGCGGAAATGGTGGATCAATGCCGTCCCTGACAGCGTTTTCCCCCTGGACGTCCCGGACCAGGAAACCGGGGAACCCCTCTTTATGACCGGATTTTACTTTGAGCCTGTATGCCCCGGAATCCTCGACCGCGTCTATTAAAACCATGAACAAAGCAAAGCAACTCATCCTTCCCATTTCTTACCCGGACAGCGGCCGCTGGTATGCGCCTGTCCGGAAAATCAAAATCGATGAACGGACGTACGCCCTTAGAATGGGGGAGCCTGTCCAGCTGGGAACCGTCAAGGAAATTGAAAAAGAATTCCGGGTGGGCCGCCGCGTCCTGGCCCGCCTGGCGGACATTGGCGTCATTGAGCGGGTGCGCCCGTCTCCTTTTCAATCTATGTACTACTTTGCGGACATTGCCGCATTCCTTGAGCGGACGCGGACAGACCCGGCGTTCTGGTCCTCCGTCCGCCGGGAGGCTTATCTGAACGGTCCCTCTCCGCAGGATGCCTCCCTCCGGGTGTGAAAAAAGGGCGGGTGCTTTTGGCATCCGCCCTTTTAAGGGAATGGACGTTTCCGTCCTTTTTGTTTTAGTCCACAGCCCCGAAGGGCTGAATGTCCAGAAAGAACATGTTTTTCCTCTCATGGTTCGCTGCCCGTTTCAAGAAAATAAAAGAGGGAGGCCCGGCAAATAATTTTTAGATGCGGATTTTTTCCACTTTTTTCTTGACGTACTATTCAATGAATAGTAAAACAGCCCCGTTGACGGGAAGTAAGGGACCTCCCGAAGATACAATCCAAAACCAAATCAGAAAGAACAAAACAATGGATAAAAAAGAATTAAACGAAATCCTCAAGCTTCACAAAATGTGGATGAACGGGGAAGAAGGCGGCGTTAAAGCCAACCTGTGGCTTAATGACTTGAGAGGTATGGATTTGAGCGGCATGGATTTAAGGGAGGTTAACCTCCTCCAGGCGTTCCTAAACCATGCCAATCTGAGGGGCGCTAACCTGAGCGGGGTTAATTTGTGCGACGCCAGCCTGTACGGGGCTGACTTGACTGGTGCCAATCTGGAAGGAGCCTGCCTGTATCGAACCGACCTGACTAATGCCAACCTTAGCAACGCTAATTTGAGAGACGCCAATTTAACGGAGGCTGACTTGACCGATGCCGTCACAGACGGCGCGGATTTCACCAACGCCTCACTTTTCGGGGCGATTCATTAAACACAAACAAACAATTAACGAGCCAATGAAGAAATATATTATCCCAAAAAGAGCTGGAAATACCTCCTTATCGGACATTTCATCCACCAAGTATGACCGCATCATTGAATTTCCCGAAGGTCACAAATTTGCGGTTGTCCTGGCTGCGTACTACATCAAAGATGTCAACGAAGATCCATGCTATTATACCTACAAAACACAAGAAGAAGCACTAAATGCAATAGCAAAATATTGGAATGATTATTGCTACGAAGTAATTGACGACGAAGGTTATCAGCGGTGGGACATCATTAGATGTGGCCCTGTTGGGAGGCGATTTGAGCAAATCAAATAATCGGAAGCTCAAATATGAATCCTCAAGAATTTGTTGATTGGGTCCAAGAACGTTACTGTCTCACCAACAGGACCTCTTCCGTGAAAAAAGCGGCGGAACTCATTAGGGTTCGAGAAATAACCGTTTGGCAGTGGTTGAGGGGGACACGACAACCGGATTCCTCCAAAATTCTTTTGATGTGCTATATTGTTGCCTACGGACCTCTTAATGAGGATTCCGGCGACTAATATCTAACATTTCTTATCCTGGCCGCGGCGTGAAAGCCGCGGCCTTTTTTTGTGCCATGATGCCCGCATGTTTTCACTTTCCCCTTTCCTGTGTGGCGACTCCCTTTCCCTGATGGAGCGCATGGACAACGATTGTTATCACGCCGTCGTTACGGACCCGCCGTATGCTTCCGGCGGCCTGACGACGGCGGAACGCAAGGCTTCCCCCGCCCGGAAATACCTGTCTTCCTCAAGGTATCTTTCTTTTGATAACGACACCAGGGACCAGCGCACCCATTTTTTGTGGTCTGTCATGTGGATGCAGGAGGCTTTGCGGATAACCCGGCACGGCGGCTGGCTGATGGTCTTTTCAGACTGGCGGCAACTGCCCTTGACCTCGGACGCCTTACAGGTGGCGGGGTGGACATGGCGCGCCGTCGTCACCTGGGACAAGACAGAGGCTTGCCGACCTCATCAGGGCATGTTCCGCAACCAGTCGGAGTTTATCCTCATTGCCACACGCGGCAGCATTGGCAAGGAGCAGGACCGCCCGCGCGTGTTTCCGGCTGGCGTTTTCCGGCATTATCTCAAGCCTTCCGACAAGATGCACCTCACAGGCAAGCCTGTTCCTCTCATGCGCCACCTGATGACGGTTCTTCCTTCCGGTTCCCGCGTCCTCGACCCTTTCATGGGGAGCGGAACGACTCTTGTTGCCGCCCGCGACCTGGGACACGTCGCCCACGGCATCGACCTTTCCCCGGATAATGTCCGCATTGCCGCGGACCGCCTGGGCGTTCCCGTTCCCTGACCGCGGCCAGCCCGCGGAGAGTTCGCCGGGCTTCCGCGAGACACGCGCGGACCGCTGGCGGGAGTGTCTCACATGGGACAAATGACCCTTACGATTTTTCAAAATTGACCCTTACGGGCATTTATGGGCGTAACTTCTTGCGCCACCCTTCCATTTCTCCCCGGAACGCACGTATTTTCAACCGTTTTCAAGCTTCTTCAAGCGAATTCAACCCTTTTCAAGCATTTATGGTTGGTCACAGTATGGTGGTACCTTGCTCTTTTTTGTTCCCGCGGAGCTTCATTAACAGGAATTCGGATTTTTGTCAATGATTTTTCCGTATCTCCTAATAAGAAAAAATTTTCGGCAAGATTGACAATTTCGAAAATTCTAATCATAATTCCCACCCGTCTGGAGAGAGTTTCTCTTTTTATGCGCTCAGATTATCTGTTACAATATAGCCGTACTTTTATAAGTGGGTGAATCAGATAATGGTCTCTGCAGTGTTTTCAGATGGACGATATCGTACCTTTACAGGTGCGTGGATTGAAACTTATTGGGAGAAACGGATAAAAAAGATGTTCTGCCCAGCTGATTTAATTCAGCTGGGCAGTTTTTTGTGAAGGAAGGCACTCTCTTTCAAAATCTCAATGGAAGAGACGGCTCTAACAATATCATATGTGCTTGAGGTGTCTTGACAGAGCAGGTTTTAAAGAGCATTGTCTGTCCTGTTCCCCATTCAGGGGGGATTTATAGTAAAAACAAGCAAGATGAATACCCTGTTTCTGCAAGGTCGTCTATTGCTGCTTCTCGGACGGTAAGTCCGTGAAGATATCTCGATATGCGCCGGTGAGCCGTTCCGGCGCGAGGGAAGTAAACGGCTGTCTTGATTTGCGCCAAAGGAATGATTCCGTAACAGGGACGTTTTCCGTGCGCAGTTCCCGAAGGAACGACCTCTTAACATTTTTACTGTAAATGAAAGAACAAATACATATTTTTGATACGACGCTGAGAGACGGGGAACAGTGCCCCGGCGCGGCGATGAACGTGGAGCAGAAAATGCAGGTGGCCATGCAGCTGGAAACGCTGGGCGTGGATATTATTGAAGCGGACTTCCCCGTTATTTCAGACGGCGATTTCCGAGCCGTCCGGGCCGTGGGTAGAGGGAAAGGAAGGGGATTGCTCGACAGCCCTGGCCTTCTTGCGTGGTTTGCTGGATGACCCGGAGGACTTTGACCAATTTCCTTCCTTTATAGCCTGGATGCAGGGGACAAGACAGCGTATTCAGGCGTGCCTGAAAAGGCGCACGGCCCGCACCAGGGTTCATCATCTGGTCATGGCCGGGGAAAAGTATTTCACAAAACCGGGAAGTGAAGGGTTTAACGGCGGCATGGAACATTACCCGGTGATTCTTCTGGATGATATCATGAAGAACGTGAAGGAGACGGAGCGGTGGAACGTCATGAGCCGGAGCAAGAATATCCTGTATGCCGGAGTGGTCTCCATTGAGGGCAAAGGGAAGGATGCCTTCCCGATGGCGTTGTCCTGGGCGGTGGTGCAGTTGCTCAACACGGATCCGGAGAGAGCCTGACGGCTTTTCCGATGGAGGGAGGCGATACAGATAAAATATGCGGCTTTCTGGCTGAGCGGTTATCATGAGGCGCCTCCGAATGGGACGGAAGATGAAAAGGATGCCGTGGATGAGGCCCTGGCAAGGGAGTTGCCCGCTCTGGCGTGGTTCATTGACCATTACCGGGTGCCGGAGCATTTGCAGGAACCTACGGGACGTCACCGATGCAGAGCATACATGAACAAGACACTAGCCACGGCTGTTCTGGGCATCAGCCCGGAAATGCAGTTACTGGAACTGATTGACCAGGCCGCACGCTGCGGAACTCCGGAAGATGCCAAACAGATCTACAGGAAGGACGCCACTTCCACGGGTATTTATGACCGTGTAAGAGCTAATCTTCCTGCCGACAAAATGAGAGCATTCAATCTTCTGGCCAGGAACGCGGCTAAACTGGGCGGAAAGTTATCCAAACTGGCAGAGATGTGTCCGGATCGCGTGCAGGTACGAAAGGAAGGAGGCGGACGGAGGAACGTGTACACCATTGCCCATTCCGTGACAGGGTAGAACAGAGTGCGGAAATATTCTTAATCAGTTTATTTTGTGGTGATAAAATGGACCGCTACGTGGTGGGATACAGGGCAAGACAGGGTGCGCATTTTTTTACTTTGTGTCATTCAATACATTGAATTTGTGTGAGTTGAATGATATCGCACAGGGTAAATAGGGTAATTTTGAAGAGCCTCTTACACACTGCAAGCAAGAGACCAAAATATGAAGGAGGTACAGAAGCAGACTACCTTTATTAACCAGTTCCTGGCTCTTGAACAATGCTATTTATTACTTTTTTTTCTTCAGAAATTTCCTTTTTAAATTGTATTGGACCTATTTATTATATACAGTAAAAGTTCTTCTAATTGAATTTTTACAACATATTTTTTTCGATCCAAGCAAAGTAACGTCTAACCCTAATAGGAGATGATCTCTATATTTTTCAAGAAGAATTATTTCTATACTTAATGTATCTTTTTTAATAGTTACGAGATCAGTTATTGGGTATTCATGTTTTAATAATTCATTATATGTTTTTCTTTTATATTCTCTTAATATATATATAAAATGCTTTTTAAATTTATAATTAATATTCATTGATCAAAAAGGGTACGTTATTATAACTCTAGACCATCTTCCCGGAGGATTGCCATTTCTATTTTTATAACAATCTCCATAAGGTATTCTAATAGTTCCGGAATTTGATCCTGATGCACCTGAAATCCAACAATTTGATTGCAAATGACGCTTCCAACATCTTATTGATGAAGGTATGCCTATCCTATTGGCTCGAAAACTATGATGAGCTCCATGATTTCCAAATCGACATCTTATACTACATATTGTAGAAGAAATGGCTTTAGCTGCAGCGACAGCAGCAAGAATAGGAGCAACAAAAGCTGCTGTTGCAAGTTTGCTACAGTAACTGTTTGATAAACAAATTCCAGCTGCTGCAATTGCAGCATACGCTGTAGCTTCCGCAGCAGTGATTGTTAAAGGAATAACGAGAACGATTGCAATTTTTCCCAAATAATCTATTGATGGAGGATAATTGATTAAAAAGCAGTATAAATTTAACCCCCCCCTGTTCAGCGATGGGGTCGCAGTTGATCCATCTTCCGTCTTTTGGGTTGTAAAAGCGGTAATTGTAATAGGCCAGGGCGGGTTCTTTGTCGTGCATCTCGCCGGACCACTGGACGGGTTGTACGAGGCTACCCGTACCGGTCACGGCCCCATAGGGGGAGTAATCGTAAGCCGCCGCGATCGTTCCCTGTGCGTCGAAGACCT
>ENA-UOIZ01000016-UOIZ01000016.1-human-gut-metagenome-genome-assembly--contig:-P88-NODE-16-length-199966-cov-25.464792_pt1 | contig 199966 bp, 193 predicted proteins | sample MGYA00242336_ERZ723883 | MGnify/ENA metagenome assembly ERZ723883 | reverse complement strand
CGCTGATGCAGTATTCATAAAGCTCGTTTGCCATATCAGGACTTCCTGCCTCCACCATTGAGTGCAAATCCAATGATTTTAGGAAGCCTTATGATTCATACCTTTACAGTCACCGTACACCCTCAGAAACGTGGAAAGAAAACCGTGTGATTACAGAAGTCTGTTGACCTCTCTCTGCACAGCAGTATAATCATATCCTGCGGCAGTCAACTTGTTCTTACGGTCTGTACCGTTACCCCACTTACCTGCGATAACTTCCTTCGCAATCTGAGTCACAGATTTCTTACTGGAAGTGCTGCCCTTTGCCAGTTCATTGACTTTCGCCTGAACCTGAGAGTAATTGTACCCGGCAGCTTCCAGTTTCTTCTTACGGTTATCACCGTTACCCCACTTACCTGCAAGCACCTCTTTTGCTACTTCGGTAATGGACTTTGTAGGTGTGGTAGTTTTACCGCCTGCAAGTCTGTTTACCGCAGCCTGCACCTCAGAGTAGTTATATCCTGCGGCAGTAAGAGCGTTCTTTCTGGCATCACCATTCCCCCATGCACCTGCAAGAACTTCCTTCGCCACTTCATCTACAGATTTCTTTGTAGACGGAGTTACGGTAGAAGTACCACTAGAGAACTTCGGAGTAATGAAGCCACGGATGTATTTGCCATTGACAGCAATGTTTCTGTAGCCTACAGAGTCATTCTTATTACCCTCAATGATCTTGATTGTAGAACCGCTGACAGACACTACAATACCTACATGATCGCTCCATCCGGTACAATCACCTACACCGTTGTCATCCCAGTCGTACAGGATCACGTCACCTGTGGACGGAATATAGGCATCATTCTCAACCCAGATTCCTGCTTTCTTCGCAAGGTTAATCATGTTCTCACAGGAACACTCCACGCAAGGGAAGATGTTGGAAAGTCCAGTTGCAATGAAAGCGGCAGATGTAGATGTAGCACACCAAGCATCGTTGACAGTCATCTTGTATCTGGTGCAGAGTCCAGAGTCGTTGAACACTTTCAGGATTGCTTTGTGTTCAGCACTTCCTTCTTTGATTCCTACATATTGTGCAAGCCAATTAACAGGCTTCTGTCTATCACTCATATTAGTTACCCCCTTATCATACTTCGTAAGATTGTACTGGTCAATAAGTTTCATGTTGTTTGTCACATAGGTAGAACTTGTGGCATATCCGTCAGCCTTGATGGTTTCCAGATATTTCTTCGGATTAGTGATCCCTTTAAGATTCTGATATCTGGCAAGCTGAATGAACTCAAAGTAACCCCTGATACCTTCCTCCATAGAATCATAGACACGGAAATTGTCTTTGATCGTAGTCAGCGTACCTACGGTGTACTCTTCCTGAGTAGTCATATTGACACTCTTGCCTGTCCACTTCGTACCGCATTTGAGTCCGAAGTAGTTATGATATCTGGCAGCAAGTTTGGAATTGCCCCAACCAGATTCAAGAATTGCCTGTGCAATGATCGGGCTATGTACTTTGATCCCGTATTGTGCTGCATACTTCTGTACGAACTTCGCTACTTGTTCAATAAATTCCTGATTCGTCATAATGTATCACTCCTTTGTGAAGAGGGGAGAATGGCTCTCCCCTGTGCTTACTGATCTGTGTTATCCACAGAGTCAGATTTCTTTTTAAGTACCTCAATCGCAGATGTAATTGCCGGGGGAATGTTAATCCCCATAAGACCTGCATTTTCCACAATAGAAATAGTCTCATTCGCAATAAAAGCAATCACCACTGCATCTCTGATAAAATTCGTCCCGGTCACAAGATCAAGGCGTGTGGCTACCAGAACCATCAGAAGAGTAATGCACTTACGGCACAGCCCCTTCCATCCTGCTCTTGACTCCAAAGCACCGTTTTCCGTTTTACCGGAATTATGGAACACACCTGCCACAAGCAGACCTGTCACATAATCAATAGCCATGAAAATTACCAGTGTTACCAGTGCGGCATCCCAACCGCCAAACAGAGAAGCAATCACGCTTCCAACCACTCCGATAGCTGTACAAATTCCATCCTTCATCATCTCTTTAGTCCTCCTGTTCATCATAGTCCTCCCCGGTAATCTCTTTGAAATTCTCCGGGCTGATCCATCCCTTTACTACTGCGTCCCTGACTCTCTTCTCCTTCCAGAGTCCGTTGTCATAGAAATTCTTCACCATCTCAAACTTACTCTTCTTCGCCATGATCCTGTACCTCCTGTTCGTCCTCTTCCTGCTCCATCTCAATATCTGTCATCATAGCCAGATATTCAATGTCACTGTTTGCCTTTGCGATCTGTGCCTGCATAGCAGCGTTCTTCTGACGCTCCTTCACAAGCTGTTCTCTTGCACTGATAAATCCAAACATTTGCTTTCCCTCCATAAATTCTTATAATATTGATCCATACAGATAATAAGGTTGTGGCAATTTCTCCTTGCCCTCCTACCCGGAGATTTCCTTTTCTTGCTACTCTCATTACCTACATGGGCTTTCCAACTTTCATAACACCTGTCAACCTCTTCCTTCGTCATGTACCCTTGCTTTGCCCGCTCTACCAACTTCCGCAGCTTTCGCCGTTCGTGTGATAGCTTCTCAGGCAGTAGTGTCATGACTACCTTTCCAGTCTTTGTCAACCGGAAGCGGAAATCCAGAAACTTGATACCCTGAGTCACCTTGAAAAGCTGTGTTTTCTTCGGACTCAGTTTCAAACTTCTTGAAGATATCCAAGCGTCAATCTTTATCAAACACTCCTGTAAATAAGCCTTATCCTCATGGATGATAATGAAATCATCGTTGTACCGGACGTAGTGCTTAATATGAAGTTGCTCTTTTATAAAATGGTCGAAGTCATCTAAGACTGCTAACTGTATAAGCTGTGTCGTTTCTGAACCAAGACCCATGCCTACCTCTGGATCATCACCTTGATTGAAGCTGTCAATGATTCGCTTGATTTCTCCGTTCACCCATTCATCATTGACCCTCTTTGTTACCGCTGAGTAAGCCAGTTCATGAGAGGTGCTACCGAAGAAATTCTTCAAGTCTGCTTTGAGTACCCACCCTTCCGTACCTTGTTTCCGGTAATATTTCTGTAGGTGGCAGATCAGCCTTTTCCTTGCGAACTCTGTTCCTCTCCCGTCCTGACAAGCACAGTTATCATAGATAAAAGATTTTGTCATGGTATCGTAAAAGTAGTTATCACATAGACTTCTCTGAAATACTCTGTCCTTGATTCTTGTACTTACAATGTCTCTTTCTTTTGGCTCATACACTTTGAACTGTGTATAAGCATCTAACTTGTATGTACCATTCTCCACGCTCTCCTTTAGCTTATGAACATTAACCAAACCATTCTTTACATACCCGGCTACACTATCTTTCCACATGACGTTGTTCTTGCAATGCTGCATAGCCCGGTACAGATTATCAAAGTCACAGACTTCATCTCTCACTTCGGATTCCATCATGTATATTTCTCCCGTAAATCATTGGTTGCCGTTTATAGTGATACTGCCGTAAGGACGGCAATCACATCAGCACTCTGTTTTCGCCCTACTATATTCAGGTCAGGATGACGATTCCTTGTGTGAGTGCATTGATTTCAGCCTATGCCTACTTTATTACTAGCGTTTCTCACAATCCGGGGCAACCCCATTGCTGTTGTTCGCATTGTTGTTGTTCAGATTACCCGTATTGTTCACATTGCGAACGTTGTTACTGTTCCCGGCGTTCGGGGTAAACACATATCTTACAATCGTCAACCCTATATCATTTACTTGTATCTATTTTCATCAGACCTCTTCCAGTTCCGAAGAAGATTCTGGACATTGATTACAAGTCCTGTCCAGTAGTCCATCTTAGAACCTTCGATTCCGAAAGTACGGTAAGCAATATCCATCATGGTTAGCAAGGAATATGTCTGTGCCAAAGCCTGAACTTGATATCCTCTCCGTAATTCCCAGTCGGCTTTCCAATGTTCAGACTCAGGATTCACATACACTGAATTTGCCATATTGATAAGTCGGCTGATTTCTACCGCAGCATCCACGATCTTTGCGGTGATGCACCAACGGTATCTCTTCGGGAAGCAACTCTCATTACTGCAAATATGGATGGTATGTGTAGCCAACTCATTTGCCTTTGTGATTACTTCCAACTTTGAAGTACCTCTCTTTGACTTCGGTACTGACATTGTCCTCACTCCTTTCCCACCCCTAACGGGGTGGATTTCTGATCTTAGATTACGTTACAAGCCGGGGCAACCCCAGCGCCGCCGTCCGCACCGTTGCCGCTCAGATTACCCGCATCGTTCACATAGCGAACGTAGTTACTGTTCCCGGCGTTCGGGGTACGCTCCCACTGCCACTGCGGACTACCGTTTTTATACTTCACACGGTTACTATCAGCACCCGTGTTCGGGGAAGTATAATCAGAATAGTTAGAGTAGTAAGGGTACGGTTCACCTTCCTTAACACTGCTTACTTCATCACCCATGAATAACTCACGTCTGGAAAGCAGGAAGAACTTATCCTTTGTGGTATCAGAACCGCCACCATCAGTGACGTTATTACGGCAAGTAACCTTTGTAGTCTTACCGATAACTGCAAGGAAATCTGCATCCATTCCATTCATGAAACCTGCCTTATTAGAAACCCAAGAAGGAGGTCTGTCATAGTTTGTAGCAGGTGTCCAGACAGAACCCGCAACCTTATCACTATTCAACCATTCACGAACCGCAGACTCCTTATAATTGTTAGAACCGTAGCACATTCTCTGACCACTGTTCAGAGTTGTCAGTTCCGTACCGCCTGTACCTTCCGTTGGCTTTACAGTCTCAATAACTGTAGTGCTTGTCGGACTTGCATAAGTCTTAATATCGTATTTCAGCGGGTCTTGATTCCAAGCACCGTTCCATACAATCTGACCACCCTTCGGAACTGCTTTCGTGAGAGTAAACTGGTAAGTCTTGCCATTGCCCATACCTCCACTCCAACCGTTCTTAGGAGTTACATGATATATACCTGCGGCAAGTTCCTCTTCTGCATAATACATAGCAGCCGGAGCATTGAACTGTACGAAGTCAAATACTTCATGAAGCTGTAAAGTCATGCTGTGAGTGAACTGCTTGTCTGCCGGGGTATCAATGTCAAAACCGATGATATCCCACACCAGAGTTGTGCTACCTCTCTGACAGGTCAACTGATCTCCCACCGCAAATACCTTGCTTGCCAGTCCCTTACGAACAAGTGCCTGCACATCACTCCAAGATGTAGGTTTCAGGCTGCCACCCTGTCCGGTTGCAATCGCAGCAAGGAACTGGTTCATAGTGTCCATCTTCTCTGCGAACGTATCGTCAGAGAGAAAACCAAACTGATTGCTCATTGTCTTATCCTCCTTTATCCTGTAACAACTTCGTCATACTCAAATACGGGCTTACCACCCATCACCTTGATTGCACCCTGATAGGTTTTCCCAGTATCATCGTTGACGATCATCATAGTAGCTGCCGCTTTCAATGCAGAATCGGTAGCAGTGTTGCAATCTGTGATTGCCTTTGAAGTGTCCTGCTGACGCTTTGTTTCTGCCTGAACTCTTGCAGTCTCAGCAGCCACCCTCTTAGACTCTGCATCGACTCTACCCTTCTCTGCGGTAACTCGTTTGCTTTCAACATCCACTCTGGAATTTTCAGCAGATACCCTTGCCTGTTCAGCTTTCACCCTTGCGGCTTCCGCATTGACACGGATTGTCTCTGCATTGACTCTGGAATTTTCGGCAGAAACACGACTCTTCTCTGCCGAAACTCTACCGTTCTCAGCAGTGACACGTTTTGCTTCTGCATCCTTGATAGCCTGCACATCTGCGATAAGCTGAATCAAGATACCATAATCGTCATCCTTCTCAATCTCAGAGTCATCCGGTGCTGCTGCTTCCTGAACTTCCAGTTCAAAGAGCGTGGTACTCAGTACCGTCTTGTTTGCCGTGATGATGGAAATATCACACTTTACAGTACCGTCAAGCTGCAACATCCAGTATGTCAGCGGAACAGTTACCGTACCGTCTGCATTGACTGTACCCTCAAAGGTTTGTTGCAACCGCTTTGATGGTTCTTCCGAAAGCACCCAGAATACCGCCAGACTTCTTGAACTCTGAGTACATAGTCCTGAGACTTCCAAGTGCCTGTCCAATCTTATGAGGTAGGCTTCCAATCTGCTGCCCTACATAAGAGATACCTGTTAGACCACCGATCTCACCGATGACCTTCTTGACACCAGACAGTGTCGTTCGTGCCATACCTGCGGATCGTGTCATTTCCTGTAGCTGACTGTCAGCATGACTCATGCCATTATCAGCACCGCCAGTATTGCTCACGTCCTCAGTCTGTGTACCGCTATGGGACGTTGATCTTCCAGACGAAGCAGGCTCAGTGTTAATGTCTGCCGGGTTCGGTGTTCCCGATCCTGTACCGCCTGTGTTCACCTGCGGAACACGGACATTCTGTAGACCCTGCATACCCTGTAAGGCTCTGCTCATGCTTTCCATACGATCAATGTCGGACTGACTGATACTCTTCATTGCATTTCCTATTTCAGAGATTCTCTTCGGTACAGATGCAGGAATCTTGATATTACCTGCTTTGTTAAGAGATTCCATTGCTTTACCAAGGCTTTCCAGTTTGTCTGTATGCAGTCCACTCAACGCCTGATTCAGTTTTTCAAGCTGCTTAATAGAACCGTTCAGATTCGTACCACCCTTGATAGCAGATTTCAGATTCTTAAAGCTGTTTGCCAGTTTATCAATACCGTCAGCACCCTTATCAGATTTTGCTTCTACTTGAAATTCAAGACCTTCAATCTCAACACTCATTGTCTATTTCCCCTCCTTCCCTCTGTTTTTCTTCAAATCGTTTATTAAATTCAACCATCCATGCTCTCATAGCATCCTTGCCGTTCTTCATCTTCTGCTGATTCTGACGTTCCTCAGTTTCCTTGATAGCTTCTATCGTGATAGGGATAGGCTCTTTCATGTATGGGAAGCGGTGTTATAACTGACAGTGGTAAGGGCATTGATTTCATCAAACGCCAGAATGTAATTTGAAAGTGTCTTTTTATTCATGACAAAATAAAAAGGGACTATGAGTTGTTACACTCACAGTCCCATTGGACTCACCAGAACCTTTGTCCCGGCGTTACTCTTTCATCTTCATTTTTCGTTTGATTTCTACAATGGTGATCTTACCCTGCTCAATCAGTATTTCCACTCTGCTCCCGTGTTTCAGCAGACTTTCCATCTGCTCCACCATTTCCTTCGTTATTACCGGAGTCATCGTCATTTCCCTCCTGTTTCATTCTTTGCTGTTGCTCAAACAACTCTTGTGCCTTTTGCTCCTGCTCCTCTGCATATTCAGCACTTAATGTGTATGCAAGGTCAGAATCTACAAACAACCCACAATGCTCAAAAGCAAGACGTGGATGGATTTTGTTATTTTTCAGCATCAGATCAAGCACCTGTGCCTTTTGAAGAATGTTTTCGTAGTTCCTTCGTGTGAACCGGATTTCTACGTTGCATACCTTCAAGTCCATATCGGCAAGAGTGCGGCAGATGTTCAGAACCACCTTCAAGAAAATTCTCTCAGACTTCTTAAACATCAACTCACTGTCCTTTGCTCTGGCTTCGGCAGCAGACCAACCATCACGCATGATGACGGCAGAACCCGTATCAGATGTAGAAGAACCGCCATTACGGTTCGGCATACCACAGATGGTAAGCACTGTCTGATACATATGGTCTACCAAGGTCTGAGTCTCACCCTGATTGAGATTACTTACCAGATAGTTAATCTCAGCTTTCAACTGGGGATCAATGTCTTTGAACTTGATAGCCCCTCTTTCCCGGAGTTCGTCAAAATCTTCGGAACTGATATCTACGTTGTGGAATAGCATCAATGCCTGAATGAACTGCTCCACTCCATCCAAACGGTTACTGTCTGTCAGGTTGATTGCATCCAGAAGTGGGATAACCAGTTCAAAAGCACCGATCCTTGCCATATTCAGTGGATATTCAATAATCGGAATCTCACCCAGAATATGTGTATCATAGGAAATAACCTTCGACTCTACAATCTCAAAATACTCATGATCGGAATAGCAACTGTAATGTACCACTCCGTTTTCATCCACCACATACTTAACACCCAGAATTGGCTTGTTGCCTAAACCGTTGTTATAGACCACGAAGGTATTTCTGGGATCAAGAGTGTAGATTTCAAATGGGGATTCATCGTCCTCTCCTGCCATTTCATCCGGGAGTACCATACGGAAGGAAGTTCCGCAGATATGAAACCAGTCGGCAAGTTCCTTGTCCTTCGCAGGCTTTTCCTCTGCAAATACGAACTCATTAAGCTGATTGATTGCATCTGCAATGTTCTCAGCATTTCCTCTGGAAACATACTGTAGCGGTTCGCCCATGAGGTAGCCCGACTTGAATGAGACAATCTCATTCGCACGATTCTCAACGATCTTGTTTGTGATCTCAGGTCTTACTTCCTTCACACGGTTAAGAATCGGCTGCCTGCCCTTGTAGTAAGACCACAGGTAACTGATCTCACTTCGGTTCTTCCAGTGGTACGGTAATGCTTTTCGCAATATTTGAACCACGTTACCAATATTCACTTCGGTTTCATCTGTCAGGATCATTCTTCGTCCGTTCAGATGTAAATAGGGTTCTACCACTGGTGACACCTCCTTCTTAATAATCTTTCTCTATGGTTTATTATAGCACTCTTCAATGGTTATTTCAAGCAATATTTACGCATAAGCATTGGAGACTTTTTAGGAAAATTAAATCCTTCTGTCCATAATCTCAACCGTATTTCCGATCAGTCCTCTCAGTTCATTTTCAAGCAATGCAAGGGAATCTGGTGCGTCATCGTGCGGCACTTTACCGGATCTGGTATAAGTAGTCACCTGTTTCAAGAAAGCTGCATACTGACTGTTCCTTGCGTACAGGGACGGGTCTTTGAAGTAGAACTTCTTCAAGATGTTGTCCGATGCGAACTCAATACGGGTCTGCTTGTTACTGATCGTCTGCTTCGTTCGGATATTGCACACATACTTCCTGTCAGTTAAAATCTGCTGCACGTCACGGGCAAAATACTTACCTGCATTGTTCGACTCAAAGGTACTGGCTACCACTTTGTTGTCAATGAGTGCTTTCGCACATTCAGGTTTGGTTACTTTCGGTGCAGAATCGTCAAAGACTACATCTACGATGTAGACCTCACTTCCGTATACCGCAGCAATCGGCATAGCACAGAAGTCTTCTCCGGTGTCCGCAGTATCACAGACAGCAATGATACTGTCAGGATCACGGTCAATCGGCAGTTCAAAGTAGCGGTTAAGACTCTTCTCCGGGAAAAGGATTCCTTTTGCTTCAAACGGTTTCTGCTGAAATTCGGACTCAAACTGTTCCTCAGAAAGCATCTCACGCTGATCCCTAAAATACTGAGTGGTGAAAACCTTTCTACCCTCACGCATATACTCAAAGTTACTTTCATCTGTCACCAGATCAAGAGCAGGTGTCTCAATAATCTTGCATCGTTTTCCCTGTTTCTGCATCTCTTCCTGCAAATGACCGATAGGATCATACAGAGAATATCGTGTACCGCAGATGACAATAGGTGTACCCTCAATAGCACGTCCGATGATATCACCAGAGATGACCTCCCACTTATCATCAAGTCTCTGACGGTTCTTCGCTTCCTCACGTCCTTCCACACAGTCATCGAGGTACAGAAGGTTAGTTGCTTCGGAAAGACCTACCTGACGGGCATCAATGGATCGGCACATAACGGTAGGGAATCGGGACTTATGCAGAAGGTTGATAATCTTCGTGTCTGCATTGGTCTGGACAAGTTTGCTCTCCGGGAAAATATCATAAAAATGATAGTCACTGGGAAGAGTCAGATATTCCAGACACCCCAGATAGAACGACTTAACAAGGTCATCACCTGTACCTTCCATAAGCGTTGCTCTGTCTGGGTACTTACCGGAAAGCATATTCGTGAAGTTGATACCTAACTGGGACTTCCCGGCTCTCTTCGGCATGGAAATGGATAAGAAATCCAGTTTCCCGTCAAGAATCTCCTGATATGCGTCTACATATCTTCGCAGATAATGACGGCGGGGCTGATAGAATTTCTTGTCAAGGGGCTTGCCGTACTCTACCGCCTGTAAATAATCATCGAAGAAATGTTGTGCCCCGAAAAGAAGTGACCTGAACATCAGATCATCAAACTCTCTGGCTTCGTCAAATTTCTGACAACTTACTGTCATCCGTAGTCCCCATGAGATATGATTACGGAGTTCATGATTCCAAGCGTGTGCTGTCTGGAAGTCAATCTTCTCATACTCTCGGCAGACAGCAAACATTTCTTCGTAAGCCGACCTGTCAAGCGGATTCCTTTCTATAGCTTCATAAATCTTTTGTTTCAATTTCAAATAATTCATAATAACCTCCTGAGAATAAAAAAAAGGACTGTCAAAACGACAGTCCCATTGGACAAACTGTAGCATCTCTACAGCCAAGTATTCAGTTAATCAATAAGTGGCAATCCGTTGTTATCCTTTAATCGTCCTCTCATGATTTTGATAATATCAAGCAGCCATCCTATAAACAGGAAGTTGAAGGTGAACATTGCAAGCAGACCTCTCATGAATCTTCCCACATAGAAATAGTGACCTCCGAACATTCCTGTAAAAATACAGAGTAATAACGCAGTCCTTTTCTTCTTATGACTGCTCAGATAAACACCTGTAGCCATACTTGATCCTCCTTATAAGTTCGCTAAAATTCTGAACGGTAATCTGAACATCCAAAGGATAGGCATGATTATTACATAGTACACGATCTTCATAGATACCCAGAACATCAATCGGAAGCACAGCCACATGAAATAGCAAATGCCCCACAGTAAATATAACATACTTATCCCTCACTTTCACCATCCAAAATCATCTCTTCATCTTCTGACTGTATGATGATCTGAAACTCCATTGCATCAGCCCACTTTATGAGTGTTTCTACAGTCATACCCATACCATCATTTCTTAGGAGAGTCTTACCGATACTGCCCTGACCGGAATAACCAAGTTCCTCAGCCAGTTTCCGTTGACTCCATCCTCTTTTAGAAAGCATGGTTTTTACACAATCTTTCACGGTCATAGCCGTCAGCCCTCCTTAATCAGACTTATTGGCGTATGCCTATCATGATAGACGTATGTCTATTATACTCCCTAACTTTTTATAGTATAGCCCTCTCTAAGAGAAGTTATAGCACTTGATAGACGTATGTCTATTTTTAATAGGCGTATGCCTATCATTTATTCTGAAATCTCAAATGTCTCACCAGTCGAATTGTCTGTAACAGTCAATGAACAATCCATCACCTTCAAGAAACGGATCAGCATAGAGATTTTCATATCACGATTAAGAGCCTGACTTACACCTGATTGGCTTTTCATCTCCATCTTCTCTCTCATTTCAGTCTGAGTGATCTCCTTCTGTGCCATGAGATTTTTAATTACTTCGTTAGCCTGCATTGTGCTACCTCCTTTCATGCTTACATGATATTATGATTTTATGATATTGTCAAGACCTTTTTAATTTTTGCGGAACTTTCGCACCTCACCCGCCCCGGTGGGCGGGGGTCTGTTTCCCCCTCCGGGGGTATGCTGTCCCGGTGCTGTTGATCCTGTCACCAGATCGCAAAAAAATATCATGTAATCATGATAAAATGCTTGACATTATCACGTATATATGATATCATGTAAACATGATAAAGAGATAACAACGACAACTAAATAATTATAGGTTGTCAATGCTGCTGTACAGCAGGCAAGCCGCCCGGTGTACAGATTGCACAAATTGATAATTGAATATAGGAGGTCAAGTATTATGTATGATTACAGAGAAGCAATGACAGAGGATGTAAAAGAATGGATCAAAGAAAACATTGATTTGACAGAGTGGACAGAGGACAGAGAAGGACTTGAGCAACAGTTAAACGATGATCTTTGGACAGAGGACAGCATAACAGGAAATGCAAGCGGTTCTTATTATTGTAACTCTTACAATGCAGAGGAAAGCATAGCTCATAACTGGGATTTACTCAACGAAGCCCTTGACGAGTTCGGACAGAACAACATAAACGTTATTGAAAAGGGTGCTGAATGGGCAGATGTAACAATTCGTTGTTACCTTCTTGGGTCTGTAATATCCGATGTATTAGACGAGATGGAAGAAAACGGGGACTTTGACGAGTCCGAAGAGTAACACACGTTGCGGCGTGTATAAATAGCCAGTCAAGCCGCAAGCGTCCCGGCTCTGCCGGGGGTCTGGAAACAGAACACAATAGAATATAGGAGGTCTTGTATTATGAGAGAATACAGCTTTAGAAAAGATGGTTTTACTTTTGAGAGAGTCAGCAAGGCAACAGCCCGCCGGGTATTTAATAACAATATGCCTATTATGTTATGCCCTTGCAATTTAAGACCAGAAACCGGGTTATTTAGTACAGTAGTACAGAACGGGAAACATTTAAACACAACGTTTGAAACCCTGTTAAATACGTTTGAATATTACAACTGTACAACCAACGAAACGGGACATTATACAGCGTTTTATATCCCAGTAACAGAGGTTGACCGCTTTACAGGTGAAACACCAACGGCGTCAACTCTGGGAACTGTAAAACAATATGATTATAACTTTATAAACTAGCCACAAGCCCCGGACTGTTGCCGGGGCATTGGTTTATAATGCAGCCGTAGGCGGTCACAAGCCCGCATAAATGCAGAGTGTAAACCAATATATATAGAAAAGGACGTGATAGCGTGAGAAGAGTCTGGAAAACACCAGAACTTGACTATTATAACCTTTATGCCGATATGCTACAACAGCCCCATTTACTAATTGCAGGGGCTACGGGCAGCGGTAAAAGCGTTGTAATAAATGGCATGATGACAACAGCACTAAAGGACAGCCCCGCCGCTGTACAGTTTATATTGATCGACCCGAAACGGGTTGAACTGGTGGACTATAGGGAACTACCCCACACACTGCATTATAGTAGTGAACCGGGGGAAATGGTACAAGCATTACAGGAAGCTATAGCAATAACAGACAACCGTTATAGAGACATGGCACGGCAGCACGTCAAGAAATACGGCGGCGGTGCTGTGTATGTGGTTATTGACGAACTAGCCGACCTAATGACAACGAACAAAAAGCAAGTACAACCGATATTGCAGCGGCTCTGTCAGATCGGCAGAGCTGCAAACGTCCACGTTGTAGCCGCTACACAGTGCCCGTTGTCCGCTGTGATCCCTACACCGATAAAGGTAAACTTTGATAGCCGTGTAGCACTCAGAACCCGCAGCGGTCAGGATAGCCGTAATATTTTAGGCGTGACAGGTTGCGAACTCCTACCCCGATACGGTCAAGGCTACTACATGACCCCGGAGGGATGCAGGTTGTATAATATACCGATGTACGAAACAGAAACCCCGGACATAATAGAATATTGGAGAAAACAGAAACCCCGGATAGTATGGAATGGGTAGAACGCCCGCCCCGTATGATCCGGGGCTTTCTTTATGCCATCAGAACGCACACACGCCCCGGCAGCAGGTCTTTCCTACACCGGGGCGTATTTCATTGCCTTATTTAATTTTATGGCTTTCTGCCCCTTCTGCGACTTCTGAGATTTCACCTTCTGGCACGTCTACAATGTCGGCATTGTCAAGATACTTCCGTGCAAGGGCTTCTGTGTCGGCACTGTCACCTAACGGATTGTTAGGAGTTAGAACCATTTCTGTCTGATCCTTCATGCCGTCATAGTTCTTCTGCCAGAATATACCCGTAACCGGATTGACCTTGCCATCCTGCATAAGTCCCTCACGGTATAAAGCACACACTTTCTGCACCTTTTTGATAAAGTCGGTGCGGGCGGGGTTCGTTGTACAACGGTTGACCCACTCCCATGCAATACCTTTATCTATTCCTATTGCAGCATACGCAGCTTGATTGCCTATTTTCATATCGTACTTTGCACACGTTTCCAGATAGTGCATGAACCGTCTTTCCATCTCTTCTATGTCGTTATAGTCCAACTTCTCAGACGGCATGATCTCCATAGTAAACTGAATCATCCGGGAGTTATACCCTTCTGGCAAATCAGGATTATGCCCCTGTACAATCGGACTATTTTCTCTTGCTTTTTCCAAGTTCGCAGGGCTACTCTTCTGATACCCCTCTGTCTTTCTGGGCTTTCTGTCCTTCCCTCTCGTTCTGGGCTTCTTCTGTTCTTCTGCCATTCTTACCTACTCCTTTCTGCTCCTTCTCTTCCTGCTCTCTTTTCCATCTCTCTACATAACTTTCCATAGTTCTGCTCCTTTCTTACCTGTAGGGCTTGTAGGGTATTTTCGATTTTCGGTATAACTTTTCTTAGTAGGCGGTCTACTAGAGAAAGTTATAGCAAAATGATGAAATACCCTACATACCCTACAATTAACCTGTCGTTTTCATCATAATTCCGTAGTAAACAGCCACGCCGCCACTCACGGACTTCTGCTCATACCACTCAGGGTGTGCCATCAACTCAGCATTGAACTTCTTCATGCTGCATACATAATAGCCGTTGCTCTTGCACCACAGCTTGTAATTATCATAAAGGGTCTTTGCTCTTGTCTTAACGTCATCCTGCTTCTGGCATTTCTCTTCAAGGTACTGCAATACCAGATCATTGTCTTTCTCATACTGCTTGACTACCTTCTGCATATTTGCTGACATTTTCAAACCAAACCTTCTGTACTTGAAGTACCCTGCAACCAACCATGTGAAGATACCACGCATTGCTTCCGGTGACTCAAAGTAGTCCTTCAAGCCTTTGTCCTGTTCGTCATCATTAAAGTGCCTGTTAAATTCAATAACACGCACACGATCAGAAGCAAACAAGGATTTATCTTTTACAGCAGGTAGGTCATTACAGGACAGCCACATTGTAAACTGTGGCTTGAATGTAATTGCTGTCTGATACAACTCACGGGCGGTGATTTCTTCCCCACCAGTAAGTTGCTTGATAACTGATTCATCCAACTTCCCGGCGGTGTCTGACTCACTCATAGTAACCATTCGCTTACCTTTCAGCTTTGCCAGTACCGGACTTGCTGCTTCTGCGTTCTTTGCTCTGTCACCACGGCAGATCAGTTCTACAGGTGTGACCGTAGAGTAATCACCAAGCAAGTGCTGAATTGCATCAAGCATGGTGGACTTTCCGTTTCTGGTGGTCTTACCATGCAGGATAAACATACACTCTTCCTTAGATGTTCCAAGGATGGAGTAACCCAAGGCACGTTGCAGGTAGTCCGCTTTGTCTTTGTCGTTCTGCGTTACTTCCTTGATAAACTGTTCCCATCTGGCACACTTCTCTTTCTTCACACCGTATTCAAAATTGGTCTGCATTGTCAAGAAGTCATTCCATTTATGCTCACGGAATGTCAATGATTCCAGATCATAAGTACCATTCTTACAGTTAATCAGGAATGGGTGCGTATCAAACTCTGCTGCTGCAATCTTCAAGTTATCGGCTGCGTCCTTCATGAGCCTGTCACGGAAACGCCTGTCACCCATCTTACCGACAAAAGCCATGTACTGCTTACGCTTATCTTCGTCCGGGATTTCTCCACAGTAGAGAGCCATGATCCTGACAAACTCTTTAATCTTATTGGATACAAGCAGTGATCCTACATCCTTCTGCCACTTGCCACCGTCATAGGTGTACCATGACTTTGCTTCCGGGCAGTACCGGGTGTCATGATCGTAACACTCTGAAAAGAGGTCAGCCATACCCGCTTCATCCCACGAATACCCTGTAGAATCTTCCTGATAGGAAGTCTCAGGGTGATGTTCTTTAATATATGTCAACTTTTCTGAAATCTCTACCGATGTTACATAGCGTCCGTTGGACAACTGAAATAATTCATCTTCCATTGTTCTTTCTCACCTCCTTCTGCTGATAGTCTTTACACTTCGTGGTACACTCATAGCACAGATCATACTTGATCTTGCAACAGAGTCCCCAGTCACCGCCACCTATGAAGTTCTCACAGGTGACGCAAGTATCTGTAGGTGTTGTGTTACTCATGGGCTTCACCTACTCTTTTGTTCCATCGTTCAAACGCAATAGCTTCTACATCTTCTTTCACGGCATATGGAACTGTAATATTTGTGATCGTTCCACCTCTGGCATTACAGCAGTTACATCTTACCGATGCAACATACGCCTTATGACCTTTGTAGTGAACCCTCTTCTTTACTAATTTTACTTTATCACTTCCGCAAAATGGACAAGGTTTCAAATTCTTCATAGTTACCTCCTATATCTGCTTATGCTTTCTGCAATGATCTGTAGTTCTCTGTCTGGAAGCGGTGGCTTGCATACTTCGTTATTAACTCTCTGCAATTCCTGATAAATCTGCATTGGAGTGTACCCGGTGTTGTGCAATGCACCTGCCAGACTGGTAAGAGAAATATTTCTGCCGCCGTCCGGGATTTCCGGGTAGTCCGGTCTGACAAAGATTCTCCCACCCGTAGGCTTCGGAAACTTAGGAGAATAGATACGCTGTACCATGTTTGAATTGCTCCCGGTCTTTTCTGTTTCTTTGAAATACTTCTCCACTACATAGTTAATAGCTTCCTGATTATCAATGATCTCAGGGAAGATCAGCACCTTCCCGGTCATGATGAAAAACCTTCTCGCCTGATAGATTTCTACTCCTGCAAGATTGTTCTTACCTGAGAACGGCAGCTTGCCACGCATGAGGATATGTACTCCACGTCCACTCCGGGACTTCTCTGTGTATGAGTGGCAGGCTTGCATAATATCTGCACACAGCGGGGTCATAAGACCGTCCTCAAAGCCTGCATCAATGTCAATGCCTACAATGTTCTGATCGGCAAAGACATAACCAATGTGGTCATAGTGTCCGTTCTCCACCGCCCACTCAGCCTGCTCAAAGGTAGACCAAGTGTCCGGTGCGGTGGATGAAGCGGCTTTTCTTTCAAATGCTCTCATGGGAACTTTTGAACCGTCCCAAGCACACACCCACTGATTCTGATTCTTTAATTCCTCTGGTATTCTGGAATAGTCCATCTGTTCCCACGCTCCTTACTCTGTAATCAATTCGCTGTGTGGTAGTGATTCGATGAAATGACAGAACGTATGCCATTCATCAAGTTTATGGTTTCTTCGTGCATGATAGATGTTCTTCAATACCGCATAATTAAGCTGCACGGTACGCTTCTGGTTGTAAGATGACGGCAAAAGTTGAATCATCTGCCACCAGTCACGCTTGTCTTTCTGACTAAGGAAGTCCAGTCTTGCATTGTTCAGTGCATCCACTACCATCTTCATGATAATAAGATTAGTCTGAGACAGGTGATCCGTAGAGAAATCTTCCAAGGTAAACTCTTTTGCCTGAATCTTGTGCATTGTGCTACACGAATTTGCGACTGTACCCACCTTGTAGGTGTCAAACTCCTTCCACCAGTAGAGAGGTGCTTCCACATCTACCGTGACGTTAATCATTCTCAGGAACTTCCCGTGATCGTTACCTGCTGCCGCAAGTTTCTTCATGAGAGAGAGGTCATTTTCTCCTACTGCATAACAAGCAAATTCTGAACAATCGTGTTCTTTCGGATGACAAATACCTTCACGATCAATAATTCCACATTTTCCACAATCTACAGCAGGATAACTGTCTGATTTATCCCATGAGTTCATAGGATTTCTCATACCTCTAATTGCAGCTTCCCACCCGTAGGTTTCTGCCTTTGAAATTCTAATCATGATTCATACCATCCCTCTGCGAACTCTCATGTAGTCTTTGTAGTCCAGACCATTCATCTTCGCTGCTGTATGCAATGCTCTCTTCTTTGTGCCGTATGTGCCGGGGATAGGCTCTTTACAGCCTACCTCCGTGACATACCATCTACTGCTACCGTGTTCTTTGTGTACTTCGTACTTCATAACCATAGTCTTTGCTTTCCTTTCCAATCGGTTAATAACCTGTTCGGGATCAAGGTCACAAAGGGAATGAAACCATTGTGACCGGAAGAACCTTCGGCACTCGTCCACGTTACAATCTGTAGTCGGTGACTTAAAGCCCGCCAGTAAGTCAACGTAATCAATCGCAGCTTGCTCTATGATCCCGAACTTGAGATTATCAATCCCTTTATCTGTCATACCTTAACCCTCCATTACATTGACTTTCTCTCAGCAATCTCAGCCATTTTTGCAGCGTTCAGACGGGTATCACCGTGAACTCTACTATAGGACAGATAGCCATTCATTCTATCAATCTTCGTGAGGTTGGTACTGCCACACACCGGGCACACATCCATCTCTAACTCTTCATGACCGCAATCATCACAGTATGCCAGAGACAGGTTGACTCCTTCGTAATAGCCTAACTCCATTGCTCTGCATACCAGAGTCTTGACAGCGTTCCGGTTGTAGCTGATCGGATATCTCACATACTGAATCTTACCGCCGTTGCAGAGATTCCAGAAACGTCCTTCCAAGTCTTGCTTCTGAATCGGTGTGATATCTTCTGTGACGTGACAGTGAAAGCTATTGCTTACATAGGGTCTGTCTGACACATTCTTAACTACTCCGTACTTCTTTCTGAACTGCTCCACCTGCAAACCACAAAGGCTTTCAGCAGGTGTACCGTAGATTGCATACAACCATCCGTCAGCTTCCTTGTACTCATTGACCTTATCGTTGATGTGCTGCATGACTTCCAGTGCAAATGCACCATCTTCCGCAATGGACTTGCCATTGTAAAGTTCTTGCAACTCATTGAGTGCTGTGATTCCGAAAGATGCCGTCATAGGTTTGAGAAGTGATTTGATCTTGTCCGAAGGTTTCAGATGCCCTCCGTAGAAACCACCTTCACAATAAGCAATCGGGTTGGTACTGGCTTTCATCTCTCCAAGGTATTCATAAGTACGCTTGTGAATATTGCGGATCATTTCAAGGTAGAAGTCCAAAACCTCATAGAAGTCCTTACCCTCTTCTCTTGCTTTCGCAAGAATCATAGGCAGATGCAGACTCACTGCACCAATATTGAAACGTCCTTCAAAGATAGGCTTATCATCTTCGTCTGCCGGGTGCATACCGCCACGCTCATACCACGGACTAAGGAAAGCACGGCAACCCATAGGGCTTACCACTCTGCCATATTTCTTGTACATCTCAGCCACATAACCGTCACCTGTAAGAGACAGCCAGTCAGGGTACATAGTCTTGCAGCTACAGTCAATCCCGGCTTCAAATACATCTTCGTTGATACAGCCTTCACCGTGAAGATTCTTGTCATACAGGAATACCAGTTTAGGGAAAAGGACTGGCTTCTTATTTCCCGACTTACCCTCACCTGTCATGTGAACACGCAGGAAAGTCTTGCTTGCCATCTTACCGAAACAATCTGTAGCCAGACCGAAGGTCATAGTGATAAATGGATAGTCACCACGGGATGATCCCACAGTGTTCAGCTTCATTTCAATTCCTTGAAATCCCTGTTCAAAATCTCTTTCTACCTTCTGCATAGCCCATTCATGAACTTCCTGCGTGAAGGTCTGCTGATTGCGAATTTCCATGTATTCATCCACATACTTCTTATAAGATTTTTCAGCGTAAGGTGCTGCCAACTTGTCAACTTCCGGTACTGTAAATCCTCCGTACTGCTGACTTGCGGTTGCGAGGATGATATCACCCAGTACATCAAAGAACACATCAAGCGTTTTCGGTTCGTTGTACCAGATATTTCCCATCTCAAAGCCACCTTTCATAACCTCATTGACTCTGAACAAACAACAGTTCATAGTGTCCAGTCTTGCGGACTGATCGTGAATGTAAATGTAACCGTCCCGGCAAGCCTGCAACTCTTCCTGAGTCATGAAGAACTTACGGTACAGACGCTTATTCAGTTCGTTGAAGATCAAGCAACGCTTTGTAGCCACCAGTGCTGAGTCCGTGTTTGCGTTCTCTTTATCTCCCTGAAATCTAACAACCTGCGATTTCTGGAATACCCTGTCTAACACATGAACAAAGTCCTGCTTATAGTTTCTGTAGTTACGATAGGATGTAGCAATCCGTGGATCGTACTTATCAAGTACCTGTTCCACAATATTGTGCATCACGGCAACCGGGATATCAGTAAGTCCTTTTTCTTCGATCACTTCCAGTACCGAACCAACGATTTCATGAAATGCTGTATCATCCAGTGTAATCATGACTCTGGAAGCAGACTTGTTGACAGCGTTTACGATCTTTTCACCGTCAAACTCTTCCAGTGTTCCGTCTTTCTTAATTACTTTCATGTAAGACCACTTCTCCTTTCTGTAATGATTTTTGTACGTCAATCACTCTCTGATTGGTACTGCCCGCCCAGTGATAATTGACATCCTTCAACTCTTCTTCAAAGCGTCCATCCACCAGTACGTCTGCATACTTGACTGCTGCAAGCAGATATTTGTTTGCAAGAATCTGTTCCCATGTATACCCGGTGTAGACCCATATTGTTTTCTTCGGAAATCTCTTCTGTACTGCTTTCATGATGGAGAATACTGCTCCACGGTTCTGCGGGTGAAGCGGATCACCCCCGGAGAAAGTAATACCTGCCACATACGGTTTTTCCAGTGCTTTCATGATTTCATTAAAAGCTCTCTTATCAAACACCAAACCGTCATCAGGATTCCATGTAACCGGATTCTGACAGCCCTTGCAGTGATGTTCACATCCTGCAACCCAGAGGACTACCCGGAGTCCGTCACCGTTATTCATGTCATCCTGAGTAATGTTGTGATATCGCATTAGATATCTCCCGGCTTACGATGCAGAGAATTTTCTACTGTAAACCCTTCTGGGTAACGGGCTTTCAGCTTGTCAATATTCATCTGCATGACTGTATCAATATCCGTTCCCAGTGCATTACACGCTTCTGCGATCATCCAGAGACAGTCACCAAGTTCCTTTTCCATGTGTTCAAGGTTCACTTCATGTCCCTGATATTTCTTCTGCAAGATTCCTGCAACCTCTCCTGCTTCACTGTTCAGACCGAACACGGCATGAAACAGTCTATCTTCTTTCTGATCGTAAGGAATACTGCAAGTTCTAATTGCAAGTTCCTGATATTCTTTACCTGTCATGATTTAGTCCTCCTTATTCCTGTGTGATACAGGTGTTGGTGAGTTTGCCATAAACATCCTCATACATCTCCTGCTTATCTCCGTTAAAAGTATACTCAGCGTAAATACCATCACCACTGATTGTGGTAGATGCAAGGCATTTGTAATTCTGTAAAGTCTTGCAAGACCAGACTACAAACACATTGCTCATATCAATGTCAACTTCCGGTCTATTCTTGTGATACCATTCCACCAGTTTTCTCTTGCATACACTCTGAAAGTGATCCATACCTGTAATAATCATGATTTAGTCCTCCTGTTTCCACTCTTCTTTAGTCGGTGCTTCCTTATCTTCTCTGCCTGCACCAATAACTGCTACACAGATCAGGAAAATCTGACCTGTAATAAAACCTCCGATAAATCCAAGTAATGCTCCCATAGTAATTTCTCCTTAATCCTTGTGAGTAACTTTGACACCGTATTCAGGAAGGAAGTTGATTTCATAATGGTACTTGTCAACATTTGCACCGGAAATATCTTCCACTACATACATCGTGTCATCGTTCAGATATACAAAATGTTTCTGATACTTGCCATCTCCAACCTCACAGATAACTTCCAGTTCGTTGTCTGAATTATTGCTGAGAGAAAATGTACCTTCCATTTCAAGCAAGATCGTATCGGTTCTGGCATTGATTACGGTCAGTTTACGGGTTACATTGAAGTTGTCAGCTTCCTTACCGATGTTATACGAAACCTGCTCAGATTCCGTACATCCTGTCATAAGCACTGCCACCATAAGTGTAGCAATCACTACAGCAACTACTTTCTTCATAGTGCTTCCTCCTTAAATACCTTTGATTCTGGCAGCCATCATATCTGCCGTGTGAGTCCACAAGACGTTAGGGAATTTCTCAATAGCCTTTCCGTACTTGTCCCAGTTTTCCTTGTCATCGAACGCTCCCATATGCCATCTGATACACGCTTTCTCTTCCTCAGTTACGCCAATCTCATTCGCTGCCAGAAGTACCAAAGACTTCTCACCGTGACCGGGAAGAGTGACATTCGGGTTGTAGCTGTACGTTCCATCTCCGTTGTGAATGTAGTTGTCACACTTGCAAAGATCATGGAACATTCCTACAAAATAGGGACTCTTTCTGCTGTTCCAGTGAAGTTTCAGATGTTTGGTAAGATGCAACAGGCTCTTAGTCACTTCAAGGGAATGATCGAACAAACCACCTTCATAATTCCCGTGATACTTCGTGGAAGCAGGGGCGGTGAAGTAACCCATTCTTTTGAGAGTGGCTACGAAGTAATCTACATCTTCCTTACCGAATACCTGACCCATCAGGGACTTGAAAATCTTAATTCTTTCGTTCGTGTTCATCTTCAATCCTCCATTTTGAGAATATTTTAATATAACCATTGGAGAGTTTGAGATGATATCTCTCCCTCTCCGCAGGTCACTTATTTAACCAAGCAGACTGTTAAGGTCAAACGCCGCAGGTTTCTTATCTTCCTGCTTTGCAGGTTCAGTCTTTGCAGGCTTACTCTGCTGCTTCGGTGCTGCCGGGGCAACTTCCTCTTCGTCAAATCCGTCAGCGGCTTCCTTGTCACCCAGTCTCACGAATTTGAGCATCTTGCCCGGTGTCTTGTTGCTTTCGACTTCCTCATGCTCAACCTCACAACGGATGTAGTGTCCTACTAACTCCTGATCGTCAATGTCCTTCACAGTGAAGTCATCCAGTGCTGTCTTAGCAAAATAGCTGAACGCATTTAGACCGCCCTGATTCGGCTCACCGTCTTTATTCAGGAGAGAAAATCTCTCAATATGCTTCTGACCCTTTGCCGTCTGCATAACCACTTCCATCTTACCGAAGTCCTCTTTGTAGTTGACCTCAGTGATCTTGAAAACATGAGTTCCTTCCGGGATCAGTGTAAATCCCTCTGTAAGTCCAATCTTTGCCATTGTAATAGTCCTCCTTAAAATGTAATATTTATATTCAGAGATGTTATCTCATGAATGGCTTAATCTTTGTGTTTCTTCGGAGTGAAACGGTACTCAGGCTTTTCAGTCTCAGTCATGTACTTATCAAGCACACCGTCTTTCTCCATTGCTTCCGTATCGAAGTCCTGTTTCTTCTTCATGCTAACAGTCGTGATAAAATCATAACTGCCGCCTGTAATCGTAACAGTCTTGTCACCCGGCTTGAACTGACTCATACTTGCTTCCTTAATCAGTTCTTTCAGCTTTTTCAGACGCTTTTCATCGTTAGCTACGGTTGCATTAACCTCTTCGATATGAAGCATAAGTCCTTCGGCTTCCTTTACCATTGCGTCCAGATCGGAGTCAGGGGAGAGGTTGTTATCTCTTAGCACTTTCAGAATGTCAGCGTCAGCCTTTTCATCGTACTTCGGAGATACACCACCTTCCACATGAGTTTTCCACCACTTCTTAACCTGCGTGATCGTTTTCTTCATGTTCGGGTATCTCTCAGACACCTTGAACGGACGAACGAAAGTGTTCTCAGCTTTGCACTCATACGCTTCCGGGTCATCGTAGTCCTTCTCACCCAGAACCGAACACACCATGATTACGTCATCCACTCCAAGCAGGTAGGCATAAAGTGCAGCCTGTAAAGCATAATACTCAGGCACATCTTCCACCCAGTCCTCAGACCTCTTTGTGGTTTTCATTTCCAGTACCGTTTGTGGCTTACCTTCCTTGTCCACAAGCAGGTAGTCCCACATACCGCCGAAGATTGGCGTATCACGGAAGAAATCTCCCCACGTTTTCTTGAAATAATCTTCACCGTACACATCTGTAGGGGTAATCAGATTGCTCATGAAGTATGCAGTTTTCATGTACTCTGCCTGCTTCGGCTCAATCGTCTTACCTGCGATAGTGTAGATCGTGTCCTCAAACGGTTCTTCATAGGTTCTAGTGATTGCACACCACGCATTGAACGGGCTTGTCCATTTATTCAGACCCATGATAGCTGCAAATCGTGTACCTGTGATCTTCTTCGGTTTCGCAGGCGGTGTAATCGTGATGGTTTTATCATCATTCCATTTCATTTTTCTTACCTCCTATAAACAGAAATTTTGTATCTACTTCTACAGCCAAAGCCGTAGTTACCGGGTTCTTGTCCTCTTCAATCAGCGAAGTCAAATCAAATCCCAGACCTGTCAGATATTCCATTGCCAGTTTCGCATTTTTCATATTTTGAACATTTGCAATCACATTAGCGTAATTACTCTTGATGCCTGAAATCAAATCATTCTTTCGGGCAATGATTGACTTAACAAGAGGTGTTCGCTTATCCTCAAATTCTTTGAGTAAGCCGTCACGAATTTCATACTTTGAAATCAGATTATTCAATTTGTATGTAACTGATCCATAGTACCCTCCACTGATATCAGCATCAGGATAGGACGCTTTGACCTTTGCCTTGAAAGCATCTACTTTATCAGATGCCTGTTTCATAAGATCGGCAATTTCAGATGCAGTTTCTTCAAGTTCAATTTTTGTGTTTCTATCCGTATAATATGTGTTAAGAGTATCAGTAGCCTGACTACAAACCTCTCCAATAGCTTCTTCTCTTTTCGCTTCCAACCACTTAATGAGTTGTCTTTTCGTCATCCCTGTGACTCCTTCCTTACATATACTGCTTCCACAGCTTTGCAAAAGTGCTTCTGCCGTCCCCGCCTTTCTTATTCAGACGGGTATATCCGGCACGTTTCATATTCGCTCTTGCGATCATTCTCTTAAATTTCCTCATTACTTCTGCCCTCCATGTAACGGGGTTCGCTTTCCCCGATTGTTCTACAGTCAATCAGTTCCTTAATTTGTCCATCCAACTCTACGGCTTTATTCAGATACCAGATTGCTTTCTGAATATCTTCCAGACCGTTCTTCCGTCTGTGACGGTAGATATACTTCAAGGCATTGCACAAACAGAAATCCTTCGTTGCCTGTACGCCCTGAGTCTCTACCATCACGTCAATGCACTCAAACTTCCCTGTTTCGTAGTGGGATGGATGATTCACATTGTCTGACATACATTAGCCCTCCGTCTTGTAAGCTGCAATCATCTCGCCAAGATTCTTGATAAGCTGCTCACACTGAGAACGTGTTACCTGAGTGAAGCCATTGGTTTTCATGGCAATCTGCTGAACAAAATCTTCCTGATCCGGGTCTTTCTCCATCAGTTCCTTGCAGGCATTTTTCAGTGCTGCAATCTGCAAGTCATCTGCCTGTCCCTCAGTGTCCGTCAGAGTTTCCTTTGCTTCCTTACGTTCCGCAGGTGTAGCCGGGGCTTTCTGTTTCTTCTGAGACTTCTTCTCAGTCTTTGCTTTCTCTGGATTCGGTGCTTCAATCTCCGGTTCTTCCTCTTCCGGTTCAGAACCAAGCGTAGCGTCAATGTCATCCGGTTCAGTGATATCCAAAACTGCCATCCAGAGGTAACGTCTGAGGTATGTAATAGATGAACCAAGTGCTTGCATCGGATTGGTTACTTCCTTACCTGCATTGCTTACGATAGGCTTAACCTCACGGTACGGCACACGGAACTCAATAGGTGCTTCCTCAGAGTTGTCAGTGTTGTACACTCTCATGACCGCACCGTTTTCATCGGTGAAGTCAATGTCTGTGGTAAGTCCCACACGGGCAAAGATTCTGATTGCAGGAGGTACAATGTCCTCCAACTCAAAATACTTGAACTCCAAGTGCATATTCTTACCAGACTTCTTAACCTTCTGGTTAAGGAACTGCAATCTTGCCTTTGCAAGTTTCTGTCTCACGTTCATACCTTCATAAATGTTTGCCATTGTTATTGATCCTCCTTAATTTCTTGTAAAAATGCTCTTGATAATCAGATAGATAACCCAGACTCCCAGTGCCAGTTTCCAAGTGAACATGAAACCAAAACACATAGCCAGAATCCAGATCAGCACGGCAGTAATCAGAAAACTGATTACAAGCCCGATGATAATTCCTAACAGATAAAACATAGCTAATCCTCCTTACTCTGCGAATACCCAGTCATCGGCAAGCATATCTGCCTGAGATGCAAGCCAACCCATCTGTACCCCGGAAGTTCCGACAAAAGCTACTGCCATGTTACCGATGGCATCATGCTCACAGTTCACGATATCTCCGGTAGGTGCTTTGTAAGAGATTCCGCTTGCAAGCTGAATGTACTGCTTCTTGCCGTTCCATCCCTTACGGGCTACCTTGTGTCCACGTTTCAGATACTTGATTGCTTCCCCGAAGGAGAAAGTAGCTTCACCACCCATTGCAGGGCAGTTCTTAGTGCTTGCAAGCACCCATTCATCAGAAAGAATATTCAGAGTGGTGTATTCAACCCTCTTAGTCTCACGGATATCCAATTCTCTGCCATCCTTCGTGTGCATCACGATAGTTTCCTTTGTGGCATCCCAGTACCAGTAACCACCCCAAGACGGAAGTTTCACTGGATAGCCCTGCTTCATCAGCTTGAACGCTTCCTTGAAATTCATCGGAGTCAGATTTTCAACAACAATCTCCCAGTCACCGTTTGCTACCCACATTAAATCAAACGGGAAGATTTCTCTTGCATCACATTCAAAACCTTCTTCGTCATGGTTAATAATGATACCGCCCTTTTTATACCAGTAGGCGTTGTCCCAGTCTTTCAGTTTGATCTTCTTACCTTTATCCATAGCCTTGCTCACTTCATGAAATTTCATAGTCTTAGTCCTCCTTATTTTCTTCGGTTTCCCCGAACAGAATCTTCTTAACATTTTTTGCGAAAATAGCACCTGTCAGCGGAATGAGCAGTTTTCCCATCCCATCCAGTTTCGGATCACTCACCTGATCGTGAATAACCTGCTTTACTGCTACGTCAAACTCTTCTGCTGTTACCATTTTTTTTGCTGAACTTTCCATGTTCTTGTCCTCCTTAATTGAACAACGCTAATGACTTTTTCTTTAGCGAATTTATTTTTCTGGTATTCTTCCGTGGTGCTTTCACACCTAAAAACTTCCGTATCTGTTCCTTTGCCAGTTTGACATACCATTCTCTGTCCACAACGTCTATGGACAACTCATTATTGTTATCTACTATGCAGTGATCTGGCAGACTGGGAACTTTTGCGTCCTTTCCGGTAGTGGCGTGAGTCTTATAAATCTTTCCATAACCTTTATTCTTGCAGGCGTACACACGATTGACCTTCTGTACCGGAACTTTCTCACCACCTATTAACTGGTAGCATCCAGAATATTTACCTCCGACTTTCGCTATCACCTGAAAATCAAGGATATTATTGCTTGCCGCAATGGTTTCTTCCGGGAGAGTCCCGTTCACAAAATACTCTTTCATTGCTGTAGCCACGATGCAGGCATTGTTATTGATATTCCAAGCACCGCCACTCATGTTGTCCCATGCAGGTAAGCCCATTGTCGTAAAGTCAATGTTTGCATTGGTTAAGATCCCTCTTACCAGATTGCCACCCTTGACCTTCGGTTTGCCGTCACCTACAGGTACTTCTACATAATTGTTCACATCTCTCTGAACGATTTTCTGAATGAAATCCTCTTCCAGTTCAAAACCTGTTCTGTCCTGCCACTCCTGCGTAATCTCCTGCCATTTTGCTTCGTCAGACTTATCAAAACTTACCATGATACCATCCGTGTTAAGCTGAATGATCTTCAAGGTAGGACACTCTGCTACAAGGTGCATTGACAGTTCCAGAAGAAGTAGCTGCCCGGTGATACACACTGAACGTCCCATGAGTGGATCATAGAGATCGTTATAGGAAATTCCGTTTTTACCATTGAGCATTGCACCATAAGAGGTGTTCGCTACCAGTTTCAGGGCATTTGCAGTTTTCTTGTCCCCGGCTTTCTTTGCTTTCATTCTCTCTTCCAACATATCCACAAAAATCTGAGGTGACGGTATGTTCCTACTACAGAATCCATATTGCTGTCCTGCCGAAAGAGGTATAGTCATAAGATGTGGATAGTAACTACCTACGTCCTTGTTTCTGATCGAACGATTTTCCGTTGCCACTTCTACATAGTTCGGGATTGCTCCATGAATCCCTCCGTAGGCTATAGTGCAAACACAATCACCTATTCTAAATTCAATGCTTGCACCCTTAATCTTCCTGCCGTATTGATCGTAACCACCAAACAGATCAATGTCCGGTACGTTCGGATCATGCAGCCGATCAAAGAAATCAAATATTTCCTGCGGAATATACTGCCGAAGCAGCTTATCCGGGTATTGGTAATTCCTTTCATCCGTCCAAGGTTTCTCCGGTTTCTCAGCTTGTAGGTACACGCTTGTCAGTTTGGCATTTGTCATATACATTGCCTTACGGTCTGTCAGACCTCTCTTCGCTCCTACAGCAACTTTGTTATCCAGATATCCTTGTCTCAGTTTCCAGAGAATTTCCGTAGCATCTACGTCATATCGGCAGTAGTATTCAGTCCTTCTTCTCTCACTCTCCGTCAACGGACGGTCAATGTTGAAGTCAACCCCTGTTTCCTCAATCGGTATTCCAAGGTGTGCTTCAATAGCTTTCAGTGAGATTCCGTCCTGACAATCATCTCTCAGGTCAAAGCTGTCAAAGAATACTCTGTACTCTTTCAGTGATGGGATATCCCATCCACTTAACTCTTCCTGAATGATAAGATCATTGACTTTCTTCACCTCTTCCGGTGTAAAGCCACACATGACTGCCTTTAGTATGAAATTATCGTAGTGCTTATTGTTAAACCCGCCTAAGAACGGGTCACGTTCCATAAATGCTATTACAGCATCGTTGTCGTTCCAGATGGAGATGTGTTCGCCTGTGACAACATCTTTGAAATCAAAGAGCCAGTCATAAGCGAATACCTCACAGTCGAATATGTATGTCCCCTCAACCATGAGATCACCTACCTTAGAGCCTTTTGCACTTGCAGGAGTTCTTGTCGTGCCTGCACACATCTACGATGGATAGACTCTCTTGAATGTTCTGGTGGAATACATCCCCATTTATCCGGTTCGGCACTCAGACTTTCCTTGACTCCTTCCATCAGAAGAATGGCTGTATCAAGGTGTCTTGCACTTTCTTCACTAATCTTCATAAGGGTAATCTCCAAACCAATCATTTGCGTAGGAGAATAACACCATATAGATTTCACAGATTACACACACGATGAAGGGAATCCATGAATCTGAATCAATAAGACAAGCTGACACAATCCATACAAGGCTAACCGCCCAAGCTATAGCTTTCAAAATTTTATTCTTCATGGTTATTCTCCTTCCAAAATTCTACAGTTACATTTTCGGTAACTGGTGCATCGTTTCTTGAACGACTTTTCCAGTGACCGGATGAAGTCTACATAATCATAAGCAATCGGTTGTTCCTTCCCCTCAAAGGTTCGTGCAATACGCCCAACACTCTGAACGATCACCGCATAGTCCTTCTGAGGGGTTGTCAGGTATAGCCTGTCCAACCGTGGGATATCAAGCCCCTCTTTTGCCAGTGAGTACGATGCAAACAAGTATCGTTTCTTGCCTATCCTCATATCCTCAATAGCCTGCTCACGCTCTGCTTTCTTCTTCTTAGTTGTCATACTGCCATCAATTACAGCAGCCTGTGATTTCAAGTCCGGGGGTAGTCCTTCATACAGAAGTTTCAGATGATCCACCCTCTCAGAGAGGATCAGGTTGTAATGCTCCCGGTTGCCTACAAGGTCATTCATGATAATCTGATTCCGGTCTGTATGAGTGGTAAGATAAGTAATCATCTTGCAATAGTTGATTGTTCCATCACTGTTCAAAAACGCTGAATCAAGTTTCACGCCTGTACCCTTCGGCTGTACGTCTACCGTCATGACTCTGGACTTCACAGCTTCATCCGGGACTGTATAGATAACGTGTCCCAACATAGCGTATGTAGCCTTTATCAGTCCGTCTGCCCTATGGACGGTTGCAGACAATCCGTATTTATGTCTTGCCCTGAGTGTGTTCAGCACCTTACTAAACTGAGTTACTGCGGTAGGTGTCCCGGCTACCCGGTGACATTCATCTACGATGATGCAGTCCCATGTGTCACGGTACTGATTTAAGTCAACCTTGCACATCGTCTGAATAGTTGCAAAGGTCATTGTCTCTCCGATATTGACCTTTCCTTCTGTGATAGTCCCCAAAAGTGACTTGTCAATATACTGTGCTGCCCTATTCTTACTCTGGGTCAGCAGGTCTTTTGTATGGGTAAGCCAAAGTGTTTTAAGCTGCATGGAACACGCAAGGGCTATGCCTATCTGCGTCTTACCTGACCCGGCAGGTGACTGTAATATTCCGTAATGATTGATAATCATTGCTCCTACAGCTTCCTCCTGATAGTCGTACAGCGGTACTTTCGCACCCTTATAATCTACCTTTACCTGTTTGGTAAAGAGTTTCTTCACGTCCCCTTCCAGAAGCGGGAGGATTGATCGTAAGCACCCAAACGGGATGATTACTGAGTCACCGTCAACCTCATACATTACAAGGGTTCTGGGTGTATCTCCTAACCAGAGATTCATTCTGGCTTTCTTCTGATATTCCGGGTTCGGTATTTCTAAATGCTTTTTACACCAGTCAACCATGTCCGGTGAAGGGTTCGTGATTCGTAATCGTGATCCGATTTCCGTAATCATTCAAATTCCTCCACCCACTGTCGAAAGGTCTTGTACTGAGGAAATTCCTTTTCAGTGATCGTCCCCTCACCGTAAAGCTGTCTCAGCATGAGTTCATCGAAGGACACCATGTAAATGCGTCCGTCTTTCAGCTTCATAGCGAAGTAACAATGCTCATTCCCTGTCTGCTCCCACAGTGTCATTGCACCTTCCTGATTACCTTCAATTCGGGATAATGGGAAGCGGTTGGTTTCACATTCCTTGCAGTCAATCAAGACCGGGATGCCATTCTTAACCGCAATCACATCTGCGGGCTGTCCTACCTGATTCTGTGCCATGTTGTGTGCCCAGAAACCATGTAAGGCGAGCAGTTCACAAAACTCTTCTTCAAAGTGGTTTCCATTTTTCTTGTTATTGTTGGTGGACATTACGCTTCCACCATTTGCACCTGACGGTGCAATTTAAGATTCTTCGGATTGAATACACAAGCCGGGGCAACCCCACCGCTGCTGCCCGCATTGCTGCCGCCCAGACAACCCGCATAGTTCACACCGCGAACGATGCTACTGCTCCCGGCGTACGAGATATACCAAGGTGTGCAAGTCCACATCCATTCAGGGAGTAGCGGAACGTGCTTACGGTACTTTCTGTATTCATCACAACTCAGGATGAAAACTCTATCTGTGACTGTGCCGTAACGGTCATCTCCGTTATCAGCTACCATGTCAACCTCATGAGGAATAAGATTATCCTCACCCAACACAGGAAGCAGTTCATTGAGCAGCTTTCTACGCAGGCTTGACTTTGCGTAGTTGTTACAGCCGTCATCATCGAAGCTATACTCTTCGTTGTTCCAAGCAGATGCCATGATTGCCAGAACACCGCCATCCACGTTGTTGTCAAGGACGATCCATTCAAAACCCTTGAAGCCGAAACGCTCACCTGCACTTAATACACCAATGTTTTCTTCTTTCATGGTTAATTCCTCCATTCATAATCCTTGTGGTACTTTGTCTTGTACCATTCTTCAAACTCTTTCTTGTGTTCCGCTGACTGGAAGTAGTCTTTGACTCTCTCAATCAACTGGGAACACAAAGCACTTTCTTCCATCGTAGGAACTGCCATCATCACTCCTTAACAAGAACAGAACCTTCTTCGTACTTATCAAGAATGTCGTGAGACAATTCGATGATTGCATCTGCCTTACTGCCGCTTCGTGTCCCGGCAAGTACGGAACTCATTTCCGTCTTATCAGTAACGATCCCTCTAAGACCTAACTGATTGATAAGCCACACCTGAGTCAACTGGTGCTTTTTAAGTCGGCTACGAATGTTCTCACGTTCTGCCATGTCGTGTACCTCCTTTCGTTGATTTTGCTTATCAACTAAAGTTGACAAAATACTCTTCAAAGGTTATAATATGGGTGTCGAACCAATATAACCATTGAAAACCGTCAGGGGCAAAATTAAAACCCCGGAGGGCTTGTTTTCTTTACCCTATTTTGTAAACAACTCTTGTTGACAAGACCTATAATAATCCCTATTTAGGAATTTGTCAAGCGGTTTTAGGAAGAATTTTTAAATTTTATTCCCTAGTTAGGAGGATTTAGGAATGAATAATGATTTATTACTAAAACGCATTGATGAATTATGCACCGAAAAAGGAGTAAAGAAAACGACTGCTTTCACTGAAAGTCACGTTGGTAAGAACTTCGCCAGTAACCTGAAAACCTCTAATCCTAGCCAGAAGAACCTTGCTTTATTGGCTCAGTATTTTGATTGTACCGTGGATTACCTCTTAGGTAATTCCGATGACCGGGAAACTGTAACAATCCCTATTCAGGAATCTATTCAGCTTTCTGAGGAAGAACGTATTTTGATTTCCGCATTTAGGAGTGCTTCTATAGAAGGACGCATGAGAATTATCCAAGTCTGTATGAACGAAAAGGATTCAAAAGGGGAAACTATCATTGCAGGATAATAAGCATTGAGGAATGGAGGAAGAACCATGTACGAAGAGATTAAGACTGCTTGTCTATATCTACGATATTCAAGTAGCAACCAAACTGAACAATCCATAGAAGGTCAGATGCACGTCTGCCAAGACTTCTGCAAGAGACACAATATCAGAATCGTAGAGATGTATATTGACCGTGCTACATCTGCCAGTAAGGACATAGAGAAACGAGTAGAGTTCTTGAAAATGATTAAGGATTCAGAGAAGGGAAACTTCAATGCAGTCATCGTTTACAAACTTGACCGCTTTGCCCGATCCCGTTATGACTCAGCCACCTACAAATACCGCTTGAAACGAAACGGTGTACAACTTATTTCTGCCACTGAGAACATCACCCAAGACCCGGAAGGAATCATCCTTGAATCTGTCCTTGAAGGTATGGCTGAGTTCTACAGTGCGGAACTCTCACAGAAGATCAACCGAGGCATGAGGGAGTCTGCCATGAAACACAACTCCATCGGTGGGGCTATTCCTCTGGGGTACAAGACTGTAGATAAGAAACTGGTAATTGATGAAACCACTGCTCCTATCGTCCGGGAAGCATTTCAGATGTATGCAGACGGTGAGTCTGTAGCCGAGATATGTAGAACGTTCAACAACCGTGGCTACAAGACTTCCAAGGGAACACGTTTCGGCAAGAGCAGCTTCACTAAGATTTTCCGTAATGAGAAATACATCGGAGTCTATAAGTACCATGACTACCGGGCAGAAGATGTTATCCCGCCAATCATTGATAAAGACCTGTGGGACAGAGTGCAGGTGAGAGTCGGTAAGATAAAGAAAGCCCCCGCCAGAAACAAGGCAAGGCATACTTACCTTCTGACAGGAAAACTGTTCTGCGGACACTGTGGCAGTGCCATGAACGCTGACGGCAACTCACAGGGCTATTTGTATTATCGGTGTTACGGCAAAAAGAATCTGGATAAACAATGTAATAAGCGGAACATGGAAAAGAACCTGATTGAAAGACTGGTGGCACAGGACGCAATGTCATTCCTAACCGATGAATATATTGAGAAAATTGCTACTATTGCCTGTGATCGAAACAAGCAGGAAATTGAGAGTGATTCACCCATCCCTGTGATCCGTGACAGAATCAGGCAGGTTGACGTGTCTCTGAACAATCTGCTGAAAGCTATTGAAACCGGGTCTGCCCCGGATATGCTTGTAAAACGTATGGGAGAACTTGAAACTGAGAAGAAGGACATGGAAGTGCAGCTTAAAAAGGAAATGGCACACCAAGTCTATATTGATAAAGAGCAGGTAATCTTCTGGTTAGAGAAGTTCCGTGAAGGGGATATCAATGACGAAGAGTTCTGCCAGACCGTAATTGATCTGTTCGTAAATTCTGTGACAGTATGGGATGAACCAGACGATAAATTCAAGATCACCATTGCTTATAATCTCACCTCTATACCGCAAAAAACCTACCGCCTGTCGAAAGACGGTAGGTTATCGGATTACGCTTCCAATACTCCACAAATGAAGGCCGATTGCCTTTCTTACAATTTGCATAAAGCGTAAACTGCGATATGAGCAAAAGCTTTCCGTCTACATCATTTATCGAAAGATTTGTCTTGTCATTCTCATCGGCAAAAATTCTCATGTTTATAAGCTTTTTGATCATTTTATCAGCAATCTCTTTAGTGTCTGTCTCTGCTATGCCTATCAAAACGCACAGTCCCTTTTCTATGCTGCCGGTTATATTTCCATCTATAGTGCACTTTGCATGGTTTACACGCTGTATTACAAATCTCATTATTATGTTGTCTCCTCAAATATGTTATTTACATGTTATAAATTGGATATAATTATTTTGTTACAATTTATATGACATATAGTTTTACTACCATTTTTATCCAACAATAACCGTATTATTCTAAACCATATTTATAAAATAAACAAGTCTGTCTGTGACTTTTCCCACATAGTTTCAGTCAAGATCATATGAACACCGCAATCCCTAAAGTGTATTTCATTAGGCAATTTGTATTCATTTATAAGCTTTCGTGTACGGCTTTCGTGTACATTTATGAATTATATTGTCAAGTGACATATTACTGTGTTAGAATTATAGATATAAAACTTCTACAAACCATTTTTTAAGCTAAAGGAGGATATTTATGAACTACAATATTGAGGGAGAGCCATTACCGGTTGTGATCTGCAACCTTGAGGCAAACGAGACTATGATTACCGAAAAAGGTGCCATGTCATGGATGACTCCAAACATGAAGATGGAAACTACATCAAATGGAGGCATCGGCAAAATGTTTGGCCGTGCATTTTCAGGTGAGAGTATGTTCCAAAATCGCTACACATCTATGGGTGGTCCGGGAATGATAGCATTTGCATCATGCTTTCCAGGATGCATCAGACCCTTCCAGATTGCACCGGGACAGGAGATAATTGCTCAGAAATCAGCATTTCTTGCTTCAACCTCCGGAGTTGAGCTGTCCGTATTTTTCCAAAAAAGAATAGGAGCAGGTTTCTTCGGCGGTGAGGGCTTTATCATGCAGCGTCTGTCAGGAAACGGATTGGTATTTTTGGAATTTGACGGCCACATAAAGGAATACGAGCTTGCACCCGGTCAGCAGCTGGTGATTGATACCGGATACTTAGCCGCTATGACAGGAAGCTGCCAGCTCGAAATTCAGACTGTTCCGGGTATCAAAAATGTGGTATTCGGCGGTGAAGGATTATTCAACACCGTTGTCACCGGACCTGGCCGTGTATGGCTCCAGAGTATGCCGGTTTCTCAGCTTGCAGGTGCAATCAGACCTTTTATTCCAACAGGCAACTAAACCTATAAAACAGGACTGTCGATATTCAGGCAGTCCTGTTTTACACTTTGTACTAAATTCTATGGTTTTATATTTTATCTATGCCATACCATTTGCAGTTTTGTACTTCCATAGCATCTCAGCATGATTCTGCTCTTCTATCTGTATATCTGCCAATAACTTTCTGATATCCGAATTTCCAAATACAAATACATCGGAATTGTACTCGCCGGATACTAGCTTTTCTGTTCCTATACAGTCTGTAGCCAGATAACAGTCAGCTTTCTTGTCCTCAGAATTGCCAAGCGAATCGTATGTTGCAGCAGGGTTATAATTCTTCCCCTTAGAATCATTGCAGTCAACTGACGGAACCTTTCCCTTAATCACCTGATCCAAAGAGTCAAAATGCTTTTGCTCATCCCTTGCTATTTCTTCAAAAAGCTCCTTAAGCACCGGATCCTTTGCCTGATTGCTGTATTTGGTATACTTCTCTATGCATGCCTGTTCCTGTGTTTTTAAATCTTCAATAGCGTTTGTTTCTTTTTCTGTTAGAATCATTTAATAGACACCTCCTGTCAGCATTATTATGTACAAAGGTGTAAATTATATTTATGATTGCTACAATTTTAATTAAAAAAGCATCTAAACGAAATCGCAATTAAAAATAAGATACATAAAATAATTACTCACAGCACATGCTAAACTCATACTCAGGATGAAAAATAACAGTAACTATTCAGCATATTCAGGATAGCTGCAAATAAAAATCAAATTAAAACATCAAATAAACAAAACACAAATAAACAAGCATCAATCAGGAGGACTATTCATGAATAATACAGGGATATATAATGCCAATACACATAATACCGACCAGAATATCTACAGCCGGCAAAACTTTAAACAGTATAATACCAATAAATCCAACATCTACGGCATATCAGATGATAAAACTGACTGCAGCCGCCAAAGTGCCTTCTGCGATAGCACAAACTATGCGGATTTACCACTCGGATGCGTATGCGAAGGAACTGAAGTTAGAAACAGTGCTGACGAAAATGTCAAAATTTACAATATAAAGCACTCTCATCAGACTATTTAGCAAGCTCCCAAAATGCCACTGCACTGGCAGCAGCCACATTTAATGAATCCACGCCATGTGACATTGGTATCTTTACAGTGTAGTCACAGGAGTCTATAGTCTGCTCATGAAGACCATCTCCCTCAGTACCAAGCACTATTGCAAGTCTTTCCTCTGAGTGAAGCACAGGGTCATCTATACTCACGGAATCATCAGTCAACGCCATAGCACAGGTCTTAAATCCAAGCTTATGAAGCACATCAATATTGTATTTATAAACACTGCTATTTCGGTCGCTGCAATTTTGGTCACGGCTATCACACTTATCATGCAATGAAGCATCTGAAAAAGTGTTGTCACTGCCGACATTGTACTTGGGAAAATATGCCCATGGCACCTGAAACACAGTTCCCATACTAACCCTGATTGCACGCCTGTACAAAGGATTGCTGCAGGCAGGAGTGAGCAGCACCGCATCTATATGCAGTGCTGCAGCTGACCTGAATATAGCTCCGACATTGGTTGGATTTACCACATCCTCAAGCACCGCAACTCTTCTTGCATCCCTGCACACCTCTTCGACGGACCTTGGCTTCGGCCTGTACATAGCACAGAGTGTGCCTCTGGTCAAAGCAAAACCAGTCAGCTTTGTGAGCAAATCAAATGACGCAGTATATACAGGTATATTCTGACATCTTTCGATAATGCCTCTTGCCTCGCCATTTACATGCTTTGTCTCCATCAGAAGAGAAACCGGTTCACATCCCACATCAAGTGCCCTCTCTATCACCTTTGGACTTTCAGCTATAAACATCCCCTCTTTTGGATTAGCTCTGTTTAAAAGCTGATTCTCCGTCAATCTGGCATACACATCCAGATTGGGGTCCATAAAATCTGTAATTGTGATTATATTATCAGACATATAATCAATCCTCCCTCAGATGTACTACCCTGGCTGCCGCACGACGCCTGCTGTCCTCCTGGGCTGCATAATGCTTACGTGTGGTATTTACATCCTTGTGCCCTAGAACATCCGCCACAAGATAGATATCACCTGTTTCCTGATAAAGTGTGGTGCCATATGTACTACGAAGCTTATGAGGAGTAATATTCTTAACGGTTGTTACGAGTCTCGAATACTTTTTTACCAGATTCTCAACAGAGCGTACAGATATGCGCTTCCTCTGTAAAGAGAGAAAAAGCGCATTAGCATGCCCCTCGGCAGGTGTAATTATGCTTCTCTCCTCCCAGTACGAAAGAAGTGCATCACGTACCTCATCACCAAAATAAACAATCACGTCAGCACCACCCTTTCGGTGCACCTTGATTCCGTTGTTTTTGAAATCTACATCATCCATATCCAGCCCCACGCACTCAGATACACGGATACCTGTTCCAAGAAGCAGTGTCATAAGTGCAAGGTCACGAACCTTTGTTTTCTCATGGAAACGCTGCTGGTTCTTGGACAGACTGTCTCCTGACTCAACCTCATCGAGAAGCTGTGCGACCTCATCAGTATCAAGACGAATGATATTCTTCTCATGTATTTTGGGAAGGGTTACCTTGCTCGCAGGATTGGTATCTATAAACTCTTTCCTGAAATAAAAATTATAAAAAGTGCGCAGTGATGCAAGCTTTCGCTTAATGCCTCTCTCGTCATTGGTGTGTACGACGCCATCCTTCTCATAATACTTTAGATAAAACAGATATTCCTCAATATCTGAAGGACTGATCTGATCTAACAGAGATATAGGGTAATCCCTTATATCATATTTCTTAAGCGATGGATTGGCACTCTTCATGTACTCGAAAAAGGTCTGTAGATCATATGCATACGCTATCTTGGTTCTTGAGGACTTATCCGCATCTATTCCGATAAAAAAATCCATACAGAACTTCGGAAGCTTCTGTATCATGTCTCTGAGCTTTAATTCATTTTTTATATTTACGTCTTCGTAATAAGCTTTGTCTTTCATAATAATACTATATAATAATCAAAGTTGACTCTAGCCAAGCACTTCTTTGATTTTCTCCTCTATACGTTCCTTAACCAGTGCAGCTATATCCTTCGTCTTCATACCCTTGTACTCTTCATACTCAATAGGCTTTAAATAGTGAACCTGAGTTGTAACAGGACCAAAATGAAAACTGTTGAATACCTTATATGAATCTATGAGAGCTATTGGAATAATAGGTACATGAGATTTCAATGCAATCTTAAAGCTCCCTGCTTTAAAATCCTGCACTTTATTCTTATTATTGAACTTATAGCCACCCTCCGGAAACAGAACATATCTCTTGCCGTTTTTCACATCCTTAGCTACCTCATTGATTATAGTAAGCCCCTGCCTTGGATTGTCTTTCTCTAAACGCTTTGCCTGAACCAGATCCACAAATTCCCTGACAAGCATTGTATGAGACTTCTGCTTATCCATTACAAACGAAAGTACTCTGTCATGTGTAGTAATAATTCCAAGCAAATCATACTTCCCCTGATGGTTGGGATACATGATATAGCCACCTGTTTCAGAAAGATTCTCAAGACCATATGCCTCTGTTGTAATCTTTCCTGATTTGTTCATCAAATCAATGCAGTGCCGCATCATATCATATCTCTCGGCTTCTGAATATTTCTGCGGATGATCAGCCATGTATCTCATTTTAGGAACAATATACGGCGCTCTGTGAAAATTTGCAAATATAACAAAAAATAGCTTTAACATAAATATCTAATCTCCTGTTCAACGAAAGCGAATACAATAATGATATAGTCTGATTCGCTGCATCTGACCTATATTATATAAGAAACAGGAAATTTTAGCAAGATTGCATCACTTTATGTCCTGAGAATAATATGCAACAACTATATAATCACCACTACGCACATTGCCATCGGTAAGGCTATTGAGCCTGCAGACCTCATCTACATAATCCCTTTTACTTACCTGGCTGTCGGTAATATATCTGTCAGCAATGCTCCATACAGTGTCACCGTCCTCAACCCTGACGCTGGTATAATACTTGTTATATGGCCTGCTGTCAGTAGAACTGGCAAAAATATGAATAGTGCCACACAATATAATGACAGCTGCTATAAATGCAACAGCAGTCCATCCAAACATTTTTCTTCTACCTGATAAAGTATTTTCTCTCATAAAACCACCTCTTGTATTTTCGAACATGTGTTTGTTGTTATTGTGATTACATAATACATCCCGAACAATCGTTTGTCAACAGAAAAACGAACAAAATTTCGGAATATATGTTTGCGTTTATTTTAGTTTTATGATATAATTTTTTAAAATACAATTTTTTTATTATAATTATGAACGAAGAGGCAAAATACCTTTTGACCCTCATATCATTATATTATTTAAATATTCAGACGGAGGATTTAACTATGGCATTAGAAAAGATTTCAGACAAGCAGAAAGAGATACTGGAGTTTATCAAGAGTGAGATTTTAAACAGAGGCTATCCGCCATCAGTGCGCGATATCTGCGAGGGTGTACATTTAAAGTCCACATCAAGCGTCCATTCTCATCTCGAGACACTGGAGCGAAAAGGCTACATAAGAAGGGATCCTGCCAAAAACAGGGCTATAGAGATTATAGATGACAGCTTTGGTTTACAACGCCGCGAGATGGTTAACGTACCACTGGTTGGCCGTGTAGCAGCAGGCGAGCCGATACTCGCAGTGGAAAATATCGAAACTTACTTTCCTGTACCTGCAGAGTATATGCCAAATAAGCAGTCCTTCATGCTGAAGGTCAAGGGTGAGAGCATGATCAATGCCGGTATCTTCGATGGTGATAATATCCTCGTTGAGCAGCAAAGCAATGCTTCAAACGGAGACATGGTCGTAGCACTTATAGATGATTCCGCTACCGTAAAGACCTTCTATAAAGAGGACGGTCACATACGCCTCCAGCCTGAGAACGACACAATGGATCCAATCATAGTTCCCGACTGCGAAATACTCGGCAAGGTGTTTGGAGTATTCCGTTTCTTCTAAATATCAAAAAAATATCGCACCCATATGCTGTACTTTTTAGCTAAGCATATGGGTGCGATATTTTAAATAGATACTACAGTGAATGTACATCCACCACTTTTCCATCTCTCCATATTCTGTCGAGATCATAGAACTGTCTGTCTTCTTTAGAGAACAGATGCACGATAATATCCTGATAGTCCATGAGAATCCATGTAGAGTTGCCTGTTCCCTCCACCTGCTTCTGATGCACTCCGTTTGTATACATAGCCTCATCCACAGCATCCTCCATAGCTGTGAGCTGATTTGCATTGTTTCCGTTTGCAATGATAAAGTAATCTGCTATAGAAGAAACCTCTCCTATGTCGAGAACTGTGATATCCTCTGCCTTTTTGTCTTCAAGTGCTTCCACTATCTTTTTAACTAAATCGATTGTCTGCATAGCAGTTATTCCTCCCTGTTGTCTCTGTATTTAGCATAATAATTGTAAGTAATCTGGGTAGTCGGATCTATTGCTCCACTCTTTGTGTTAAGAAAATTGATTGTATCATACAATATCTCTGCAACAGTCCTATCAAGGTCTGAAAAAGCAAGCTTTCTTATCTCTTCAAGCCTAGGTGCTTCACATCTGTTTGGCTCAATATAATCTGCCACAAAGAGTATTTTGTCAAGGAGCCCCATATCTGCTTCTCCTGTAGTATGCACTCTTATGGCATGCAGTATCTGCGCATCCTTAATGCCATACTCTTCCTCAGCCAGCACCATGCCTGCCTTTGCATGTAACAGACCCGGGTTTGATATCTCTACCTCTGTTATGTCTATATTTTTCTTTACACAGAGTCCGATTTTCTTTTCAGTCGAAAGACACTTGGCACAATCATGAAGCAGGCCTGCAAGCATTGCCTTTTCTATCGGATAGCCGTTTGCCATGGCAAGACAGCCGGCAGTATACATCACTCCGAGTGTATGCTGATACCTTTGTTTATCAAGGCTCTTCTTTAGCTTTTTCTTTATTTCTTTTACTTCCATACTCTATCACCTGTATAAATTATTAGCCTGTATATATGACATAACTGCAGCATCCAGAAACATTTCCGCTCCTTTAGGACTCCTATACCCGTCTGCCTGCGACTTGGCACGTAGCAGTCTCCTGACCTGAGTAGACGACACATCCATCCTGTCACACTTTAAAAGTCTTATATCTGCCCAAAACTGTTTTTTGATATGTGCAATCTTTTCCTCCATCTGCTGCTTTGGAAAATTTTCCCTCACCATAACAAGGATTATTGCTGTTTGGGCTATTATCTCAGGCTTCATCCATGACTCAAAATAGTCCAGAGAATCTCCACCCATGATGAAATACAGTTCATCCTCCGGATAAAGCGCCTTTAGCTTTTGGAGTGTCACATACGTATAGCTGGTGGACTCATCCTTTATCTCAATATCAGACACCTCAATACCGGGCACTGCTTCTGATGCCAGCTTACACATATTGTACCGGTGGCTAAATGCTGTCATTGCATTCTCAGTCTTGTTCGGCGAGTGACCTGACGGAACAAGCAGAATCCTGTCAAGAGAATACTCTTCCATCGCCTTTTGTGCCATGTATATATGACCTTTGTGTATCGGGTCAAATGCCCCACCAAAAATCCCTGTTTTCATGGCTTATTCCGGAAGCTTAATCTTTGGATTTTTCTTCGCAGGACGGTAAAAAATCATTTTTTTGCCTATTACCTTAACCACTGCAGAGTGTGTTCTCTCACCGATTACACTTGCAATCTCTCTTGGATCATCGATGCAGTTTTTAAGAACTGCAACCTTGATCAGCTCCCTCTTTTCAAGTGCTGCATCAAGAGCCTCGATGATTTCCGGAGTAAGCGATGCCTTTCCAATATTGAAAATAGGATTAATTGTGCTTGCAAGGCTGCTTAAATATGCACGCTGTTTACTTGATAAATTCATATATACTCTTCTCCTTACTTGTAATAATCAAACTCGAAATCATACATGCGGACAGTATCTCCATCCTCGATGCCCATATTTTCAAGCTCCTTGATGATACCCTGCTCACGCAAGAATCTCTGGAAAAAGGCAAAGCCCTTCTCCGAGTCCATATTTGTGTATCCGAGCATTTTCTCAATCTTTGGACCTGATATCTCATATGCACCATCGGCTGCCACCTCAACCGCGTACGGCTCATCCTTAAAGAATGAAAGTGCAGGATCAATCTCCGGCTCATATACAGTAACCTCTTTAGGACAATTTGCAAGCAGGTCCTTCACCTCGTACAAAAGCTCCTTAAGGCCCTTACCGCTTACTGCGGATATCGGGAATACCTTTATGCCCTGTGGTTCGAATTCGGCTCTTAAGGCCGAAATTACCTCATTTTCGTCTCCTGCTATGGCATCTATTTTGTTGGCGGCAATGACCTGTGGCTTTTTGAGAAGCTGTGGATTGTATGCTTCAAGCTCCTTGTTTATCGCCTTGATGTCAGCAACCGGATCACGGCCTTCAGTACCGGCAGCATCAACCATGTGTATCATCACCTTAGTACGCTCTATATGACGCAAAAACTCATGACCGAGTCCGATGCCCTCTGATGCTCCCTCGATAAGCCCCGGGATATCAGCGATTACGAAGCCAAAGCCCTCATCCATATCAACCACACCAAGATTTGGCTGTAATGTGGTGAAATGATAGTTGGCAATCTTTGGCTGTGCATTGGTAACTCGTGACAGAAGTGTTGATTTTCCTACGTTTGGAAAGCCTACAAGCCCTACATCCGCTATTACCTTTAGCTCAAGCTGTACCTCGATTTCTATTGCATCCTGTCCCGGCTGAGCATATTTAGGAGCCTGCATGGTGGATGTGGCATAGTGCTGGTTGCCCTGACCGCCTTTTCCGCCGCGCAGGATCACCTGCCTTGTATTGTCACCGGACATATCTGCTATGACTTTTCCGCTTGCTGCATCCTTTATGAGTGTACCCTCCGGCACCTTAAGTATAAGATCCTCACCATTCTTTCCGTGGCAGTTCTTTTTGCCGCCCTCCTGTCCGGGCTCTGCTGCAAACTTTCTTCTGTGACGATAATCTGTCAGGGTGTTGATTCCCTTATCCACGAGAAATATAACGTCTCCGCCCTTTCCACCGTCACCGCCGTCCGGACCACCGTTCGGCACGTATTTTTCACGGCGGAACGATACATGGCCATCTCCGCCTTTTCCTGATTTTATGATAATTTTTGCACGATCTGCAAACATAATTTTCCACCTCATGCTGAATGTCTGCATAAAACACTCAGTATACTTTATAACAAATCATTACTATGCTATATCTGTTATACTATATCTATATAAGACACAGTAATAACAAAATGATATAAGGGTCAAAAGGTATTTTGCCCCTCATTTATGATTAATCAGATTACTACATGCTGCTAATTTACAACATAAAAACCCCGGCTAATAAAAGTCGGGGTTTAAATCTTATTCGTTCACTACTGGATATACGGAAGCCTGTTTCTTATCTCTTCCAACTCTCTCAAATCTTAATACGCCATCAACCTTAGCATATAATGTATCATCTCCACCGATACCAACGTTTGTACCAGGGTGAATCTTTGTACCACGCTGTCTGTAAAGAATATTACCAGCTTTTACGAATTGTCCGTCTGCTCTCTTAGCGCCTAATCTCTTAGACTCAGAGTCACGTCCGTTCTTTGTAGAACCAACTCCCTTTTTATGAGCAAAAAACTGAAGGTTCATATTCAACATGTCTTACACCTCCTTGAAGTCTAGAATGATGTACTCATTCCCATAGTCTCTTTGTATTCCTTTTAGTCCCAGAATCATGGAATCCATAAGCAGTGCAACATCACCTGTCGCCGGCTTGTCAAGTCTGTAGTCAATCATACCTGTCTCTTCGTCTGTATCAAGGCTGTACTTAGCATGACACAGCTCTTCAGCGGAATTGATGAAGTTGATCACCAGCGCTGAAACCCCGGCACAGATTATATCATAACCGGAATCTGCAAAACCTGCATGTCCCTTTGACTTAAAGCCCATCTTATGTCCTTTTGAATTCTGATAAACGGTTATAGCTATCATTATCCGTTAATTTTTTCAATCTTAACCTGTGTGAAAGCCTGTCTGTGTCCGTTCTTTTTGTGATATCCGGTTTTTCTCTTGTACTTGTAAACGATAACCTTTTTAGCTCTGCCTTCTTTAACTACAGAAGCCTCAACTGTTGCACCTGCAACTGTTGGATCTCCAACCTTGAGATCATCTCCGCCTACAACTAAAACCTGATCAAAAGTAACCTTCTCACCAGCTTCAACGCCAAGCTTTTCAATGGTAATGATATCGCCTTCAGATACTTTGTACTGCTTACCACCTGTTGCTATAATTGCGTACATATGGCACCTCCTATTTATCATTACTCGCCAGTTACGGTGCTGCGAAAGTCGCAAACTTATACCTCACTGTGCGGCATACTCCAGTATATTAGCATAGAGTCATCTATTCGTCAAGTGTTTTTTCTAAAATTTGTTTAAGAGATTTGTGGACCTTTTTTCTTGTCAGCTCCACCAGTCCAAGCTTCGTTATATCCACAAAGGTACAGACTGTATTATCGTCCTTTATATACCGTTTGAGCTCTTCAATAAGCGTATCCTTTGATGCCTCAGACTTCATATTGATGAAATCAATTATTATCATGCCGGAGATATTTCTGAGCCTAAGCTGCCTGGCTATCTCCTTTGCGGCCTCCATATTGGTCTTTAATATGCTATTGCTCCCCGACGATATATTCTTTGCACTGTTTACATCTATAAAGGTAAGTGTCTCAAGCTGTTCTATTATGATGTTGCCACCACAGTCCAGCCATACCCTGCGCGAGGTCAGATTATCAATCAGCCCTCTTATGCCATAGAGTGTTGACAGGCTGATAGCTGAATCGTCATATCTCATTATCTTTTCAGGTGCATGGTCATATATGCCGTACTCTGTAAGAAGACTGTCATATATGTCATCGCAGTCAGTCTTTATCCACTCCACAGTGGCAAAATCAATTGTCTTCATTAAAAGCAGATAATCGCTCATCCCATGATATACGCATGAATAGAGCGCCTGATGCGGTGCCTTTTTTATTATCTGATTGTATTTCTGTGCTACCGAATATGCATCTTGCGAAACAGCTTTATCCTCCACATTTTTGGCATTGGTTCTGACTATGATGCCATAGCCCTCTTTTTCGTGATCTGCACAACTTAAAAGCACAGCCTTACGTAAAAGAGCCGCCCTTTCCTTATCCAGCTTTGATGAAACACCTATCTGTGTATCAAAATTGGTGAGAATCACATTGCTTCCGAATATAGAAAGCTTTGTTGTGACCACCGGATCCTTTGTCTTTAGCGCATCCTTTATGACCTGCACAAGTATCTCATCACCCTCACACAATCCTTCTTTTTTTGATTTTTTGTTTGTGTATACAGGATTTTTTGCATCATTTAGCGACAGATAACAGCTTTTATTCTGCGCAATGGTCACAAATGCCGCATTTATGCCCGGCAGTATCTTATTTACCCTTGCCGCGTATATATTGTTTATTATCGTATCCTTCTCGGGAAGGAGCTGGAAATCCTTATAATTTCCGTTTTCATCCATCAGTGCATACACTGTGTATGTATTATTATTTTTTACTGTTTTAGTCAGAATAATTCTGTTCATTATGAGATTTCTTCTCCCATGTCAAGCAGACAAATGAGTGTTCCATCGTCTTTTCTTGCATACACTTCCTGCCTGTGGATTTGTATGGCAAGCGGATTGTAATCAAGGCCACACTTTTCATATATGGCGTGAAGCACAAACTCAGGCTTTATATTGTCAATGCTTCCTGTTGATACCTGCATGAAAAACTCAGGTTTTTTGTTGTTTTCCATGACTGTAAGCTTGTATACAAGAGGCTTTATATCTACCTCTCTCTCACTCTTTTTAGTCTTTTTCATCACAACAAAGGATGGCTCGTCAAAAAAGTGCTTATCTATCGCTTCCTTCCACTCCTCTATGGTATAAGGGCTCTCATAGCCATCCTTGAAGCTAAGCACATAGTCTGCAGCCGCAACAAGCGACATAGCCTTCTTAGCATCATCAGGTAAAAGCACATAGCCTGTCACCTCTACTCCGTCCACCATCTGGGCATTTAAAGCTTGTATGCTTTTTTCTGAAGACTCTGTTGTATTTACATCTATGTCAAAGTACTCACCATCACTTGTGATGCCCACTCCAAGCGGAGCCGCAAACGACATTATCTGGTGAGCAGAATACCCCTCTGAGTAGCGGATATCAATATCTGCCCTTCTGACCGCCTTCTGGAAGTATCTCATCATATCGAGATGTCCTATAAACTTCATGCAGCCCCATTTTTTAAACTTCACTCTAATTTTCATAGCAGACACCTCCTCCATAGCTCTTTGCACCGCAGGCAGAGCACCTCATGCGGCAGTTAGGAGTGACTGTCTCCTTATGGGCTGTCTCCCACTCTCTTATCATAAACTGCTTTGTCACACCTATATCGATAAAATCCCATGGGAATACTTCATCTAAAGGCCTTTCTCTCATCGTGTAGAAATCCGGATCCAGTCCGCATTCCTTTATCGAATCAATCCATCTGTCATAGTCAAAATACTCTGTCCAGGCATCATAATATCCGCCCTTTTCGTATACCTTTACTATCGCATCGCAAAGCCTTCTGTCGCCTCTTGCAAGTATACCCTCTATCACAGTGACATATGCCTCATGCCAGTTGTATCTGATGCTCTTTCTGTTGAGCTGCTCCTTTACATGGTCATTTACTATTTTGGCTCTGCCCAGGTACTCAGAAGGCTCATACATTCTCGCCCACTGGAATGGTGTAAAAGGCTTTGGCACGAAAAATGATGTACTTATCGTAATCTGGCATTTTCCGGCTCTCTTTTCCTTTGGAACGGTATCATAGTACAATGCCGCAACATCGTTTGCAAGCTCAGGAATGCCCCTCATATCTTCCTCTGTCTCTGTAGGCAGACCAAGCATGAAATAAAACTTCACCTTGTTCCAGCCGCCCTCAAATGCCTGTTTTGAGCCGTTCATGATATCATCCACGGTAAGGCCCTTATTAATGACATTTCTAAGACGCTGTGTACCGGCCTCAGGTGCAAAGGTCAGACTGCTTTTTTTGACATCCTGCACCTTCTGCATGATATCGAGCGAAAACGCATCAATTCTGAGTGAAGGCAGGGAGATATTTATCTTCTTTTCCTTGCAGATATCAAGCAAAAATGTGATGAGCTCGTCAAGCTCCTTGTAGTCGGATGAGCTTAAGGAGCTTAAAGAAATCTCCTCGTGTCCTGTATTTTTGATAAGAGCCGCTGCAACGTCCTTTAGGTGGTCAACCTTTTTCTCACGGTTTGGGCGGTAAATCATACCGGCCTGACAGAAACGGCAGCCTCTTATACAGCCACGCTGTATTTCAAGCACCATTCTATCCTGCGTAGCCTTGATAAAAGGCACAACCGGTGCCTCCGGGTAAGTTGAGTTAGTCAAATCTACCTGCACCTGTTTTTTTATCTTTACAGGAATATCATCATACTTAGGCTTCATACAGCAAATTGTTCCATCCTCATTGTACTCCACCTCATACAAAGCAGGTACATAAAGGCCCTCAATCTTTGCAGCCTCATGTAAAAACTCTTCCCTTGAAAGACCATCAGCCTTTGCCTTCTTATAAAGCTCAAAGAGATTGCCATACTGTGTCTCTCCCTCTCCGATATAAAATATATCAAAGAAGTCTGCAATCGGCTCCGGATTGTAGGTACAAGGACCGCCTGCAATCACAATAGGACAGCCTTCCTCTCTGTCCCTTGAACGAAGCGGAATCTGTGCAAGGTCAAGTATCTGCAAAATATTTGTGTAGCACATCTCGTACTGCAGCGTCATGGCTACAAAGTCAAAGTCCTTTATAGGCTCCTGCGACTCAAGTCCGAAAAGCGGTATATTCTCCTGCTTCATGATTTCATGCAGATCAGGCCACGGAGAATAAACTCTCTCGCACCACACGTCATCCATGCGGTTGAACATATCATATAATATCTGGATTCCCAGATGTGACATACCAATCTCATAAACATCAGGAAAACACATCGCAAAACGTATATTTACCTGCGATGTGTCTTTCATTACTGAGTTGAACTCATTCCCGATATATCTAGCCGGTTTGTCTACCTTCATAAGTATCTCATCACTTAAAGCTAGTTTTCTCATATAATTTCCTCTAAATAATTATTGTGGTTTAAGGCTATCGCTGTGCCAGCTCCCCTGCGATTTCTGCCCATGTGATATTTTTCTGAGCCATAAGAATCATGCAGTGGTACATAAAGTCCGATATCTCAAACTTCAAATCATCACTGTCCGGATTTTTGGCTGCCAGAATAATCTCAGTGCACTCGTGTCCGAGTTTTTTTAATATCTCATCTATGCCCTTTTCCATGACAGCATTGGTGTACGAGTCCTCCTTTGGATTCTTCATACGGTCAACTATCACCGCATAGACTGATTCAAGCACTGTAAGTGGATTCTTCTCCACATACTCCTTTTTCACGATATTATTGAAAAAGCATGTTCTGTTACCTGTGTGACATGCAGCTCCCACCTGCGAAACCTTCGCAAGGATAGTATCATAATCACAGTCCGCTGTCAAAGACTTTACGTACTGTAAATGTCCTGATGTAAGTCCCTTGGTCCAAAGCTCATTGCGACTTCTGCTCCAGTAGGTCATGCGTCCGCTGTTTATCGTGACATTGAAGGCCTCCTCATTCATATAGGCAAGCATGAGCACCTGCTCATTGCGGTAATCCTGCACTATGACAGGCACCATGCCGTCAGAATTAAGCTTTAAATCAGACCATTTTAAGTCGGGAGTAAAATTATCAACAAGTATTCCTCCGTCAGAAAGCTTTGTCTTTATCGCCATGATATCATTTTCAGGATCATTGATAAACTCTCCTGCAATGCCTCTTAGTGTTTCACGCTTCATGACATCAATTATTTTATCCATGTCAAACTGCGGCATATAGACCACATACGGTGTGGATGTGAGATTCTCAAGCGCATCTATTATATCTATATTCAAGACCAAAAGCTCATGAAAGGTATCCTCTATCTCCTCCTGATGCTTGAAAATATAGTCTACATTGCTGATTGACAAAAGGATTTTATCCTTGCCAAACTTCTCGCTTGCCACATTTGCAAGCTCAAGGCTTGAATCCTTTGTGGCATTGAAGATGACCTGTAAACAGCCTGCATACAGCAGCTTTTTCACGTCCTCTATGCGGTTGATATTGCCTCCTGCGCACACCTTTATGTCGATATTTCTGTTTATATTTTCTATCGTATGTATGTTTTTCTCATGCTCATCATCATCAGTTGAAAGATCAAAAATAATAATCTTGTCTATGCCACTGTCATTGTAGAGCTGACACAGATTGTAGACGTCGCCCATTACTGTCATATCTGACGCTGATTTCACGGCCTGGCCGTTCTTTAAATACAGTGTAGCAACGATGTTCTTAAAACCAGTCAAATTACAAACTTCCTTTCGTGGACATCACGTCCTTTATTCTGCTATCATAGGTGCAGGCATCGTCAAGCGCCTTGGCAAATGCCTTAAACATAGCTTCTATCATATGATGATTATTTCCCGGTGTCAAAACCTTTATATGCAGGTCCATCGCAGCAGAGTAAGAAACGGCATAGAAAAACTCTCTCACCATCTCTGTATCCATATCTCCGACTCTCTCGCAGGTAAACTCGCCGTCAAACTGCAGGTACGGTCTGCCTGATAAATCAATGGCACAAAGCACCAGCACCTCATCCATCGGTAAAATAAAGCTTCCAAATCTCTTTATGCCCTTTTTGTCTCCGACAGCCTGTGCTATAGCATTACCAAGCACTATGCCGCAGTCCTCTATAGTATGATGACAGTCCACATTTAAGTCACCGTCGCATGTCATATCGAGGTCAAAAAAACCATGCTTTGAAAAGCCCTCCAGCATATGGTTAAAGAAGCCTATGCCTGTGTCTATATTTGATTTTCCGGTTCCGTCTATATTTAAACCTACCGAAATATCAGTCTCTTTTGTTTTTCTGCTAAGCTTAGCACATCTATCTGCCATTTCTTACTCCTTTGACTAATCCTCAAATCTAACCTTGATTGAATTTGCATGTGCTGTAAGCTTCTCACACTCTGCAAACTGCTCAATATCTGTATGTATTCTCTCAAGTGCTTCTCTTGAATATGAGATGATGCTTGACTTTTTGATAAAGTCATCTACAGATAAGGCTGAGAAGAATTTTGCTGTTCCGTTTGTAGGCAAAACATGGTTTGGTCCTGCAAAATAGTCTCCCAAAGGCTCTGATGAGTACTCTCCGATAAAGATTGCTCCTGCATTTTTGATTCTTGTCATGACTGAGAAAGGATCTCTTGCGACAATCTCCATATGCTCTGAAGCGATATCGTTTACTGCATCAATTGCCTCATCCATATCCTCTGCAACAAGTATATATCCGTAGTTTTCAAGAGATTTCTCGATGATTTCTTTTCTTGAGAGGACCTCAACAAACTTATCAACTTCCTCTGATACTTTCTTTGCAAGCTCCTCACTTGTTGTGATCAAGATAGCTGATGCCATCTCATCATGCTCGGCCTGTGAAAGTAAATCTGCTGCCACATAGCGTGGATTTGCAGTCTCATCTGCAAGCACCAAAATCTCGCTAGGTCCTGCGATTGAATCAATGCTGACATATCCAAACACAGCCTTTTTTGCAAGTGCAACAAAGATATTTCCCGGTCCAACAATCTTGTCTACCTTTGGCACACTCTCTGTACCAAATGCCATTGCAGCGATAGCCTGTGCACCGCCTACCTTGTAGATTTCATCTACTCCGGCCTCGTTTGCGGCTACAAGTGTAGAAGGATATACCTTGCCGTCAGCTCCGCATGGTGTACACATAACAATCTTTTCAACGCCTGCTACCTTTGCAGGAAGCACGTTCATCAGTACAGATGAAGGATAGACAGCCTTGCCGCCCGGCACATATACTCCTGCCTTTGCTATAGGTGTGACCTTCTGTCCTAAAATGATGCCGTCCTCTGTTGTAAACCATGAGTTCTGCAGCTGCTTCTCGTGATATTTTCTGATATTTATAAGAGCCTTTTTTATAACGGCAAGAAGCTTCTCGTCAACCAGCTCATATGCTTCCTTTATTTCTTCCTCTGTGACACGGATATTTGATGCATCCACATCCGCTTTATCAAATTTCTTTGTGTATTCAAAAACAGCCTTGTCACGGTTTTTCTTTACATTGTTTATAATGTCATTTACCGTGCTCTCATACTCTGTATAGTTGTTAGGGCTTCTCTTAAGCAGGCTCTCCAATATGTTCTTCTGTGAATCCTTTGTAAGTTTTAAAGTTCTCATTACAGCCTCCGTCTAAAATCATGTATTGATATAAATTATACGCTATTTGATAACAGTCTTCAAATCACTTATGAGCTTTGTGATACGCTCATTGTCCATCTTCATGCTGACCTGGTTTACCACAACCCTCGCAGACAGCGGACAGACCTCCTCAAGCACGGTAAGTCCGTTCTCCTTAAGTGTAGTTCCGGTCTCTACTATATCACAAATCACCTCTGAAAGTCCAACAATCGGAGCAAGCTCTATTGAGCCGTTTAGCTTTATAATCTCTACCGTCTGATGCTTTTTATTGTAGAAATAATCCTTTGCGATATGAGGATACTTGGTGGCAACTCTTATCTGCTCATGATGCTGTAAAAGCTCCCTTGCGCTCTCCGGTCCGCATATGCACATGCGGCATTTTCCAAAACCTAAATCAAGCACCTCGTATATATTTCTGCCCTCCTCGAGGATGGTATCCTTTCCTACCACACCGATATCAGCAGCGCCATACTCCACGTATGTAGGCACATCAGGTCCCTTTGCCAGGAAAAATCTAAGCTTAAGCTCCTCATTTACGAAAATCAGCTTTCTGGTATCCGGATCCTTCATCTCCTCACAGGTGATGCCTATCTGCTCAAAAAGCTGCAAAGTCTTCTTTGCAAGTCTGCCCTTTCCCAGGGCAAAGGTTAAATATCTGTCATCACTCATCTTTTATTCCTCTATAAACTCTACTCTGTTTATACGGTTGTCTACCGCATATGAAGCATAGTCCTCTTTCGTTTTATTTTTGTCCTTAAGCACCATCTGTGTATTTACTCCATCTCTTCGAAGCTCCATAGAGCGCTTGATTGCCGCATGGTATGCAGCCTCCTCAAATACTATAAGTGATGAATTCTCAATGACAGGCACATCAATATCCTGACGGCTTAATGCTGCCATGAGCTGATCCACAACAATTGCAAAGCCGATTGCAGCAGCGTCCTTTCCAAAGTGTGAAAGCAGCTTGTCATAACGGCCTCCCTTTACAATAGGCTCTCCTGTACCATATGTGTAGCCCTGGAAAATGATACCTGTGTAATATGTGTAGTCACTGATAAGTCCAAGCTCATACGAAATATATTTCTCAATGCCGTATGCCTTTAAGTATTCTCGAAGCTTAAGCAAAGTATCAATAGATGATAATATCTCATCATAGCCCTTCGCAAGCTTTAAAGCCTCCATAAGCTGCTCATCCTGTAAATCGAAATTGTCTAACAGTCCAAACAGCTTCCTTAGCTTGTCGTTCATTGAAAGACTGTCAACAAACTCCTCCACACCGAAGAAATTCTTATTTGCTATGAGCTCTCTTAGGTTTTCCTCCTGCTCTCCTGACAGCCCTGCTGCCTTTGTGAGACCGTAAAAGAACTGCGAATGTCCGACTGAAATCTGGAAATTCTTAAGTCCGCTCTCAAGCATCGACTCAACTGTCATCGAAAGTATCTCGGCATCTGCAGAAATAGAGCCATCACCTATCAGCTCTGCACCGCACTGTGTGCTTTCCTTGAGCCTGCCCTGATAATCCGATGAATTGATAAAAGTATTGCCAAGATAACACAGCTTGACAGGCATATCGTCCTCTATATAGTACTTAGCCGCACTTCTTGCAATAGAAGGTGTGAAATCCGGACGAAGGACAAGCGTATTGCCCTCCTTGTCAAAAAACTTGTATAAATCCTTTGAAGGGGTTGTTCCGACATCGCTTCCAAAAATATTAAAAAACTCAAACGTAGGTGTCATGATATCATGATATCCGTATTTTAAAAGTGTACGGTGCAGCTTATCCTGCAAATACAGCTTTTTTTTGCATTCTCCGTTATATATGTCTCTTACTCCGTCCGGAGTGTGTAATAATTGATTTTCCATAATCTGTAAAATCTCGCTTTCATGTAGTAAAGTGTTATCGTGGTAATATGCTACCATACGATAGTAATACTGTCAAGCCCTGCAATTTAAGTCAAGCTGAAGTGCGTTCAGATACGGCACAAGTATTCCGGGCACCTCCGGAAGGAAAAATGCCGGCTCAAGCTCCTCATAGCGGAAGCTCTTTCTGCCGCCTTCTGCAGCTCTATCCCAGAATTCTGTCAGCTTTTTAAACGTGAGATAATAGTATTCATTCCTGTGTGTGTACGATATAAGGATAAATGCAACACCATCCTGTTTTTCAAAGCATCTCATAAACTCTACCTGATGCTCATGTATATTGGCAAGGGGAAACGTGTCGGTATTACATTCTTTTGCATCAAAGCATACCGGGATTCCCTGTACAGCACCAATATAGTCGACCGTACTCTTCTGCTCGAAATAAGCCAGTGTAATGTGTCTGGTTTCCGGCTCCATCTTTATAGGTGTAATCGGAGTGGGAATCTTTTGTATGAGTGCCAGGCCGTTCTCCCTGTATTTTTCATTTGTCTTGTTTATCATGTCCTCTAAGGTCGAGCCTCTTAAGCCTCTTGAATTCCAGGTTGCCATATCGTTTCTATCTTCCTTAATACTGTAAGCTATGCGACGTAAAGTAAATAATTACGGGATTAAAGCCCCACCCTGCTCCATATGTCAGGCAAAGCTGCCTCTATATATCTGCCATCAGGCAAAATCACATGGTGCGCATGCAAAAGCTGGCTGGTCACATGATATTTTTCTTTGTAAAAAGCATTAATCCTTTTATCACCGTACTTCATATCACCTATGATCGGATGACCAATCGATGACAGATGTGCCCTGATCTGATGGCTTCTTCCTGTAATGAGGTGCACCTCAAGAAGAGTTGCTTTATGGCACGAAGCACTCATCTCAATTGTCTTAAGAGGCCTGTAGGCAGTCTTTACTGGCAGTGATTCATCACTTATGGGCTCCTTGGTTATCTGCACCTTATTTACAGCCTCATCCTTTGTCAGAAAGCCCTCTATGGTCATGGGCTCATCAACCTCTCCTGCAACAAGCGCCATATAATACTTTTCTGCGTTTCTGTCCTTAAGCACCTGTGACAGGTACTGCAGTCCATGAAGCGATTTACCCATCAGAATAAGCCCCGATGTATTTCTGTCCAGGCGGTTGCACACAGATGGCTTGAAGCTCTTATATGTGTCAAAATCAAGCTTTCCCTCTTTTATCAGGTATCCGATAAGTCTTTCGTTTGCAGAAATATCAGTCTCCTTTGATTTCTGCGACAGCATATTGACTGGCTTGTTTGCAGCCAGTATGTCATCATCCTCGTATACCACACCAAGTCCGTCAGGCTTTAGTGCACTAAGTGCCTTAAAATCCTTCATAAGACTGTCCTCATTGACGGAAAACTTAGCAAATGTATCATCTGACAGAAAAATCTTGATTTTGTCGTCAACTGACACAATTTCTGTGCCTGACGCTTTCTTATCATTCAGTTTTATGTTCTTCTTCCTGAGCATCTTGTAAATAAAGCCCATGGATGCGTTTGGAAGTATCTTTTTAAGGTATTTGTCAAGCCTCTGGCCTGCCTCGTTTTTACCAGCTTTAAATTCTTTCATAGTCCTATCTTGTATATTATCAAATATCTGCTATTAACTATTTATCTTTTCTTCTTGTGGACGTTTCTGATTGTTTTCTTTTTGTGCGCTGTGCCTGCGGTGTTACTTCCGCCTCCGTTTTTTCCTCGCTCTGTTGCATTTTTCAAGGTTTTCCTTACACCTGCATTCTTGCCGCTGCCATAGCTGCTGTTTGAATTTTTATCAGACTTAGAAGTTTTTTTGTCCCAGCCGCCATCGGTATGCATTTTTCTAGGCTTTATCAGGCACTTTTTGTCAAATCCGATTAAGTCCTCCCTGCCGGCCTTCACAAGTGCCTCGTGCACGAGATCGTAATTCTTTGGATTGCGGTACTGGATGAGCGCCCTCTGCATAGCCTTCTCATGTGGGTTAGTTGTGACATACACCGGCTTAAGTGTCGCCGGGTCAAGCCCTGTATAGTACATGCATGTAGAGATGGTAGACGGTGTCGGATAGAAATCCTGCACCTGCTCAGGCATATATCCCAGATCTCGCAGATACTCTGCAAGCTCTATCGCTTCCTTAAGCGTTGAGCCCGGGTGTGATGACATGAGATACGGCACAAGATACTGCTCCTTGCCTATCTTTTTATTCATATCCTTGTATGCCTTCACAAAGCTGTTGTACACCTCTACACTCGGCTTTCCAAGCCTGCTCAAAACAGCATTGGAGATGTGCTCCGGAGCCACCTTAAGCTGTCCGCTGACATGATACTCGCACAGCTCACGAAGAAACGTCTTGTCTTTATCATACATCAGATAGTCAAACCTGATGCCTGAGCGGATAAACACTTTTTTCACCTTTGGCAGTGCACGAAGCTCTCTAAGCAGCTGTATATAGTCGCTGTGGTCAACAATCAGGTTATTGCACGGCTTAGGAAACAGACACTGCTTTGTAGGGCATGCTCCCCTTGTGAGCTGCTTTTTACATGCTGGCTGCCTGAAATTGGCTGTAGGACCACCAACATCATGGATATAGCCCTTAAAGTCCTTATCCTGCGTGATAAGCTTTGCCTCTTCTATGATTGACTCATGACTTCTTGTCTGGATTATCCTGCCCTGATGGAAGGTCAATGCACAAAAATTACAGCCTCCAAAGCAGCCTCTGTTGCTGATAAGAGAAAACTTCACCTCGCTTATCGCAGGCACTCCGCCTGCCTCCTCGTAGCTCGGATGATAAGTCCTCATATAAGGGAGTGCATAGACCTCATCCATCTCCTCCTGCGACAGCGGCTTTTGCGGTGGATTCTGCACCACAAGCGTAGAGTTGTCATACGGCTCTACGAGCCTCTTTGCACAAAAAGGATCAGTATTGCAGTACTGCATGTAAAAGCTTCTTGCAAACTCCCTCTTGTCCTCTTTTATAACGTCATAGTCAGGAAGCTCAATCGCATCATATATGATATCCCTATCCTTTGTCTTGAACACGGTACCATCTATAAACGTAATATCCTTTACATCCATACCACTGGCAAGCGCATCCGCTATCTCGATGATGCTTCTTTCTCCCATGCCATATGAAATGAGATCCGCACCGGAATCTAAAAGAATCGAGCGCTTGACCTTATTGGACCAGTAATCATAATGCGCCATGCGCCTAAGGCTCGCCTCGATGCCGCCTATTATGATAGGGATTTTTTTATAAGTATGGCGTATCAGGTTACAGTACACGACAGTCGCATAGTCAGGTCTCTTTCCCATCACGCCACCCGGTGTAAATGAATCCTTTGCTCTTCTTTTCTTTGAAACCGAATAATGATTTACCATGGAGTCCATATTACCTGCCGAAACCAAAAAGCCAAGGCGCGGCACTCCGAGTATGGATATAGACTCATCATCCTTCCAGTCGGGCTGTGAAATGATGCCGACCGTATATCCGTGTGCCTGCAGCAGCCTTGCAATTATTGCATGTCCAAATGACGGATGATCCACATATGCATCACCGCAGACATACACAAAATCAAGCTGCTCAATGCCCTCATCTATCATATCCTGTTTTGAAATCGGTAAAAAACCATTACTCATATCATACCTCATAATTAAAAATTATTTTATTTGCCGGATTTTATCTGCATAAGCATATCCGTTTCAGCCTGTGTCAAAGCTCTGTAAGCCCCTGTTTTAAGGTCATCAGGCAGCTTAAGCGGTCCCATGGATATTCTCTTTAAATAGATTACCCTCTTTCCAAGCGCCTCAAACATCCGCTTAACCTGATGGAACTTTCCTTCTGTTATCGTAAGCTCAATCTCGGATACGCTGCCGCTTTTTTTAATAACAAGCTCCGCAGGCTTTGTAGGTCTTTCCTCGCCTATATCAATGCCCTCTTTAAACCTGATGATATCATCCCAAGTCACCTCACCATCGATACGTGCATAGTAAGTCTTTGCCACATGCTTTGAAGGGCTTAAGAGCTCGTGCGAAAGCGCTCCATCATTTGTGATAAGTAAAAGCCCCTCCGTGTCTATATCAAGCCTTCCGACAGGAAACAGATCATCATGCACAGCATCCGTGATATAGTCCATGACTGTATCATGCATATTATCACAGGTCGCAGAAACACAGCCTGATGGCTTATTTAACAGATAATACTCATACCTTTGATACTTAACTATTCTGCCGTTAACTGATACCTCATCGGCATCAGTATCTACCTTTGTCTCAGGTTTTACGGCCACCGTGCCATTTATGGCTATCTGTCCGGTCTTTATAAGCTTTTTTACCTCAGAGCGTGTGCCAAACCCCATCTCTGATAAAAATTTATCTAATCGAATCATATTGATATTTCTCTCCACATATACTGTCACATGAGTAAAAACAAACTTAAAAAATTACTTTTTATCGCTTTTATACTGCTATTTTGTATTTATTACATATTGTTTCCGGCACAGGTAAGTACGTGCGCTAAAGCAGGCATAATGCTATGGTTCAACCAGATATTTCCGCTTCTATTTATATTTACGATTTTATCTAACCTGATTATCTCAACAAATGTGCTGCAAAACATTCCCCAAAAGCATATCATGCTTTTTACATACATAATAGGCATAATATTTGGATTCCCGATAGGAGCAAAGCTCACAGCAGATTTTTGTTCCAAAGGATACATAGATAAAAATCACAGGGAAATACTGAGTGCACTGGCAAACCATTTCAGCCTTCCCTTTATCATTACCTATGCACTGTCCGAGCAGCTTGGCATATGCAGCCACTTCAGCATTTATCTTGTGTCACTGTATCTGCCATCTGCTATAGGAATGATAGCTATACTTTCGATTAACAAAAACAAAAGCTTAACACAAAAAATTCCGGCTCAAGGATTTAAGCTTAACATGCAAATCGTTGATGCCGGAATAATGAAAGGGTTTGAAACCCTTATAAAACTCTGTGGATATATTGTATTGTTCTCTATAGTCTCACGTATCCCACAGACAATTGCCCAAAAGGCTGACTGCAGCATGCCGCTGTCGGCAGACATAATAGGTGCCTTCTTTGAAACCACTAACGGTATCGGCATAGTCTGCGGTCTATGCATCCCACGCACCCTGTCAATAGTGCTGTGCATTGCACTTCTGTCATTTGGCGGTGTATCATGCATGGTCCAGACCAAATCAATATTCCGGGATACAGGCTTTAGGCTTTACAGATACATACTGCTTAAGGCAGCCATGAGCATACTCTCATGCCTGTTATGTATTATCCTATTTCGCATCCTCATCTGAATCGGAAATATTGGTGATTTCTATGTCATCATCAGATGTATCTGTATCTGAAGCTGCCTCATTGTCAGACGACTCTGCTCCTGCAGCTTCATCGCCATTCTCTTCCGGTGGGAAAAGCTCAGCTCTGTTTGCTGCAACAACATCCTCAAACTGCTGCAGTGAACTTATAAGACTGTCATATCTGGCCTTTGAAGTCTCAATAGAGCCTGTTAAGATGTCCTCAATGCTCTTAAGCTGGCTGTCCGTATATGCCATGGCACTCATTCTGAGATTATTTGCATCGTTTGTGGCACTGTCAAGTATCTCCTGTGCCTGCTTTGTTGCAATCTGCACTACCTCATTTGCCTGAGCATATGCCTGCTGCATAATCTGATGCTCGCTGACAAGCTCATTTGTCTGAATCTGAGCCTGCGCGATTATCTGATCAGCCTTCGCCTGTGCATCAGCAAGGATAGCCTCCTTATTACTGATAATCTTCTGATATCTCTTGACTTCCTCAGGGGTCTTTGTACGAAGCTCTGAAAGAAGCTCCTCTAACTGTTCACGATTGACAAGAATCTTGTTTCTTGAAATAGGTGACGGCTTGCAGCCATCAATATAGTCTTCGATTTCTTCAATAATCTGTTCCATTTTACTGCTCATAAATACTGTCTCCTTACCTGGTAATATTGTATTTAGCATAAATTCTATCAATGAACTGTTCAGGTACGAACTTTGATATATCTCCTCCGTATGATGCAAATTCCTTGACAATTGTAGAGCTTAAATATGAATAATTAAGGCTCGAAGTGAGAAAAACCGTCTCTATTTCCGGATTCTGCACTCCGTTAGCCTGTGCAATCTGCAGCTCATACTCAAAATCTGTCACTGCACGCAATCCTCTTATTATGATTGTTGCATTGATTTCCTTCATGTAGTCAACTAAAAGTCCTTCGAAGCACCCTACCCTGACATTTGGTATGTGTGCTGTCATTTCCTTTATCATACTAACACGTTCTTCCAAAGAAAACAACGAGTTTTTTGCACTATTATTGAGTACTCCGACAACCAGCTCGTCAACTATTCTGGCTGAACGCTCTATTATATCCAGGTGTCCAAATGTCACCGGATCAAAGCTTCCCGGATAAATTCCTACCTTCATATTGTATCTCCTATGCACGCTTTATGAAAACATGCTTGTTTGTCTTATAAATTTTTTCTTTGACTATCTCATAGCCAAGCTCTGTGAGATAATCAAAATCAGTATCGTTTGAAGCCTCAACCACGATAAGTGTATCATCCTTTAATATATCGCTGTCCGAAAGTGTAATAAGCACTTCCTTTTCAAGCTCCTTATTGTATGGCGGGTCCATAAACACGATATCAAATTTGTATTTGCCCTCAAGCGTACGTACTGCCGTGACAGCATCCGTCATCATGAGTCTTGAGACCTTATCAAACTTTGTAAAATGGATATTGTCCTCGATGCATGAGGCGGCTTTTCTTGAATTCTCCACAAATACAGCATAGGCTGCACCGCGGCTTAACGCTTCAAGTCCTATCTGTCCGCTTCCCGCAAACAAATCTAAAAAATATGCTCCGGGAACATCAAACTGCATGACATTAAAAAGAGTCTCCTTCGTCTTGTCAGTAGTCGGTCTTGTATCTTTTCCCTCGATAGTCTTTAGAGGGAGGCTTCGCGCCGTTCCTGCTATTATTCTCATACTTTTCTCCCTGTTATAGTCTATTTCTGGTCCTTTAAGACGTCCTTATTCTTTGCAATATAGTCAATAAGTGAAACAACTGTGAGCACAAGTGCCACATAAATGAGGATTGTTCCAAGGATATTTAACCAGCCAAGCTGCAGATTGATATTAAAAATAATAACAATAACCATAAGCATCTGGAAGGTTGTCTTAAACTTTCCCCAGTAGCTTGCTGCAATGACAATTCCATTGTCTGATGCAACGAGTCTGAAACCGCTTATGATAAACTCTCTTGCAATGATAATAAGCACAACCCATACAGGGATAAGCTTTAAATCAACAAGGCATATCATTGCCGAGCACACAAGCAGCTTGTCTGCAAGCGGATCCATAAACTTGCCGAAATTTGTAACAAGATTGTATTTTCTTGCAATTTTTCCGTCAGCCATATCGGTCAGACTTGCAATGATAAATATCGCAAGCGCTATATAATTTCCGTATCCGTCAAAAAACGGTGAAATAAGGAAAAATACAAAAAACGGGATAAGTATCACTCTTAAGATTGTAAGTTTGTTTGGTAAATTCATTTTACAAGTTCTCCTATCAAATCATATTCATACGCACCGGTCACCATAACCTTGCATATATCGCCGGTCATAAGTGTCTCATCAGTGTTGATGAATATATATCCGTCAACATTCGGTGCATCTCTGTATGTACGGCCGATATATGCATTTTCATCAGCCACCTTACCCTCTATGAAAACATATAATTCTTTACCCTTTAGTGTCTCATTTTTATCAAAAATGACCTCTTCCTCAAGCTCCATGACATCTGCCTGCCAGTCAGCCTTTATATCCTCATCTATCTGATCAGACATTGCAGCTGCTTTTGTGCCCTCCTCCGGGGAATACGTAAATGCTCCCAGACGGTCAAACTCCATATCATTTACAAACTGCATAAGTTCCTCGTGATTATCCTGTGTCTCACCCGGAAAGCCGCATATAAGTGTGGTCCTTAGTGTGATATCAGGTATTCTCTCACGCAGCATTCTGATACGCTCCATGAGCTCAGCCTTTGTTGTTTTTCTGCCCATGCGCCTTAAAATATCGTCATTGCAGTGCTGGATTGGCATATCCAGATAATGGCATACCTTCTCATCCTTTATCATGGACTCTATAAGCTCATCGTATATCTCCTCAGGATAGCAGTACATAATCCTTATCCAGAACAGCCCGCTTATCTTGTTGAGCTCATCTAAAAGCTTATGAAGTGACTTCTCACCATACAAATCCACTCCGTAAAGTGTGGTCTCCTGGGCAACAAGTATAAGCTCTTTTGCTCCCTGCTCCACAAGGCTTTTTGCCTGTTCAATCAAATCCTCCATCGGCACACTTCTGTAACGGCCTCTGACAGATGGAATGACACAGTAGGTACAGTTTTTATTGCACCCCTCTGCTATCTTAAGGTAAGCGAAATGCCCTCCTGTGGTGACAATACGCTTTGTCTTTATGCTGGGAAGCCCTTCTAAGGTGTGCAGATTGCTGTATCTGTGTTTTTCAAGTGTCTCATGGACAGCTTCAACTATAGTATCATATGAATTGGTGCCAAGTATGGCATCAACCTCTGGGATTTCCTTAAAAATCTCATCCTTGTATCTTTGTGCCAGACAGCCTGTCACAATAAGTGATTTGCATTTGCCTGTCTCCTTATACTGAGCCATTTCGAGAATTGTATTGATACTCTCCTCCTTTGCATCACCTATGAAGCAGCAGCTGTTTACGATAATGATATCAGCCTGCGTCTCATCATCGGTCATCTCAATGCCGTCATTTGCAAGCATGCCTATCATATACTCTGAATCCACAAGGTTTTTATCGCATCCAAGCGAAATAAATAATAATTTCATAGTACCTCTCAAATGTAAGTATTTACAATTAAAGGGAAAGACAAAACAGCCTTTCCCCTCCTAGATTAAGCCTCTTCGCCTTCGTTTAAATCCTCATCATCTGAGACGATTTTGACAGCTCCCGTGTACAGCTCCTCTACAGCAATAGATAATGGCTTATTGCACTTAGGGCGTGCGATAAGTGGTTCTGCGCCATCAATAATCTGGCGTGCACGCTTTGCTGCAGCAATAACGATAGAATAACGGCTGTTTACTACCGGCTCTTCACCTATCTCTACATTGTTGTTTACTACCTTCATTAACTCTACATACGATGGATGTATCATATTATTTATCTCCTTTCGAAAAGCTTAAAAGCTCTTTTCTCATTTTATTTATAAAATCTATATTTGATGATACCAGATAATCCTGATTCTTTTTTGTGTCGTCAGAGCTGTGGATGATGTCATTCACAAGCTCTACACAATCGTCAAGCTTATCATTTACCACTAAATAATCATATTTCTCTATGCCCAAAGACTCCTCATATGCTCTTGAAAGTCTCTGTGCACAAACCTCTTTTGTCTCTGTGCCTCTTCCTACAAGCCGGTCCTTAAGCTCATCTGCACTCGGCGCTGACACAAACATAAGTACCGTATCAGGAAACTGCTTCTTTATCTTTAAAGCTCCCTGGATTTCTATCTCAAGAATCACATTCTTTCCGGCGCTAAGCTGCTCATTGACATATGACTTTGGTGTGCCGTAGTAATGATCTACATACTTGGCATACTCAAGCAGTCCATCTGCCTTTATCATCTGTTCAAATTCTTCCTCTGAGATAAAAAAATACTCTCTGCCATGCTCCTCACCCGGCCTTGGACCTCTGGTCGTGGCTGATACGCTCAGTGCATAATCATCACCATGCTTTGCCATAAGTTCCTTCATGATAGTACCCTTTCCGGAACCCGAAAAGCCTGAAAAAACAACTAATTTTCCTGTGTTACTCATCACAATCTCCTAAAATTACTCAATATTTTGAATCTGTTCCCTGACCTTTTCTATATCAGTTTTAAGACTGATGCCTGTGTCAGAAATCTTAAGATCATTGGACTTTGAAAGGATGGTATTCGCCTCACGGTTCATCTCCTGTGCGAGGAAATCAAGCTTTCTTCCCACACTGCCACCGGCATTTAACGAATCCTTCATGGAAAGGATATGGCTTTTGAGCCTGACTGTCTCCTCATCCACACAGATCTTGTCCGCAAAAATAGTGACCTCCTGGGCTATTCTTGAATCATCAAGCTGATTGTCTGCAAGCAGCTCTCTTAGCTTTTCCTCAAGACGCGCACGGTATTCGACAATAATCTGTGGCGAACGCTCCTCAATGAAATCAACATATGATACCATATTATCGAGCTTTTCGCAAAGGTCTTTTTTAAGATTTTCTCCCTCGCGCACGCGACTTTCAACAAATGGCTCAAATGCACCGCGAAGAGCCTTCTCAAGACTGCTCCACAGCTCATCCTCATCTACAGGCTGCTCCTCCATCGCAAATACCTCCGGATATCTCGACAGCGTGCTCACTCTTATATCATTCTCCAGTCCGAATTCCTCCGCCATCTGATTCAGATACTTAAGATATTCTCCCGCGAGAGCCTTATTATACTGCAATGAGAGATTATTTTCTGTAAAATCCTCATATGTGATATAAATATCGACCTTGCCACGCTCTATGTACTCCTTAAGCAGAGTCCTTATTGCACTCTCGAAGAAATTGAGCTTTTTAGGCATCTTGATATTGACATCCAGATATCTGTGATTTACAGATTTTACCTCAACTGTAATCTTACGGCTTGCATCTGCGTACTCGTATCTGCCAAAGCCGGTCATACTTTTAATCATAATTTTTCCTTTCGCATATGCATAGATGAGTTTATTATATAACTCCTTGAGATTTTCGTCAAATATATTATAATATAAATATTCATGATTATAAATATTCAGCACCTTAGAATATTTACAGGAAATAAGGAGGAACATCATGGCTTTAGACGGAATAGTCATTTCAAATATAGTTGCAGAGTTAAACAGCACGATACTAAACTCAAAAATCAGTAAAATCGCAGAACCCGAGGCAGATGAGCTGCTTCTTACCCTAAAGGGACCAAACGGCTCGTTCAGGCTTTCGATGTCTGCAAGTGCATCGCTTCCATTCATCTACCTGACACCCACAAATAAGGTAAGTCCTCTCACTGCCCCTACATTTTGCATGGTTTTAAGAAAGCATATAGCAAACGGACGCATCACAAAGATTTACCAGCCGGGCATGGAGCGTATCATAAACTTTGAAATCGAGCACTTAAACGAGATGGGCGATCTATGCCACAAGGTGCTTATTATCGAGCTGATGGGCAAATATTCAAACATCATCTTTACCGACTCCGATGGTACGATAATAGACAGTGCCAAGCGTATTCCCGCATCCGTAAGCTCTGTGCGTGAAGTGCTTCCGGGCAGAGCCTACACCATCCCCGCGACACAGGAGGATAAATATAATCCTCTGACTGTAGATTCGAAGCAGTTTGTGGATATTATATCAGCAAAGCCGCTTACTGTTTCAAAGGCTATCTACTCATCCTTTTCCGGCATCAGCCCCCTTGTGGCAAATGAGCTGGCTCACAGGGCAGGCCTTGACGCGGACTCCCCTGTAGCTGCCTACTCACACGATGAGCTTTTGCACCTTGGAAGCAACTTCACATGGATGATGGAGGACATAAAAAATAATCGTTTTACGCCGAATATCGTGCGTGACGGCAATGAACCAAAGGAATTTTCTTCAATAGAGCTGACTCAGTATAGCGATTTAACGGTCACAAAATATGAATCTATATCAGAGGTTTTAGAGCTTTACTACTCTGAGAGAAACACCTATACACGTATACGCCAGAAGTCAGCCGACCTGAGAAAACACGTAAATACCCTCTTGGAGCGAAACCAGAAGAAATATTCCCTGCAGATGAAGCAGCTTAAGGACTCCGAAAAACGCGAAAAGTACAAGGTGTACGGCGAGCTTATCAACGCATTCGGCTACGGACTTACACCAGATGACAAGTTTCTTGAAGCTGCAAACTATTATGATGACAACAAAATCATCAAAATCCCTATCGACAACACAAAAACTCCTGCCGAGAACGCGCAGAAATACTTTGACAAATACGGAAAGATGAAGCGTACTGCCGAAGCATTGAACGAGCTGATTCTTGAAACAAAAGGGCAGATAGACCATCTAGAATCAATCCAGAATTCACTGGATATCGCTTTAAGCGCTGACGACCTCGTCCAGATAAAGGATGAGCTGATAGAATACGGTTTTATCAAAAAAGGAAAGGGTTCAAAGAAACAGAAGGTAAAGAGCAAACCATTCCACTATATCTCATCAGACGGCTTTGATATGTACGTTGGCAAAAACAACTACCAGAACGATGAGCTCACCTTCAAGCTGGCAACCGGAAACGACTGGTGGTTCCACGCCAAGGGCATGCCCGGCTCACATGTCATCGTAAAGACCGACAACAAAGAGCTGCCTGACAGCACCTTTGAGGAGGCCGGCAAACTCGCAGGCTACTACTCAAAGGGCAAAAATGCCGACAAGGTAGAGATAGACTATCTGCAAAAGAAAAATGTCAAAAAGCCAAACGGTGCCGCAGCCGGCTTTGTCGTGTATTACACAAACTATTCTCTCACGATTCACCCGGATATATCCGATATCAGACAGATTGAGTAAGCAGATTATACTTATTTCATAACCATTCCAAAACGCTTAAACTAAAAAGCTGATATACACATGCATAGTCCTGCATGCTATATCAGCTTTTATTTTAGCCATTTAAGCTCATCACAGATTCATCCTCTTTAATTGTTCTTTTGCAAATTCATCCATTTTCTTTTTCAGTATTCTGTTTTCCGGTGTACAAAGCGCCGGGTCTGCTTCAAGCACCTCATCCACCATCTCAGATGCTTCCTTTAGCACATCGCTGTCCTGATATACATCCGCAAGTGCAAACGCAAGGTCTCCACTCTGCCTGATTCCAAAGAAATCCCCGGGACCTCTGAGCTTTAAATCCTCACTTGCTATATAAAAACCATCATTTGATTTATTTAGTATCTCCAGACGTTTTTTTGATTTCTTTGAATTTGACGAATTGATGAAAATGCAATACGACTGTGCATCCCCCCTGCCTACACGGCCTCTTAGCTGATGAAGCTGTGCAAGTCCAAACCTGTCTGCATTCTCTATCATCATGACAGTTGCATTGGGCACATTTACACCAACCTCCACGACTGTTGTGGACACAAGCACCTGCGACTCATTATTTGCAAAGCGCTGCATCACCTCATCCTTTGCCTTGCTCTTCATCCTGCCGTTAAGCACATCTACAGTGATATCCTTTGGCAGTGCCGCTTTAAGCACATTTGCATAGTCTGTGACATTTTCCCCTTCCGAGTTTTCGGTTTCTTCCACAAGAGGGCATATAACATACGCCTGATGTCCGGCTCTCACCTGCTCAGCAATAAAGCTGTAGGCCTTTGGCCTGAATGCCGTGCCAACCACACAGTTCTTGATCGGAAGCCTCTTTGCCGGCACCTCATTTATGACAGAGATATCCATATCACCGTATATGATTATTGCTAAAGTACGTGGTATCGGAGTGGCACTCATCACAAGTATATGTGGCTTTCTTCCCTTATCCGAGAAGCTCTCCCTCTGCTTCACACCAAATCTGTGCTGCTCATCTGTGATAACAAGCGACAGATTGGAAAAATCCGCTTTCTCCTGTATGAGCGCATGAGTGCCTATAATAAGCGCATTTTTCTCGTTTTCAAGGCGCGCATAGGCCTCTCTTTTCTGCTTTGCCGTCATGGAGCCGGTAAGAAGCACAACAGGACTGTCAAGTCCAAACTGACTAACCAGTGAGCAAAAAGTCTCATAATGTTGGTTTGCAAGCACCTCCGTCGGAGCCATTATGGCAGACTGATAGCCACATTTTGACGCCCACGCCATAAGAAGAAAAGCAACAATCGTCTTTCCTGAGCCCACATCGCCCTGAATAAGCCTCTGCATCACATAAGGACTTTTAATATCCTGCTTTATCTCATCTATCGTCTTCTTCTGCGCGCCTGTCAGCTCATACGGAAGCTTCTCAATCAGTCCGTCTATAAAAGCATCATCCGTAAACTCAAACTCATTTTTGTCCTTCTGCTGCTTTTTATTCTGATACCGCATGCCCATGATAAAGAGAAAAAACTCATCAAAAACAAGCCGTCTTCTTGCCTCCACAAGAGCGTCAAAGTCATCAGGGAAATGTATCTGCTTCATGGCATAATTATACTCACAAAAGCCGTATCTGTGCCTTATATCCTTAGGCAGGTAATCTGACAGCAGTGTATCATGTGACAGAGTCTCCTTTATCGTCTTGACTATCAGATTGTTTGTCACACCGCTTGTCACGGAATACACAGGCTGCAGTGTATCGCGTATAGCCTCGTACTTTTGCACCTCATACACCACAGGCTGCTCCATGACATATCTGCCGCCCTTTGGCTTAATATGTCCGTAAAATATAAGATGTCTCCCCTGCACAAGCTGCGCCTTAAGATATGGCATACGGTACCATACCAGCTGTATCATATGCCCGGGCGAGCCGATATCCTGCAATGTAATCTGCATTCTCGCTGTATTTTTCACTACAGGTGCCATTTTAATCACAGCATGGATGGCATAGGTGCTGCTTACGTTTACATTATTCAGTTCATCAATATCCGTTATTTCCGGAAACTTTACATAATCCCGGGGAAAATGAAGGAGTATATCACCAACGGTGTATACTCCCATTTTAGCAAATGCTTTTTGTGTTTTTTCCCCGATTCCCTTAACCGCGGTAATCGGTGAAGCTATATCCATATTTGCTCCTAAATATAATAAATATCATTTATATTCTTTAAAAGGCTTTACTCTACAGAAATAACATAATAGTAGATTGGCTGTCCGCCATCGTTGACCTCAACCTCTACATCAGGATATTTCTCTTCGATTGCTGCCGCAAGCTCATTAGCTGAGTCCTCATCAGAATCACTTCCGAAATAGATGCTGACAATCGCTGAATCCTCATCTACCATGGCATCTACCATCTCAAGTGTGGTAGCCTTTAAGTCTGTTCCAACAGAAAGGATGCTCTTGTCTCCGATTCCCATGAAGTCGTTCTGCTTGATGGTTTTTCCGTCAATCTCAGTATCGCGGACTGCATATGTCACCTGTCCTGTCTTGACATTTTCTATCTCAGCCATCATCTGCTCTTTATTCTCCTCGGCGCTGTGGTCAGGGATATAATTTACGAGTGCTGTGATACCCTGCGGGATAGTCTTTGTAGGGATAACAATAATCTGTTTATCCTCAACAAGGTCTACTGCCTGGTTTGCAGCCATGATGATATTCTTGTTGTTTGGCAGGATAAATACTGTCTTTGCATTTACATGCTCGATAGCGTTGAGCATATCCTCTGTGCTAGGGTTCATGGTCTGACCACCCTCTATGAGATAGTCCACTCCAAGGCCTCTGAACACTTCATTCATGCCTTCTCCGATCGAAACAGATACAAAGCCCATTTCCTTTGCAGGCATGTTATTTGTCTTTTCATCAGCCTGAGCAGCTTCATAAGCCTCTTCCTCAGCCTTCTGCTGTGCTGCAAGCTTCTGTGAATCCTTGATGAGCTTTTCCTGATGCTCCTCACGCATATTGTCGATCTTTATCTTGCTGAGTGAGCCGAAGGTAAGTGCCTTCTGCAGTGCAAGTCCAGGGTCGTTTGTATGTACGTGAGTCTTTACGATCTCATCGTCAGCTACAACGACTATAGAGTCACCGATTGACTCGAGGAATGCCTTGTATGCGTGCTCCTCATTGTCTGACATTGGCGCATTGAGTACAATAATAAACTCTGTGCAGTAACCAAACTTAATCTCTGCCTCTGTCTCAGCCGAAATCTTTGCAGGAGCTGCTCCTGTTGGTGCGCCCTCGATTGTATAATCAATCTCCTTGCCGATAAGAGCATCATATGCTCCCTTTAATACCTGAACAAGTCCCTGTCCGCCTGAATCAACAACACCTGCCTGCTTTAATACAGGAAGCATCTCCGGTGTCTGGTCAAGCACATACTCAGCCTGCTTTATAACCTCTTCAACAAATGTGACAACATCCTCTGTTTCGTCTGACAGCTCCAGAGCCTTTTCTGCTGCGCCCTTTGCCACTGTAAGGATAGTTCCTTCCTTTGGCTTCATAACTGCCTTGTAAGCTGTCTCAACCGCCTTCTGGCATGCCTCACAAAGAATAGTGACATCTATCTCATCGTATTCCTTTATAACCTTACAGAAGCCTCTGAAAAGCTGTGATAAGATAACACCCGAGTTTCCTCTGGCACCTCTTAAAGAGCCTGATGAAATAGCCTTTGCAAGCTCTGCCATGGTAGGATTTGTAAGTGAGCTGACCTCCTTGGCCGCAGACATGATTGTCATTGTCATATTTGTTCCGGTATCACCATCCGGTACCGGGAATACATTCAGCTCATTTATCCAGTCTTTCTTTGAATCAAGATTCTTGGCTCCCGCAAGAAACATCCTTGCAAGGAGCTTTGAATTAATGCTTGTGATCTCCACTTTTTGTAGTCCTCCTTAATCAATTACCCTTACGCCCTCAACGTAAATATTGATCTTTGCAATTTTCATTCCTGTAAATGACTCAACCTTGTACTTAACCGTCTCGATAAGATTGTCCGAAACAGTGCCGATCGAAATACCATACGCTACTATTACATGGAAATCAATCGTAATTTCGTTGTTCTCATCTACCTTTACATTTATTCCATGGTTCAGGTAATCTCTCTTTAAAAGCTTTACAAGACCATCCTTCATGTTGACCGCTGCCATGCCTACTATTCCAAAGCACTCTACAGCTACAGAGCCTGCATAGGTTGCAATAACATCTGTATCAATTAAAATTTGTCCATATTGGGTATCCATCTGTCCCTTCATAATATATACCTCCATCATATTGTGACGTAGCTAATGTTATTATACCTTTTTTTTCACAAAAAGCAAATATTTTTATATTTTATCCTTGCATTCTTTATTTTAATCTGATAGAATACATTTGTTGTGAGCTTAAGAGTATGGTAAGCTTAGTGAAATGCAAGGAGGTGCAATATCATGGCAAAATGTGCAATTTGTGAAAAAGGTGTTCATTATGGAAATAATGTCAGCCATTCTCATAGAAGATCAAATCATGTTTGGAAGTCAAACATTAAGAAGGTTTCTTGCAAGGTCAATGGAGTTCCACAGAAGTTATATGTATGTACTTCATGTTTAAGATCTGGCAAAGTTGAGAGAGCTTAGTCTTTATTTTTGAATCTTTTGAATTTTAAAGGACATCCGTTTGGATGTCCTTTTTATTTGCTCTCATATATGATATTAATCCTGCTTGTCGTCCTCTTTATCGTCTACCTTTACATCGTCGAGATTAAGGTCATCATTTTTTCCCTTTGAGAAACGGCTTACAATGTCCGGTACCATATCAAGTATCTTTGTCATGCCGTCCTGATTCTTTACATTGACAAGCTTTGTCTGTCCATTCTGGATAACGAGCACTGCACTTGGCTGAATCTTTCCGCCCATACCACCGGCTCCGTTATTTTTCTTTTCTGCCGAAAATGCTCCTGCTGCCACTCCAAACGACACATCCACAAGCGGAAGTATGATTGTATCCCCTATATGAATTGCATCACCGACCACCGTCTTTGTAGTGATAAAGCTGTCCATCCCCTTGAAAAGTGACTCTACTGTGTTATTGAAACTATTATCTGCCATAATATCTTCCTCCTATCTGCTTATCCTATTATATAATCTGCGGCAGTTTTTATCAAATAAAATTCTAAGTGTTGCCGCTAAAATACTTATTACTATCACATGCCCCTTTATATCAAAGCTGCCCTTTGCATACGGCTTTTCACTCTCGAAATCAGGTGTAATCCGCCATCTGTTTGTATAGCCGACAGGAAAGCATGCTAAAATCCCCAATGAAATACCTGTTGTATCCGGCGAGCCGGTTGAATAAACCATTGTAAGCTTAAGCAGCCTTGGGCATATTCTTTTAAGAATGATAAAAAGCTCTTTTTTCAGATGTAAAAAAGCGGCTTTATTTCTCTCATCACTGTATTCTCTTTTTAGCTTATAGATACAGTTTTTTATTTTATCTGACCTATCTTTAAATTGCTTTTTATGTGACTTTTTGTGTGGCTTTTTATACCTTTTTTGATGTGTGAGCTTTGTTTGTTGTTTTATATGCTGATTCTCATCAGTTACTGACCTGTACTCATTATGCGTACGTGCTGTGCATTCATCCTCTGCCTGTTCATCTGTGATGTGTTCTGACTCATCTGCCGGTATTTTATGCTCATCTCCGGTGTTTTCACTGACTTTATCTTCTGTTTCAGTTTTAGCTGCATCATCCATATCGTCATCATCCAAAGCCTCATAATTATCAAACAGCTTCTTCTTCACAAAAGCAAATCTTATATATCCGTCAGTCTCCTGTGCATACTCTATATGCAGTGCAAACAAATGAAAAAGCCATGACACATGTGCTTTTGTTCTTATGTCTGTATTGTCAAAGCTTCCGACAGCCCTGTACTTGACCGGCACAAACAGTACGCAAAACAGCGCTGTAAGTATAAGAGCAAGCACTACAAGGAGTATGATGCCTATGACCTTTAAAATCGTAAATATCATCTATCTATTTCCTCCGTCTGCTCTTTAAATAGCTCTTCACATCAGTTTTACCTGTATTTTCGTATGTCTCCTTAACAATATCACAGGCCAGCAAAAGTGCCTCATCATAATTACCCGCTACTGCGATTATGTGCAGATTCTTCTTAGGATATCCCTTTTGCAGCAATTCTCTTGTCGGAATGATATCCAAAAGATTTTCCTCATTTGACGGAAACGTGATGATGTATGTGTGAAGCATGCCGGCATTATGCTCTATCTTCCACTTGATTTTCTTTATCTTTCCGGTAACAGACTCTCCTACAAATAAATCCTCATACCATTTCATTCCAAAACCTCAAAAAGCAGTTTTTAAAACTGCTTTTTAATAATACTAATAATACTTGTGTGTCCCCCATAAATTGCTTTTCTTTAAATCCAGGTACTCATTGTAAGCCTTCTCAAGTATCTGCTTCTCATTTGCAAACTTGAGCAGATGATATGCCTCGTGATACTTATAAAACCCTGAATCCATGAAATACTCTTCTCTTTGCGGTTTACTATAATAACTTTCGCCCATCATAAGATACCAGTGTACATCCTTTTCCACTGTATCATGTGGCACGGTAAAAGAATAGTGGCTCTTACCCACGTATTGGATTATCGTTGCACTGGCACCAGTCTCCTCTTTCACTTCACGGATTGCAGTGTCCTTGTACTCTTCATCAGATTCCACAGTTCCCTTGGGCAGTACCCACCCCTCGTACCTGTTCCTGTAGTTCTTGTATAAGAGTAATATTTTGCCACGAAAGATTACCACACCGCCACAGCTCGTTGCTTCTATCATTGCCATTCCTCCAAGTGTGGTTTAAACGCTATCTGTCAGTTCAAGTGAAATATGAACGATAACGTCTGTCATTACACTTAAGTATAACCTACTTCTAAAAAAAGTGCAACAAGCCTATTCATTGAAATATTTATCAAATACCTTTTTTGCCACCGGCACCGCATATGTACTTCCGGCACCCGAATCCTCCACAACTACTGCGATTGCCAGATCATTGTAGCCATCCTTTTTTCCATAGCCCACAAACCAGGCATTGGTCTGGTCAGTAGAATCTGATACCTGGGCAGTTCCGGTCTTTCCAAAGGCCTCATAGCTCTGATTGCTTAGCTTTGCGCCTGTTCCATCAGATACCACTGCTGCCATAAGATTCTGGAGAAAAGCTGCCTGATTCTTTGACATAATCTGCTTGTATGAAGCCGGTTTATTCTGCTCCACAAGCGCCCCGCTCGCATTTTCCGTATGGTCTACCAGATATGGCCTCATCAGATTTCCATCATTGCAGATTGCACCGGCAATCATGCACATGTGAAGCGGTGAAACAAGCGTGTTTCCCTGTCCTATCGTGGTCTGCATGGTCAGAGCTGACGAAGCATTGTTATCCAGTGCAAATTTACTCTTTTTTGAATCAAATGCTATAGGCAGATTCTTGTTGAAAAGCATATCGTCACACAAGGTATTAAGCTTATTGTTATCCACCAAAAGACCTATATTGGAAAATGACGAGTTGCACGACTTGGCAAACGACTTTGTTAAGTCCTCCTGTCCGTGTGATTTATTGCCGGCGCAGTGGATTGTAAAGCCTTCCTTTGTAATACTGCCGTCACAATCAAAGCTGTAGTCGTTGTATGTAGACGGATTTTCGTTATAATACTCAAGTGCTGTAAAAATCTTAAACACTGAGCCCGGAGCATACTGTCCCTGTGTTGCCCTGTTGTAAAGAGAAGTGCTGCCCTCACCGTTTACGCTCTCCCAGTCACTTGCGATGGTATTTGGGTCATAATCAGGCTTTGACACCATAACTGCAATCTTTCCTGTCTTCGGCTCAATTGCAATGACAGCACCTTCATAGTCGTCAAGTGCATTGTATGCAGCCGCCTGTGCTTCGTAATCCAGTGTGGTTATGACATTATCACCGGTATTTTTCTTACCGCTTATATCATTTACTATCTGGTCAAGGAAAAACTCATGTGAGCGAAGCAATGAGAAATTTTCCTGCTTTTCAAGCCCGGCCTTACCATTTACGGCAAAGCCCGCTACATGCGCAAACATCCTGCCGTCAGGGTATTCCCTTGTCTCAGATGCATCCGAGCTGACCTTTGTCTGTGCTATGACATGTCCATCCTTAGTCTGTATCTCGCCCCTCACTACATTCTTAGAGAAAAGATCCTGCAGCGAATTGTATGGGCTGTTGATGAATTCGTCGCTTTTTACAAATTGGAAATATAAGAAATAACCTATCAATCCAACAAAAACTATAAGGAAAAAATATGTAACAACCGCATACTCTCTATTTCTGTGTCTTCGTGCTGTTTTTGCCGCCTGCTGCCGGTTTTCTCCTTCTCTGTTGACTTCCCTGCGCCCCCGGCTCTTTAGCTGTCTGCTTTTGTCTGTTTTTTGTCTCATGGTCCTTTCGTCTCTTGTCATCTATTTTTCTCCTTTTTTCAGGGGATGCCTGCATAATATACATGCCCTGTATCATTCCAAAAATAATCATCGTAGATAGAAGCGAGCTGCCACCGTAGCTCACAAGCGGCAGCGTCACACCGGTCATCGGTATAAACTTGGTTGAGCCGCCGACAGTTAAAAGCACCTGAAGCGCATACACACTGCCAAGTCCCAACGCCACATACTTGTAAAATGCATCCTTCATCTGCATGGAAAGATTAAATATCATAAGAAAGCAGCTGACACAAACCATAATGAGGCAGACAGCAAATATACCGCCCATCTCCTCTGAGATAGCCGCTATGATAAAGTCTTTAGACACAATAGGTATCTTATTTGGCAGACCCTGCCCCAGTCCAAAGCCAAACAGTCCGCCTGTACCTATGGCAAAGAGCGACTGACACACCTGATAGCCGGCCTTGTCTATGACAGAAAGAGGATCAAGCCATGCAACAATTCTGTTTTTCACATGTGAAAACAGATGATAACCAGCGTACATTCCAAGTCCCACAAACGCGAGTCCTCCGGCAAAAATATAAAACTTTTTTGTCGCAACATAAATCATGACCAGATATGTAAAGAAATACAAAAGCGCTCCACCGAGGTCGTTTGATGCAACAAGTATCAGCACAAACACTGCCGATACGCCGCTTGTTATGGCAAGCTGCTTTAAATCAGTTGATTTATACAGCATGGATGCTATAAAAAACACAAAAAGTATCTTTACAAACTCAGATGGCTGAATTGAAACAGGACCAAATGTCAAAGAAAGCTTTGCTCCTCTGCTCGCCACTCCTACCACAAGCACTGACAAAAGACCAAGTATTCCCACACCGGCATATGTCCATGTCAATTTTCGAAACATCGTGCCTTTTTGCATGATAAGCGGTATTAAAAACGCAAATATTGTTCCGGCAAGTACAAAAACAAACTGCCTTAATGCCTTGTCAAACGAAATTCTCGTTAAAATAATCATGCTTATGCAAAGCATCATCACCATGTTGTTTAGCACAAGCTCTGAGGCATTCTTATAAAACTTATGATAAATCAAATAAATTGATTCAAAAAGCACAAGCTGTGCTATATAAAATCCTATTATCTTTGTATCCATTGTCGTGACAAAGAGCACCAAAAAACCATCTAAATGAATCAGAAACATATAAAATCTCTGCAGATTATATATATGCTTCTGCTTTTTCGGCTTGTCAGGATACTTGAATAAATGAAAGCATAAAAAAGTATATATGAGAAAAAGTATTATCATAATATACTTGGAAAGCTGTACTATCAGATGTACCATGTTATTCTACTCCTCTTTTGTAATGTCCGTTTGTATATTCAGCTACCTTATCATCCATAACCGCCTTAATCTGCTTTGGACTCTCGATTGTAAAGCTGTATCTAAAACTTCTGATACCAGCCTCCTTAAGCTTACTTATGTTCTTTATGAGCATGGTAGGCAGTGAATTATATATTGTATTATAGCACTCCTTACAGTTGTTACAAACTGCAAAGGATTTATTGTATCTGTCCTTTAAATATATAAGCTTTTGCTTTTTATCACAGCCCTTTGTGTTTTTGTGCACACAATTGGCGGTGGTCATAAGCGGATAATATCCATAGACTATCATCTGCGAGCCTATATTGTTTCTATGCATAATCTCCCTTGAATTGAGTTCAAGCGGCACTGTATCACCACTTACTCCGTGCTCAAAAAAAGCACTCTTTGAAACATCATTAAAGGTATACATATTGTGGTCTAAAATAACTTTTTTCCCTGTAAACAGATTTTCTGTCAGATAAAGCTCCTCGTAATTTTTCACAACAAAGCCCTCGAAGCTTACCTTATCAAGCTCTTTTGCGATAGATACAAAATAATCAGATGAATCTGCCCTGAATATCGTAGGCAGCATGAGATACACTTTTTTATTTTGCTTTGTAAGGCTTTTCACATCATCTGCAAACTGCTGTATCAGAGTCTTCCTGTCATACATGTCAAAATCCAGATAAAATACGTCAAAGCATTCATAGCCAATAAGTGTATCAAGCTGCGCGCGTGTCATACACGAGCATATGGTGGTGTAATCATTTATAGCTTCATCATGTGCTGCATCACTTTTTACGACATGCTCAGGGAGTGCTGTAAGTCTTGACATATCAGCGTATCGTGCATCATTCCTGTAATACTTTTTCAACAGCTTATCACAAAGCCCTGAAATTGCATCACGCCGCAGCTTGTTTAGTGCTCCGTTTGGCACAAAGACGTTTTCTCCGATTTGAGCTTTAATATGTGAAAACTCAAAGTCTGTATCACCGGTTTTGTTTATCCTGTCTATAGCGGCCTTTTTATCAAGCGGTGCCTTAAGTGCGGCGCTGACAGGTTCTATTGAAGCTTTGTATGTCACATCACCTCTTTTTACAGTGAGGCTTCCGGGCTCGCCTTCTCTTAAAACAAGCTCTCCCTCTATCGAAAGCTTTCTTTTTTCAGGCGAAGGCTCTGCAGCATTTGAAACGAAATTAGGCTTCACATAAGTCACCATATCAGAGCCATTGTGGTCGAAATAATACCTGTCTGTGAAACCACAGCGGTTTCCAAGTGCCTTTATCCTGTCATAATCAGCATCGCTAACAGGCTTTTTGCTGTCAATATAGCTTCTGTAGTATTTTACCACTCCGCATGCATACTCAAGCTGCTTCATACGCCCCTCAATCTTGAGCGAATAAACACCTGCATCATGCAGCTTGTCAAGAGCCTTTATACCACACATATCTTTAAGGCTTAAAATGTATTCATCCTTTTTGCCCTCCACGGTATACGGCAGTCTGCACGGCTGTGCACAGCGGCCTCTGTTTCCGCTTCTACCACCTAAAATACTGCTGAAAAGGCACTGTCCTGAATACGAATAGCACAATGCTCCGTGCACAAAGGCTTCAAGCTCCATGCCGGTTTCCTCATGTATGCGCTTCATCTCGGCAAGAGAAACCTCCCTTGCCATGACCACACGCGTCACTCCAAACTGTGAAAGAAAACGCACTCCGTCTGCTCCCGTTACCGTCATCTGTGTACTCGTATGTATCTCCATTGACGGAAAATACTCATGGATAGCCTTCACCACTCCAATATCCTGCACTATCACTGCATCAAGTCCTCTTTTGTAGTATGGAAGCAGGTAGTCGTAGAGCTTTGAAAACTCACTGTTTTTAATCAACGTATTGACCGTCAGATACACCTTTACTCCTCGTAAATGCGCAAAATCAATTGCCTCTAAAAGCTCCTCTTCTGTGAAATTATTGGCATATGCCCTGGCTCCAAACATGCTTCCGCCCACATACACAGCATCGGCGCCGCTTTCTATCACACCCTTAAGTATCTCAAGGCTTCCTGCCGGTGCAAGCAGTTCAAAATCTTTATTTCTCATATATTTCCTCATATAGATGCTCATTTAATATTATATAAACCTGCAATAAAATAGGGAACAGTGTACGATAACTGTTCCCCTTTTATTGCTATTTATCGCTACTGTCATTTGCCCCATTGGAAGCATGTGCAGATTTTTTAACAGGCTTTTTTCCATCAAGAAGTGACTCCTCAAGAGTTGCCTCAAGTCTCGCCTTGTTGAGTAAAAGCTCCTTGTTTTGTGCCTCAAGCTCCTTCATGCTCGCCTCAGCATTCTCGGTCTTTACCTGATTGGAAATTAAATCATGCTTTAAATCGTATATTTCCTTATCCTTATTCTCTATATCACCCTCGAGCTTTTCGACAAGTGCCTTTGCCTTGAAATAATCATCCGCAATATTGAGCTCGATAAGTGTGCTCTTCATATTGCCCGGAAGATGCTTATACTCATCCATATCATCAAACTCTGCAATCTTGTTGTTGATGTATGCCGCAACCTTCTGTAAGTATTCCTCATTCTCATATCCTGACAGTGTGTAAACCTTTCCGTCTATTACCACCTCGGCATTTGTTTTTGCAGACATTTAATCATCCTCCGTTTTCACATTTATTCAAACCAGCTATATTAGTATTAATATTACTATCAATTTCAATATCAAATACTTAATTATTATATGCCTTATAGATATAAATTGCAACTTTAAGCCCTTTTTCTCTCAAAATGCTCAAAGGCAAGGTCTGTCGCCACTCGCCCCTTTGGTGTGCGGTTTATAAAGCCGTTCTTCACCAGATACGGCTCGTAAACATCCTCAATGGTTCCGGCATCCTCACCTATTGCCGCTGCAAGCGTATCAAGGCCCACCGGTCCTCCCGCAAACTTGTCAATGATAGTGAGAAGTATATTTCTGTCGTTTAAATCAAGTCCGTACTTGTCCACTTCCAAAAGATCCAGTGCAAAGCTTGCCACATCATAGGTGATTTTGCCGTCATACTTGACCTGCGCAAAGTCCCTGACACGCTTTAGAAGTCTGTTTGCAAGTCTTGGGGTACCTCTTGAACGACGCGCCATCTCGTAGGCTCCCTTGTCATCTATCTCAACTCCAAGCACCTTTGCGGAATTGACGATAATATGCTTTAGCTCATCGACAGTATAAAACTCCATGTGATTTACCACGCCAAACCTGTCCCGAAGAGGTGCCGAAAGCATACCCGCCCTCGTTGTTGCACCTACAAGTGTGAATTTTGGCAGGTTGAATCTGATTGACTTTGCAGACTCGCCCTTTCCAATCATGATATCAATGGCGTAATCCTCCATAGCAGGATAGAGCACCTCCTCCACCTGACGGTTTAATCTGTGAATCTCATCGACAAAAAGTATATCTCCCTCAGAAAGTCCGTTGAGTATGGCTGCCATCTCTCCCGGCTTACCTATTGCAGGACCGGAGGTCACCTTTATCTTTGTACCCATCTCATTTGCAATGATTCCAGCAAGTGTTGTCTTTCCAAGCCCCGGAGGCCCGTAAAACAGCACATGATCGAGCGCCTCGCCCCTTGATTTTGCAGCTTCAATATATATTTTTAAATTGTCCTTTATCTTCTGCTGACCGATATAGTCATCAAAATACATAGGACGCAGGGATTTCTCTATCTTTATATCCTCTTCCTGCAATTGTGTGGAAATTACTCTTTTCACGTTTCGTTCCCCGTTTCTGTTTTAAGCTTACAGCTTGTCCAATCAGCCCATATTTTTGAGCGCAAGCTTCAGCACATCCTCTACATCCATATCCTCTGTGATATCAACCTTGGACACTGCCTTAAGACTCTCAGTAGATGAGTATCCAAGTGCATTGAGCGCCATGACAGCATCATTTTTCACAGTGCTGTTCATGGATACAGCAGCACCGGAAGTCTGATTCTCAAGCTTCTTTTCAAATGCATCCTCAAGCGACAGCTTGTCCTTTAAATCAAGTATCACTCTCTGAGCCGTCTTTGCACCTATTCCCGGTGCCTTTGATATAGCCTTTGAGTCGCCCGATAAAATTGCAAAGCGCAAATCATCGGCAGGCAGAGTTGACAAAATCGCAAGACCGCCCTTTGGTCCGATTCCGCTGACTGTAATTAGCAGCTTAAAGATTTCAAGATCATCCTTGCTCAAAAAGCCGTAAAATATCATGGCATCCTCCCTGACACACAGGTAGGTGTAAATTTTTACATCCTCTCCCTCGTCAGGCAGCATATCAAAATACTGCGTCGGTATGTAAATGAGATAGCCTACGCCTGCTGCCTCCACTACAATGCTGTCTATATTTTTTTCTGCAAGCTCTCCTTTTATATATGCATACATTGAATCCATTTGTTACTGTTTCGTCTGTAGCCTGACACACAGGCATAAAAACAGCAGCATCTCCTTTTGTTATTAAATATACGTAGATTACAGCCCATTAAAACTATACATGAAAGCTGTCAGAAATCCTCAAAAGCACCTGTGAAGCTACTGTTCCAATCACAAGTCCCGTGATGCATCCTGCCACAAGAAGCACCGGAATATAGTACACTACGCTGTAGGTTGACAAAATTATAGCCGCAACTATTATCTGCCCTATATTGTGACACACTCCACCGACCAGGCTTATTGATACCGAGCTGAATTTATCTGATTTCTTAAGCAGGTACATAACGATAAAGCTTAGTATACAGCCTGCCAGTGAATATATGATGCTGAACGCATTTCCAAACATAAAGCCTGAAAGCACCGCGCGAAATACACATAGCAGAAACGTCTCCATGGGTGCTGCTATATAAAGCATGATTACTGTCACTATATTTGTAAGCCCAAGCTTCACTCCCGGTATGCCTACCGCAAACGGTATAAGTGACTCAACATAGCTTAGCACCAGTGCCAGTGCCATAAGCATACCAAGATATGCAATCTTTCTGGTTTTCATTTATCTCATTCTTTCTATAAAAATGTTCGGGTATCACTTGGATATCGAATCTATATCTGATTTCGTGTCGCTTTTTACCGTCACAACAACCTTATTCGGCAGACAGATAATCGACTCTCCCTCCTTTGATATCGCCTTCTGCTTCACACACAGATGATCCGGACAGTCGGCAGAGGTCATATCCGCCACACCGCCCTTTATGACAAGGGTGTTAGTAACATCGCCATCGCCGTTTTTTATCTCAATTGTATCATCCTTTGAAAGCGGATATGTGCCATAGGCCCTTCCATCGATAGTCACCTCGACACATGCATCGCTATCCGTATCCTGCCCCTTTAAATATACAAGCTTCCATACAAGAAGCAGAGCGACAGAGATAATTACAATAACCGATATCAGGATTATATCATTTCTGCCAAAACGCTTACGCATCCTCTTTTATCTCTCCCATATAGTAAAAGCCTCTGCACTCATCAAGCTTCACATTATAAATATTTCCAATCATATCCTCGGTACCCGGAAAATGTACGATTGAATTATTGTCCATACGTCCGGTCACATAGCCATCCTTCTGGTCATCCATCTCCTCTGCAAGTACCGGCACCACTTTGCCCTCATAGCATTTTGCCTTTTCTGATGAGATAGTCTGAACCTCCTTTAAGAGCCTGTCAAACCTGTCCTTAACCACATCATCCGGCACCTGATTCTCCATGGTAGCTGCGCGTGTGCCTGTTCTCTTTGAGTAAATAAATGTAAAAGCACTGTCATATCTGACCTGCTTGACAACATCCATTGTCTCAAGGAAATCCTCCTCAGTCTCTCCCGGGAAGCCCACAATGATATCAGTTGTGATTGCAATATCAGGAATCTGCTCACGAAGTCTCTTTACCTCGTCGAGATATTTTTCCTTGTCATAGTGCCTGTTCATCTCCTTAAGCACTCTTGAGCTTCCTGACTGAAGCGGCAGATGCATATGCTTGCACACCTTGTCGCACTCCTTTATCGCCATAATCAGGTCATCTGATAAATCCTTTGGATGAGATGTCATAAAACGAATCCTCTTAAGTCCCTCAATCTTATTGACCTCGCGAAGAAGCTCTGCAAAGGTTATAGGATTGTCAAGAGTTTTACCGTATGAGTTGACATTCTGTCCGAGAAGCATTATCTCGCACACTCCGTCTGCAACAAGCTTTTCTATCTCTCTTATGATATCCTTAGGCTCCCTGCTTCTCTCACGTCCTCTCACATATGGCACGATACAGTAGCTGCAGAAATTGTTGCAGCCAAACATGATATTGACACCTGATTTGAAAGAGAACTTTCTCTTCACCGGCAGATCTTCGACAATCTGATTGGTATCCTTCCATATGTCAATCACCTGTGAGCCTGACTCGATATTGTTGCACAAAATCTCTGCAAACTTGAATATATTGTGGGTTCCGAATACGATATCTACAAACTTATAGTGCTTTTTGATATTTTCAACAACCTCCGGCTCCTGCATCATGCAGCCGCAGAGAGCAATCTTCATCAGAGGATTCTTTTTCTTGTAGTTCTGCAGATATCCAAGTCTGCCGTACACCTTATTGTTAGCATTCTCACGTACGGTGCAGGTGTTGTATACAATAAAATCCGAGTGCTCATCAGTTCCTTCCACGTAGCCTATCTGCTCGAGTATTCCGACAAGTTTTTCTGAGTCGCGGGCATTCATCTGACAGCCGAAAGTCTTTACAAAATAAGTCATAGGACGGCCGATTTCTTTAGATTTCTTTTCAACAAAATCCTTTGCCTTTGCCATGTAGTAATACTGCCTCTCAGGCTCATGTGCCGGTGGTGTCTTTGTTATATCTATATCGTAGCTCATGTTATATTATGTTTCCTCTCAAATTAATTCTATGATACTTTACCTGACTATTCCCTGATCTGACCGCTACCGTAAATAATATACTTATAGCTTGTCAGTGCTTCAAGCCCCATAGGTCCCCTTGCGTGAAGCTTCTGTGTGCTGATGCCTATCTCAGCTCCAAAGCCGAATTCATTTCCATCAGAAAATCTGGTTGAAGCATTTACATAAACGCACGCAGCATCTATCTCATTTAAGAACTTCTGCGCATTGTCGTAATCATTTGTAACGATTGCCTCAGAATGTGATGTGTTGTATCTGTTGATATGCTCGATTGCCTCATCAATACTGTCAACAATCTTTACCGACATGATGTAATCAAGATACTCCATACCCCAGTCATCGGCAGTGGCCTCTGTCACATCATCTCTTCCTTGCAGTATAGCCTGCGCTCTTTCATCACAGTGCAGCTGTACATGATGCTCTCTTAGCTTATCGTACAGCTTTGGCAGAAACTCCTCTGCTATGGCACTGTGTACTACAATCGACTCACATGCATTGCAGACACTGATTCTTTGAGTCTTTGCATTGTTTATAATATTAACAGCCATATCAAAGTCAGCATCCTTGTCCACATATACATGGCAGTTGCCTGTACCGGTCTGGATGACAGGGATTGTGGCATTTTTGACAACATTTTGGATGAGTCCTGCACCGCCTCTTGGTATGAGCACATCCACATACTGATCCATCTTCATAAACGCATTTGTTGTCTCTCTGTCTGTTGACTCAATAAGTGCAAGTGCAGCAGCAGAAACCAAATTGTCCGTCAAGGCCTTTTTTAAAGCCTTTACTATTGCGATATTGGTATTTATCGCATCACTTCCACCCTTCAATATGACACAGTTGCCTGTCTTAAAGCACAGACCAAAGGCATCTGATGTGACATTTGGGCGCGCCTCAAAAATGATTCCCACAACACCGATTGCAACTCTTCTTTTTCCGATAATAAGGCCATTAGGACGCTTTGCCATAGACATCACTTCCCCAATTGGGTCTGCAAGCTTTGCTATCTGTCTGAGTCCGTCAGCCATGCCAAGGAGCCTGTCATGGTCCAGCGAGAGCCTGTCAATCATGCTCTTTGCCTTCATATTTTCCTCTGCTGTAGCCACATCCCTTTTGTTTGCCTCAAGGATTTCTTTTTCTGCCTTAAGCAGATTGTCCGCTGCATCGTTTAATACCTTATTCTTGATATCTGTATCCAGTGTTCCTATCTTTACTCTGGCCTCGTATGCATCCGCACAAATTTTTTCTAAATCAGTCATCAATAAACACCTCTCTCTTATCTGTTATCACTCCATCTAAGGGTACGTCATATTCATCTTCAAACGTCATGCTGCTAAGTAACTGGAAATCGTAGCCCACTCCAACTGCCATGACAGTGTCTCTTTTTGTAAAAGACGATAAATATCTGTCATAAAAGCCCTTTCCGTAACCGATTCTGTAACCGGTATCCGAAAATGCAAGCCCCGGCACTATCATAAGCGCCCTGCCATCCGCCTGCGTATACTCCTTCGTCATATCAGGCTCTTTAATATTAAATGAACCACAATTAAGCTCATCAAGGCTTCTTACCCTGTAAAAGGACATTTTATTGCCCGAAACCCTCGGATAATATATCCTTTTTGCTTTGTTTATTAAATAGGTAAAATACTCATCAGTATTCACTTCATTTCTAATAGCTGAATACAAAAGTATGTTGTCATAATATCTGTCGAGCTCTAAAGCTATGAGCCTTTTATAAATGTCATGGCTCATGTTGTGGCACTCATCAGCACCCAGAAGGCCTCTTTGCTTTTTTAGCCTGCTACGAATTTCTTTTTTTGTTTCCATATTTCTCGCCGAGGTTCTCAACCGAACCGTCATCGTTTACCATATCGATATTGTTGAGCTGGTTTCTTAAATTCTTCTTCACGTTTGCTATATACTCCTTGCGCAAAAGATCCTGCTCCTTTTTATCTGCCTCAGAAAGTCCCTCTGCCTGTGACTTTCTGTAAAGCTCATTGATTCGCTGTATTTTTTCCTGTGTCATAGCACTCTCCTGATTTCAAATTTATAGCTGATTACTGGCCGCCTGTAGATGTAGGTGCCATCTCTCTTTGTATATAATCCGCAAGCACAAACTCTGCATCCTTTGCCCTGTGGAAAAGTGTTCCTGTATATCTGTCATTCATAATGTCATATAAAATCCCCATATTGCCGCCGTTTGCGATAATCATATCGGCACCGGAATATGTGGCAATCTTTGCCGCTGTAAGCTTTGTCGCCATGCCGCCGGTTCCGACATCGCTGCCGGTTGATGACTTTGCCATGCCAAGTATTCTCCTGTCAAGCGTATCAACCTCTCTGATAAGCTTTGCATCCGGATTGTCATGAGGATCGTCGGAATACAGTCCGTCTATATCAGAAAGCAGTATGAGCAGATCAGCCTTCGTGATTGATGTAACAATAGCAGACAGCGTATCATTGTCACCAAACTGCATCTCGTATGTGCTTACCGTATCATTTTCATTTACAATAGGCACCACGTTCAGATCAAAAAGCTCCTCAAATGTATTCATAACATTGCGTCTGGAAACAGGATTGACTATGGTATTCTTTGTCATGAGCACCTGTCCGGAATTCTGATTATACTCAGAAAAAAGCTTCTGATATGTCATCATCAGCCTGCCCTGTCCCACTGCGGCGCATGCCTGCTTTATTGAAATGTCGCTCGGGCGCTCCTTTATGCCTATCACATCACGTCCAACCGCGATTGCGCCGGAGCTTACGAGGCACACATCCATACCGCTGTTCCTGTAATCACATATCGAGCGCACCAGACGCTCCATCTTTGAAAAATTGAGGCTTCCCGTCTCTGCATGTGTCAGCGTCGATGAGCCTATCTTTATTACCACTCTTTTATAATTGTCTAAAAAACTCATTTCTATCATCTTTCCTATTGTAAGTCTAAATGCATACATAATTACATTACGCATACATTTACTACTTTACCATATATTCATGCAAAATACAAAATCATTTTTACTACTGTCTCATTTTTTTATTCTGTGTTATTATATTTATGCTTTTACTATTTAAGCTTTAACTATAAATAATTTACAACTAGGAAATTAATAAAGGATGCATTATGAAAAATAAACTAAAACATCTTGTCCCTGTCCTTCTGGCGCTTGCCACAATAACAGGAAGCCTGTCTGCATGTGAATTAAAGCCCAAGGCTCAGCAGAAGGTTTCCAAACAGGGCTTCTACTTTGATACGATAATACAGATTACGCTTTATGGCACTACCGACGAGAAATACATAGACGACTGCTTTGATATGGCAAAGAAATATGAGGATATGCTGTCAAACACAGTTAGTTACTCAGAGGTGAGCAAAATAAATGACGCTGCCGGCAAAGAATATGTCACAGTAAGCAATGATACGCTTGAGCTTATCAAAAAAGGCATCGAATACGGCGACACAAGTGACGGCAGGTTTGATATCACTATAGGAAAGCTGTCTGATTTGTGGAATTTTTCCGAAATAGCTGAAAATACCGACTCTAAAGATAATGAGGTGGATGCATCAGTCGTTCCGTCTGATGCGCAGATACAAAGCGAGCTGTCACATGTAAATTACCGCAATATACAGATTAACGGAAACGATGTGATGCTAACCGATTCAAAAGCAAAGCTTGACCTTGGTGGAATCGCAAAGGGCTTTATTGCCGATAAGATGAAAGCTTATTTACAGTCCAAAAAAATCACCTCCGGCATCATAAACCTGGGTGGCAATGTCCTCACCGTCGGTGAAAAATCCGATGGAAGTGATTATACAGTCGGCATACAAAAGCCCTTCGACGAGAGCGGTGAGCCCATATGCACTGTCAAAATCAAGGACAAATCCGTCGTCACCTCCGGCATCTACGAGCGGTACTACAGAGTAGATGGCAAGCTATATCACCATATACTGGACACCACAACCGGCTATCCTGTCAAAAATAATCTGTACTCTGTCACCATCATAAGCGACTCCTCCTGCGACGGAGATGCCTTAAGCACCACATGCTTTGCTCTTGGCATTGATAAAGCAAAGGAGCTTATCAATTCCCTTTCCGGTGTTGAGGCAATATTTGTGACAGATGATTATAGTATTATCACGACATCAGATGAATATAACGTAAGCAAAGAATAGCTGCAAGCTTATAAAAAAGCTGCCACACATCATAATGATATGTGACAGCTTTTATGCATTATAAAATAATCTTCTTTGGACACTTCTCTGCGCAGATTCCGCAGCCTGTACATTTCTCCTGATCAATATAAGCTACATTGTCTACTACATGGACAGCATCTGACGGACAGTTCTTCTCGCACAGATGACAGCCGATACAGCCCACCGAGCATGCTTTCATGACATCCTTGCCCTTGTCCTTTGAGCTGCACTTTACAACGTGCTTTGTGTCATATGGAATAAGCTCGATGAGGTGCTTTGGACAAGCCTCTACGCACTTGCCGCAGGCCTTGCATGTAAGCGGATTGACGCATGCAACTCCGTCAACCACATGGATTGAATCAAAAGGACATGCCTTCACACAGCTTCCATAGCCAAGGCAGCCATAATTACATGATTTAGGTCCGCCGCCCGGTACAAATGACATGGCAACACAATCCTCTACTCCTGTGTAGTCGTAGTCTGTATTTGCTTTATCGCATGTGCCGGCGCACTTTACAAATGCAACCTTCTTTACTCCGGCCTCAACCTTTACACCCATAATCTCGCTGACTTTTGCCGCAACAGGGTCTCCACCAACAGGACACTGTCCTACCGGTGCCTCTCCCTTTACGATGGCGGCAGCAAGTCCGGAGCATCCGGCATATCCACAGCCACCACAGTTATTGCCCGGAAGCACCTCAAGTATTGCTTCCTCTCTCGGGTCAACCTCTACTTTGAATTTTTCTCCTGAAATACCGAGGAAAAATCCAAGAATTATACCGACAGCTCCAACAACTAAAGCTGCAATAATAATCGCAGTAACATTCATATCACTTTTCCTCCAATCCTATACAGAAACCATTCCTGAGAATCCCATAAAGGCGATAGCCATAAGACACGCTGTAAGAAGCACGATGGCTGTTCCCTGGAAAGGCTTTGGAATATCATTATACTCAATCTTCTCACGAACACCTGCCATAAGCACGATGGCAATAAAGAAACCAAAAGCTGTGGCAAAGCCGTAAACTACACTCTCTAAGATATTGTAGCCCTTTGTTACACTGTTAAGTGCTACACCGAGTACGGCACAGTTTGTTGTGATAAGAGGCAGATACACACCGAGTGCCTTGTAAAGAGGAGGCATCTGTTTCTTTAAGAACATCTCTACAAACTGAACAAGTGCTGCAATTACAAGAATGAACACGATAGTCTGTAAATATGACAGATTAAGCGGATACAGTATAAAATTGTAAATAAGCTGTGTAACGAATGTGGCGATTGTGATAACGAAAATTACCGCACCACCCATTCCTGCAGCAGTTTTTGTGTTCTTTGATACGCCGAGGAAAGGACAGATACCAAGGAACTGGCTAAGTACTACGTTGTTAACTATTGCATATGCTACTGCAATGAGCAGTAAATGACCTAATGTACCCATTATTTATCCCCTCCTTCTGTAGTGTTAGGCGCAACAGCAGCCTGTGCTGCTTTTGCTGATGGACATGATGCTCCACAATGTGCACAGTCTCCTGAAAGGCAGCCTGCCGGCTCAGCAAGAGGTGTACCCTTTGCTTCCATCTTTTTACGGATGATATTCATGCCTGCAACGAGGAAGCCAAGTACGAGGAAGGCTCCCGGTGCCATGATAAAGATTGTGATTGGTGTAAACCAGTCACCGAAAATCTTGATGTTGAAGAATGTTCCTGCACCTAAGATTTCACGGATAAGTCCGATGATTGTAAGACCCATGGTAAATCCAAGTCCCATTCCCATTCCATCAAAGATAGACTCTACAGGCGGATTCTTTGAAGCATAGCTCTCGGCACGTCCGAGGATGATACAGTTAACCACGATAAGTGGGATGTATACACCAAGTGCTGCTGAAAGACTAGGCAGATAAGCCTGCATTAAAAACTGTACTACTGTAACAAGAGATGCAACTATGACGATATATGCCGGCATACGCACTCCGTTAGGAATCACTTTTCTGAAAAGTGAAATCAAAAGGTTTGAACATATAAGTACCACCGTGGTGGAAAGTCCCATTCCAAGTCCGTTTATGGCACTGGATGTAACAGCCAGTGTAGGACACATACCAAGCATAAGTACAAAGGTAGGATTTTCCTTAATGATACCATTATATAAACGCTCTACATATTTGTTCATTAGTTGGCACCTCCCTGTAATTTATTCTGGAAGTAAGTAATAGCTGCGTTGCAGCCGTTGGCCATAGCCTTTGATGTGATGGTTGAGCCTGTAATGGCCTCAATCTCATCATCCTTTGAAGGTGTGGCCTTTACAACGTCGAACTTGTCTACTTTCTTGTTCTCAAACTGTTTGTAGAAATCAGCCTCCTCGGCCTTCATTCCAAGTCCCGGAGTCTCACTGATGCTTGTGATCGAGTAACCGTTTACAGTACCATCATTCTTGATACCTACAGAGAATGTGATACTTCCCTGGCTACCATCCTTGGCTGTAACTGTGATGACATAGCCTAATGTCTTTTTGTTTGAATCAAGGGCAGTCTCAATATCATCGATTGTATCCTTGTAGCCCGCATCAGATACAAGCTTATCAGCTTCATCGGCATCATAATCATATTTTTCAAATGATTTTGCATCCGAAAATACTGCCTGATATGCTTTCTGTGCTGCTGCTTTATTGGCCTTGTCGATAGGCTCTGCCGTGATTCCCTGAACCAGGGCAAGAATAAAACCAAGCACCAGAGTAAAGGCAGTTAAAATCAAAGCGTCATGTACAATACGTTTATTCATTCTTCTTTGCCTCCTTTACCATACCAAAGGCTCTTGGGATAGAAACCTTCTCAATAATAGGAACAAGGCAGTTGCTTAAGATGATAGCAAAGGAAACTCCCTCTGCATTGGCACCGAAGCAACGGAATACTCCTGTCAATATACCACAGCAGATACCGAATATTATCTTGCCCATCGGCGTAATCGGGCTTGTGACATAATCGGTCGCCATGAAAAATGCACCGAGCATCAGTCCGCCACCGCAGAGCTCTGCAACAACATAGTTGATATCAAACTGCTGTGCTCCGAAAAGGAACATGAAAACGGCAAATGTAATAATGTAGGATGCAGGGATCTTTAAATCAATGACTCCAAGTAAAATCATGATGATAGCACCTATTAAAATAGCTATAACTGATGTCTCACCAATAGTTCCTGCAGTATTTCCTAGAAGCATATCCCTTACATTGACACTTGAAAGCCCCTCATTTTTGATGAGCGCAAGTGGTGTTGCTCCTGAGTATACATCCACACCGTTTCTTGTGACATTGAAATTAGTCATATCAGCCGCAAATGCGATGAGAAGGAAGCATCTTCCACCAAGTGCCGGGTTCATAAAGTTCTGTCCGAGTCCTCCGAACATACACTTGACAATGATGATTGCGAATACTCCACCGAGTACAGCCTCCCACCATGGAAGTGAAACCGGAAGGTTTAGTGCTAAAAGCAGTCCTGTAACTACCGCACTAAGGTCTGTAATTGTGCTCTTTTTCTTAACTATGTAGTCAAACACCCATTCTGATGCCACACACGATGCGATGGTAAGCAGAATGATAAAAAGCGCCCTAAATCCAAAATTGTAAATACCAAAAAGACTTGCCGGGAGTAATGCTATAATGACATAAAGCATTATTCTGTCAGTGGAATCCTTGGCACGTACATGTGGTGATGATGAAACATGATATAAATCACTCACTTTAATCCACCTCTTTCTTTATTTTTTGCTGGCCTGTTTTCTCTTTTCAGCGAGAACAAGCTTCTTCATTGTCTTAATAGGCTGAGCCACCTGTCTCCTTGACGGACATGCAAATGAACAGCTTCCACACTCAATACACTCAAGTCCGTGCCACTTCTCAAACTCATCCATCTGTCCACGCAAACCAAACTTCGCAAGACGGCTTGGAATAAGCTGCTCAGGACATGCCTCCACGCAACGACCGCAGTTAATGCAGGCCTGTGGCTCAAATGCTGCCACCTCATCATGTGTGAAGCACAGTATTGATGAAGAGGTCTTTGTAGTAGGGATATCAAGACTAAACATGGCAAAGCCCATCATAGGACCGCCTGATATAATCTTCTCCGGCTGGCTCTTAAAGCCACCTGCAGCATCAACCAGCTCCTGATATGAGGTACCGATGCTGTATAATATATTGGAAGGATTCTTCACAGCATCTCCTGTAACTGTTGAAATACGCTTCATGACAGGCTGTCCATTCTTTACTGCATTGTATACAGCAATGATTGTCTCTACATTATCAACGATACAGCCTGCATCAGCAGGGAGCATCTTAGAATTTATGGCTCTGCCGGTTGTAGCATAAATGAGCTGTCTCTCACCACCCTGTGGGTACTTTGTCATAAGCGGACAGACCTCAATACGTGGCTCATCCTTCGTGAGCTCTGTGAGCTTTTCGATACAGTCAGGCTTATTATCCTCTATACCAAGGATACCCTTTGCATTGTCAAAAAGCTGAAGTATGATCTTCATGCCGCCAATTAATTCCTCAGGATTCTCAAGCATACGTCTGTAGTCAGATGTGAGGTAAGGCTCACACTCAGCGCAGTTTGCGATAATATACTCAATCTTGTCCGGCTCCTTTGGAGAAAGCTTTACATGTGTAGGGAAACCGGCACCGCCCATGCCGACAACTCCCGCATTCTTAACCTTCTCGATGATTTCTTCCTTTGAAAGCGCAGTGACATCCTCGACGCTCTTATATGTTGTCTCAGTAAACATGCCATCATTTTCGATAACAATACTGTCAACCATATCGCCGACCGCCACACGTCGCTTCTCAATAGCCTTAACTTTTCCTGACACTGATGAATAGATAGGTGATGAAACAAAGCCACCGGCCTCTGCTATCATCTGTCCCTTCAACACAGTGTCACCTACGGCAACAACAGGCTTAGCCGGTGCGCCGATATGCTGCGAAACCGGATATACCATGTCGCCCTTGGGCAAAACTTCTTTAATTGGTGAATCCTTAGACAGCTCTTTGCCATCATATGGATGAACACCGCCAATAAACGTTTTATGACCCATTTTTGTGCCCCTCTTTCTTTTAGATTAATAACGTGGAAATGCTATTGCACATTACTATTCCTATTATACCACTTATGATTTTTAGTTAAATAGTATATTATGTACTTTTTTTAATACTTTATGTTATAATGTTTATACAAATGATATTCAAGGCAGGAATCAAAAATGAAAATATTTCACAATGAAGAAATTTACATAAAAACCGATAATTTTTCAGACAGCATATTTAAAGAAAACACAATGTTCTTTGATATTGAGACAACAGGCTTTTCACCGGTGAAAGCGATTGTCTACATGATAGGCTGTGCAATGCGCATTAAAAATCGTATTGTAATAGACCAGTATTTTGCCGAATCTGTCGATGACGAAGCAGCTGTAATTGAAGCCTTCGCAGGAAGTCTGTCCGGTTGCAGCACTATCATATCCTTCAATGGTGTCGGTTTTGATATACCATTTTTAAAGAATAAATACAAGAAATATAAGCAGGATGACCCCTTCTGTAATGTGCAGATACTCGATATCTTTAAGGAGCTTTCCCCGATAAAGCCTCTTTTGTGCCTCGAAAACTACAAGCAAAAAAGCATCGAAGCATTTCTTGGTATAGATAGGGAGGATAAATATTCCGGTGGTGAGCTCATAAACGTTTATTATGAATATCTTGCCCAAAATGACGACGAAAAGCTATCCCTGCTTTTGACACACAACTACGAGGATGTCCTTGGCATGACAAAGCTCCTTAGTATACTTTCGTATAAAGAATGCATACATGGCATTGCAGACATCACCGGTGTATCTGTAAACCCATATACAGCTTACGACGGCAGTCTGATGAATGAGCTTATCATATCATTTGAAAATAAATTCTCCGTTCCAAAATCTGTAAGCTTCCATGACAATGACATCTATCTAACCATCGGCACTACAAAAAGCTATGTGCGTGCAGAGATATTCGATGGGGAAATGCGCCATTTCTACAGCGATTACAAAAACTACTACTATCTTCCAAAGGAGGACATGGCCATACACAAGAGCGTCGCAGCATATGTCGACCACGAATACCGCGAAAAATGTAAAGCATACAACTGCTATGTGCGTAAAACCGGTACCTTCATCAGACAGTACTCTGACTTCATGAAGCCCGAGTTTCGATTCGATATAAAGGATAAGCACAGCTATTTCCTGCTGACTGACGATTTTATAAATTCAAAACAGATGGTACTGTCATATGTAAAACACATAACAGACCATCTGTTTAATCTCTGATAAGATATCATGGCTTTCTGAAATTCTCCAATATGTGCCACCCGATACAAATAAAAGCTGTCATATAATTATATATGACAGCTTTAAAATCAAAAACTACTCGTTATCAGAAGCAACCTCGTCGATATTTACATCTGCAACATCTGCTCCATCATCCTCTGAATCAAGAAGAGCCTTCATGCTTAAGCTGATTTTCTTATCGTCCTCATTGAACTCAACAACCTTAGCCTCAACCTCCTGACCAATCTTGAGAACATCTGATGGCTTCTCAACATGATCCTTTGAAATCTGTGAAACATGAAGAAGTGCGTCAACACCAGGAGCAAGCTCGATGAATGCACCAAAATCTGTCATTCTGGCTACTTTGCCCTTTACGATATTGCCAGGAGCAAATTTCTCTGTTGCACCATTCCATGGATTCTCGTCATCAAACTTCATTGAAAGAGCAATCTTAGAACCATTGATGTTCTTAACAAATACTCTTACAGTCTGTCCAACAGTGAATACCTTCTTAGGGTTCTCTACTCTGCCCCAAGACATCTCTGAGATATGAAGTAATCCGTCTACTCCGCCAAGATCTATGAATGCACCGAAATCTGTAACATTCTTAACTGTTCCTTCGATTACATCGCCAACGTGAAGATTTGCAAGAAGCTCTTCCTGCTGTTTAGCCTTCTGCTCAACGAGTAATACCTTTCTGTTTCCGATAATACGTCTCTTTCTTGGATCGAACTCTGTGATGATAAACTCAATCTCCTGATCCTTGAACTTGTTGAGATCCTTCTCATAAGTATCTGATACAAGGCTTGCAGGGATGAATACTCTTGTCTCATCAACACTGACACATACCCCACCGGCTAATACCTGTGTAACTTTTGCCTTTAATACTTCCTGGTTCTCAAAAGCCTCCTCAAGACGCTTGCTGCCCTTCTCTGCCTGAAGGCGCTTGTAAGAAAGGATAACCTGGCCCTCGCCATCGTTAAGCTTAACTACCTTGGCTTCCATCTTGTCGCCAACCTTTACAACAGTAGTAAGATCTACGTTCGGCTCATTTGTGTACTCGTTTCTAGTAATAATTCCGTCTGATTTGTATCCAATATTTAAGAAAATCTCGTCAGGTTTAACATCAATAACGGTACCTTCTACCACTTCTCCATTTCTTATAGTTTTAAAAGATTCTTCCAGCATTTGTTCAAAGCTCATTTCTGACATTCTTTGAAACCTCCTCAATGATATTATTTGGGGTTGAAGCCCCTGCTGTAATACCTACGTTATTGTTGGACCTGATTTGTGTATAATCCATTTCGTCACTTGTCTGTATATAGTAAGTATTTTTGCATTCGTTTTTACATATTTCAAATAGCTTCTGTGTATTGGAGCTGTGCCTGTCGCCTATGACAATCATGACATCTGAGCACTGTGCTACCTTCCTTGCTTCGGTCTGTCTGACCTCTGTAGCATTACAGATTGTATTTAAAACAGTTATATCATAACCTTTTTTTGCAATAATTTCAACTATATCTTGAAATTTATTGTAGTTAAATGTCGTTTGTGACACTATGCATAGTTTTTTTGTACTATTTTTCATGTAATTTTCGGCATCCTCAGGCGAATTTATGATGGTTACATGACATTTTTCGTCTGCCCAACCCTTTATCCCGCACACCTCAGGGTGCTTTGGACTGCCGACAATTATAATATCATAGCCCTTTGAGCTGTAATCCTCCACATATCTGTGAATTTTTGATACAAAAGGACAGGTTGCATTAAGCACCTCAAAGCCACAGTTTTTTATCCTGTCATACTCAGCCTTGCTTATACCGTGTGAACGGATAATCATCACACCCTTTTCATGAGAAGAAAGCTCATCGAGATCGTTTATGACGGTTACGCCATTTTTTTCCATATCCTTTACGACCTCATCATTGTGAATAATCGGGCCATAGGTGTATATAGGCACATTTTCCTTTTCAATTGCCTCATAGACCATATTTACTGCTCTCGTCACTCCAAAACAAAAGCCGGCGCTCTTTGCGATAGTAAGCTCTCCCATACGCTATGCCTCTTTCACAAGCTGTTTCATTCTATCTACCACCTCATCGATTGTCATATCAGACGAATCAAGCAGCACAGCATCATCTGCCTGCTTCAAAGGTGATGTCTCTCTTGTCATATCCCTGTGGTCTCTCTCTATAATATCCTTCTCGATTGCATCAATATCGCATTTCTCGCCCTTTGCAGTAAGCTCATCGAAGCGTCTCTTTGCACGTACTTTAGAGCTTGCTGTTAAAAATATCTTGACATTGGCATCAGGAAGCACAACAGTTCCTATATCTCTTCCATCCATCACCACATTCTCTCTGGCAGCGAGCTGTCTTTGAAGCTCAACAAGCTTTTCTCTAACTACAGGATAGACACTGGTAGCTGATGCCATATTGCCGACAGTCTCCTGTCTTATAAAGCCTGTGATATTCTCACCATTTAAGATAACCTGCTGTTCACCGTTTTCATAGCTGATTGAAACCTCAACATCCTTACACAGCTTCGTGATGGTGTCAATATCATCCTTGTCCACACCCTTTTGGATAAAATAGTATGCCATGGCACGGTACATGGCACCTGTATCGACATAAATTGCGCCAAGTTCCTTTGCAAGTCTCTTTGCTATAGTGCTTTTTCCGGCTCCTGCCGGTCCGTCAATTGCTATATTGTATCTCATAATTTCTCCTTAAAATATTTTTGTTCATCATTTTTATTAAAATCCCAGCTACTCAATTCACTATGCGCATAAATAACTGTTATTATAAGTATCTCAAAAAAGTTTTCCAAATCATCAAACCGCTGCACTGGTTCCTGCCAGATATCCGGTGGACCATGCTATCTGCAGATTGAAACCTCCCGTATATGCATCCAGATCCAGCACCTCGCCGGCAAAGTAGAGGCCATTCACAAGCTTCGACTCCATAGTGGATGGATTGATTTCCTTCACCTTTATGCCGCCCTTTGTGATAATAGCTTCATTATATCCTCTTGGGCCATTAAGAGTGACAGGCAGTTTCTTAAAAAGCATAAGAAGTCTGTTTCTTTCCTCTTTCGATATCTCATTGACCTTCTTATCCGGGTCAATGCCTGAAAGCTCAATTATCACCGGAATCATTTTTGCAGGCAAAAGCTTGTTTATCGAATTCTTAAACTGCTTGTTTTTTGCCTCCTCAAACTCCCTGAGAAGCCTCTTATCCAAGGCCTCCTGTGTGAGAGCCGGCTTCAAATCAATATACATGTCAAGAGGCTGCTTAATAAGGCTTTGCTTAATTGATGCACTCGCAGACAAAATCATAGGGCCGCTGACCCCGAAATGCGTAAAAAGCATCTCTCCAAAATCCTCATACAGCTTCTTTTTGCCACTATATATGGAAATAGCCGTATTTTTAAGTGAAAGCCCCTGAAGACTCTTTACCCACTCTTCCTTTACATTAAATGGCACAAGCGACGGTGTGCACTCTGTCACAGTATGACCTGCATCCTCTGCCATTTTATAGCCGTCACCTGTAGAGCCTGTAGACGGATATGAAAGTCCTCCTGTGGCCACAATGACTGCATCAGCATCCATTTTGGTGCCATCCTTTAATATGACACCTGTTATTTTTAATTCAGGCTTTTTATCAGCAGCTTCTTCATCTGCCTTTGTATCAGTGATTTTCTCATAGCACAGCCTCGATACCTCCGTATGAAGCAATACCTCCACTTTCTTTTCCTTCAAAGCTCTCTGTAAAGCAAAAATCACATCCGACGACTTATCAGACACCGGAAATACACGATTGCCACGCTCCACCTTTACAGGCATGCCATGACGCTCAAAAAAATCAATCACCCTGCTGTTGTCAAAGCCATAAAATGCACTGTACAAAAACTTACTGTTGCTCTTTACATTTAAAAAAAGATCCTCAACATCGCACGCATTGGTCAGATTGCACCTGCCTTTTCCGGTTATATATATTTTCTTCCCAAGTTTCTCATTTTTTTCAAGAAGCGTAACCTTATTTCCTGCGTCTGCAGCAAAATATGCCGCAAGCATTCCGGCAGCTCCGCCTCCTACCACAATAATATTCTTACTCATCCTGCGAATCCCCCAGCTTTGCATAATGTACCTTTATAGAGTCATCAATGTAATCAATCTCATCATTCTCGTACACCTGATACTCATTCCATATATCCTCAAGCTCTGTCAGTGTCTTTGCGACAATACTCTGCTTTTTCATGCAAAGAGCCACAATCAGGGCATTGATGACAGAAAGCGGAGCAACAAGTGAATCAACTATAGAGGCCATATCACTGTCGGCAATCAGATTGCATGAAGAATACAGATTCATCGGTGAATGAATGCTGTCTGTGATAGTGATAACCTTTGCACTCCTGTTGTTGGCAAATTCTAACGCCTTAAGAGTACGCATAGAGTAACGCGGAAAGCTGATGCCGATAATCACATCATCCTTGCCAATGCGCACCATCTGCTCAAAAAGCTCGCTCGAACTGTTTGTCGTAAGCAGACACACATCCTCAAACATCAGATTCATATAAAATGCAAGAAAGCTCGCAAGAGGTGCACAGCTTCTGATTCCGACAATATAAATTTTCCTTGACTGTAAAATAGTATCTACCGCCAGGTCAAATGCATCCGCATCAATTTTTTCCAGAGTGGTCTTAATCTTGTCACGATCAGACTGCAGTACAGTCTCAAGAATCTGTGACTGGCTGATACGCCCATATGTGACCTCCATTCGCTGAACCGAATTGAGCTTGTTCCTTACAAGCTCCTCGAGTGCCTTCTGAAAATCGGGATATCCCTTATATCCGAGCGATGTAGCGAACCTGACAACCGTAGACTCAGAAATTCCTACCGTCTCGCCCATCTTAGCCGCTGTCAGAAAGACAGCCTTATCATAATTATCAGTTATGTATGTAGCAAGCAGCTTGTGCCCCTTGCTCATCGTACTGTATTTAGCATTTATCCTGTTAAGTAAGTCGTTAGTATTTGACATCATATACTCCTGAGCTTTCCCGTTTATGGCTGTGCTTCACACATTTGTGTGACCTGCAGCGATTTTTTCATACCTTAAAATATTATCACTTTTTCCCTCTATATGAAAGAGCGAATTTATATTTTTTATTTTTGCCATAGAATAGACTCGTAAGTTCCCCTATCCACACAATATAAAAAACAGGCCCGGCATAGCCGGACCTGTTTGAAATTCAAAAGCATGAATTATATTTTTAAATACTATACAGGATAAGCCTTATTCTCAGTATCAGCGGCCTTTGCATCAACACCTGTCTGCTGTGCCTGTCTGTACTTGAAGAAATCAGTAGCAACCTGTGGGAAGAGAGCATAAGAAAGAACATCCTCATCCTGCTGTTTCCACTGCTTCATCTCAGCCTCAATCTTGTCAAGCTCAGGCTCGAGAAGATCTGCCGGACGACATGTGATGGCATTCTTCTTATCATCACCAAGAACCTTGTCAACAACCTCAGGGTTAAAAGGCTTAACTGTCTGTCCATACTTACCAAGAAGGATATCCTTAGTCTCCTTAGTAGCAACCTTGTATCTCTCGCCCATGAGTACGTTAAATACAGCCTGTGTACCAACGATCTGTGAAGATGGAGTTACAAGTGGTGGCTCACCGAGGTCTTTACGCACACGAGGTACCTCTGCGAGAACCTCCTCGTACTTGTCCTCTTTGCCCTGCTCCTTGAGCTGTGAGATAAGGTTTGAAAGCATTCCTCCAGGAACCTGATAACGGAGAGTATTGATATTTACTCCGAGTACCTTTGGGTTCATGAGACCTGAAGCTAAAGCTTCCTCTCTCATTGGTCTAAAGTAATCAGCAATCTCACTTAAGAGATTAAGATCAAGACCTGTATCAAACTCTGTGCCCTTGAATGCCTCAACCATAACCTCTGTTGCAGGCTGGCTTGTTCCAAGAGCGAATGGTGACATAGCTGTGTCAATGATATCAACTCCGGCCTCAACAGCCTTCATGTATGTCATTGAAGCAACACCTGATGTGTAATGTGTATGAAGCTCGACAGGAAGGCTTGTAGAATCCTTTAAAGCCTGAACAAGCTCTGTAGCCTTTGCAGGAACTAAAAGACCGGCCATATCCTTGATACAAAGTGAGTCAGCACCCATGTCCTCAACTCTCTTTGCCATATCCATCCAGTAGTCAAGTGTGTAAGCATCTCCAAGTGTGTATGAAAGAGCTACCTGGGCATGTCCCTTTTCCTTGTTACATGCTGTAACTGCTGTCTGTAAGTTTCTGATATCGTTTAAACAGTCGAAAATACGGATGATATCGATTCCGTTTGCGATTGACTTCTGTACGAAATACTCAACAACATCATCTGCATATGGACGATATCCTAAGATATTCTGTCCACGGAAAAGCATCTGGAGCTTTGTATTTTTGAAGCCGTCTCTTAATTTTCTGAGACGATCCCATGGATCTTCCTTTAAGAATCTAAGGCAGGCATCAAATGTTGCACCACCCCAGCACTCTACTGCGTTGTATCCAACCTTGTCCATTTTGTCAACGATTGGAAGCATCTGCTCTGTTGTCATTCTGGTTGCAATCAGTGACTGATGTGCATCACGAAGAACAGTTTCTGTTATTTTTAATGGTTTCTTTACCACTTCTGACATGATTAATCCTCCTTAATTAAATCTAAATACCGAATATAGCCATGAAGCATCCGGCCGCTACGGCAGTTCCAATAACACCGGCTACGTTAGGTCCCATAGCATGCATAAGAAGGAAGTTTGTTGGATCCTCTTCTGCACCGACCTTCTGAGATACACGGGCAGCCATAGGAACAGCGGATACACCGGCTGAACCGATAAGTGGATTGATCTTGCCTTTTGTAAGGAAGCATAAAAGCTTTCCAAAAAGTACTCCGGCAGCAGTTCCCACCATGAATGCAATAAGACCAAGGATAACGATCTTGATTGTGCTCATATTAAGGAATGACTCTGCGCTTGTAGAAGCACCTACTGATGTACCGAGTAAGATAACTACAATGTACATAAGGGCGTTGCTTGCTGTCTCCTGAAGCTGACGTACTACACCAGACTCACGGAAAAGGTTTCCAAGCATGAGCATACCAACGAGTGGTGCTGTAGTTGGAAGCAGTGTACAAACAACGATAGTAACTACTACAGGGAAGAGAATTCTCTCAAGCTTGCTTACAGGACGAAGGTTCTGCATCTTGATTGCACGCTCTTTCTTTGTAGTAAATAATTTCATAATTGGCGGCTGGATGATAGGTACTAATGCCATGTACGAGTACGCTGCCACGGCGATAGGTCCCATCAGACCTGTCTGACCTAATTTTCCGGCAAGGAAAATAGATGTAGGTCCGTCAGCTCCACCGATGATAGATACGGCTGCTGCTGCCTTGTCATTAAATCCGAGAAGGATTGCAAGGAAATAAGCTCCGAAAATACCAAACTGTGCTGCAGCTCCGAGTAAGAAGCTGATAGGGTTTGCGATAAGCGGACCAAAGTCTGTCATAGCTCCGACACCGAGGAAAATCAGTGAAGGAAGAATTGACCACTCATCAAGTGTATAGAAATAATAAAGTAAACCACCTACTCCATTGCTTGAGTGCTCCGGACTTACAATAATATCAGGATAGATATTAACAAGGAGCATACCAAAAGCAATAGGTACTAAAAGTAAAGGCTCAAATCCTTTTTTTATAGCCAAAAACAGGAATACACATGCTACGGCAATCATAACATAGTTTCCGACTGACAGATTAAAAAAGGCAGTCTGATGTAGGAGGTTTGAAAGTGTTTCACCTACGTAACTCAAATTAGTTTACCTCCTGGAATTAGTTTAATGTTGCAAGTAATGCACCTGACTCTACTGAATCACCAACAGCAACATCAATGCTTGCTACTGTTCCATCCTGTGGTGCAACAACAGGTGTCTCCATCTTCATGATCTCAAGAATAAGAAGTGTATCACCCTTCTTTACTGCATCGCCAACCTTAGCCTCGAGCTTAAATACCTTTCCGGCAGCTCCGGCCTCAACCTTGATGCTTCCTGCTCCTGCAGGTGCAGCAGCCTTTGGTGCAGCGGCAGCAGGTGCTGCAGCTCTTCTAGGTGCGCTTGCTGTGCTAAGTGTGCTTCCTGTCTCTTCTACTGTAACATCGTAAACATTTCCGTTAACGGTAATTGTATAGTTTTTCATCTCAAATGTCCTCCTAAATTATCTTCTATTGATTGAACGGACTACAAAGCCCTCTGTTGTAGTACCCTCGCTTGCTGCTATAGCTGCTGAGATAACAGCTACAAGCTCTGTATCATCTGTAAGGTCTGTAGCAGGCGTTGCTGCAACAACAGCCTCTTTCTTTTCAGGCTCGCTCTTAGCTTCTGCCTTCCTTGGCTTATTGCCGATAAGAGCAATAAACTTGAAGCAGTAAATGATAAGAGAGATAAGAATAAGTACACAGAATACAATACTCATTGAAATTACTGTGTTCTGTCCTGCCTTAGCAAGCTTCTGTCCCATTGTCTGAACAGGAGTAAGTGAGATACCTGTTACCTCCATGGTAACCGAATCATATACTAATTCGTATGTTACATCCTGCTTGCCAAATGTAAGTGTCATGTCGGTAGTGAGTGTACCACCTGACTTAGTTACTGTAAAATCCTTGCCATCAGTTGCATCCTTTACGTCTCCGTATTTGTCAACCAGATCAAGCCATGATGAAACGGCATCAAGCTCAGCGTCGATATTTTTCATTGAAACGCTTGCTCCCGACTGTCCGAGTGTGTTGTAAACAACCTCACCCTCTGTCATGCCTGTCTTCTCCTCAACTCCCTTGACACTCTTCTCATAGCTGTCATAACCGCCACAACTATCTACGAGTGCAATGTAGTTCTGGATGTTGCTAAGGCTGTCTGTTGCCTCAGTATGAAGCTCGTCTGTTGTGTATCCGCCATATGTCTTTTCGGCATTGTCAGAGCCACATGCTCCAAGCATACATACAATCATAAGAAGGCTAAGGATATATGTTATTTTTTTCTTCATAACAAAATGCGCCTTTCTATTATTTAGTTCCGTGTTTCTTCTCTGGTGCATCTACATATTTGGTGTAAAGCATCTCAAAAGCACCTACAAGATATTTTCTTGTGTCAGCCGGATCAATGATGAGGTCTACATATCCTCTGGCTGCTGCTGATGAAACAGAAGACTGAAGCTTCTCGTAATCAGCTGCCTTCTCATCAATTTCCTTTGCATCAGCGCCCGGATACATAATCTCAGCTGCAATCTTTGAATCCATCATACCAATCTTTGCATCAGGGTATGCATAAACCATATCAGCTCCGATTGACTTAGAGTTCATTGCAACATATGCGCTTCCATAAGCCTCGCCTGTAATCAGGTTAACCTTTGGACATGTTGCACTTGAGAATGCGTACGTCATTCTAGCAAGAGCCTTTGCAAGCTTCTTCTCAGAGCACATGCAGTTCTTGAATCCGTTTACATTTGTAAGTGTAAGTACAGGAATTGAGAAAGCATCACAGAATGATACAAACTCAGCTGCCTTGTTGCAGCCCTTTGCAGTAAGAGAAAGTGCAAACTCCTCTGCCTTCTTGCCCTCAGCATCATATACTGTGCTGCAGTTTGCAACTGCACCGACTGTCATGCCGTTTAATTTAACAAAGCCTGTTACCATATTCTTGGCAAAGTCTTTCTTTGTCTCAAAGAATACATGATCATCAGAAAGCTCTGATAAGAGGAATCTTGGATCAGCCTTCATATCAGCCATGCTGTTACATGCTCTGTTGAGATCATCCTCACATGAGTCTGTGTATACATCTCCCTCGTTGTTGAGCGGAAGCATGCTGACAAGAGCTCTGATATCAGCGATAATATCATCCTCTGAACCGATTCCGTCTACACATCCATTGTTCTCACTCTGGAATGAAGCTGCTGCTGTATCGCATTTCTCAACGCGGTTACCCTCTATTGCATCAGGAGTATTAACAAACATTCTGCCCTTAGACTCTTCGATATAAGCGAAATCACAAAGAGCCGGTACGACAGAAAGTCCGCCACCGCAGTTACCGAATACACCACAAATCTGTGGAATAACGCCACTTGCTGCAACTTCCTTGGCGTAAATAAGACCAAATCCGTCTAATGCATCAACTGACTCCTGAAGTCTGATACCACCACAATCGATAAATCCGATAACAGGTGCGCCCATTTTCATGGCCATATCATATACAGAAGCAATTTTCTTTGCATGCATCTCGCCGATTGTTCCGTTAAGAACTGTTGCATCCTGGCTGTAGATAAATACAAGATTTCCATCAATCAGACCGTGTCCGATAATAACACCATCTGAAGGAGCTTTTGCTGCAGTAAGGTTAAAATCTGTACTGCGAGCTGTCACAAGAGAACCAATTTCCATGAAACTGTTCTCGTCGACTAACTTAGCAATACGCTGCATTGCCAAGCTTTGATTGTTACTACTCATTTTATATCCTCCATCTATAAAAAAATAAAATTTTTCGCTAGTATGATAATAGACTATTTCTAAATTTTTTTCAACTAATTTGTTAAATTTTTAACCTTATTTTTTGTTTAGAAAAAATTTCCTATATTAATTGTAAAATTCTTGAGAAAATTCTTGCAAATTTTCTTATTCTTCTTGTTGTTTTCTATATATTTTAAGTCAATTGTGTTTCTATCCTCTTTTTTTACCGCCGGAGTTTCTTTTCCTGCTGCCTGTTTATCCGTTATATCTTCGTCAGCTGCCTGCTTATCCGTTATCTGTGTATCACCAGTCTGTTGTGTTGTTACACAAGCAGCATCACAGTAAGAATCTTCGGCAGCATCTGAAACCGCATACTCCACCAGACTCTTTGCATCAGCCCACTTATAGTTTTTATTGTTTGGCCACCCACAGCCCAAGAGAGAAAGGCACATTCTCCTTCCATCCTTTTCAACTGCTGCGACATAGCAGTAGCCTGCCTTTGTGGTAAAGCCGGTCTTTCCCGATATGCAGTAGTCCGTCTCCGTAAGGAGCCTGTTGTGATTGTTAAAAACCATCTGACCTTCCTCTGTCTCAAACGTGTACTGCATAGTCTGTGTTATCTCAAGAAACTGTGTTGATTTTGGTGATTTCCACGCACAATAAGACATTATAACACACAAATCTCCCGCTGTGGAGTGGTGAAAGCTTATATCATTCTCAGCATCCAGCCCATTTGGTGTAATAAAATACGTGCCGAGACACCCTATCTCATTTGCTTTTTCATTCATAAGCTTTGCAAAGCCCTCCGTCGAGCCGCCCACATGTTCCGCAATCGCATAGGCACAGTCATTGAACGACTCAAGCATCATGCCATAGAGTAAATCCTTCATATTATAGCTATTCCCGGCCACAAGTCCAAGCTTGACCGCAGGTTGTGATGCGGCATTTTGTGAAATCGTAACAGTATCATTTATATCAGCTTTTTCAAGTGCCACAATACACGTAAGAAGCTTCGTGGTGCTGGCATTTGCCATGCTGTCTCTCATATTTCTGCCATATATAAACGTCTCGTCATCCACATCATATAATGCCGCTGAAACAGCATGAAGCTTTGGCTCATTTACGGCTTTGTCTGTATTTTTAGCAACAGTATTTTCAGCCGCCATTTCCGCTGCCATAAACACACTTTTCTTTTCCAAACCGGACATTTTTTGCTTTTCCAGCGACTTAAAACCAAGCAAACAACTAACAGTACAAACCAACACACAAATGAAAACTATTAAAGCTATTTTCGACTTATATTTTTTCAAAAAAATAATCATATAATTACCTCCATCGGTAATATATATGATTATTTGCATGTCCTTATTATATGAAATGGCAGCTTACGCAATACACCTGCACTACACATCAAGCTTCACGTGCATCTCCTCCTCTGCCTCCTGCTTAAACTCCTCAACCTGCACAGGGCTTAATACCGGCAGCTCGTCGATAGACGAAACCCCAAAGCTCCTTAGAAATTCCTCTGTGGTTCCAAACAAAAGCGGCCTTCCCGGAGCATCAAGCCTTCCAAGCTCCTGCACCAGATTGTACTCGACAAGCTTGCTTACGGCATGTTCACTTGACACACCTCTGATTTTTTCTATTTCAGCCTTTGTTACAGGCTGCTTGTACGCTATGATTGAAAGAGTCTCTAAAAGCACATCCGTAAGCACCCTCTTCTTAGGCTGCTTTGCAATGCGGATGAGATATTCATACATCTGTGGCTTTGTACACATCTGATAAGCCCCATCAAGCTCTATGATATTCATACCTATATTTGAAGAGCTTCTATACTCCTTAATCAGCTCGTCAAGCAGCTTTTTTGTTTCTTTTTCATTTAATTGTATTGCATCGGCTATCCTTCCAAGCTCCACGGATTCTCCCATGGTAAATAAAATAGCCTCTATTGCAGCTTTATAATTCATATATCATCAAACCCTCTTTATGCAGCAATCCTTGACTCAATCCGGATATCATCAAAAATATGCTCCTGAACTATAGTTAATTTGCCGGTCTTCATAAGCTCCAGTATTGCAAGAAATGTAACTATGACTTCCACTTTGCTTGACGATGCAGTAAGCAGCCCTCTGAAGCTGAAGTGCTTGTGTGAGGCAGCATAGTCTGTCAGATATTCCATCTTTTCCTCTAAGGAGACCTCTTCCTTTTCAATCTTTCCAAACTTCGAACGAACCTTATCTATCTTTTCTTCCTGTCTCTTCATTATACTTTGAAAGATTCTGTTTAAATCAGAAAGACGGATATCTCCGACAAGCTCCTCAAGATTAACAGGCTCCTCATATGCAAGGACCTCATCAGGTATGTCCTTCTTCTTATACCACACCTTGCCGGCATCCAGCTGGCGATCCTTAAGCTCATTTGCCATGCACTTGTACATCTTGTACTCAAGCAGCTGCTGCACAAGCTCCGCTCTTGGATCTTCCTGCTCCTGCTCTTCTTCCTCTTTCTTTGGGAGAAGCATCTTTGACTTTATGTCGAGGAGCGTAGCTGCCATCACGAGAAACTCGCTGAGCGTGTCCAGGTTATCCTTTTTCATCTGGTCCACATACTCCATGTACTGCGCTGTAATCTCGACAATCGGGATATCATAAATATTTACTTTATTTTTCTCTATCAGGTATAAAAGCAGATCAAGCGGTCCCTCAAACACCTGAAGCTTAAAAGTCATATCCATAATTTGTACTCCGTTAATCCCTCAAAAACTGTGCCATAACGTAATTGGCTACATCCTTTCCTCTCTCCGATAAATAGATATGCCCGTCCTTTACCACGAGCAGCTCCTGTTTTTTCAAGCTGTCTATCGTATCCTTGTAGATTGCATCTATCGAAATACCAAATGCCCTCTCAAAGGCTTCTCTTGTGACCCCCTCATTCATACGAAGTCCAAGAAACATAAACTCCTCCATCTGTCCCTTTTTGTCTATAACATCAGCTGCCACATGCAGATTGGCCTTAAATATATCATCACCCACATCATGTATATGACGGCAGCGCGACAGATATTCATCCATATCGGATGTATTGGTATATCTGACATTTGATATAAGCGATGCCGCCCCTATTCCAAGTCCTAAATAGTCAGCTCTGGTCCAGTAGCCTATATTATGGCGGCACTCCATACCTCTTTTAGCATAGTTAGATGTCTCATACTGCCTGTAGCCGGCATCCATAAACGCCTTCTGTCCCGCCTTTTCCATATCATATAACTCGTCCTCGTCAGGCAGAAACTCCGTTCTCATGCCCGCCTCCTGGCGCACCATGTCAAACTTGTACTTTTCATAGAAAGGAGTACCCTTTTCCACTATAAGAGAATACGCCGATATATGATCCGGATGAAGCCTTATAATCTTGTTTACCGTCGCCATATATTGTGACGCTGACTGTCCCGGCAGACCATACATCAAATCTACATTGATATTTTTAAAGCCCACGTTTCTGGCTAACTCGTAATTCGTCACAAACTGTTCAAAGGTATGTATACGCCCGAGCCGCTTAAGCTCATCATTATTTGCCGACTGCAGTCCTATGGACAGGCGGTTGATTCCCTCATCCATGTATGCTAAAAGCTTTTCCCTGCTAAGCGTACCGGGATTGCACTCTATGGATATCTCAGCATCAGACAGCACATTAAAGCAGTCAAACACCCCCTCCATCAAAGCAGCAATCCACCGCTCATCTATAGAGCTTGGTGTACCTCCTCCGATATAGACAGATGACACCTGATAGTTCTTCATAAGCGGGCCGTAAAATATCATTTCCGCCATAAGCCCCTTGACATAACGAAGCTTTGCATCATCATCTGCTGGAAATGACAAAAAATCACAATATTCACATTTTCTCACACAAAATGGTATATGAATATAAATCTCAAGATTCTTCATATGTGCTATTACTCCTCATCCAGCTTAAGCACACTCATGAATGCCTCCTGTGGTATCTCTACATTGCCCACCTGACGCATCCTCTTCTTTCCTTCCTTCTGCTTCTCAAGCAGCTTCTTCTTACGTGAAATATCACCACCGTAGCACTTGGCAAGTACATCCTTTCGAAGCGCCTTAACCGTCTCTCTTGCTATAATCTTGCCACCGACTGCTGCCTGAATAGGTATCTCAAACAGATGCCTTGGTATCTCACCCTTAAGCTTCTCACACATCTTACGGCCCCTTTCGTATGCACTCTCCTTGAATACGATAAATGAAAGTGCATCGACCATTTCCTTATTGATTAAGATGTCAAGCTTGACAAGCTCTGAGCGCTCATAATCCTTCATCTCATAGTCAAACGAAGCATAACCCCTCGAACGTGACTTTAAAGCATCAAAGAAATCATAGATAATCTCATTTAATGGCAAGTCGTACTTTATGAGAGCTCGTGTCTTTTCGATATACTCCATGCTGATATAGACTCCTCGTCTCTCCTGGCACAGCTTCATAATCGCACCTACATAGTCACTTGTGACCATAATCTCTGCAGATACGTATGGCTCCTCCATATACTCAATCTCTGACGGATCCGGCATATTTGAAGGATTGGTCAGATCTATCACCTCACCGCTTGTCTTGTGAATCTTGTAAATAACACTAGGTGCAGTGGTAACGAGATCCAGATCAAACTCTCTCTCCAGTCTCTCCTGAATAATTTCCAGATGTAAAAGACCAAGGAATCCGCATCTGAAGCCAAAGCCAAGTGCCAGAGAAGTCTCAGGCTCAAACTGTAATGAAGCGTCGTTAACCTGCAGCTTTTCAAGCGCATCCCTTAAATCAGGATACTTTGCACTGTCCGCAGGATAAAGACCACAGTAAACCATAGGGTTGACCTTCTTATAGCCCGGGAGTGCCTCATCGCACGGTCTGTCAACGAGTGTAACTGTATCACCCACGCGTGTATCCCTAACATTTTTGATGCTGGCCGCAATGTATCCAACCATACCGGCCGAAAGCTCATCGCATGGTATAAACTGGCCTGCGCCAAAATAACCCACCTCTGTAACCACATCAGATGCACCTGTAGCCATCATCTTTATTGTGTCTCCTACCTTTACAGAGCCCTCTCTCAGTCGGCAGAAAATAATGACTCCCTTATAAGAATCATATGTTGCATCAAATATAAGTGCCTTAAGCGGTGCATCTTTATCGCCTGTTGGTGCCGGAATCTTTTTTACAATCTGCTCCAGCACATCATCTATATTGAGTCCTGTCTTTGCGGAAATACGCGGTGCATCCATAGCTTCAATACCGATAACATCCTCAATCTCCTGTGCCACCTCATCCGGGCGCGCACTCGGCAGATCCACCTTATTTATAACAGGAAATACATCCAGGTCATGATCCAGTGCAAGGTAAACATTTGCAAGTGTCTGTGCCTCAACGCCCTGGGCCGCATCCACTACAAGTATAGCTCCGTCACATGCCGCAAGACTCCTTGATACCTCATAGTTAAAATCCACGTGTCCCGGTGTATCTATCAGATTAAAAATATACTCTTCGCCATCCTTTGCGGTATATATAATACGGACTGCCTGAGACTTGATTGTGATACCACGCTCTCTCTCTAAATCCATATTGTCGAGCACCTGAGCCTGCATTTCCCTGCTGGTAAGTGTGCCTGTTTTTTCTATAATTCTGTCCGCGAGTGTAGATTTACCGTGATCAATATGGGCAATAATACAAAAATTGCGGATTTTGCTCTGATCTATTGACATATGTCCTCCTAATGCTTTCAATAACTCATCAAAGTTTATCAGATTTGTGAAATAAAGTCTATATTATTTTAACACTTTATCAAGTATATCTGCAAGTGGTTCCATTGCATTGTACGCCTCCTCCTTGGTATTTGTCTGTGCTCCCACCTCCACGAGCAGCGATTTCGGACACAGATGCATATTATATCTGTAGCCCTTTAAGTATATGCGCCTTGCAAGCCCCGGATAATACTCATTTGCCATGAGCTGCAGCTGAAATGAAAACGCCAGATTATCCCCCAGATACTGATTGGGGAGACTATTAATCGGTCCCCTTGCAGCAGTGCGGCACAGCCCGTTAAAAAACATAATCTGTGCCATAGGCTTTCCATCTATTGTGGCAGCAAGCCTTGTAGTCTCAGCCACTCCATCCCTGTGCAGGTCAATAACCACCTTTATAGACGGATTTTTCTCAATAATCTCTGTAATCTCAGGAAGTGAATTGGAATACGCATGGTCGCGGTCATTCACATCATACTGCCCCTTGTGATGCAGCACATTGTAACCGTATTTTTCCCTCAAAAGTGATTCAAGCCTGTCACCCACTCCAACTACGGTCTCTGACTCTGATGTATCAAGGGAATCACTGTACCCCTCCTGCGAATGTGTATGGTATATGAGTATATCAGGACCGTTGCCTGACTTTTCTATAGACATATCACGCCCAAGCAAAACCTCCTCACATAGCTCATCGGCTCCAATATATGTAGTCTTGTCCACCTGATAATAGTTTTTTACCAGATTGTCAAAGCTCATATCTACCTGCGGCATTTTCACGTTCTGCTGCTCCTTGAGCTCTGCCAGCTCACCGTTTTTTTCAGCTTCATCAACAAATGCCAGCTGGTCGGTATCCGGCAGCATATTGTTCCTGACACTTGCATTTTCATTTTCCATCGCAGCAAGCTCCTCATATGAGAGAATACCTCCTGCTGTATCCTCATCCTCCACAATACGCAGCTCCTTCTTTTTTGAATCATCACACTCCTTGTCAGAATATGTAAGGTGCGGAAATTTTTCTTCCACGAACTTCTTTCCCACACCATCACCGCAAAACAGCATAGACGCAATATATATAAACGCTATAAGCACAATCATTTTTTTCTTCACAATATCATCTCCCATCTAAAGCATCAGGCAGCCCCTGCTACATAAAGCTTATGCGGCTGGCTCTAATGATATTCGAAGCAATAAAATTATTCACTATAGTCATCATATTCATCGTTTGAAAAAGCCATATTTATGCCCTCAGACAAAAGCCCTGCCAGTCTCTTAACAGTCTCGTCAATATCCTTTGGCGTCACAAACATGCCGTTTAACTTAGGCGACATGAGCTTTGCGGTGTTCTCCCGGCTGGCATTTACCGCATCTGAAACAATAGTCACCGCATCAATGACTGTCGGAATACCGATTGCGATAACAGGCACTCCGAGATTGCCATGGTTAATACCGTCCCTGTGGTTTCCTACCCCGCTTCCGGGCACTATGCCTGTATCCGTCAGCTGTATGGTACAGCCCAGCCTCTTTGTACTGCGTGCCGCAAGCGCATCAATTGTCACAACAAAATCAGGCTTCACCTCGCTCACCACACCCTTTATTATTTCAAGGCACTCCATGCCTGTCTGAGCCATAACGCCCGGCACCAGGCCGCACACACTGTTTACATTCTCGTTGCTAAACGCATACCTGCCATATTCCTTTACTATATGGCGGGTGATAAACAAGCTGTCAACGCATCTTGGCCCAAGCGCATCAGGAGTTACATTTCTGTTTCCAAGCCCGACAACAAGTGCCGCATATATACGCTTGTCGCAGACAGCCTTTACAAAGCTCTTAAGCTCTCTTGAAAGCTCCCTCGTCACAGCCTGACAGCACTCCTCATCTCCCTCGGACAGCATAGCAGCCTCAATTGTCACATATTTTCCTTTAGGACGGCCTGTAGCCCTGACTGCATTTTCTGAGTCAATTGTCACTACACTGACTATGATTCCATTATCCAGCTTTTTTTCAGAGAAATTCACACCTCTCATATCTGTGTTTGCCTTTTTAAGGCTCTCCTGCGTCTCAAGCGCCAGATCAGTTCTTGCACACCATTTATCAGCCGACAAATCAATACACCTCCCCTGTATGATATTCCAAAATCACATATATGTTAATTTTTTGCAATTTTTTTCAAAATATGTATTGACAGAGCAGAAAGGTTGACATATTATATTCTAGTATGTTTGTGCCAAAGCGTCCGTGTCTGTTTTGGCATACATTAGATTAAATATTTGGAGGTGTACGAGTTGGCTAACATTAAATCAGCAAAAAAGAGAATTTTAGTAACAGAAACTAAGGCTGCAAGAAATAAAGCAATCAAATCAGGAGTTAAGACAGCAATCAAGAAGGTTGAGGCTGCTGTAGCTGCAAATGATAAGGCTGCTGCTGAGGCTGCATTAAAGGATGCAACTTCTGCTATCGCAAGCGCTGGTTCAAAGGGTATCTTCCACAAGAACAACGCAGCCAGAAAAGTATCTCGTTTAACAAAGCTTGTTAACGGATTAGCTTAATTACTATATAACAATAAATAAAAACCCATCGGTGCCGTCATACCGATGGGTTTTTTATTTGCTTTTTTGTATATTTGCGTTATATCATTTACTGCCTGTTGCATAAGTGCCGGTCATATCTGCAGAGTACTGCACTATAAAAAGCTCCACTGCCATCTGGTCATTCATCCGGCCCGTCTTCACAGCCTCCTCATATGCCACACCGTCTCTCACAGCCCTCTTTAAATCATCCAGCGAATATGCCCTGCACTGCGCCTGATATTTGCGCACCGCCCACTCCGGACATCCGGCCTTTGATGCTATATCCTTGTTGCCAAAGCCCTTATTTGTCATGGCTTTCACATTCATCAGTATATTGAACTGGCGCGATATAAGATACATAATACGCATAGCCGGCTCCTTAAGTGCCAGCAGATCGTAATACAGCTCAAGCGCACGCTTTTGTTTGTGTGATGCAATCGCATCAACCATCTCAAACACCTTGTTTGTGATCTGCTCTGTCGTTACAGCCTCAACATCCGAAAGCTCAATCACGTCCTTGTCCATGCAGTAGCACAGCAGCTTCTCAAGCTCCTTGTCGATATTTTCCATATCTGTGCCGGTTTTTTCTATAAAGCTGTTGTAGGCAGCCTGACTCATGCCCTTTCCATCTTTTCTAATCCTCATTCCTATCCATCTGGCAAGTATCTCATCCGTCTGTTCCTTGAACTCCACAGGATTACCGCACTTGGCTGCCGCCTTATAAAGCTTTGAGCGCTTATCAACGCTCTCCTCAACAAATATAAAGTGCGTGCTCTCAGGTGAATCCTTTAAATACTCCCCAAGCTCATCGCCTGCCTTTGAAAAAATACCTGCATCCTCTATAAGAATCACTCTTTTATCCGCAAAAAACGGAAGGGTCTCCGCCAGGTCAATTATCTCCTTCTGGTTGATTCCATCGCCCTCAAACGATGAAAAGTTCATGCTGTCGCCCTCACTGACCATAGCCTTTATCAGCTTGTCCCTGTACTGTTTTATGAGGTATCTCTCCTGTCCATACAGCAGATAAACCTTTTTGAAATCTCCTGCTTTTATATCATTGTCTATTGTTTTCATATATAGTACTCTCTTTATACTTAATCTGACCACTTTGCATTGTGTATAGAATACTGCACTTTGCATCCATAAGCCTATCCATGGCTTCATCAGCCGGATGTCCATAGCGGTTTTCTGCCGCGCATGATACTGCAGCCCACCTTGGGCTTAAAGCCTCAATCCAGTCTGCAGAGCTTGAATACTTGGAGCCATGATGATTTGCCTTGTAAAAATCCACAGAAAGCTCATCCCCATACTCATTAACAAGCTTCTTTTCTACCTCAGATGGTATATCTCCGCCGAAAATACCACTAAACCTGCCATCCGTGAGCTTCAGCACAAGACACATATCGTTTCTGTCTAAGGCAGTATCCGAAGGACCCGGATACAGGCACATGATACCATCAGCTTCTTCATTTGCAGTACTGCGCGAACCTGATGCATCATTTATTTCAATCGAATCCCCCTTTGACATAAGGCATATATCAATTCCTGCTTCCTTAGCTTTAAAAAGCAGCTCCTCCATAGCTTCCTCTTTAACCGCTGCTTCTGCCACAACTATATGCTCTATAGTATACCCGCTGTCTATCACCTCAGACAATCCGCTTATGTGATCACTGTCTGCATGTGAAACAAACCAGTATGATATACTCTGTATGCCGTTATACTTAAGAAACGGCATAATCACATTCTCGCCAAGCTGTTTTCGGTCAGAGCTTCCTCCATCAATAAAGATGCATGTGCCTGACTCAAATCGGTAAAATATGCCATCTCCCTGCCCCACATCAAGTATATCAAGCTGCGCAGCAGTTTTTGGCTTCACAAGCAAAATTGCAAGCAGGACTGCTGTACACACCACTCTTTGGACACTGTAAAGGATTTGGCTTTTTTCTTTTGAGTCACACTCTATGGCTCGTTTTTTAAGCGAAAATGCCACCAAAAAGCCACTCATAACAGCGTAAAAAAGGAAAATCCTGTATCCATCAGGAGCTCCTGTGATAACCGATGCCCCCGGAAGCTTCATAACAAGACTGCAAAACACCTCATAGAGCTTTAACACCGCAAATGCAGGAAACACCAGCAGTTTGCCGGGCATCACGCCAAAGCAGCCTGCGGCAGACGCAAGCAGACCCGAAATAAATACAACAGGCAAAGCCGGTATCACAATGAGATTTACAAACACCGCAAAAAGAGGCAGCTCATAATAGTTCATAGCAACAACCGGAAGCATCGGAAGCTGTATGGATACTGATGCCCAGAATTTTTCGCCCTTAGAAGCACTCATCACAGGTGTCACAATACCTATAGCAAGTATCGCCCCTACCGAGAACACAAATCCGGCATATCCCAAAACCATAGGATTGTCCCACAGTAGGTAAATGACCATGATGCCAAGAGAATTGAGCATATCTGTGCATCTGCCTAAAGCTGCCGCAAGCATTGTAAGTATGAACATACCCACGGCACGCCTTGTGGACACGGCATTTCCTGTCATAACAGCATAGCTTAGTATAAGTGCTGCAGAACAGACAAATGCCGCTGTATAGCTCACCCTTCTTTTTCTGAGAAGCTTGTAAAAGGCCATGCCAACTATAGAAATATGAAGTCCGGAAATAGCCAGTATATGAGAAATACCGCTGACCTGGTATAAATCCTTTATCTCATCATCCAGATACGACTTGTCTCCAAGCAGCATGGACGAAAGCACTCCTGCCGTTGTCTCATCAGTCACCTCAAGAAGTGAAGCTGACAGCATATCGCGAAGTTTTTCAAGTCTGTGGTAATACCATGCATGTTTACCGGCGCTTGTCTTAATACTGTCTGCATTCACCGAGAAATCAATTCCCTGCGAGCGGTAAAAACGCGCTCTGTCAAACTCTCCCTCATTGGTTGCAGACTTAAACAAGCCTATCTTGCCACAGGCCTTCATATAATCGCCCAGATGTGCGCTTTTGCTGTCACAGTATACCACGACATCACCACAGGATATTTTTCTGCCAAAAGCCCTGCCGTACCCGGGCTGCACTACGCAGTCTGTCATATAATACCTGTATGAGAAATACTTGTATTCAGTTTTATAAATCTTCCCCCAGACGATGACAGATTTTTCATCTGTCATATACTGCATATAGCTGTCACGGTTTTCTTCTACCGAAGTGTATCTGAATTGTGCTGTGGCAAAAACAGCTGACGATGTCAGGATAAGCAAAACAACTATACGCCTGACACCGGAAAAACTGCCCTTAGACACCACACACTCAGCTATTAAAATCACAAGCAGAATGGCAAAGGCCAAAAACCCAAAGCCCCTGCCATACATACCGGAAACAGTTCCTGCAGTATAGACCAACGCAAATAAAAACATCGGTCTTTTACTAATACTCTTCTCCTCCTAATCCAATCTATTCTATTTTTCAGTTTTTTCCGTGGAATCATCAGAATCCACTATATCCTTATTAAACTCATACATGTCGCTTAGCTTGTAATTATAAAGCAGCATGCCGTCATTCTCACCGTCAAGCGAGATCTGTACCTTGTCCACAGTAGGAAGTGAGGTGAGTGAATTAACTATCGAATACATCACCACATCCTCTGTCAGCTTATTGTCAATAGTATTTCTGAACGAAGAGTCAAAGTTCAGATAGCATATTCTATCTGCCACAGACACATTGATAAGCTTTGTTGTGCCCGGAAGAGTTGCCTTGAGCTTAGAGCCCTTCGGCCCCTCAATAAGCTGCTCAACAACAAGCTTTTCAAGCGCTATATTTGAGCTGTAATGTATCACTCTGGTCTGTTTTTCAAGCCCTGTACCATCCTTGTCAGCAAAATAAAGCGTGAGCGTCTCCTTCACACTTGTATTAATCTGCTCACCCGGATTCTCAACAAAATCATCAGCACCCATGCTACCGACAATCTCATCATCCGAGTCCACAAGAGGAATACTGTTTACGGTAAATGTCACATATGAAATACTATCCAGCTGTGTGAGCGTGCGGACTACAGAAGCTCTCAAAAGCACCTCCTGCGCAGCCGTAAGGTCATAATACTCCTTGCTGAAATCCACAGTACAGTTATAGTTTTTCTCCTCATGACCTCTCACAAACACCTCATCCGGAATCGCCTTGCGCAGTCTTGAGTCTTCAGGCTTATCCTGCATTCTCCCAAGAAGCTCATCCACCTGCTTGTCCACATCTGAGTTTTTGCTTCTAAGCACATATGACTCAGGCACACTGCTCGTAACATCCATATTCAGACAAAACACCTCAACCGTATTGTCTGCTTTTCTCTTTGTGCAGCCGCCCATGGAGAGCAGAATTACTGCAGTGAGCACGAATATAATTATTCTTTTCACGTCAAGCCTCCTATACAATATAGTTGAGCGGTATACGCACATCAAAGGTAGTGCCCTCTCCCATCACACTGTGAGCCTTTATAGCTCCCCTATGCATAAGAATAGAGCTTCTTGTAATGGCAAGTCCCAGACCTGTACCGCCAATCTCTCTCGAATGCGACTTGTCCACGCGATAAAATCTCTCATAGATGTGCTCTAAGGACTCCTCCGGTATACCGATACCGTTGTCCTCCACCTTCAGATAGAAATACTGATGGTCCGCATTTAAGGATACATGAACATAGCCACCGGTCTCGTTGTCATTGTACTTGATTGCATTCTCAATGAGGTTTGTAAAAGCAAGCGTCAGCTTCACCTCATCTATCTCTGCAGTTACCGGTCTGAAGCTCTCGAGTACAAGCTCCACCTGCTGCTTGTCAGCAATCGGCTGAAGTCTCTTCATAATCTGCTCGAGCAGATCATTGATATTAACACTCTCGATATTAAGCGTAGCAGCCGACTTATCCATCTTGACCAGTGATAACAGGTCATTTATTATCTTTGTCTCTCTGTCTATCTCACTTGTGATATCTCCCATGAACTCCCTGTACATCTCAATCGGAGCCTCATCACCCATGCTGTTGATGGAATCTGCGAGTACCTTCATGGAAGTAAGAGGTGTCTTGAGCTCATGTGACACATTCGATACAAACTCCTGTCTGGACTCATCCATGACCTTCATTCCGCTCATCAGTTCATTAAAATTCCTGCTTATTATAGCAGTCTCCGCATAGTCATCTACATCCAGCTGCTCTTTTCCAAAGCCATCCTTAATGTCTGATATCTCATCAGAAAGCTTCTTAATCGGAACAAAAAGGTGCAAAAGCACAAGCACACCAAAAAAGAGCACCACCGCACCTGCGATAATGGCAACAGTCACCGCAATCTGTGTCAGATACGACATATTTAGCGATATATTGTCCGTCGACACACTTACAACAAGTGCTCCCTCTATCTTTGAATCCTTGTCGTTTGGATTGCTTATCGGAACAGAAAGCTCGATATAGTGGTTTTTAGAATCATAGTTCGTAATCTCTGAAGCTGAGAAGGTCTTGATAACCTCCTCTGAGACAATAGTATTGCCATCATCTAAATTGTAAGTATCCTTAATGATCTTAAAATGCTTGTCAACTATGAGCACACGACCCTCATATATAGTAGTAAGAGTGTCAATCTGAGCATCAATATTGCTCAAGTCACCGCCATCCTCATCAAAGTATTTACTTGTGGATATCTTGTTTGCGAGGATCTTTGCCTGACTAAGCACTTCACTTTCGCGGATTGAAACCGCTCTGGACTCGTAGGTGTTAAGTATGCCGAAGCACAGCACCACCTCCGGTACCAGAACGAGAACAAAAATCATGAAAATCAGCCTGGATTTCAGACTCTTATAAAATGCAAAATGTACTTTACTCTTAAACATTTTAGAACCTTTCTGAAAGTATTACTTCTGGTTGTAGTAATATCCCACACCCCACTTGGTATGAACATACTTAGGCTCGCTTGGATTTGCCTCAATCTTTTCACGAAGACGTCTGACATGCACATCAACCGTACGCACGTCACCCGGGTAATCCTCGCCCCATACAATCTTTAAAAGGCTCTCCCTACTGTACACTTTATTTTCATTTTTGATCAGAATCTCGAGCAGCTCAAACTCTCTTGCAGTCAAATTGATTTCATTATCATTTATGAACAGACGTCTGCTGTCACAGTCGAGCTTGATATCACCCTTTTCAATTACAGATGACTGTACCTGTGGTGCGCGTTCCAGTGAAGTGCGCCTCATGATTGCCTTGATTCTGGCCTTTACCTCAAGAATATTAAATGGCTTTGTGATATAGTCATCAGCGCCGTACTCAAGTCCTAAAATTTTGTCCATGTCATCGCCCTTTGCAGTGAGCATGACAATCGGGACATCAGAAAACTCCCTTATTGCCTGACACACCTCAAAGCCATCCATCTTTGGAAGCATGACATCTAAAAGAATCATATCATATGAATTGGCCTTCGCCATATTTAAGGCCTCCTCACCGTCATATGCGCAGTCTACCTCCATGCCATCTTGCAGCAGACTGAAACGTATTCCTTTTACAATTAACTTTTCGTCGTCAACGACCAGCACTTTTTTTGCCATTTATACACTCCTAATTTACTGTTATATCATCTTTTATTTTATTAAACATTGCTTCACCAATGCCGGACACCCTCGTGATATCCTCAATCGAAGAAAACAATCCATTTTTAGCACGATCTTCAACAATACTCTTTGCCTTGCTCTCACCAATTCCGGAAAGAGCCATTAGCTGCTCGACTGTTGCGGTATTGATATTGAGCTTGCCATCCTTTACGCCTATATGCTCCTCAGCGCCGCCCTTCATCAGCGAGCCATCTATACCGGTGGTATATGTGCCCTCAGGTATGTGATCTGACTTAAGCTCCTCTACAGTCGGAAAATACAGCATCTGCCCATCATACAGCTCTGATGCCAGATTCCAAAAGCTCTTGTCAGCTGTATCCAGCATGCCTCCTGCCATATCAACGAGCTCACAAACTCTCGCGCCCGGCTTTACTCTGTATACACCGGGATTGGCAACCTGACCACAGATATAGACGCACCACTCAGTAGATTCATCAGTGTCATCTGCTGTGTCTTTTGCCTTCTGCTCCTGTTTTCCATCGGATGAAGCTTTCTTCTCCTTGGAATCAGCAGTCTGTCTGTTTACATCACTTGAAACCACAGCAGTCTGCTCCGTTTCAGAAGCAAAATGAACTGTGGCATCATCTTTTTTACAGCCGCAAAGGCCAAATGCTATTGTTAAAATAAACGCACTTAATAATATTATTTTTTTCATATGGTCTCCTTTGATTAATATCATAATCTCAAAGGAGAAATCGATGTCCTCTTTATTTTACAGACTTTTTGACAGTATTACAAGTGTTGTTTCAAGTTTTTCTATCATTTCGTCAACATCACTCTTTTCGATAACAAGAGGAGGCACAAATCTGAGCACATTGCTGCCTGCCGTAATGACTATAAGGCCTTGATTTAAAGCCTCTGCTGAGACCTTTCCTACAGGAAGGCTGCACTCCACGCCCTGCATAAGTCCCATACCCCTTCTGGCTGTGAGACAGTCGAATTTTGCAACAAGCTCATCAAGCTTCTTCTCCAGGTAAGGTGCAACCTCTTTTACATGGCTTACTATATCAAGACGCTTAAACTCGTCAAACACTGCACTTACTGCGGCTCCTACGAACGGATTGCCGCCGTATGTGGTGCCATGGTCGCCCGGTGCAAGGGATTTATCTGCCACCCTCTGTGTCATGAGAAAGGCACCAACCGGCACGCCACAGCCGAGTGCCTTCGCACAGGTCATGATATCAGGCTTCACATCATAGTTCTGCCATGCGAACATCTCGCCACTTCTGCCCATGCCGCACTGTATCTCGTCAAGAATAAGAAGAATATCCTTTTCATCGCAGAGAGCTCTCACTCCCTCGATAAACTCCTTCTTTGCCGGGTAAATACCGCCCTCACCCTGAATAGTTTCCATAATAATGGCGCAGGTTTTGTCTGTCACCTGAGCCTTAACGCTCTCTAAATTATTGAAATTTGCAAATTTAACGCCCGGCATAAGTGGCTCAAACGGCTCCTGATAATGTGCATTGCCGGTGACAGAAAGCGCTCCGATGCTTCTTCCGTGGAAGGAATGGTTCATGGCAATTATCTCATGACCTGCATGGCCGTCTCTTGTAAAGGCATATTTCTTTGCAGCCTTGATAGCTCCCTCAATAGCCTCTGTACCACTGTTGGTAAAGAAAATACGGTCCATTTTGCTTGCCTTAAGCACCTTGTCTGCCGCCTCGATGACAGGCGCATTGTAGTAGAGGTTTGATGTATGTAAAAGCTTATCAACCTGTGCCTTTAATGCCTCCTTGTGGTGCTCATTGCTGTATCCAAGTGCACATACGGCTATTCCTGCGGCAAAGTCCAGATATGCATTGCCGTCTGTATCATAAAGATGTACTCCCTCGCCGTGGTCGAGTACAAGTGAAAATCTGTTGTAGGTATGAAGCAGTTCCTTTTCTGCCTCATCAATGTATGACTGTTTATCCATATTATTGCTCATTGTTAAATTTCTCCTCCGAATCTCCAAGAATAGCTGTTCCGATTCCTCTGTTTGTGAATATCTCAAGCAGTAAGCAGTGTGCGATACGTCCATCAAGAATATGTACTCTTGAAACTCCGTTATCGATAGCATCTATGCAGTTGTTGAGCTTAGGAAGCATGCCTCCGCCGATAAAACCATCACCTATAAGCTTCTTTGCATCTGAGACTGTAAGCTCTGAAATAAGAGTATTCTTATCTGAAGGGTCCTTGTATACACCCTCGATATCTGTGAGGAATGCAAGCTTTTCGGCTGATACAGCTCTTGCGATAGCACATGCTGCATCATCTGCATTGATATTGTATGTATTGTATTCGTCATCAAGACCGATTGGACACACAATTGGAAGAAAATCCTTCTCGAGCAGGTCATAAAGAATTTTTGGATTGACATCAGTGATTTCACCTACAAAGCCTATATCCTCTCCGTTTGAATACTTTTTCTTTACCTTTAAGAGGCCGCCGTCCTTGCCGCTCACTCCGACAGCCTGCACACCAAGCTCCTCAACGAGTGTGACGAGAGATTTGTTTACCTTATTCAGTACCATCTCGGCAATCTCCATTGTATCGGCATCAGTCTTTCTGAGTCCGTTTACAAATACAGGCTCCATGCCGACCTTTCCTACCCATTTGCTGATTTCCTTGCCTCCACCGTGTACGATGATAGGCTTGAAGCCGACCAGCTTAAGAAGTGTGACATCCTGGATCACCTGCTTTTTAAGCTGTTCGTCAACCATTGCAGATCCGCCGTACTTTACAACGATAATCTTTCTGTTAAATCTCTGTATATACGGAAGTGCCTCTATGAGCACCTGTGCCTTTTCCATTACCTGTTCCATGTTCTTATCTGCCATTGTACCGCTCCTTATTTGTTAAATCTTGTTATATTTTCTTCGTTAAGTGTGAAATCATAGTAGTTTAAGTCTTCTCTGAATGTCCATCCCTCTTCCTTCCAGAAGTGGTTGCCCAGCTCATTCACCTTGAATGCTATGATTGACACCTTGTTGATATGCTCTGCCTGAAGTGCTCTCATGCAGGCAACCACCATACTCTTCCCGATGCCGCACTTCCTGTAATGCTCATCCACGCATACATGGTACAGGCAGCCTCTTCTGCCATCGTGTCCGCAGAGTATCGCTCCAACTATCTTTCCATCTTCTACCGCTACAACACTCGTAGTCGGATTTCTCTTAAGAAATCTAAGGACTCCCTCTCTTGAGTCGTCAATAGAACGGATTCCAAAGCCGTGGATGGTCTGCCAGAGGCTGTATACCTCGTCATAATCATCTATCGTCATAACCCTTATTTCATATTTATTCTCATTACTCATTTTATTAAATCATCCTTATATTTTTATATAACTATCAGCATTATAATGCATCTTTCTGATAATTACTTTCCTATTATTAATTATTACGGAAACATAGGAACCATATTGAGTCCCTCTGCCTCATCGAAGCCAAATAACAGATTCATATTCTGAACCGCCTGTCCTGCAGCACCCTTTACCAGATTGTCAAGAGCTCCCATCATAATAATTCTGCCGGTTCTCTCATCAATCACAAAGTTTACATCCACATAGTTGCTGCCCTCAACCCACTTTGTCTCAGGGCAGACACCTTTTTTGAGCACTCTGACAAACTTCTCATTTGCATAATACTTATCGTAAACTGCCTTAATCTCATCATATGTAGGAAGTGTTCCATCAGGCTTTTTCTTAAGTGTCGCATACTCTGTAGCGAGGATTCCTCTGTTCATCGGAACAAGATGCGGAGTAAAGTTGATAAAGATTTCTTTTCCTGCCGCATATCCAAGCTGTTCCTCTATCTCAGGTGTATGTCTGTGTGAGGCAACGCCATATGCCTTCATGCTCTCATTTACTTCACAAAACAGATTAGGTGTCTTTGCACCACGTCCTGCGCCAGATGTGCCTGACTTTGCATCGACGATAAGTGTATCTGTATCAATAAGTCCCTCCTTAACAAGCGGATAAGCTGTAAGGATGGAGCATGTGGTATAGCAGCCCGGATTTGCAACAAGCCTTGTCTCCTTTGTGACCTTGTCCCTGTTTATCTCACACAGACCATATACGGCCTCATCAATAAACTGCGGCGACTTGTGCTCAATCTTGTACCATTTCTCATATGTGGCTACATCCTTGATACGGAAGTCCGCTGACAGATCGACGATCTTTACTTTATTTAATATATCCTCAGTGAGCACGCCTGCCAAAAAGCCCTGTGGGGTCGCAGTGAAAATCACATCAACAGACTCTGCAAGCTCCTCCATATTGTCATCCATGCACTTTGCATCAACTATCTGAAACATATTTCCATAGATATCGGCATAATTCTCATCCACATAGCTTCGTGAGCCATACCATGCAATCTCTACCTCTTTATGATTCATCAAAATTCTCACGAGCTCTGCTCCGGCATATCCGGTGGCTCCAATAATACCAGCCTTTATCATAGTATTTCCTCTTTTCATATTGTATTTCTGCATAACCATATAAAATGGGTCTGACGCATCATACATAATAATATAGTACAGTAATTTCAATCCGTAAAGAGAAAAATTATACAAAATTGTGTATATTTATACATGAATAATGTATATTTTTTCACTTGCAATATGTAAAGAACTGGTATATATTTATTCTAAAGTAATTATTCAAGGCTTTTAGACACAAAAGCAGTTAATGGTTACCATCATAAAGAATAAACGAAAAGAGGACACGCACTTATGAAAGACAAAGTTGTATTAGCTTATTCAGGCGGACTTGATACCACTGCTATCATTCCATGGCTTAAAGAGACTTATGACTATGACGTAATCTGCTGCTGCATCAACTGCGGACAGGGAGAGGAGCTTGACGGACTCGATGAGAGAGCTAAATTATCCGGAGCTTCAAAGCTTTACATAGAGGATATCTGTGATGAGTTCAGTGAGGACTACATCGTACCTTGTGTACAGGCCGGCGCAGTTTATGAGCACAAATACCTCCTTGGAACAGCAATGGCAAGACCGGGCATCGCAAAGAAGCTTGTAGAGATTGCAAGAAAAGAAGGCGCTGTAGCCATCTGCCACGGTGCAACAGGAAAAGGAAACGACCAGATCCGTTTCGAGCTCGGTATCAAGGCGCTCGCTCCTGATATCAAGGTAATCGCTCCATGGCGTCAGGACAACTGGAAAATGGATTCACGTGAGGCTGAGATCGAGTACTGTAAGGCACACGGAATCGACCTTCCGTTCGGCACAGATTCAAGCTACAGCCGTGACCGTAACCTCTGGCACATCAGCCACGAGGGACTTGAGCTTGAGGATCCTTCACAGGAGCCAAACTATGACCATCTGCTCGTATTAAGTGTCACACCTGAGCATGCTCCTGACGAGGGTGAATATGTTACAATGACATTTGAGAAGGGTGTTCCTACATCTGTCAACGGCAAAAAGATGAAGGTAGCAGACATCATCAGAGAGCTCAACCGTCTCGGTGGCAAGCACGGCATCGGCATCATCGATATCGTTGAGAACCGTGTAGTAGGTATGAAATCACGTGGTGTATATGAGACTCCGGGTGGAACAATCCTCATGGAGGCACATGACCAGCTCGAGGAGCTCTGCCTTGACCGTGCCACAATGGAGGTCAAAAAAGAAATGGGCAACAAGCTCGCACAGGTAGTATACGAAGGAAAATGGTTCACACCACTTCGTGAAGCAATCCAGGCTTTCGTAGAGTCAACACAGGAATATGTAACCGGAGAAGTTAAATTCAAATTATATAAAGGCAATATCATCAAGGCCGGCACTACTTCACCATATTCACTCTACAGTGAGTCTCTTGCAAGCTTTACTACAGGAGATTTATATGATCACCATGATGCAGACGGCTTCATCACACTGTTTGGTCTGCCACTCAAGGTGCGTGCAATGAAGCTTCTTGAACTTGAGAACAAGAAAAATAATTAATTGTTACAACAAATAAAAGAAAAGAGATGTGAAATAACAGCAATTATTTCACATCTCTTATTTTTTTAATAATTTCGTTCTCTGTCTGATTTTATTTCAAAATTATTTAGCTGTCGGAAGCTTGAATGAGCTCTTTAATGAGACGATTCTGTTAAATACAGGCTGTCCATCCTTTGAGTCCTTGCAATCAGCGCAGAAGAAGCCATTTCTGACAAACTGGAAGCTGTCATAAGCCTTGGCATTCATAAGCTCCGGCTCCACTACGCAGTTATCAAGCACTGTGAGTGAATTTGGATTAAGATTTAAGCTTCCATCCTCATTGTACACTCCAAGCTCCTCATTTACGATATTCTCGTAAAGACGTACAGTTACCTGCTTTCCATACTCGGCTGAAACCCAGTGGATAGTTCCCTTGACCTTTCTGCCATCAGGACTGTTGCCACCCTTTGATGCCGGGTCATATGTACAGTGAATCTCTGTAACATTGCCGTTTTCATCCTTTATGCAGCTATTGCACTTCACAAAATAAGCGTTCATGAAACGCACCTCATTGCCAGGGAACATACGGAAATACTTCTTCGGTGGCTCCTCCATGAAGTCCTCTCTCTCCACATAAAGCTCTCTGGTGAAAGGGACCTTTCTCTTTCCAAGCTCAGGATTCTCCACGTTATTGTCCACTTCAAGATACTCAACCTGTCCCTCAGGGTAATTGTCGATAATCACCTTGACCGGATCAAGCACAGCCATCATACGAGGGCGTTTAGCCTTTAAATCCTCTCGGATACAGTACTCAAGCATAGCGTAGTCAACAGAGCTGTTAGCCTTTGATATACCACACAGATCAACAAAATTCTGGATAGACTCCGGTGTGAAGCCCCTGCGTCTGAGCGCTGCTATAGAAACAAGCCTCGGGTCATCCCAGCCATCAACGATGCCGTCCTCCACAAGACGCTTGATATATCTCTTTCCTGTTACAACATTAGTCAGATAGAGCTTTGCAAACTCAATCTGCTTTGGCGACTCCTCAGGAGAATTCTTAAATCCACATTCAATAACCACCCAGTCATACAGCGGTCTGTGGTCTTCAAACTCAAGAGTACATATAGAATGTGTGATACCCTCGATAGCATCCTCTATAGGATGAGCAAAATCATACATAGGATATACACACCATTTATCACCTGTATTGTGATGTGTCATATGAGCCACACGGTAAAGAATCGGATCTCTCATATTGATATTTGAAGAGCTCATGTCAATTCTCGCACGAAGCACCTTTGTGCCATCCTCGAACTCACCGTTTTTCATGCGTTCAAAAAGGTCTAAGTTTTCCTCAACACTTCTCTTTGAGTACGGATCCTCCTTGCCGGCCTCTGTGAGTGTACCTCTATATTCTCTTATCTCATCAGGTGTCAGATCAGATACATATGCCTTTCCCTTCTTTATCAGTCCTACTGCACACTCATACATCTTGTCGAAGTAATTGGATGCAAAAAACTTCCTGTCCTCCCAGTCAGCACCAAGCCACTTAACATCGGCCTCAATAGACTCTACAAACTCCAGACGCTCCTTGGTAGGGTTTGTATCATCAAACCTGAGATTGAACTGTCCGTCATACTTCTTTGCCAGTCCATAGTTTAAAAGAATAGACTTCGCATGGCCGATGTGTAAATAACCGTTTGGCTCCGGTGGGAATCTGGTCTTTACTGTCTTGCAATGACCCTCAGCCAAGTCCTTCTCAATAATCTGTTCAATAAAATTTTTCGAAACTGTTGCCTCGTTCTCCATAAATGTTCCTCCGAAAATAATACTGTGTCCATTATAAATTCATCAGTTTACTTTGTCAATGAATTAGAAAAAGTAGTACATGTATATTATACGTGCGTATGTGTAAACAGATGATCCTGACAGTATTCCTTGTTGCCGGTGCACTTCGAGCAGTATCTGAATGTTAATTCAGGATTTGACAATTCTGTTCTGCCGCATATATAGCACTTATGGCGTGAGATGCCACTGCCCGGGCGAGGTTCGGAAAACTTGGCTTTAAACTGTGCCTTTCTCCTCTTCTGGTGCATATTCTGCCTGAATGAGAGCCTGTGCTTGCAGCCATAAATGAATACCAACAGATTTATAAGTGCAAGTACTATTTCTGAGCCGTATGCCAATCCAATCTGCCATCCAAAGCTCATATAGGTATACACATCATATGCAAACATCACGAAATAAACAAGCACCATCCACTTCATCTTTATAGGAAGCACAAAGTAAAGCCTAACCTCTGCCTCCGGCATCAAAAGACCAAGCATCAGATACATAGCTATAAGTATATAGTACATAGTCAGATTGATGGATACATGTGTCACTGCAAATACAAGCATTCCAACTATATCATATAGCAAAAAGCCCCCGAAAAAGTACACATTCATCCTAAAAGAGCCAAGATATGACTCCATGCTGTCTCCAAGCGTCCACAGACAGAATATAAATAAAAGCTGTAAAAATGATATGCTGCCGCTCGGCACAAAAATCCAGCTTATAAGACGCCATACCTGTCCGTGCAAAATAGCAGAGGCTGAAAACTGCAGATAATAAAGGACAACATCTCCCTTTGTCAAAAGCAGCACACTGCCTATCAGATTCGCAGCGATAAATATTCTAGTGATATTCGGAATCGCTTTACTTCCATATTTTTGTTCTAGTTTGTTAAGCCAGTTCATACATTTTAGCAGACATGGTTTTGATGCAATAAAAAACCACGCGTCTGCATCCTCCTGTCATATTATTGCTGCCTTTTACACTATAGTGCAAAGGGCAGCGATTATTACAAAATTTATTATGATAGTTAAATCATACTTTGTCAACGAGACTGCGAATTATTCACAAATTCTTTATAATTATAGTCATTGTAATTTGTCGATATCTGTCGTATAATAATCTCTGTTTTGATAATAATAGAACAATTATATATTTTAATAAGAAGAAAGATATATAAAAACATATAAGTAATACATTATGGAGGAACCACTATGGAAAATAACAGCTTACATAAGTTGGGCATTGATATCGGCTCAACAACCGTCAAGATTGCACTTCTTGACGCCGATGACAATATCCTCTTTTCCGATTATGAGCGTCATTTTGCAAATATCCAGGAGACACTTGAGTCCCTTATCAGAAAGGCCTACGACAAGACAGGTGACCTTTCAGTTTGTCCTATGATAACAGGCTCCGGCGGACTCACTCTTGCAAAGCACCTTGAGGTGCCATTCGTACAGGAGGTTATAGCTGTATCTACCGCACTCACACACTATGCTCCACAGACCGATGTGGCAATAGAGCTAGGTGGCGAGGATGCCAAAATCATATACTTCGAGGGTGGCAACGTGGAGCAGCGTATGAACGGCATATGTGCCGGCGGTACAGGCTCATTTATCGACCAGATGGCTTCTCTCATCCAGACAGACGCTACAGGACTAAATGAATACGCAAAAAGCTACAAGGCCATCTACCCTATCGCAGCCCGCTGTGGAGTATTTGCCAAAACAGATATCCAGCCTCTCATCAATGAGGGAGCCACACGCGAGGATTTGTCAGCTTCAATCTTTCAGGCCGTGGTAAACCAGACCATCAGTGGTCTCGCCTGCGGTAAGCCAATCAAGGGACATGTTGCTTTCCTTGGCGGTCCTCTGCACTTTTTGTCAGAACTTAAATCAGCATTTATCAGAACCTTAAATCTCGATGACGAGCACACTATCGTTCCTGAGAACTCTCATCTGTTTGCAGCAATAGGCTCTGCATTAAACTACAAAGACAACTCTGTCACCACACTCTCATCCTTAATCGACCGCCTCTCAAACGGCATAAAGATGGAATTTGAGGTGGCACGTATGGAGCCTCTTTTTAAGGATCAGGCTGATTACGATGAATTTACAACGCGTCACGGCAACAATCACGTAAAGACCGGTGACCTTTCTACATACAAGGGCAACTGCTATCTCGGAATAGATGCAGGCTCAACCACCACCAAAATCGCTCTCGTAAGCGAGGACGGAGACCTTTTATACTCATTCTACAGCAACAACAACGGAAGCCCTCTCGCGACAGCCATCCGTTCTATCCAGGAGATTTACGCAAAGCTTCCTGAGGATGCACACATCGTACACTCCTGCTCTACAGGCTACGGAGAGGCTTTATTAAAGGCAGCTTTAAAATTGGACGACGGCGAAGTTGAGACTGTAGCCCACTACTACGCAGCAGCATTCTTCGACCCAAAGGTAGACTGTATCCTCGATATCGGTGGACAGGACATGAAGTGCATCAAGATAAAGAACCAGACCGTCGACTCAGTACAGCTCAACGAGGCCTGCTCTTCAGGCTGTGGCTCATTTATTGAGACCTTCGCAAAGTCCTTAAACTACTCAGTACAGGATTTTGCAAAGGAAGCCCTTTTTGCAAAGAATCCTATCGACCTTGGAACCAGATGTACGGTTTTCATGAACTCAAAGGTAAAGCAGGCCCAGAAGGAGGGCGCATCTGTCGCAGATATATCAGCAGGACTTGCCTACTCAGTAATAAAGAATGCACTTTTCAAGGTTATCAAGCTGTCTGATGCAAGCGACCTCGGTGAAAATATCGTAGTCCAGGGCGGTACATTCTACAATGATGCCGTTCTTAGAAGCTTTGAAAAAATAGCAGGTGTACATGCCACAAGACCTGATATCGCAGGTATCATGGGTGCCTTTGGTGCCGCACTCATCGCACGTGAGCGCCACACGGCTGATTATAAGACAACAATGCTCACAATCGACCAGATAAACGAGCTCACCTACACCACAAAGCTCGCACGCTGTCAGGGCTGTACAAACCACTGTCTTTTAACTATAAACAAATTCTCCGACAACAGACAGTACATCACAGGAAACCGCTGTGAAAAGGGTCTGGGCAAGGAGAAGAACAAGGATAACATCCCAAATCTTTTTGAATACAAGAACAAGCGTATATTTGACTATGAGCCACTTGACCCAAAGGATGCTCCACACGGTACAGTCGGCATCCCAAGAGCTTTGAATATGTACGAGAACTATCCGTTCTGGGCTACATTTTTCAAGCGTCTCGGCTTCTCTGTAGTACTGTCACCACAGTCTACCAGAAAGATTTATGAGATGGGTATCGACTCCATCCCAAGTGAGTCAGAGTGCTACCCTGCAAAGCTCACACATGGTCATATAAGCTGGCTCATAAAACAAAATGTAGATTTTATTTTCTACCCGGCAGTGCCATATGAGCGCAAGGAGTTTCCTGATGCAAACAATCACTACAACTGCCCTATTGTCACATCATACTCTGAGAATATCAAAAACAACGTGGACGAGATTACCTCAGGCGAGGTTAAATTCATAAATCCGTTTATGTCATTTGAGAGTGAAGAAACTATCTCACAGCAGCTCGTAGCCACCTTCTCAAAGGGTGAATTCAACCTGCCTGAGTCACAGATTCGTGATGCGGTAGCCGCAGGCTGGAAGGAGCTTGCCATGACAAGACTTGAGATACAGCGAAAGGGCGAGGAAGTGCTCGACTACATGGAAGACACCGGACGTCGCGGAATCGTGCTCGCAGGCCGTCCGTACCATGTGGACCCGGAAATCAACCACGGTATCCCTGAGCTCATCACAAGCTATGGCATCTGTGTGCTGACAGAGGACTCCGTATCCCATCTGGGCGAGCTTGAGAGACCTCTCATCGTCATGGATCAGTGGATGTACCACACCAGACTGTACTCAGCAGCCAACTTTGTAAAGACCCGTGATGACCTTGACTTAATCCAGCTCAACTCGTTTGGCTGCGGCCTTGATGCTGTCACAACCGACTGCGTAAACGATATACTGACAGGCTCCGGCAAGATATACACCTGCCTGAAGATCGACGAGGTAAACAACCTGGGCGCAGCAAGAATCCGTATCCGCTCGCTCCTTGCCGCCATAAGAGTCAAGGAAACCAAGCATGAAAAGCGAGACTTAAAACCGTCTAACTACGAGCGTGTTGTATTCACCGAGCAGATGAAAAAGGACAACTACACCATCATCTGCCCTCAGATGTCACCTATACACTTTGACCTTCTCGTGCCAGCCTTTAAGGCAGCCGGCTACAATATGGTCATACCGGATATCCCTGCAAGGGAATGTGTGGACGTGGGACTTAAGTTCGTAAACAACGACGCCTGCTACCCTTCACTCATTGTTGTAGGACAGATTATGGCAGCCGTCAAATCAGGCAACTATGATATGACACACACAGCCATCCTCATCTCACAGACCGGTGGCGGATGCCGTGCGACAAACTACATCGGCTTTATCCGTAGAGCTCTCGAAAAGGCCGGATATCCTGATGTGCCTGTTATCTCAATCAACATGGTTGGTCTCGAGAAAAACCCGGGCTTTAAGTTTACTCCAAGCCTCATCCAGCACGGACTGTATGCACTTGAGTTTGGCGATATCTTTATGCGCTGTCTCTACAGGGTACGTCCTTATGAGAAAGAACCGGGAAGTGCCAATGCACTCCATGAGAAGTGGAAAAAGAGAGTCATCGACTTTGTCGGCAACACAAAGATGCTCTCTCACAAGAAATACAAAAAGATGTGCCGCGAAATCATAAGGGATTTCGACAATCTGCCTATGACAGATGAGGTTAAGCCGCGTGTCGGCGTGGTCGGTGAGATTCTCGTCAAATTCCTGCCTGCAGCAAACAACTATGTGGTTGACCTGCTCGAAGCTGAAGGAGCCGAGGCTGTAGTGCCTGATCTGACTGATTTCTTACTCTACTGCTGCTACAACACGAATTTCAAGGCTGACTATCTCGGTGCTTCTAAGAAAGCTAAGTTTATGAACAACCGACTTATCGCCTTCTTCGAGTGGCTCAGAAAGGATGCAAGGGATGAGCTGGCTAAGAGCAAGCACTTTGAGCCAACTGCTCACGTGCAGGACCTCGCAGAGTATGCTTCTCCTATCGTTTCTTGCGGTAATCAGACCGGTGAGGGTTGGTTCTTGACAGGTGAGATGCTTGAGCTCATCAATGAGGGCGTCACAAACATCATCTGTGCGCAGCCATTTGCCTGCTTACCGAACCATATTGTGGGTAAGGGAGTTATAAAGAGAATCAGACATGATCATCCGGATGCCAATATCGTGGCTATCGATTATGATCCGGGTGCTTCTGAGGTGAACCAGCTGAACCGTATTAAGCTGATGCTTTCTACGGCACAGAAGAAGCTTAAGAAATAAAAAATTCGCCCATGCATTCATGCATGGGCGTTATTTGTCTTCGTATACAATTCTACAGACTCTAAGCAGTTTTTAATTAAGCTTGGATTTAATTTCTTCCATCCTTGTATCATCCAGCTTATAAAACCTCTTAAATACAAATATGCCCACAATGAGCAGGATAACAGACGGAATCGTCATCCACATACGAAGAGCATCAAGTGTATCCTGTGTCTGTACCGCAGCCGCAGTATCCAGATTTATCCAGTCAACCACCAGCCCAGCCAGAAATACTGCTACACCGGAAGCGAGCTTTACCGTAAATGTCTGCATTGAGAAAATGACCGACTCCTCTCTCGTGCCATTCATAACCTCACCATAATCAACAGAATCCGAAAGAAATATAGTCATGATAACATTGAGCATACCATAGCCCAGATAAATCAAAATACCCGGCAGGCAGAGTATGTACCAGCTCTGCGGCGTGTAGAGCTTTGCAAATGCCATGATAAGTATCACAGCAAAGCCTGCTATCTGAATAATAAATCCTGATATAAAAAGCTGGCTTTTGCTGAATCTCTTGCGAAGCAGAGGTATAACCATCATGACAAGCACCTGTGCTGCAAAAGCAACTGCAGCAAATATAGAATATGCGCCCTCGTTTCCCACATCAAACCGGAAGAAATAAAGCACCAGGTTACCACAGATATTGAGTGATGTATACACGAGAATGATTGATACCACAACAGTCATAGCCTGGTCGTTCTTAAATAAGGCTTTAAACATGTCAGATATCTTTCCCGGCTTCTCATCACAGGCAACCGGTCTTTCAGGCACACATGCCACACATACAAGCTCAGAAATCACAAATACCACCGCTATAATAAGTGCCCACCACTTAAATCCAATCCTGTAGTCAGCCATAGAGCTTCCTGCACCAAGAATCGGCACCACTGTCATCGTGAGCACCGTAGGGACAGCATCTCCAATGCCAGAGCATGTCCTCGCAAGCGATGTAAGCTGCTCCCTGTCGCTGCCCGGCTCAGTGATTGCGGGAATCATAGACCAGAACGGAATATCCATAAGCGTATATGTGATGCCCCATGCAAAGTAAAACACTGTAAGCCACACTCTCTGCGCTGAATCACCCATAGACTCAGGAGTGGCATATAAAGCATATATGGTCACGGCATTGAGCACCGTGCCGGCAAAAATCCAAGGCCTGAACCTGCCCCACCTGGTACGCGTCTTTGCTACGATAATGCCCATCACCGGGTCATTGAATGCATCAAAAATCCTCGCCGCCATCATCACCGTACCGATAAACACACTGCTCATCCCAAGCACTACATTGTAGTAGTAGAGCAAATACGATGAAATAAGCATATACACAATATCCTTTCCGAATGCTCCAAATCCGAATGCGCACTTTTGCCCTGTTTTAAGCTTCATAGAAATACCTCCAAAATAATCCGCTATACCAGCCTCTGGTATAAAATAAAAATAAATTACAGCTTCTCACCAACCACCCTGCACCGCTTCCTGCAAAAAGCAATGCCATAGGCTAAAATATCACACCTACCCTCATCCCGAAGAGCCTCATCATAGCGCTTATTCTTAATCTGTGCCTATCTCAAAGAAGCTTTTTAGCATGCTCATATTGAGAGTCTTACCAAAACGGCGAGGGCGGGTAAAAAGAGTAACCTTCCCCCATCCCTGTAAGAGCTGCTCAATAAGCCTTGTCTTGTCAATATAATAGAAACCCAGTTTACGAATTTCCTCAAAATTTTCAATTCCAACAGGTAACTTTAAAGTATTTGCCATAAAAGCCTCCAAAAAATAATCCGCTATACTTAATACTAGTATAGCGGATTGCCATGTAAAATACAATTTAATTCTTCCCTTGTAACGTAAGCGCAAAATAATTCGACGGATTGCAACAAATTAATTATCACTTAATCCCCGTCCCCTATGGCTTCTTTTTCAATCAGACACTGATGTTCTTTATTTTCCATTTTTTGAACATTTTTATATTGACATTTACACTAGAAAAAATTTATACCAATATATATTGAAGATTTTGAACAAATTCATTAAGCCTTATGTTATCAAAGCAATTTCCTTTATATACATGATTACACATCTCATCTATTTGGTTCGCAACTTCTTCATCCAAATGAAGATGAATTTCTTTTTTCATTATTGCAATTTTTTCCGCAACTTTCTTTAATTCACATGATGATGTGATTAGAAGCATCCACCGGCTGTATTTTCGTGTGTAAAAAAACAAAATTATTTTTTGATATGAAGTATCTCTAAAACTAATTTTACCGCCTGATTCTTCATTATTAACAGAACAATCATATAAATAACAACCGAAGCAGTCACTGAAAAAACTGTAGAAATCAGTACTGAACTAATATATTTTTCTGATATAGAACATATAGTCCATATTGCCAGGCATCCTATAGCAACTGAGAGAATGTCCTTTTTTAGAAAACTGACCCTAAAATATTTTCTTCCATACCACCATGTTATAACCATTGACAGTAACTCCGCAATAACAGTAGTAAATGCCGCAGCATTCTGCTGGAATGTTGGAATAAGGATAAAATTTAATCCTATATTAACAAGAGCCGCAACAATCGTTGCCATCAACACCTTATTTTCGCACCTATAAGGTATTAGAATGCACGATGTATAGAACCAACTAAAAATGCTAAAAAGCAACGCAACAGAAAGAATCTTAAGCGATATATTTGCATCAACATATTCTTGTCCTGCAATAATAAAAACTATGTTTTTGCTTAATGCAATCAATCCAACCATTGCCGGAACGACAATAACAACAAGTGCATTCAAAATCTGGTTGGCTGTTCTATTAAAATAGTCTATTTTTTTCTCTCCCAGATAAGCAGATAATCTCGGAATTGAAACAATAATAATTGCAGCCAGCATTTGTTTTACAATAGTGTAGATTTTGGTGGAAACAGAATACAATCCAACTGATTTATTTCCTGAAAAGAAACCAAGCATTGTAGTATCTGCATTCGTATATATTGTTGTCGCTACTGATGTTGCAAACAGAACTAATATTGGAGCCAAATGCGTTAGAATTTTTGCATTAATGGTAAGTCTTATCTTACAATATTTTCTTCTAGAAACAGCATTAAGTATATTTGCGCCGCTGCATGATATAACTGTGATCCATACATAAGCAAACAAATCACTGCTATTCCTAACGAGTACAAACATAAGTATTAATGAAATAAACTGAAACAAAATGCCTCGAATTGTGATATATTTATAGTCCTCATAAATTTGAAATATCCATTCACTTCCAATCAGCGTAAACATTATGCTTATGCTTAACGCTACCATTATTGAACTATATTGGTTAAATCTTGGAACTAAAAGGATACACACTCCTAAAATTAGATACGAAAAAACTGTCGAAATAAAGTTAATTGAAAAGACCTCCGAAGCAAATAATGACATCTTTTCTTCATTATCTCGATATCTTGCTCCCTCTCTGATAGCATAGGTGCTAATTCCTAAAGCCGCCAGCAATGAAAAATACGAAATAACCGACTGACAAAAATTGTAAATTCCTATATTTTCAACATGAAGGACTCGTGATACATACGGAAAAGTAATCAATGGAAAAATCACCTGACATGCCGTTCTAATCATGTTGAGTCCTGCATTGACACCAATAGATCTTTGATTTCTCATTTTTTCTCAACTCCTTCCACAATTTTTACATAAACCGACATTAATAAACTACGCCATGTAATTTTCTTTTTAAACAGCTAGCCAGTATACTTTACATATTATCCTTTTTATCAGTTGCTTTATTGACGAAAAAGAATGATACTGATTCATTAACTTTATAAAATCCCTTTTATACTTTCTTTGTTCTTCCCTATTCAAACTTTTCCATGCCATTCGTGAGTACGTTGTCACCAATACACTCATGTTCTTATTTAGTAGTTCTCGTTCAACATAACTATCAAGTTCTGCTATTATTCTACGCCATGCACAAAGTCCTGAATGAAACTTGTACGAATATTTACCATGCGTCACACTAGTGTTACTTTGTATATAATCATAATGCACTTCTGGTCCAAGTATAACTTTTTGACAATTCTTGATATATTGCACAGCAAACAATGTATCTTCACAATTGTGGATGTTTTCATCAAAGCGAATAGCTCCAATTTTGCTCCTAATAAACAATTTATCCCATACATGACCACAAAATTTACCATAGACTTTTATAATTTCTGTTAATGCTTCCTCTTGATTAAAAATCGTATTTTTATCCACAATTTCATAGAACCGATTTCTGTCCAGTATTTGTCCATTTTCCATTTTGAAGTTATATGAACAAATTGCCAAATCTGCTTTTTCACTCAATAACAATTTATATAAATACATAACAAAATCAGAATCAGCTTCATCTCCAGGGTCAAAAAAACACACGTATTCTCCATGCGCATTATTCAAGCCAATATTTCTTGCCGAAGAAACGCCTCCATTTTCCTTATTTATTAGTACAATTCTTGAATCCTTTTGTTTTAATACATTAATAATATCGGGAGTGGAATCAGTAGAACCGTCATTAATACAAATTATCTCCAAGTTATCATAAGTTTGTCTTTGCAACAAATCAAGTGTCATTGCAATAGAACTTGACACGTTATATGCGGGTACAATGACTGATATCAATGGCATATTCTTCATTCTTCTTTATACACTTCCTTCCATTTAATTTTCAAATCCAAATTATCTTCTATCCCAACATCTTTTATCAAACATTAATCACTCACACTAATTTGATACGTTACCCCCCCCAGGAGCCAATAACTTGCACTTGATTAAAATTTCTTTTACTGCTTGTTTTCCACAATCTTTCGGAAGCGCGAGCAAAACCGCACGATTAAACTTCATACCGTGTTTTATATGCTTGATAAATTTTTCTCTTGATTTCGGTGCTTTTGACGGATGCTCCAACTGGTGATTATGACTTTTTGCTTTGTCAACATTTACATCGACAATTTTGACATTTGCACTCTCCGAAAGAGTTATTCCCTTTTCTGTTTGACACAATATAAGTGAAATACCTTTTTTCCACTCATTCTCTGGAAGTTCTGTTCCCCATGAGTCTCCTAATGTAATATCTCCCGGACGCTTTTCTTGTGCATACTTACAACTATAGCAGTTTTCCGTGTACGATAGTGCAGTTAGAAATGAAATCATATACCTATCACATACACCGCGCGTCGCAATTGTTCGAGTTTTCTCCGATACTTGAAAGTTTCCTTTAACCCGAAAATCAATAGAGGTCACCTTATGTATATCCTCACCATATTGCTTCAAAAACATATCCAAAATCTTAGGTGATGGTGTCCCATGACAAATCAAATCAATAGTAGTAAGCCTTTCACTCAGAGAATCTCCAACATAATTTCTTAAAGCCACAACTTGGCAAGGTAATCCTATAAAAAGAATTTCAGTCTCCTTAGCGAGTTCTCTTTTTATAGTCTTATAAATGCCTATCGGATTACTTTTAATATATTTTGACCCAGCAAAACAATCTAATCTGTTTACATCTTCTACTATATCAAAAACAAAGTTCCCCCCACGGAAAAGGCAGCTACAAACTTTTCCACCTTTTTCTATAAATGTTCTTGCCAGTTCCGTCGCAATTCCACCGGATGCAGACCTCATTCGAGTTTTATCATCATACGTCCAACCTTGTTTCCAAATAATTGGCGAGCGTAATTGAGGTACATTCTTTTGTTGACATACTTTCTCGCACATACCGCAATTAACACATTTGCCCTCGTCAATAACTGCATTAAAAGCATCAATAGCATCAACAATGTGTATGGCGTTCTTCGCACATATATCCACACACGCCATACAGCCTGTGCATTGATTTTCATTACAAACTGTTTTCATATTATTTCCTATCTACTCATTGTATTTTACTCTTTACGCATCATGTTACAATTTATTCATGTACTCTCATCACAATTATCTTTAATAAAACAGCATGAAATAAAAGCAACAAAATAAACAAAACTAGACACGAATGTCGGATAAAAAATACATGTTTCCGACATGCCTAAAAACATGTATGTAACAAACACACATGTGAATGTGAAGTTCAAACCAAATGCTTTATCATATTTTCTAATTTTAAGAAAAAGTCTTGCTAAAAGGACTATAAACCAAGCAATTCCTGCTATTCCCATTGTTAAAAACACATATAAATATGAATTGTCGACATACCATGTTGCCATTGGTAATTTATTTGAGCCAAATAATCCTGCATCAACATATCCTATTCCAAACAGCACTTTTCCACTAGCTATCAATGAAGGAATATTAATAGTAAAGTTCAAGTTTCTATTGCTTAATTTAAATAGACTATCATACATATTATCAGACCCAGAAAATAATACCAACATAATGATCAATATAATGATAAGACCTTGAATGGTTCCTGTATATTTTCTTTTTATTGGTAACCATTCATTGATATTAGCAAATAAAAAAGCCAACCCCAATACAATAATCGCAAGCATATTACTTCTTGATGCGCTAGCCAGTAACATACAAATTGATATAGTATTAATGCCTACACAGAATACTTTACTAAAAGCCACTCTGCTATTAATTTTCTTTTTTATTTGACTAATTATGAAAGATAAAAGCAATAAACATATAGTAATATTACCAACAAAATTAGCGTGATAAAACCCATATTCCCATCGATAACGAGAATCTCTTGAAAATAAATTCGAAAGATTCAGAATAAATCGAAATTTATCATTGTATAGCACAAAAGCGATAAATACCACAATTCCTATCGAATAATAACTGTGTTTTAGAAATTTTAATTGATCCTCCACCGACTCTAAGCAAAGTGTCATGGAAACACTAGCAGTATAAAAGAATAACATTGCTTTTATTTGTTGTCCTATTTCTTGTGATAATGCAGGATTAAAAACTATTAAACCATATACCGCTAGAATCACAAAGAATTGGCTGCAAAATATTATTTTATTTCCGAGATTTTCTCTAAAGCCTTTAATACACCGAATGAATGTAAAGAAAAAAATCAAGGCGACTATAACTTGATAACTCAAATACGCCTTACTAGCTATGGATGTATCAGAAAAGGCGCACATGGTTTTAAAGATTAAACATAAATCCCACAGAAAAAAAATTGTCTTTTTAATATTAAGTGTCATAGCATATCAAGGCCTCCCACATACATTTTTCAAATAACTCAGTCGCGTTATGCCAATCAAGCATTCTTGCAGTTTCCAACCCATTTCGAGCTATTTCACTTCGTAATTTAGGATTTTCCGCCAACTTCACAATTGCTTTACTCAAACCCTCAACATCCTCAGGTTGCACAATTAATGCATTTTTTTCATTCACTCCTAAATCAATCATACACCCCGTATTTGTTCCGACTACGGCACATCCACATGCCATTGCCTCAATGGGAGTCAACCCCCATCCCTCATTTTTACTCGGAAAAATAAAAATATCTGCCCAATTATATAGCCGCCTCAGTTCTTCTACATTGGGTGATTTATGAAAAGCATAATCTTCCATTCCTACTGGAGCTTCCATTCCAAACAGTTCAAGCGATAAGTTTTTCACTTTTTTGCGAGCAAATTCAAATGCATTCACACCATCATGTACACCTTTTTTTTCCAGCTTATGATACAACATCAAGCAATTAGTTGTTGCGATATCACTCCGCTGTTTTGGAACTGTATCATCAGGATAAAACTTTGTACAATCTAAACCATTATGAACTATTACTCCAGTCTTGCTTCTTTGCTCTTTCAGTTTTTTATTGATCCAATTTGAAATAACTATTTTAAATAGTGGCATATCATAGGTTTTTTTTGCTGCTTCCGAATCCCACACTTCATAATCTTGTACAAAATAAATCTTCCTGCCTTTAATTTGCTTCAAACGATTTACATCATAGGCAGTAGGCCACGCTGTTGCAATTGCAAATTCCGCATCTCGGATGTATTTGTTTTTCAGTTTAAAGACAGGTATTATACATTCTCCTGCTTCAAGACTCTTAAAGTCCTTCTTTAGGCACAAATGGTAAACTTTCCCCAATGTGTTTCTTATTTGTAAAATTCGAGCCTTAATAGAGGGTTCTTTTAACATATAAGAAACAACGGGAACATAAATTTTTACATCATAGCCTTTATCTGATAACAGATACGCATATTTTAATACAACTCTAACACCTCCAGATAAAAGTATTGAGGGAAGGAAAAAATTCACTCTAGACTTTGTATAATCAATTTCCTTAATTGGATGAAATAACCCTGCTGCACAGCCTCTAATATTTGATGATAATTTTTCAATTTTTTTATCTTCATAAATTACAATTATCAGCGAATAAAATAGCAAATGCAGTAATTCGTGTATAAAGCTTATATTTTTATATTTTTTTGCAATATATACTGTGTTTCGTGCAATATAATATCTTCTAAATGCATTATGATTATATATAATACACTTCTTTCCCAAAAATGAGATTTTCTTAGCCTTTCCCACCTCATGTGTGAAGCCAACTTTATTAACACATATAATCTTAAATCCATTTTCTTGGAGTTTAAGACATATATCATTGTCAACTTTATCAATAAAAAGATATTCATCAAATCCCGCTGTTTTTTTCCAGCATTCATTCTTTAACAAACTGGCAGATGTAATACAAAAATCAATTTCCTCACAATCACTGTTGTATACAACATTTTCTTCATTCAGATTGCGATCTGTGTATCTGCAAGTTAGCATTCCCACATCTTCCTTATTAAGATATGGTTTATACAAGTCTATAATACAATCGCTGCACTCTGAATCCTGATCCAAAGTAATCGTCCAATCTCCTCCATTGTTAGAAGACCATTTCATTATCTGATTTAATGCTCTAGCAATTCCAAAGTTTTCATAATTCAGTATGACACTTACATTTTCAAAAGCAGCCGCAAGCCTTTTGATATCCTCTATATTTTTAGAACCATTATCCGCTATAACCAGTTTACAAACCTGTCCTGCAATGCGACTTATATTTTTTTTCAATTTTTCAATATCCGGATTGTATGTAACAATTCCACCGTTAATTATCATTTTCTTCTCCTAGGATTGCATCGTCGAACCTAAACAACCATTGTTTAAAGTCATAATATGATATATTATCTTTACCGATTTCTTCATACGGTGACGAAAAGAATGTTATTGGTATTTGAATGTTCTCTGTATCAATAACATAAATATTATTCTTATTATAAAATCTGCATTTTTCTATATTTACATTATTTGTTATTAGCTTCTTTTTAAAGAAAATTGCTTCTAATGGACGAAGTGTTAAACCGCTTTGTTTCTCTTGCGTTAAATCTATAATCACTTTGGACTGTGCCACAATTTTCAAAATTTCGTCATAGGAAATCTGTGGCTTATAATCTATGCCACTGTTTTCATTTGAGGTATTATCTCTACAAATATGAAAATATGTTCTTAAACCAAGTGAGTTTAGATAGTTCTCCAGCCTTAATAAAACGGGACCTCTCCCTTTATCTTTACATATACAGCTCACATCATAACATATTGAGACATCGGGCAAATTAATGCTTGAGAAATAATACTGCGTATTATGATACATCTCAAATCGTTCACAGTCTGATTCATCAAAAGATGACGGAATCAAATTCTTCACCTTTAAATTATCGTGAAACATACCGTCTGTCTCGATAATATTATTATACCAAAAGTATATAACTGCATTTGTCTTTTCTCGCAGCATCTTTACATATTCTCTTGCATAATCACTTGCATAAACTACAAACACTTTTTTGCTGTCTATATTTTTGGGTAATTCGTTCAACCATATTCTAAACCCTGGAATTTTTGTTTTATAATGCAGCTTCCGCAAAGCTTTAAAAAACTTTGGTATTGGTTTATACATTTGTAACACTGTACAGCCATTATCTTGCATCTGCTTTGTAAAATATGTTTCACATACTGCACAAAAACAATAATCTGATATTTTCTTCATCATTTCCTCGCAAACATATATTTTATACTTCATCCATCATTTCTTTAAGTTTCTGTGCCGCCAGTTCCTGACTTTCCTTGAGTTTTTTATTCACTACCAAATAATCAATTTTTTGATTAATATAGGAAAAATCACTAAGACTATTTAAGATTCTATCTTCTAGTCCAAACTGTTTCAAAACGCTCAAATTTCTCGCAATTTTTTCTTTTGGTAATACTTCGACAAACTGCCTGTTAAACATGATTGCAAAAGCAGTACCATGAAAAGAATCTGTAATCATATATTCTGCATTTGCAATATATGATAAAAATTTAAACGGCGATAAACACAGCTTAAATTTTCCTACTCGCATACAGTTATGAGCCTCAACAGAAACTCTAAGCAATTTTAACCCCGCTTTATCCGCAAATTGCTTTGCATATTCATCCATTTCATGATTGGCATTAAGTTGATAAAGCAACACATATCCTTTTTCATGTATCGGCAGCAATTGTTTTCTCCATCTATCTCCACCAAAAATCATTGTTGGATCAAGAATCTGTGTTGCCTCATATCCAGCTCTATTTACTATATTAACCGCACTATCTTCTCGCACAGTTATATAGTCATATCCACGTAATAATTCTTTGAACTTATCAATTCTTTCTTTCGGATAACTTTCTTTTCCAAAACTAGCAGAAAAGGCTATTTTTTTCGCATCATGTGGAGCAAAACTCAAGAAATACATAGGATCTACATCATCTTGAGCAATTTCTCCCCAAACTTGATCACTACCTGTACAATAAATATCAGCTGTCGGTATTTTGCTTGCATCTGCAACCAGATTTGTAATGCGCTCGCTCAAATTCAGATATTTGGCTCTTTCCTTTTCAAATGCTCTTCCACAAATATAGTGATCTGGCCATTGAACGATTCTATATATAAGTCTAGTAAAAGTATTCCGATTCCATTTTTTGGATTTTTTTAACAGTAGTTCTGTCACATTATGATACTCTTCATCTTCTCGAACATAATCCAAAACTTCCGCATTATATCCGTAGTCTTCAAATAGTTTTTGTGTAGCATACGTCTGCAAAAAAGAGCCATAATTTACAATTGCATGGCGTGTTATAAAACAAATTTTTTTCATAATCATTTCCTTATGCTTTATATGAATACTTGACTTTAACAATCGCTCTGCATAATACCATCAACATTCTATACTTTTTCTTCTTTATGAGATAAAGCATCACATTCCACGGAATACCAATCTTTATGGTTGTTTCATTGACGAAGTTTTCTAAATCAAGTCTTTTTAATCCATCTTCAAATTTCTTTCCCATTTCTTTGAAACTAGTATTGTTCTTTGCTTCATTCAGGGACGCATAAAAAACACAGAACAAAATATAGTTATCATATTGACTTTTCAGTTGTCTATTATTCCGTAGCAGTTTCTTATTTAGATAAGCAAATAAGACTTCTAGTCTTTCAAATCGCCGCGCATCATACGCTTTTGTCATAGATTGACTGTTTTGTCGATAATAGTATACTGGAATGTCGATTCCATAAAAGGATTTACATTTTAATATGCTGTTGTATATACAGGCAACATCTTCACCAAAAGTAATCTTGTCTTCAGAACAAAGATTATCTCTTAGAATTTCGGTCTTAATCATTTTAGACCATACAGCTGGCAAAACACCGAACGTGTAAAATCTTTGATCTTTGTCACAAAGCATACATGGAATAATCTTTTCTTTGACTTCTTTCTCGTCAAAGAATCCTCTAAAATGCGAGGTTTTCATTTCAATATTTTTTCCATCTGTGCTTTTAAACGCATTATATTCCACAATATCCGGATGAGATTCCGTAATCACTTTATCAACTTCTGCAAGCCAATTATCAGCTACCCAGTCATCTCCATCCACATATCCAACATACTCACCTTTTGCAACCATTACACCAGCTCTTCGAGCACTAACTAATCCCCCATTGGCTTTATGTATGACTCGAATGTGATCATTCTTCAAAGCATAAGCATCACAAATTTTGCCGCTATCATCGGTAGCGCCATCATCCACAAGAATCAGTTCATAATTATCATATTTCTGGCTTAGGACACTTGTTATGCACTGATCAAGAAATTTTTCAACATTATAAATCGGTACAACAATACTAAATCGGAGATTATTTTCCATTTGGCACCTCCACACTGTTTCTCTTTTGTATGTAAGTCACATTGTCTGGAATGTCTTTTGTAACTATCGCACCGGCCGCAATGATGACGTTGTCTCCAATTCTAATGTTAGGAAGGATTAAGACATCACTTCCAATCCAAACATTAGATCCAATTTCAACTCGTCCAATAACATAACCTTGTTTTCTGAAAGGGCCTTTTGTCGCATCAGTTCTATGGTTATGATCGTATATCTTAACATTTTCCCCAAATATACAATCATTGCCTATATTAATTTCGCCCAGAGATGTCATTGAACAATCACGATTAAAAAAACAATTATCGCCAATATTAATGCTTCCTGTTTTTTCAATCATCAAATGACATCCTGGATAAAAGAAAGTCATTTTACCAGAATGAAAGCGACTCCCATATAAAATTTTCCAGCACAGAATTTTAAGAATTCCGATAACTCGATTTATAATTTTTATCAGATATTCAGACATTTTTTTCCTCACTATGAAAGACATTTTTCAAATCGTGGCTGTCTTTTTATTTCAGATCCAGTCGCTTTATTAAAAATGACTATGTAACATTATAAAATTTAAAAGTCTCCTTCAGTCCCAGCCACTTTTGGTCCTTATCACTCAGCTTCAGCGCAGTACCATCTTTCAGCGTATAGCCCTCTGCGCTTGCACTGCCCTTGTACTCGCCCCTCAACTCCGGCCATTCAATGCCAATTTCAGGATTGTTCCAATCCATGCCTCCCTCGTTGGTTGCATGATAGTAGCCGTATTTCTCGGTTTGATTCATATCAACGAGCAGTCGAGCCAAATCGTATGTATATCTTATTTTCTCCTGTACAGTTTCATCGTTTCCTTTACGACATCATCCCAGTTATATTTTTTGCAAATAAAGTCAGCTGCCTGTTTCTTCATTTCCATAACCATTTCAGGATGATCACAGGCATTTTGCAATTTTTCTTGCAAGTCCTCTACATTCGACTTTTGGAAAATCAATGCCTTATCTTCCACAACCTCTGCACACTCCGGAATGTCCGAAACCAGACAGCAATTGCCATAACTCATAGCTTCTAGCAGGCTCAAGGGCATTCCCTCCAGGTCAGAAGGTAATGTGTAAATATAAGCATTGCTATATAATTCATCAAGCATCTGTCCCTGAACAAATCCGGTAAAAATGATTCTATTATCATCCTTTGCCAGATCTTTCAATTCCGCCATAAAAGAATCCGTATCGCTAGAGCCACCAGCGATAACCAATTTTTTATCTGTTTTGACATCTTTAAATGCCTCAACCAGATATCGAATGCCCTTTTCCGGCACCAAACGACCAAGAAACAATATGTATGAATCCTTTGTTAGACCAAATTTTTCTGTTATGAATTTTGCATCTTTAATCTCTTGTCGATTCACACCGTTGGGAATAAAGTGAGTCTCCCTACCATAGGTATCTTTAAAGTAGTCATGAACGCCCTTGCTTAGCACAATGATTTCATCCGCATACTTTACGGCATTCTTTTCACCCTGCCGGATGAATTTTGAGCCAAACCCTAATTTCCATTTCTCACGCTGCCAGTCTATGCCGTGAATTGTAACCACAACCCTCTTTCCAAACATCTTTGGAAGCCATGAGAAAAAAGCTGGTCCCTCTGCATGGATATGAACAATGTCATACTTACCAAAAGCACAACATAATGCTGCAAAAAAAGAGGATGAAACAGCCGCAAGACCTTTCTTTTCTATTGTTGGAACTGTCTTAAGCTTTATTCCTTTATATTCTTTAAGTCGTTTTGAATCATACTCTGAACCACTTACATGATGGCCACCTCTGTTGTAGCAAGTCACATTGTGTCCTTGGGCAACCATCCTTGTGCAAAGTTCCTCAACAACAATCTCAACTCCACCTTCTCTTGATGGAATTCTTTTTTGCCCAAACATAGCAATATTAAGTTTTTCCTTACATTGCGCCATCATTTCTTAATACTCCTACGGCAGTCTGCCAAATAATCTTAATATCCCCCTTCACACTCCACTCCTCAATATACTGGGTATCCAGCTTCACGACCTCTTCAAAGTCCGTGATATTGCTTCTGCCACTCACCTGCCACAGCCCGGTCAGTCCCGGCCTGAATGACATTCTGGCTCTGTGGTGTGGTTCATACTTCTCCCACTCGTCGAGTGTCGGTGGTCTAGTACCTACAAGGCTCATATCTCCTTTGAGGATGTTCCAAAACTGCGGCAGCTCATCTATTGATGTCTTCCTGATAAACTGTCCTATGCCGGTTTTCTTTGTTCCATCCGGCAGTATCTTATTGCCTATGATTCTCGGGTCGAAGTCCATCTTAAACATCATTCCGTCGCTCACCTTGTTTTGTGCCATGAGATCCTTCTTTCGCTCCTCGGCATCCATGTACATGCTTCTGAATTTGTACATCTTGAACTTTCTGCCGTTTCTGCCAATTCGCTCCTGTGCGAAGAAGATTGGTCCCGGTGATGCTATATAGATTGCTGGTCCCACAAATATCGTCACTATCAAGGTGATGATGCATCCGACCAGCCCTCCGAGTATGTCCATGCCTCTTTTGGCAAGAAGCTGTGTTGTTCTCGCATAGTTCAAGCTGGCTGTGATGACTGTGTAGTCACCTATTTTTTCTATCTGATTAAAACTGCCTGCCATGACCTTGTTTTTGGTGATGCCTCTGTGAACAGCTATTCCCATCTCCAAGAATATGTCTGCCATTTCGTAGGGATATTCGCTCTCCGCACACGGTGGGATAAGCACCTCGTCCACCCATTCCTCACAAGCGTAGTCCACTATCCCGTCATGGTTTGCAACTATTGGTATTTCACATATTGTTTTGCCATTCAGGTCGGCATCTGTTGCCGCTGCCACTATCTGTGTATATCCAAAACCATTTTCCTTAAGTCCCTGAAGTGTCTCCCTAAGGAGCTTTTCCGGTGCTATGACAAAGAGTGATTCTTTTGATGAAGCAAAGCCTCTTTTTTTAATTATTTTCTTAAACACCATTCTGCCTAAGTACGACACGAGAATATATATTGGAATCATGATGTAGTAAGACATACGCGAATATATCTCACCCATCTGTGTGGTAAACAGGAAGAAGGTTGTTATTATTTCCACAAATACCACATGCTTACATGTAACTATGAACTCATCGAGATAGCCTCGCTTCAATACATTTTTGAAGGCATCGGATACTATTTCCACGAAGAAATCTATGAGCAGGAATGCTACTGCCAGTATCCTGTAGTCTTTATCTATGTATGGATTGCCAAGTCCAAAGCGCCATATGTATGAGACTATGAATGCTATCTGCATACACAGGACATCTAAGAGCATGAAATCTATATGCTTTGTCCAGCCTCTTCCTTTCTTTCTGTACATTTTTGTGTCTCCCTGTATTTCTTGATTACCCTATTTCCAGTTCATCCCTATGCTGTCGAGCCTTGCTATGCGCTCTGTGTCGAGCACCATGCCGCTGGCCTTCGGGTTTTTTCTTTTGCATCTGATATTTGATATCCAGCGTCCCAGCTTCACTCCGTCTGTGGAATATGATACCGGCACGTCTAGATTGCCGTTTTTCTCGTAATATGCTTTCGCAAGCTCAAACTTTCTGTTCCACTGTATAGCGGTCTTGCTTTCTGACCTGTAGCCTATGCTCTGCAGGCGCTGTAGCTGCTCGTCTGTCATTGAGTGGCTATTGGTCTGGTTTGACAGCCACCGTCCAAGCGGTATGCCGTCTGCTGTGACGTACTTTGCAGGTACTTCGAGGTTTCCATACTCCTTGTAGTAGGCTTTGGCTGCGCTGTAGTACTCTTCCCACTTCTGCTTGTTGTGGTCCCATATCATGCCAAGCTCCTCGAGTGCTTTTCTCTGCTCATCGGTGAGTGCCTGCTCTATGCCGTACTTTTTTACCTTGAAGCGCATGTTGTTGATCCATGAGCCAAGCCTAAAGCCTGTAGGCGATACATATTTGGCCTTGATGTCCAGATTACCATAGGTATTGCGGTAGCTTTTCAGCTCTTCCAGTACCTCCTGCCAGCTTGAGTCCGTGACATCCCATATCATGCCTATATCATTTAGCTTTTGTATCTTTTCCCAGGTGAGGTTTCCGGATATATTGCCTGACTTCACACGCCTCTGGGTGTTTATCCATGCTCCCAGTGTGAGGCCTGACCCAGTGACATAGCTCTTTGGTATCTTGAGATTTCCATTTTCCTCATACCACTGCTTTGCTGCCTCATAGTATGTATCCCAGGCACTTCCCAGATTTTCCTGCAGGCGCATGAATATTTCCCTGCTGTCCTTGGTCTCGTCTATAATGCGGAATCTGTCTTCAAAGTGCTCTCTTGGCGAATGAGTGTCCGGATACAGCAAAAAGGCTTCCTGCATTTCGTTTTTCAGGCAGTCTATGCAGTATAGACTGTCGAAATTGTTGACCAGGTCAAATATGACCGGCTGATTTTTGCTTCCTGCTGACAGTGCTCTGCCTATCTGTTGCAGATAGATGATTGGTGACACCGTAGGGCGAAGCAGTATTACTCCGTCCACATCGTCCACATGTATGCCCTCGTTCAGCATGTCTATGCAGTAGAGGAGCTTTAAGTGGCTTCCTGTGTCCTTTTTGAATTCGGCAAAGGCTTTACCGGTCGACGCATCGTTGTAGTACGCTGTGTATATGTGTGGCTTTTTGTCCACCTTGCTAAACCAGTCGGCCGCCTGCGCCTTCATCTCATCCATATGCTCTCTGCCTGAGCAGAATACTATGTATTTGCCATCAGGCTTTGTCATCTGTCTGGCAAAGACCTCTGTGAGTCCGTCTGCCTGCTCGAGTGCACGCTTTAGCTGCTCTAGAAGCTTTTCGTTTTCCGATATAAGTCCCGGGTTTGATAAGCCCTCGATTCGTTTTTTCAGTTGTTCGAGCTCTTTCTTGTATGAATACATGGCTATGACATATTTAGGCTCCGGAAGTATTTCTCTCACGATTGCTTCTCCGAGTGTCATCTCTGAGGCTATGTTGCCCTCAAAGAGCTCCTCTGCCATATTGCGCTGGTTGTCCAGATAGCGTATGTTTGTCGCTGAGAGTCCCAGGCGCTTTGCCTTCGGATATGCTTCCAGAAGCTTTCTTACACTCTTGCCCCACTCTGCGGCTCCACAGCGGTGGAACTCATCGAGTATGATATAGTCAGGGTGCAGGGTGTCTATGCTGTCCTCATGCTTCATGAGCCTACTGTATGACATGTATTCTATGTTTGAGAACTGTGTGTCTATGTTTTCAAGCTGTGTCTTGTAGATGTACTCACTTGGCGATAGCCATAGAAAGTGCTTGTGCGGATGCTGCTCCACGAGCTTGAAAGCTATCATCGACTTGCCCGTGCCTGTCGGATGGATGACGGCTGCCATCTGCTTTTCCTCCAGCATGGTCTCGACTGCTCTGTATGCATCTTCGTTGTGCTTGTAAAGATGTATGCTCATTTGCTGCCTCCGGGTGAAACACTACATTAAAAGGGAGGTTGGATTTCGCAGATTATTACAATCTGCGAAAATCACCTCTGTTAAAAAACACTAGATACATAATAAAACTTGAGTCGTTTTATGTCAACTATTGTATCTTTTTTTGTGTCTTTTTACAATTTTAATAAAATATCAGGTTGAATTTTATATATTTTTTAGTTTTAGATGGTCAAAATTGTGGTCAGAAATAAATTAAATTATATTGACATTATATATCCGATTTGGGTATAATAACAAAAAAAGTAACCAAATTGGATATATTTTTATGGGAGGTTTGTTATTATGAACATTAAGGAAATACGAAATACTACCGGCCTTTCGCAACGTAGTTTTTCAAAGATGTTCAATATACCAATAAGTACATTGCAGAAATGGGAGCAGGGAGAAAGCTCGCCTACTCCTTATATTATAAAATTAATTGCCAACCAGTTACCGATAGAAAATGATAATATGTATAAAATTGAAGATAATAACGGTAAGATTTATTATTATAACAGAGACGCTGGGTATTTAATTGATTCAATAGGTACAAAAATCAAGATAGGTGAAGATCTTGATGGTGTAAAGGAAAAAAATCTTTCATTATATGTGGCTGATTTGTTTGAATCCTATTATGAAATAGTTGATAAATTTAATCGTGACTGTAGACTTGATAAAACAGAAGATATTATATGGAGTTAATATATGGCGAAGAAAATAGCTAAAGAATACTATTTAATGCATAAAGATATACCTGTTTGCCTGATGGAGCTGACAGAAGGGGGAACTCTCGGAAATTACAGAAAAAATGAAGCAGCTCTTGCCCACTTTCCTATAGGTGGACAGATGAATGATATGAAATTTCATGATTGGTGGAAGGACAGAGCTATTCCTAAGACGAGGCACGGAGCTAAGACTGCCCTGCAAAGACTTGGATATTCTTCAACAAACAGTGCTTTGGTAGATAATTTGGCCTTAAGTTTGTCGGATTGTTATTGGATTAAACCTCGTGGTGAAGATATCGAATGGAAAGATGTAAATCTGTTTACAAATGATTTCGTAGATACATTTGGTGAAATAACACTAAACAAGGACAATTTACTTGATTTAAGGAAGAAAACAAAATTTAACTGCGCTGCTTCACAGGGAGAACTTCAGAAAAAATGGTGTATTGACACTTCAGGCCGCAGATATATGATTAAAGGTAATTATGGAGAATCATACCAGCAAAGTATAAACGAACTATTTGCAACAGAACTTCATAGAAAACAAAAATTTGAAAATTTCACAGTATACACTCCCACATTGTTAACAGTAGAAGGTGGAATTGAAGGACTTGGATGTCTTTCATACGATTTTTGCTCAGAAAATCTGGAATGTATCAGTGCATGGGAATTATTGCAATCAGTCAAGCTTAAGCAAAATGAATCATATTATTATCCATTGAAAAAGGTCTGTCTTGGTTTGGGAATAAAAGAAGAAGAGTTTGATTATTTTATGGATTATGAAATAATGACTGACTATCTCATTTCAAATACCGACAGACACATGAATAATATTTCTATAGTTAGAAATCCTGACACATTAGAAATACTTGGATTTGCACCTATATATGATTCCGGTAATTCTATGTTCTATAATATTCCATACGAGCATCTTGGTTCAATTCGTATTGATGAGATAAAGACACATTCTTTTATTTCTAAAGAAGTACGGCTTCTATCATATGTAAAGGATAGAAATATTGTAAATATTGATAAAGCAGAAATGGATTTTAGTTTGTATAAAAAAGATTTAATCGAACGTCATATGCGTATCCCAAGGCTACAAGCATTATATGAAAAGAAACTCACAAAGCTGAGAGCATTCCAAAATGGTAAAGACATATGGAAAACAGATAAATATTAAGTATTTCATTCCTCTTCTATTGAAATAAATAATCACAAGGAGGCATACATTATGTCAAGAAGAGGAACCAACATCAGAAAGAGAACCGACGGACGCTGGGAGGGGCGTTACTACATAGTAGACACAGCCGGCAGTAAAAAGTGCAAATCGGTATACGGCCACAGCTATAAGGAAGTAACAGAAAGGCTGCTTACAGCAAAAGCTGCTTCACTTAATCAAACAGCAGCCCCAAAGCAGTCCGCTATCACCGTAAAAGCAGTCGCTGAGAAATGGCTTGAAAGTATAGCATCCAGCCGGAAGTGCTCTACCATTCAAAAGTATTCTACTATATACAATAAATATATCAAACCGAACTGGGGAGAAAGCGTCATAGATGAGTTAAATCAGAATGAAATACTCAAGGAGTTGCCTGAGACAGCCGGTGAGAGCGTTACAAAGAGCATACTTTGTATATTCAACTCAATCCTTGCATATGGAGCTGCAACATATGGCACCGGAGAAATTCATCTGTCGTACAGGTCAAAGCGTTCATCCGTCACATCCTCAAACAACATAAATACAATCAATACAACAGACCAGCAAAAGCTAACCGAGTATCTTCTTACCGAGCTTGATATCTATAAGCTCGGTATTTTATTGTGCCTTTTTATGGGGCTGCGTTTAGGAGAAATTTGTGCCCTGAAATGGGAAGATATCGATATGATTAGTCGCACTCTGCATGTCAATCGCACAGTGCAGAGACTTCCGGTAGATACGGTACACACATCCGATTCATCACAAAATAACCACACAGCCACGAGAAAGACTTCTTTATATATAGATTCACCAAAGACTTCAAATTCACTTCGTGAGATTCCTATCCCGGACTTTATATATGACAAGCTGTCAGATTATCATAACACTTCAATGAAAGGTGACTCTTATTTTCTAAAGAAAAATCAGCCTATGGATCCCCGCACTTATCAGAATAGATTTCATATCTATATAAGAGAAGCAGGTATCGGGAATACTCACTTTCATGCATTGCGCCACACCTTTGCCACAAATTGTATCAGCAGCGGCGCCGACGCTAAGAGTGTAAGTGAGATTCTTGGACATTCCAATGTAAATATTACATTGAATCGCTATGTGCATCCAAATCTGGAGACCAAGCGCTCCGCAATCAATTCTATAGTTATCCCATAAATGGTCAGAAAAATGGTCATATTTATATAAAATGCTTATTTTATACATAAGGGAGGTTGGATTTCGCAGATTGTAATAATCTGCGAATTTTTTTTATATTCTTTCTGATTAGGCAATAGCAAAATATCATGAAAAAAGAGAGCGGGCCGGCGAATGGGAAGTTCGCCGGCCCAGATTTACACTAGGAGCAAAGTTTATACTTTGCGGAGATAAAATATGTTTTTCGTGGCCTTTCATGTTGTCGCGGCCACGCTATAATTCTGATTTGCTTATACCGCTGCCAGCTTTTTTCCAAGCTCCTCGCAGGCTGTCTTTGCATCATCGTCCGGTGCATCCTGGCAGATAACACCCTCGCCGCCTACTACTGTAGCTCCGGCTGCTGTCATTCGCTCTACCCAGTCGCGCATCCACTCGCCATCGCCCCATCCGTATGAACCGAACAGACCGATTGTCTTGCCTGCCACGCAGCCCTCAAGCTCTGTGACAAACGGCTCCATCTCGCCCTCCTCAAGTACCTCTGCACCCATTGCAGGGCATCCGAGTGCGAATGCTGTCTCTAATTTAAGCTCATCTATTGAAGCACTGCTTACGAATACGATTTCTGCTTCCTTTCCGGCATCTGTGACGCCCTTTGCAACTGCCTCTGCCATTGCTGCTGTATTGCCTGACTGTGACCAATAAACTACACTGATTTTGCTCATTTTAATTCCTCCTATACCGCAATCTGCTGCGGTTCTTCTTTATATATTTCCAGTATCAGCCTCATATCTATATCCTCGGCCAATAGCTGTATGACACTTTCCTTCGCCTTTTCAAAATCCTCAAACATCTTCTTTTTGAGTGGTACGTTGCGGTACACCTTCCAGTATCCTGAATACAGGCAGCCGCATCCGTTATGCTCTATAAAGCCTCTCACATCCTCTATCGGATATCCAAGCAAAAGCCCCATCTCATGCGGAAACTGCTTGTGTTCGTCATTCAGATATGCTTCGTAGTGTTTTTTGAATCTAAGTAATATCTTGCCGAATGAAAAATCCTCATATCCCGCTTTCTTTAGTATGTCCAAAGCCTCTGAATTATTCAGATATGCTTCTAAGAGGCTCCTGCGGAATAAGAGGAAGGCGGTTTTCTCATTCCTTGCTGCGAGCCTGAAATGCGATATCCCGGAAGCTCTCAGAATCACTCTCATGGCACTCTCATCAGCGCTGTCTATCATGAGCATATTTGAAATTCTCGCTCCTGTAATTAGTGGGGCACACTGGAGGGCAAGCTGCATTTCCACACTCTTTAAATCCATGCTCATAGCAATCTGAAATACTTCCTGGCACATTTTGGCTCCTTTCGTGTTAGTTATCTCTAACCTGAGTTAAATATATCTTACTTATACCTATATGTCAAGTATTTTTTTGCCATTTTTACACTTTTTATTCTCAATTAATTGCAACAAAAAACACACTAAGAATCTTTAATTCTCAGTGTGCTATCCTTATTGCCGTTCTTCTTTTTATACAATTCATTAATTCACTTATTATAAAAATTGTACCTATTGATATATCACAGCCTCTCCCCCACTGCTTTGCAACGCTTTCTGCTAAAAGCAATGCCATACGCTATAATATCACATCTGCCTTCATTACGAAGAGCCTCATCGTATCTCTTTTCCTTAATCTGTGCCATGGCAATCTCACAGGCCGCATCAAGCTCCTTTATATTCCTTGCATACTTCACCTCGATTACAATTCCTGCATCCGGATTTTCCGGCATAATCATTATGTCACTAAAACCGTCTCCCGACTCACGATTTGACTTAATCAGCCAGTCTGGATTACTTCCTCGCAGCAAGCCAAGAAGCAGTCCATGGTAGAAGTTCTCCTTCATATCATCAGGTGCCTTTGTATCAAGTATGCTTATCATACGTCCCATCACAATATTGAGCTGCTTTGCAATCTTTGTCTCATCCTTATCAATAATTGCCTTTGATAAAAGCTTCATAGTATCATTATCATTTGCCACCACACTCTTGAACCATTCCTGTATCTGAAGGATAAATACCTCTCTCACCTCTTTGTTTGGAATTACAAGCTTATATGCATAGCTTTCGCTATCCGGCAGCTTTACATCTCCTGCCTTTGTAAGATATCCTGTGGTGAACAGTACACTCCACATATTGTCTATAGTGCTTTCTATTTCATCATAGGTCAGGTCGAGTCGAATGCTCTTTACAATTGTCTCGCCTGCAATAAGGCGCTCTATTTCATCCTTTGTTGATGAGTCAGCTTTACTGATGAGCCTTCTCACCAGACTGTTTCCACTGCTGTTTATCCAATATGTCTGTGGTCTTATATCGCTGTCATCACACAGACGATCCACATGATTGATTACATCCCATGGACAGTAAACATCAGCCTTGCCAAAGTGATACCCATCATACCACTCCTTTATATCATTGTAATGCATGGACATATTATAATCCTCGAGCAGCTTTCTCACTTCATTGTCCGTAAAACCAAACTGCTCGTCAAACCTCGCATCTGTAATAGACATGACCCTAAAATTATTAAGACCTGTAAAAATACTCTCCTTGGATATGCGCAGGCAGCCCGTAAGGACTGCAAACTGCAGAAATTCATTGGTTTTAAGGGCCATTCCAAAAATTCCCCTGATAAGTGAGACCATTTCATTATAGTATCCATTCTGAAATGCCTTGTCCAAAGGGACATCATACTCATCTACAATGATAATTGCTTTACGTCCAAAGTGTGTAAACAGCAATTGCGACAGAACCTGCAGACTGGATATAAGGAGCTTTTCGTCCATGGCATATTTTCCGTCATTCACTGAAATAATTGCATTATAGCGATTTTTATCATTTTCAGAAAGCCCTTCACTATCCTTAAGAAACTTAAATCGCTCTGCTTCCCTGCTGATAAGCTCAATAATCCTGTATCTTGCCTCATCAAATGATGTACCCTCAACACTTTTCAGTGAAAGAAAAACGACCGGATACTTTCCCATATATTCTTCACAAAGCTCTTTATTCCCCGAAATATACAGACCATCGAACAGCGATTTATCAGTACCAATCTCAAAAAAGCTCTTAAGCATGCTCATATTGAGAGTTTTTCCAAAGCGGCGCGGTCTTGTAAAAAGAGTCACCTCGCTCCAGCTTTGTAATATCTGCTCTATGAGCCTTGTCTTGTCCACATAATAAAAATCTGATTCCCGCAGTTTTCTGAAATCATCGATTCCGACCGGTAACTTCATCGTGTTCATCATAAAAGCCTCCACTAAAAAAATCCACTATACTCATTCTAGTATAGCGGATTTTTCTAAAAATTACAATTCCTATAAAACCAGGCTTATGACACCTGCACTCTATACATATTTTTGCGGTCAATCGCTCCAATCTCTTCGAGCGTATTGATCATCCGATACACCGTAGCAGTCCCGATAGAGTGATCTATCTTCGATGCCCGGTAATAAATCTCTTTGCAGCTTCCGCACTCGCCCTCGAGGATTACATCAAGCAAAATAAGTCTCTGCTTTGTAATCCTGCACCCGCTGTCCTTTAGCTTGCCAACGATTACCTCTTTTTGCTCTATTGCTTCTTTCGACATACATCCTCCTATCGTTACCGATGCCGGCAGATGCAGCTTAAACGGCAGATGAGTTCTTTCCATGAAATGCCCATCCTGTACTTCATACACACCATGCCGTGGATTAATGACAGCCCTTGCAATGGCTGCAGTCCATTCCACACTGCAGGCTCTTGCCTGCTTTCTTTGATTTGATTATTGTCCTGATTACAAGTGCAACTATCACTACGAGAATTGCAATTACAATGATATCAGCCAGCATGTCATCATCTCCTATTACTACAAATGCTACTAATTATACTACTGTGTTATTTCTTTTCCTTGAAAAATCCTATTATTATCTTTACGGCAAGCCCCAGCAGGCATAGAAGAACTATGACTGCTATGAGGTCTGCTGTGTTAAATTCCAAATTGATTCTCATTTAAACATCTATTACACGTTTGATGCCGCAAATGAAGAGCTCTTTACTGTTGCCTTATTAGGGTCTTTTCTGAACAATAAGTATAATACACCTGCAAGGAGTACAAATGCAACTACTGTCCAAAAGTTGAAGGCTACCTCACCTATGCAAAGTCCCACAATCTGGTAGAACATAAGTGTTACACAGTAAGCTGATACGTTCTGGAAAATTATTGTAAACCAGAAGAACTTACGGTTGTTAAGCTCTTTTGCAGTTGTTGAGATAGCTGCAAGACATGGTGAGTCAAACAGGTTGAACAGTAAGAATGATACTGCTACCATTGTTGTTGGGAAGAATGCTGCAAACTGATCATGCATGCTTACTGCATACTCTTCTACCTCTCCAAGTCCTGCGAGTACACCCATTGTTGAAACGATACCCTCTTTTGCCACAAAGCCTGAGAGTGATGATGCAACTGCCTGCCATGTATCGAATCCAAGTGGTGCAAAGATAACTGCGATTGCAGATCCGATTACTGCGAGTAAGCTGTTTTCTGTGTCAACGAGTCCGAATGCGCCATCCTGGATGCCGAAGCTTGAAAGGAACCACATAACTGCACAGCAGAGGAAAAGGATTGTTCCGGCCTTCTTAATGAATGCCCATACTCTCTCCCATACGTGTAACAGCACACCCTTTACTGAAGGGATATGATACTGTGGGAGCTCCATTACGAACGGTGCAGGTTCTCCTGCAAATGCTCTTGTCTTCTTTAAAATGATACAGTAGATGATTGTGAGGCCGATTCCTGTAAAGTACATAAGAGGTGCCATCCACCAGCAGCCGTCACCCATGATAAAACCTGCGATGAGTGCGATAACAGGAAGCTTTGCTCCACATGGGATATTTGTTACTGTCATCATTGTCATACGACGGTCTTTTTCGTTCTCGATAGTACGTGTTGCCATGATTCCAGGCACACCACATCCTGATCCGATGAGGAATGGGATGAAGGACTTTCCTGAGAGACCGAATCTACGGAAGATTCTGTCCATGATGAAGGCTACTCGTGCCATGTATCCGCAGTCCTCAAGGATTGAGAGGAATAAGAATACGATAGCCATCTGTGGTGCAAATCCGATAGGTGCACCAAGACCTCCGATGATACCGTCAACTACAAGTGATACGAGCCATTCAGAGCAGCCTACATTTTCCATGAATGTCTGTACTGCCGGCTGAATCCACTCACCAAAGAGTGTGTCGTTTGTCCAGTCTGTTACAATTCCACCGAGTGATGATACTGCAACATAATATACAGCCCACATGATAAGTGCGAAAATAGGCAGTGCCAAAAATCTGTTTGTAACAATCTTATCAATTTTGTCTGATACTGTCTCTTTTCCGGCGCGTGCCTTCTTTACACATGAGCCGATGATTGAAGATATGTACTGATATCTCTCGTTTGTGATGATACTCTCTGTGTCATCATCGTATTTGTCCTCGAGAGCTTTAATCTCTGCGTCTACGTTTGGAGCACTCTTTAATACCTCAGAAATCTTTGAGTCACGCTCTAAAAGCTTGATTGCAAAGAATCTCTTCTGGTTCTCTGCTACTGCAAGACCAAGCTTATCCTCGATGCCTGCGATTGTGCACTCCACATCATCTGCGAAGTGATGTACCCTCTGAACGGATTTACCTGACTTTGCAATCTGGATTGCCTTCTCTGCGGTCTCCTTGATTCCTGTCTTCTTTAAGGCTGAAATCTCAACAACCTCACAGCCGAGCTTCTCGCCGAGTGCCTTGATATTGATTTTGTCTCCGTTTTTTCTTACGATGTCCATCATATTGACAGCCATAAGCACCGGAATGCCAAGCTCTATAATCTGTGTTGTCAGATACAGATTACGCTCGATATTGGTTCCGTCCACGATATTGATAATCGCATCCGGCTGCTCTCCGATAAGGTAATTTCTTGCAACAACCTCCTCGAGAGTATATGGAGAAAGTGAATAGATACCCGGTAAATCCACCAGATCTACATCCTTGTGACCGATAAGCTTTCCCTCTTTTTTCTCAACTGTAACACCAGGCCAGTTACCAACATACTGATTGGCACCTGTTAAGGCATTGAACAGTGTTGTTTTTCCGCAGTTCGGGTTTCCTGCGAGAGCAATTTTTACTGCCATGTTTTAATCTCCTTATTTTTGTTTGCTCATTCTGCCTATAGTTTGTATTTGCTAACCTATAGTCAAAAAAAATTTACTCTACTTCTATCATAGAGGCATCGTCCTTACGAAGTGATAGCTCATAGCCTCTCACTGTCACCTCTACCGGATCGCCAAGCGGTGCCACCTTGCGGATAAATATCTCAACACCCTTAGTAATTCCCATATCCATGATACGTCTCTTGACTGCGCCCTGGCCTGTGAGCTTGACAACCTTGACTGTCTCGCCTACTTTGGCTTGCTTTAATGTCTTCATGCTGACTACTCCTTTTTTAATTTTATTGTTGTTTAAAAAATTTATATAAACGTTTGCATAATATCATATACAAAGTCGTTTAAATCTTAAATGATTACAGCTTATACAGCACATTGCTGCATGTGTTGTATGTATTATATATGTTATATATGTCATACATGCTATATCCATGCCTGTTACATTGTTTATCAGACCATGATCTTATTTGCCATGTCCTTGCCGATTGCTACTCTGGCGCCCTTTACATTGACTATCATATTGCCGGCTATCTCTGAGATGACAGTCACCTCTCCGCCTACTACAAAGCCCAGCTTCTCAAGGAAAGATCTCACCTCTTCCTTTCCGCCGATTTTCTTGATTATCTGTGCCTCCCCGGCACCACTCATTGATAATGGCATCATATTTACCTCTTTTCACGTCTTTTCTTCACGACTTTAATGATAAAAAACATCATTTGGTAGCTCTTACGGCTGTTAGTATACTCTAACGTAGCTTAGATGTCAATAATATTTTTTAGATTTTTCTTACTTTTTTCAGTTGTGGCTAATAGAATGCGCCCCAGACACCAAGTGTCCGGGGCGCGTACCGACCTCAACAAAAAAAGTTTATTATATTACATAGAACCAGCTCGGATCCGTCTCCATCTCGCTGGCCACAAGCTCCTTTCGCTCTCCTGTTCTGATGGAAAGCTCCTGATTTTTGATGCTCACACGAGCCCCCGGCTCGATAGATGAAGTAATAAATGCATTACTTCCGATGACAGCACCTCTTCCGATGACAGTCTCACCACCAAGTATCGAAGCTCCGGCATAGATGATGACATTATCCTCAATAGTAGGATGTCTCTTCACGCCCTTTAGCTTCTGACCGCCTCTGGTAGAAAGTGCTCCGATAGTCACACCCTGATATACCTTGACATTGTCACCGATAATAGTGGTCTCACCTACCACGATGCCTGTTCCATGGTCTATAAAAAAATTCTTGCCAATAGTGGCACCCGGATGGATATCAATACCGGTTTTGCTGTGTGCATGCTCTGTCATCATACGCGGGATGAGCGGTACTCCAAGCAGATGCAGCTCGTGGGCTATACGGTTTGTAGTGATTGCAAGCAGTCCAGGATAGCAAAGGATAATCTCATTGTAATTGTATGCTGCAGGGTCTCCGTCAAAAAACGCAGCCACATCAGTCTCCACCAAAGCTCTGATTTTTGGAATCCTTTTAAAGAAATCATTGCTGATTTTCTCAGACATATTGACAAGCTCGTGATGTGATAAGCTCCTGTATTTAGGATTCTGCGGCAGGGCAAGCACCACCTGCTTGCGCAGATTGTACATGATGTCCTCCAAAAGAACAGCAATCTGGCTGTCCAGGTTGTAATATCTGAAGCTCGTGCCCTTGAAATAGCCCGGATACATTATCTTAATAAGCTTTGAGAGCAGATCACAAACAGCCTCCTTGTCTGGCTGTGAAAAAAGTGCCTGCTGATTTATGATTTTGTCATCATGATAATCGTCAAGTATCTGTGATACAAGCCCTTCTATCATTTCTTTATTATTATCCATATATTCGAAGCCTCCGAATTTACTATTTATAATATTTTTTTGCCTCCATACGCTCCTCCCATGTGCGGTTTATTATACCGCCTATGAAAAGCACATACATGCAGCCATATAACCATACCATTATAAGCGCAATAGTGGTCATTGTGCCATAAAATGAAGAATAATTATTGTATTTATCCACGTACACAGAAAAGATTCCCGAAAAAATCATCCATGCAGCAGCCGCAAATACCGCTCCCGGCAGCTGATACTTTGCCCTACGCTTCTTGTTTGGCAGAAACACATAAATCACCCAGAAAAATAAAATAAGCACCGGCAGGCAGATTACCAGACGATAATCGACCACACTGCCTATTATACTTCCAATTATATGATGAACATTTGAAAAATACATCTTCCTGAGCATATTTCCAAACACCATGATACCCAGTAAAAAAATGAGCGCCAGTGCAAAAACGATACTGTAAAGCACCGAATATATGCGCCGCAAAATAAAATTTCTGTTTTCCTTCACATGGTACATATCGTCAAGCCCAAGCTGAAACGAAATAAAAGCCTTTGAGCTTAAGTACACGGCTGTAATCATCGTAATAGACAGCCTGCCTGTGCCGCTGGCATACACCTCACTTGCCAGATCCTTCATGATGTCACCAAACGACTCCGGAATAAACGAGCTCGCCCACATCAAAAAATCAGCCTCTGTAAGCGGTGTCCAGCTCAGCAGCGAAAAGAAAAACAATAAAAACGGGAAAAACGACAGCATCAAAAAGAAAGCTGCCTGCCCTGCATATGCAGAAATAGAGCTCTCTGAAAAATTGGTCACAAAATCAAAGGCTGTCACAATGATATCCCATCTTCTGCTGTATTTCCTCGCACTTTTTCCTTCGATGTTAGATTCTTTACAATCACCACCTACGGCCTTACATTTCTCCGTTTTGATTTCCGGTGTTTTACTATCTAAATCCGGTCTACTTTGCTTTGTCATCTGCCTTCTTCTGGAATTTCTCCTCAAATACTATAAAACGCTCATGAGTACCCTCACCAATGAGTCCTGCCTCATCAAAAGCCTTTACAGAAAAAGTGAGCGCTCTACCATCCACCTTCACAAGCTCCGACTCACAGGTCACCTTCATGCCAACCGGTGTAGCCGAAACATGCTTAATATCAAGAGCAGTACCTACAGTACCACTTCCCTCCTCAAGCTCAGACGCAACACTCTCAAAAGCTGTATTTTCCATCAGCGCAATCATAGCCGGAGTAGCAAACACATCCATCGTGCCGCTTCCCATAGCCTTCGCTGTCTTATCCAAAGTCACTGTAATCTCTTTCTTACCTTTAATACCTGTCTGTAACATATTAGTCTCCTTATATCATTATGATATGAGGGTCAAAAGGTATTTTGCCCCTCATTTATGATTAATCAGATTACTACATGCTACGCATTCCCGTAATCTGACTACACCTCGAAATCCGCTAATTTTCTGCGTCCCCGCAGCAAATTGCTACTTTCTCGGTGTAGTGCGGGTCACTAAGGTATACATCGAATTGCATGCAAGCATGCATCGATGATACCTTTTGACCCTTTAATCATATTATAAAATAAATCCTAGCATTTTTACGCCACAATGTCCAGTGAAAAATAAGTTTATAAACTTTTCACAATTCCAAAAATGCCCAATCCATGCGGTTTTCTGTTATTTTGTTAGCACTCGCTATTTTTGAGTGCTAATTTTCTATTGACTTTTCCGATAATGCGAACTATTATTTTATTATGCTTATAAAACAAGCTGATTTACTGCAAATATTAAATGACCTACACTCGCGGAAATAAGCTAAATTGCGAGTAGCAGACAGTTGTTCCGAAGATAAAATATGAACTGCCACAGGGTTCCATTACCGGACAAAGTGGCACAAACAAAAGCATGCCACAAACTATCCATACAAAATCCTGTGGCTGACTTCATATTTTCTCTGAGGAATTATTGGCTGATACATCGCAACCTCACAGCCCATAGCCGCGGTGTAAAACATTTAACTAAATCTAAATTCGCGGAAATAAGCTAACATTGCGGATAGCAGACAATTGTTCCGAAGATAAAATATGAACTGCCACAGGGTTCCATTACCGGACAAAGTGGCACAAACAAAAGCATGCCACAAACTATCCATACAAAATCCTGTGGCTGACTTCATATTTTCTCTGAGGAATTATTGGCTGCTACACCGCAACTTCACAGCCCATAACCGCGGCGTAAATGTAAAATAAAAACAAGGAGTGTGTAAAAATGACAGAAAAACACGGCAATCTTTCAATTGACAGCGACAACCTGTTCCCTATTATAAAGAAATGGTTATATTCAGACCACGATATCTTCTATCGTGAGCTCATCTCAAACGGCTGTGATGCCATCACTAAGCTCAAAAAACTCGACATGATGGGTGAATATTCCCTTCCTGCAGACTACAAGGGCAAGATTCAGGTGCTCGTAAACCCTGACGAAAAGACAATAAAGATTATCGATAACGGTCTTGGTATGACAGCTGATGAGGTTGAGGAATACATAAGCCGTATCGCTTTTTCAGGTGCTACAGACTTCATCGAGAAATACAAGGACAAGTCAAATGATGACCAGATTATCGGTCATTTCGGTCTCGGCTTCTACTCAGCATTCATGGTAGCCGACGAGGTAACAATCGATACTCTATCTTATAAAGAGGGCTCTACACCTGTACACTGGTCATGTGACGGTGGCACAGAGTACAACATGGAGGATGGCGACATGGACGACGTCGGAACAGAGATTACTCTCTACTTAAACGACGACTGTCTTGAGTTCGCAAACGAGTACCGCGCACGTGAGGTTATCGAAAAGTACTGTTCTTTCATGCCTACTGAGATTTACCTTGCAAAGGAAAATGCTCCTGAGGAGTACGAAACAATAGACAAGGCCGACAAGCGTGACACTGACACTGTCATCGAGGAAATCCATGAGGACGCCAAGTACGAGGAAAAAGAAAATGACAAGGGCGAGAAGAAGCAGGTGGAGGTATCTCCTGCAAAGGATCAGCTCAAAATCGTTAAGCGCCCTGTTCCGCTTAATGATACAACCCCACTCTGGACCAAGAGCCCGAATGAGTGTACTGACGAGGAATACAAGGAGTTTTACAGAAAGGTATTCTTAGACTACAAGGAGCCTCTTTTCTGGATTCACCTGAATATGGACTATCCTTTCAACTTAAAGGGTATCCTCTACTTCCCTAAGATCAATACAGAGTACGACTCAATCGAGGGAACTATTAAGCTTTACAACAACCAGGTATTTATCGCAGACAATATCAAAGAGGTCATTCCTGAGTTTTTGATGCTCCTTAAGGGTGTTATCGATTGTCCTGATTTACCGCTTAACGTATCACGTTCTGCTCTCCAGAATGATGGCTTCGTAAAGAAGATTTCTGAGTACATCACCAAGAAAGTAGCTGACAAGCTCATCGGTATGTGCAAGACAGATAAGGAAGCCTATGAGAAATACTGGGATGATATCAGCCCATTCATCAAGTTTGGCTGCTTAAAGGACGAGAAGTTCTGCGACAAGATAAACGACTATATTCTTTTCAAGGACATCAATGACAAGTATCAGACTCTTCCTGAGCTGCTCGCACCTGTTGCGGAGGATGAAAAAACAGATGCGGAAAGTGCCGATGCTTCTGATGATACAAAGAAAGCTGACAATACTGATGCAAATGCCTCTGATGAAAACAAGGAGCCTGAGAAGAATACAGTTTACTATGTCACAGATGTAGTACAGCAGGGTCAGTATATCAAGCTGTTCAAGGAGCAGGGCATGAACGCTGTTATCCTTGACCACAATATCGATACCTCATTCATCACACAGCTTGAGCAGAGAAATGACCACTACAAGTTCATGAGAATAGATGCAGACCTCACAGAGTCTCTCAAGGATGAATCCAGCGCAGACCTCACAGAGGCAACCACTACTCTCTCAGAGGTATTCAAGAAGGCTTTGAACAATGACAAGCTCACTGTAAAGGTAGAAAACCTTAAAAACGCAGATGTAGCATCTGTGCTCACACTCTCAGAGCAGGGCAGACGTATGCAGGATATGATGAAGATGTACGCAGCCGGAGGCATGGGTGGAATGGATCCAAGCATGTTTGCTGCTGACCAGACACTCACATTAAATGCCAACAACGAGCTTGTGAAGTACATCTTAGACAATAAGGATTCTGAGCACGTTCCAATGTTTGCTGAGCAGCTTTACGACCTTGCAATGCTTTCTAACCAGCCGCTTTCAGTTGATCAAATGACTAAATTTGTAAAGAGAAGTAATGATATCATGCTTCTTCTCACAAAGTAATCTAACAAAGTAATTTTACTGTTAACATCACATAAAAAGCTGTACACTATGCAGGTTTCATTGACCTGCATGTGTACAGCTTTTTATTAATTACCGGCTCTCTTAAACAAAAAGTTCACAAACACAGCCGATACCACCCCAAGCACTGCTCCTGCCAGGACATCCGTTGGGAAATGCATGAAGTTGTACATACGCGAAAACGCTATAAGTACCGCAAGTACAATCGCCGGTATTCCCATTCTTTTGTCTATAAACATAAGTGTCACTGCCGCTGTTATGCCGTTTAACGTGTGTCCCGAAGGAAATGATGAGTCAAACGGTATCTTTACAATAAGACTGACAGTCTCATCTATCTGACATGGTCTCAATCTGTCGACCATATTTTTTATTATCAGATTGCCCACTATAAAGCTCAAAAGCTCTGCCGAAAGCATCTGCATGCCTCCACGGCGGTATTTTTTTGAAACACAAAGCACTACACCTATCACAATCCACAATACGCCTGCATCTCCGATGGTGGATAAAAACGCCATTACCTTGTCTAAAAACGGTGTTCTGATGCTCTGAATTGCATACAGGATGTCAAATTCCCAGTCCATATTATATGCTCCTGTCTATTATTAATTATTATCGGCCTGTTCAATTGTCGGCCTGAAAGTATTTATTGTACACAGTAAAAAAGGAGCTTGTTTTCACATCCTTTTCATCTTTTATACTGATTGAATCCCACAGGTCATTGTTTAAACTAAAGCCTGCTTTTTTTACAAAGTGCTCGTAGTCATCATTAAACTGCTCCTGTTGTCTCTTTTGCAGTATAGTGACCTTGTTCTCCTCTGTTTTTTCCCTGTCCAGCTTGGATATACACTTGATGAAATAGTAGCCGTCATCTGTGCTTATCATATCAGATGTCTCTCCATCGCCAAGCTCAAATGCTACAGCCTCAACCTCCTGTGGCAGAGTGCCCTTTGCAGCATACAGCTCTGTCTGGCTGTCCTCACTGCTGCCTGATGCAACTGCTGCAAAATCTTCCTTTGACAAAAGCTTCTGGCTCACAGCGTCTGCGCTCTCCTTGCTCTTTACAAAGATTTTCTGTATATGGATAACTCTTGCATCCTCATCACTCACCTCTGTATCAACGCCCTTCGATAGAGAATTATACAGCTTTTGCGCAATCGCATAATGCTCGTATGCGCTCTCAATGTCTGATAAATCAGCCTTTGTGAATTTCTTTTCAGCTTCGTTTAATGAATCATAGTATTCCTTTGCAGCCTTTGACACACTACTCTTCTCCTTGTCTGTAAGTGTAATCTTCTTCTGCTTTGCAATTGAAACCATGCAGTATATGCGCGTCAGCTCATCAACAGTGACATCCCTGATATATTTTTCCACGTTCGACGCATCATCTGTCTCAAGCAGGTTTACATCATACATAGTGCCATACAGATTTTTGTAATTGGCTAAATATATTAGTGCTTCCGTCTTATCGCACTTCATATTGTCCACGGAAAAAACTGTATGGCTGTTCGTAGTATTTATATCAAGCACTATCTCCTTGCCTCCAATACTGCAGCCGGTGAGAAGTGTCGCTGATGCAAGCAGCATACACATCGTTTTCTTAAAATACTTCATACCTGCTATCCTTCCACAACAAGGAATCTGCCGTCCGCAATGGCAAAGACCTCACTCTGGTCCATAAGCTCATCATCTGACATGCCCGAAATATCTGAGCCTGCCTCATCAAAATAATCTCTTACTTCTTTTATATTCTTACATACCACAGCCATGCAGTCCTCTAAAAATTCCTCTGCAGCCTCCGGAGTATCTGCGACCTCTTCACTAAAAAGCTGTGTCTGTTTCTTTAAAAATGTGTCTAAAACCTCGTCATCGTACTCGTACATATTGTATTCCTCCATGTAAATTATCTCTTTTCTTTGGCTTTATATACAGCTGTTCATACAGCAATTATGTCTTATATATTAATATATTATATTTTTGTACCACCTGTTAAACATTATATAATAGATTGCTGTGACATGCCACTATTTTTTATATTCACGACAGGTAACAATTGTCTGCTGTAAACGGAATGAATATATGAGCCTCTCATCCGCCTGTATGCTTTTCCCATCTGTAGAAAAAATCCTTCCAAGTGCATCAGCATACAGTTTTAGCTGTGTGCTGTATCTGTCGATAAGCTCTTTAGCAACATTTACCCTGTCTGTCTTATAATCAAGCAGCACTATTTTATCATTCTCCAGCCAGAATACATCAATAATTCCCTGAACCAACACTCCCTCATAGTCCATCACAAAAGGCTTCTCTTTATACAAATCGCCTCTCTTATCCGCCTGTGCCATACGCGCTGCCACATCTGATGATATAAACTGCTCTATAAGCTTTGGTCTGGTCAGCCTGTACATGTCATCTGTGATAAGCCCCTTTTTTAGCATTTCATCCATGCTTTTCTTCACAAATGCACTGACTGCCACATGGTCTTTTGTATCTATATCACACAGGCTCTTGAAATCCAGACACTCCATGACACGGTGCACTGCAGTTCCGCGCAGCGCTCCCTGATTCACACCTGCTGCATTTTCAGGCTCTTTGCTTTCATTAGAAGCACCGCCTGCCTCATCATCCCTCGCAAAGTCCGGCACATACGTCTCCTTCTCCTCCAATAGGAACTTAGGACGTTCTGCCTCCCTCTCTGTGCTGTCGTACTTTTCAACCATAGAGTCATGCTTCAGCTCAGATACCGAATATTTGCTTTTTTTAGTTATATCAGAAGCATATGCATACTCAAAATCAAATTCCTCTGCGAGTTCTTTGGCTTTTGTTTCATCCGCTGCACTTATGTGCCCAATAAGCTGCGCTTTTGATATATCGTTTGCCGCCATATCCATCGCAGTTCGTGCAGCGAACTCTGTTGCATCGACTGTGGATACCGTATACTTATCCGGGTACGACAGCATGGCAGGTATAATCCAGTCCAGGTAACACCCTGCTCCCTCCCTTTGTCCAAAGTTTATTGGCTGGTTCGCATTTACATTGCCTCTATACTTCTCAAAGGATTTTTGGGCATTTGAAAGTCCACCTGTCAGGATAATCTTTTCCTTCGCCCTGGTGAGCGCTACATACAGCACACGCAGCTCCTCTCCCAGATTTTCCCTTTTAATGCGGCTTACTATCTCATTTCTTATCAGTGATGGTCGCTTTGTCCTTGGGCTTTTTGTTTTTTCCACAAGGCCAAGCCCAAGCTTTTCATGTATCACCAGGTCTGATTTTGTGTCCTGCGTGTTAAAGCTCTTGCCAAGGCCGGAAACAAACACTACAGGAAACTCAAGACCCTTGCTCTTGTGTATTGTCATAATGCGCACCACATCGTCATTCTCGCCTGCGGTATCGGCCTCTCCGTAGTCTATCTCATATTTCTGCTGTATATCTATGTACCTGACAAAGTGAAACAGCCCCTTGTAGCTGGTCTTTTCATAGGCTGCGGCCATCTCAATCAGCATATCTATATTCTGTCTGCGCCGTTTTCCTGCCGGCATGGCCGATGCATACCTGTAAAAGCCTGTCTCATCAAGCATCATGTACAAAAGCTCATGGATTGGCGTATCAGCTACAGCACCTCTTAGTCTCTCAAATACCAAAGCGAAGGCTTTAAGCTTCTCATCCTCATAGCCATCCTCACCTGCCATGGCGCTAAGTGCAGCCTGTGCAAAGCTCACACCCTTAAAGGCAGACCTAATCTGTGCCAGCTCCTCATCATCCATGCCCACGATAGGCGAAGCAAGCACTGCTGCCATCGGAATATCCTGCAGCGGATTATCGAGTATGCGAAGCATGGACAGAATCACCTGTATCTCATACGATGAAAAGTAGCCTGTATTCGACTCTACATGCGCCGGAATATCACAGTCCTTTAATACTGCTGCCACTGTATTGCCCCAGGTTGCAACACTTCTCGAAAGTATCACTATATCCCTGTACTGCACGGCTCTTAGCTGCCCTGTCTTTTTATCAGTCACCATGCCGTTTTCCATCAGACTCCTGATACGGTTTGCGATCAAAAGCGCCTCTATCTGCACCTTATCTCCATCCTCATCCTCTATAATTTCAGACAGCTCATCATCCTTGTAGTCAACAAGCAAAAGCTCAGGACGCATCGTCTCCTCCGGATAGCTTGCACCGGGATACAGTGCCGCATCGTCATCATACTGCACATTGCCCAAATCTGCTGCCATGATTTTGTAGAATATGTCGTTAGTAAAGTCTAACACCTCATTCCTGCTTCTGAAATTTTTATGCAGGTCTATTCTCTGGTGTGCACTGTCATCTGATGTATATGTGTTGTATTTTTCCATAAACAGCTCAGGGCGCGCCATTCGAAACCTGTATATGCTCTGCTTTACATCGCCCACCATAAACATGTTGCCGACTCCCTGGTGCTCTCTTGAAATAGCGGTAAGTATATCCTCCTGCACCTGGTTTGAATCCTGATACTCGTCAATCATGATTTCCTCAAAATGTTTTGAAAACTCACGCGCTGTCTCTGTGGGCTCCATTGTCTGTTCATCCACCAGTATACGAAGTGCAAAGTGCTCTATATCAGAAAAATCAAATACTCTTTTTCTTGTCTTTACAGCCTCCATCGCATCATAAAACTCGAGTGAGAGCCTTATCAGCTCCTTAACAAATGGCCTTTGACTCTCCAGCTGCTCATACATAAGCTCAATTGACATGCCAAAGTATTTCTGCTTTATTCCGTCTACCTTCTTCTTGGCAGCATCGCGCATGCTTTTCACGCGCTCCTTTTTCTTCTCGTCTCCGTCAAATTTCCTGATGACAGCAATTCTGCCAAAGGATATTTTGTTTAAGAACTCCTGCATGCCGACATAGCCTGTCACATCCGTCATTCCATCAAACAATGCTATATCCTCTGAAAGTGTAAGCGCATACTTTTCAAGCCCGGGTGTAGCTGATGCCAGGTCTTTCGCCATTGTAAGCTCCTGAACAGCCTCCTCCAAAAGCACCCTGCTGTAATCCACTATCTCCTTAATGATTTCTGAGTCCTCAAGCTGTTTAGCTGACTTTATATCATAGAGCCTCAGGAGACTGTTCATCCACTTTCTCGGCCATGATGAGCTGCCCGCCTTATAGTAGATATCCTCCACCATCTGCCTGACGGCAGAGTCATTTCTCCCCTTGCTGTAGGTATCTATAAGGTTGATAAATGCCTCGTTGTCTTCTCTTGCATAATTGTCCTCAAATACCTGTGCCAAAGCATCCTTTAGCATAAGCTTAAGCTCTGCCTGGTCACCGATTCTGAAATCAGGATCCAGATTAAGCTGTGCGAAATTATTCTGCACCACAAACAGACAAAACGAATCGATTGTAGTGATGAGCGCATTGTGAACCAGTGTCGACTGCCTCTGCAGGTTCTCATCATCCGGCTTTTGCTCCTTCAAGCTGTCTATCGCACGGCTGACACGCTCCCTCATCTCAGCAGCTGCAGCCTTGGTAAACGTCACCACAAGCATCCTGTCAATATCCACCGGCGGATTATCCACACATATTCTGTTTACTATACGCTCAACGAGTACAGCTGTCTTTCCTGAGCCCGCTGCCGCCGATACAAGTATATCCCTGTCTCTTAAATCTATAACCTTTTTCTGTTCACTGGTCCATTTAACATCCATATTATATCTCCCGATTATGGCTTTATATTATTATCTCCATAGCATGCTTTATGCTCTGCCGCTGCAATCTGTGTACGCATTTTATCAAGTACATCTTCCTTATTGTCACCGTTAAAGCTTCTTTCGCTAAAGCCCGGTATCCTTGAATCATACCTGCATATGGCCTGAAAAGCGCAATATGCGCAGCTGTCTATTTTCTTGTTCTTGATAGGATTGACGGCAACATTTCCATCGTATATTTCTCTTCCTATCTCGCGAAGCTTCTCTCGCGCAAACCTTGTTATCACATCAAACTCTTCGGCGTTTGCCACCTTTGAGCCTGCAGCCGGTGTCTGATCCTTTTTTAAGGTGACAGGGATTACGTCAGAGCTTTTCTCAAAGTCCCTGTCCATGCCTCTGTATGCCTTTTCGTCCGAGTTGATAAGCCCGTCAGGCTTGAGCTTCTTTAATATCATCTGATTGATTTCTTCCTCAGACAGCTCAGTGCCCGGTGTCACATCCTTTAAATCAATTACAGGATCGTCGATGTGATAGTACAGCATACCGCCCGGCTCCACACTTACCTGCTTTAGTGCCTCTTTCTTTTGTTCCATGACAGCGTCCATGTACACTGCAAGCTGAAGCTGCGTGCCATAGTACAGCTTCACCAGGTCAAAAACTGTATTTCCCGACTTGTAATCCAGTACCTTCACAAAAAGCCGGCCCTCATCCGTATATGTGTCAGTCCTGTCTACGCGTCCCTTTATATCAACCGTCACATCATTTGCCATATCAAGGCTCTCGTAAAAGGAAAACTCAAACCTCTCAGGCACAAAGCTGCCTCTTCGTATCTGGGTTGTGAGTGCCCATACTGTCTGCTTAAAGACAGCCTTCATATGTGATATCGAATGTTGGCTTTCCGCTGTATCAAATATGCCAAAGCCTGCATACTCATCAATCACCTCATTTATTGCTTCCATCGTAAGCTCATCCCTTTTTGCATCTGTCACGCTAAACCAGTCAGTGCTCTCCCTATCAAGCTTCTTACTGTATCTTTCCAGTGCTTCATGGTATATATTACCCATATCAAGGGATGTAAAGCCGCTCTCCTCACGCTCTGTAAGCCTCAATCCATAATTTAAAAAATGCGCATATGCACACCTGGCAAACTGCTCAAAGCGCGTGATACTGCCCTCCATGTGTCTGCCGTATATGCTTCTTGCCACATTTCGGCTGATCGGATCCTTTGAATAATGCTCAAACCTTGCATTGATGAGCCGCTCCACGGAATTTTTTTGAGTAAATTCTTTATCGTCTACTTCATTACCGTCCCCTGCATCACTGACTGCTGCGTCATAGAGCATCACCGCTGCTGCAATCTCGCACCATCTGTCATCCACCTCATTTGACAGCAGATAATCCAGAGCACTCTGCCTGCTTGATATATCCAAAAGCTGTTCTACATCCTCTGTCTCAGTCACGACAAGCTCCGGAAACATCCCCTTTAATATACCTATGAGGTACGATGGCTGGGCAGCCTTTTTTTCACTGTCAAGCCTCGTATAGCTGATATAAAGCTCCCTGGATGGCTTTGTCATATTCAGATACAGATAAAACCTCTGTATAAATGCCTGCTCCCTTGCCCCAGGCGCAAGCTCTATATCCAGCTCCTTAAGTGCCTCTCTCTCATACTGGGATATAATGCCTCCTCTTCCTGCCGCCTTTGGAACAATCCCATCGTTTACGCCTGCAAAAAACATGACCTTTATGTTGGTAAGACGAGTTCTCTCAATATCTCCGATGGTCACAGTGTCGTATCCCGGCGGTATGACTGCTACATCTGCCGCATCCAGTCCTGCATCCAGTATCTGTGTAAATTCCTCTGTATCCATGCATTCATCGCCAAGCACCGCTACATATTTTTCAAAGAGCTGCATGACTATTTTGTATATCTGTCCGTATTCCTTTGATGCGGTCTGGTCCCCTGCATCAAGCAGTGCCTGCTCCTTTTTTGCAAGCTTATCAGGTATATCAAGCAAAACTATCAGCTTATATATAGCGAGCACATAGTCCTTTACCGTTGACTTTTTATCGGAAAACACCTGATATACCGGCTTTAGCAGCTCCATTATATACTCCCTGCTTTGGTTTAAAAGTTCAAGGTCATAGCCTGCCTTATGCTTTGGCAGCCTGACCCACTTTTTGTCCCATGCGCTTTTACCTCTTACTCCACAGGCGAGCACGTAGTTTTCAAGTACATCTATTTCACTGTCCAATAGCTCACTAAAGCCGCACCGCAAAAATCTGAACACCGCATCTGCCGAGAAATTTTGTGCCGCAATATCGGGTATTGACCTGATAAACTCAATAAACGGATGGAAAAGTATCTCCTGTGTGGCATCGATAAAGTAAGGAATATTGTATTTGTCAAATATTTCACGCACATAACCTGCATATATATTCACATCTCCTGTGACTATAGCAATATCGCGGTAACGCAGGTTTTCGTTCCTTACAAGCTCATTAATTCTTCTGGCTATCTTTGTCAGCTCCTGCTTCGGGTCACGCAGACAGTCTATATGAATGTGTTTTGGTGCTTTTTTAAAGGAGCATCTTCGTTTTCTGAAAAGCTGCTGTTCCATAAAGCTTAGCTCTTCGTTTTCTGCAAGCCGGTAGTTTTTATCAAGGATAATAGGTTCCTCGACTTCTATGCCATAAAACGCTGCCATTTCGGTGAGTGATTTCACTGTCCTTTTTGGCATGTCAAAAAGCTCCTGCATGCCTCTGCTCTTAAAGATATCCTCACGACAGTCTATTGTGAGCGTTACATATATTTTCTTTGAAATGACAAAGAGCTTTTTGATGAGCTGGTTCTGTATAGGTGTAAATCCGGTAAATTCATCAAATGCAATGACTGAATTTCTAAGAATGGCAGACTCCTCCGCCACATTGCTAAGCACATTAAGTATTTCCTCTGCAGTGATATATTTGTCCTGCATAAACTTCTCAAATGCTTCGTAGAGCACGAGCACATCCTTGAGCTTATCTGAAAGTGTATCAGATAGCCTGCCTGAGGCAATATATCTTCCGAGCTCCTCAGGTGATATATTGTACTGCACAAGCTCCGAAAGCAGTGACTTTACCTCGCTTATATATCCGATGCGGTTTAAGTTTCTGCCTATTACGCCAAGCTTATCCGCCTCCTGTGCCGCAAGCTTTCTGAGTACAAGATTCTTACCTGTCTCCTCAAGCACCGTGAGATTTGTGATTCCAAGCTCATCAAACACTCTGTAGGCTAAGCGCTTAAAGCTTAGCACATCTATATTCATGATAACTTTATTCTCCGACAAATCTACAAGCTGTCTCTGCGTCTGCATTGTAAACTGCTCAGGCACTATTACAAGATAATTGTCCCTTGGGTTTTCCTTTGCCTCTTTCACTATCCTGTTAAAGAGATATTCTGTTTTTCCGTTTCCTGAATTACCTGTGATAAACTGTAATGACATAAAAAGACTCCATGATTAACTACTGTATAAAATGTATACTGTAATTATATCATGAAGTCCCCTATTATTGAATTACTTATTGTGTTTCAATTCAGCTTAATAACCGCTATACCTTGTGATTAGTGATGGAAAAGTCTGATTCCTGTAAAACTCATCACCATACCGTACTTATTACATGTATCAATAACATGGTCATCTCTCACAGATCCACCCGGCTGGGCTACATACTTCACACCACTCTTGTGAGCACGCTCAATGTTGTCACCAAATGGGAAGAATGCATCAGAGCCAAGTGCTACATCTGTATTCTTGTCAAGCCATGCTCTCTTCTCCTCTGCTGTAAATACGTCCGGCTTTACCTTGAAGAACTTCTGCCACTCGCCCTCTGCAAGCACATCCATATAATCCTCACCGATATAAAGATCAATAGTGTTGTCGCGGTCTGCACGTCTGATACCATCCACAAACTGAAGTCCAAGCACCTGTGGAGACTGACGAAGCCACCAGTTGTCTGCCTTTGAGCCTGCAAGTCTGGTACAGTGGATACGAGACTGCTGGCCTGCTCCGATACCGATTGCCTGGCCGCCCTTTACATAGCATACAGAGTTAGACTGTGTATACTTTAATGTAATCATAGATATTGCCAGATCGATCTTAGCCTGCTCTGTGAGCTCCTTGTTCTCTGTCACAATATTTGAGAAGAAATCGTCATCAATATGAAGCTCGTTTCTGCCCTGCTCGAATGTGATGCCAAATACATCCTTTCTCTCAATAGGTGCCGGCTCATATGACGGGTCAATCTCGATAACACAGTAATTGCCTTTTTTCTTAGCCTTTAAAATCTCAAGAGCCTCGTCTGTGTAGCCCGGAGCGATAACACCGTCTGATACCTCTCTCTTGATTACAAGTGCAGTACTCTTGTCACATACATCTGAAAGTGAAATAAAATCACCAAATGATGACATTCTGTCAGCACCTCTTGCTCTGATATATGCATTTGCAAGTGGTGTAAACTCAATATCCATATCATCAACCCAGTAAATCTTTTTCTCTACATCTGAAAGTGGCTGTCCTACTGCTGCACCTGCAGGTGAAACATGCTTGAATGATGTTGCGGCTGGAAGACCTGTTGCCTTCTTAAGCTCCCTTACAAGCTGCCATCCGTTAAAGGCATCGAGGAAGTTAATATATCCGGCTCTGCCGTTAAGCACCTTTATAGGAAGCTCTCCCTCCTTCATAAAAATTCTGGCTGGTTTCTGATTTGGGTTACATCCGTATTTTAATTCGTATTCCTGCATTTTTCTGTTCTCCTGTTTTTATCTGCTTATCTTGTATATTTGACCGTTTATATAGTGTTTTATTTGTTTTTGTTTACGATTCTGCTCTCATACTCGCCTGTTGCGATATCAATATATCTTACAAAAAGTGATACCTTATTGTCCTCGTTAAGGTTCTCCCATACCATATCGGTAAACTCATCGATATCTCCGTCGATATCTACCCATGTAGGCTCACCCTCAAAGCTTGGCAGTGGATTGCCATCGCCCATATATGTATGGATGAAATGTCCCTCTCCAGCAACCGGTGCTGAGTATGCAAATGTGTATCTGTTGCATGCATCAGGATTGCCGTTGTTGCTCTTTAAGATTGACATAGCATAGTTGAACTCGCCATTGTCAATATGCATGATTCCTGAAATTCTTGGTGTATAATTAGGAGCGTCAGGCTCAAACTCTCTTGTCCTTAATGCCTGCTCAAATGTCTGCTGCTTGTCCATCAGCTCATAGATAGTATCTGTCTGGTCACCGTTTGTGACAATTGTCTTGTTGCCAAGCACTCTTACAGGTGCGTAAATGATAAGACTTGGATCCTCAAGCTTTGAAGGGTCAAATGCCTGCGTTCTGATGCCCTCGCCATCCTCTACAAATACTCTGTTGCGGCTGTTTTCGCTTCTGCCCATGATAAAGTATGCTGTTACAGCCTTCTTACCATCCTTTGTGCGGCCGATTACGATACCTCTGCCAGGGTATGTTGTGCTTGATAATTCCTTTGCTAATGATACTCTTTCCATGTCATCCTCCATGTTTTCTGATAATGTGGTCTGCATCCCCAAATTACTCGGGCCTGCCGGAATAAAAAAGACCGTCTGAACACACATAATAATATAAAGCTCTGCAGGAAACTTATATAAATGTGCGCCCAGACGGTCGGCAATCAACTGTTATACTCCATGTGGTTATCCACTTCCGTCAGTCATATAACTGTCTTTATTTAAGCATGTATTTTTGTCATTGTCAAGTACCACTTTAAAATAAGCATGTACTTATAAGTTATTCTTATAAGTACATGCTTGTAAACAATGCCATTATTTACTAATTTTTAAAGCTGTGAATAGGTGCCGGGATTCTTCCTCCACGGTTTACAAATGCATCACAAGAGAATCTGTTTACCGGCATAACCGGTGCACTTCCAAGGAGTCCTCCGATTTCTACCACATCACCTACATCCTTTCCGATTGCTGGAAGCAGTCTGCAGGCTGTTGTCTTTTGATTTATCATACCGATAGCCATCTCATCTGCGATAATTCCTGAAATTGTGGTGGCCTTTGTATCGCCCGGGATTGCAATCATGTCAAGTCCCACTGAGCACACACAGGTCATAGCCTCAAGCTTTTCGAGAGTGAGTGCACCATCGTTTACGGCATCTATCATTCCCTGATCCTCTGATACAGGAATAAAGGCACCTGAAAGTCCGCCGACATATGAGGATGCCATGATACCGCCCTTTTTCACCTGATCGTTTAAGAGTGCAAGTGCTGCTGTTGTTCCCGGAGCTCCGGCTCTCTCTAAGCCTATCTCACAGAGAATATCGGCTACAGAGTCTCCGATAGCCGGTGTAGGTGCAAGTGAGAGGTCTATGATTCCAAATGGCACTCCAAGCTTCTTTGAAGCCTCCTTTGCCACAAGCTGTCCTACTCGTGTAACCTTGAAGGCTGTCTTCTTGATTGTCTCACAGAGCACCTCAAAGTTCTCGCCTCTTACCTTTTCAAGAGCAGTCTTTACTACTCCAGGTCCGCTGACACCTACATTGATGATGGCATCTGCCTCTGTCACACCATGGAAGGCTCCTGCCATAAACGGATTGTCATCAGGAGCGTTGCAGAATACTACAAACTTGGCACAGCCCGATACCGGAAGGTGCTTTGTCACCTCTGCTGTCTCCTTTATCATCTCGCCAATCAGCTTTACTGCATCCATGTTGATTCCGGTTTTTGTAGAGCCAACATTTACAGAGCTGCATACCAGGTCTGTCTCAAGCATTGCCTGAGGGATGGATTTGATTAAAAGCTCATCCGCTTTTGTCATGCCCTTTGACACAAGTGCTGAGTATCCACCGATGAAGTTGACACCTACCTCTTTGGCAGCTCTGTCAAGTGTCTTTGCTATGGTAACAAAATCCTCTGAACTCTTGCAGGCCGCACCGCCGACAAGGGCGATAGGTGTAACTGAAATACGTTTGTTTACGATAGGAATACAGTAGTTGTTCTCTATCTCTTTTCCTGTTGATACAAGATTCTTTGCAAGTGTTGTAATCTTGTTGTAGATATTCTCATTTACCTTTGCAAGGTCTGAGTCTATACAGTCGAGCAGGCTGATACCGAGTGTGATTGTACGCACGTCAAGATTTTCCTTCTCCACCATGTCATTGGTCTCAATTACTTCACCAATATTTATCATTTTGCTGTTCTCCTTTAACTGTGTATGACATTTTTATGCTAAACTAGATTCGATGCATCATCTCAAAGATTTCTTCCTTCTGACACTTTATTGTTACACCAATTTCTTCTCCAAGTGCATCAAGCTGGTCAGAAATCTCTGCAAATGAAGCTGTAGCATTTGCCATATCCACAATCATCATCATGTTGAAATAACCTGAAACGATAGTCTGTGAGATATCAAGCACGTTTACACTGCCCTCTGACAGATATGTACATACCTTTGCGATGATTCCTACTGTGTCTTTTCCGACAACTGTGATGATTACTTTGTTCTTTGTGTTATCCATAACAACTTATTCTCCTGTTCTCTTATTCTACGGCTATGCGGTCTGATGCCCTGTCTCTCTTAGCCACATACATAGGGAAATCACTTGCCTTATATGGATTGTCTCCCATTGTGACCTCAAGCCTGACGGCTTCATACGCCAGCTTTTCGTAGTTGTTTTCTTTACTAAGATGTCCCAGTATTACTGAGCCAAATTTATCATGAAGAAGCTCGCATAGCAACTGCCCGCTTCTCTCATTCGACAAATGTCCGCTGTCACCCATGATTCTGCGCTTGAGCGGATACGGATATGCCCCTGTCTGCAACATATTTATATCATGATTGGCTTCAAGCAGCAGCCCATCCAGGTTCTGAAGCTTTGAAACCAGTGCGTTATCATACGTGCCAAGGTCTGTCACGACCGCCATCGCATGATTTTCGTTTTTAAATCTGTACGCGACAGGATCAGCCGCATCGTGTGATATGTGAAGCGGCTCAAACTCTATATCGCCTATTGTAAAATCGCCGCCTGCCTCAATAGGATGAAACAGTTCATCATCTATATTTCCAACGGATTTGGTACATTTTATGGCCCCGATTGTGGCCTTTGTTGCATAAATCGGAATATGATAGCGTCTTGCCATGACACCAAGCCCTGCGATATGGTCTATATGCTCATGTGTCACGAGAATCCCCTGCATATCTGTGGCCGTCATATCAAATTCATTCAGTCCGTTTTCTATTTTCTTACCGCTGATGCCCGCGTCTATGAGCACATGACAATCATCCGTACCCACACATATACAGTTTCCACTGCTGCCGCTGGCAATGCTGCATAATTCTAACATGTTAATTCTCTTTCCAGTATAATTCTATTTTGTCTCCCTCATGAAGCTCCTCGGAAAACCGGGCATCTCTGCCATTTATTACAGTGGCTATTGCCCTACCCTTTCCTGCCTGTAAATCAAATGAGATATGGGTAAATATATCGACAAATATATATGTATCCTTGCCGGACAGCTCTACAGGCTCACCGTTTACAATTACTGTAACTGTATTTTCTGATGAGTCTTCTTCGTGTATTTCTTCCTGTATATCATTTTTTGGCAATTCATTTTCCGGCAATTCATTTTCCGGCACAGCAGATGCTTCAGCTTCTTTAGCAAACTCATCATGCAGCTCATCGAGCACCTGATTCATCATCTGCTCTGATGTTCTGGTCACTGTGTTGTCTGACTCTGTGCTGTTTGCATCCCGCTCAGCTAAGACCGAAGCATCATCTGAATCAGACTCTTGTGTGTCATTATAATTGTTATTGTCGATTCTTGCAACACCATATTCATCTGTTTTCCACTCAACAGAGAAATTTTCATATACAAGAGTGTCGAGATCAGCCTCTTCATTGTTTACAAATATCATCTGGTCTGTGTCAATAACGAGATCCATAAACTGCGCAATCTGACGCACTGTATAGTAATTTCTTGTCTCAATCACATCGTTTTCCCTGATGCTGTAATCCTCCGGCTCAAGCCTTCCGTTTACCTGGACAAACCTTGGACATGATACCTTTCTGCCGTTTATGATAAAAGTAATGACGGAATGATTGTACTCATCAAGCTGCGATATCTTATACTCTGCTGCCTCTCCTGCTGTGGACGGCTCGATGATTATCTCACTGTTTGGCTCAAGCGGTGTATTGATGCTTGCAGGCTTTCCGTTCATGGTCACCACTGCGCCCTCTCCGGCCTCGCCTCTTACAAGCCTTGCCACACCGTTTACCGTAAAGTTTATCGGGGTGCCGCGCTTTGGAAACAGCTCATCGTTTGAAAATCCCGCCTGAAGCGCCGCATCGACTATTGTAAGCCTGTTATTGTCATAGAGCTTTATTCTCTCACCGTTGAATCTGACCATGATAAAATTATTTCTCTGCTCATAATAATTCAGACATATACCAATTGGAGTGACAAGAAGCGGATCCTTCTTAATATCCTCCTGCTCAAAGGTCACATCGCCAAGCACTTCCTCACCTCTTAGAGCGACTCTTTCCTCCGGCAGGTCAAGGTCTTCCGCAAGCTTTTCCGTGAAGCCGTGTATCTTGCCTCCGCCTCCGACTACAAAGCAGGCACTCACTGTTTTGTCACCGTTTAGCTCTCTGATTTTAGCCGATACCTCTTGTGCAATACTATCAACAACAGGTGCTGCTACATCCCAGACATCCTGTGCAGGAATTGTGTGCTCGATGCTCATGATATCCTTGTATGTAACCGTATCACTTGTCGTAGACTGAAGCTTGATGCTCTCCGCCATATTGAAATCCACGAGGAAATGCTGCACAATAACTTCTGTCATCTCATCTCCTGCATGCGGTATCATGCCATAGGCTATGATACTTCCATCTCTTGTGATTGAGATATCACTCGTTCCGGCTCCCACATCGACAAGTGCGATATTAAGCATACGATAGTTCTCCGGAATTGCCACATTGATAGCGGCGATAGGCTCCAATGTCATATTGGCAACACTAAGCCCTGCCTGTCCCACTGCCGCATAAAGTCCGTCAACCACATCCTCCGGCAGAAATGTAACTATGATATCCTCGCCTATTTTGTTTGCCTTATGACCCTCAAGGCTGATAAACACATCATCATTCAAAAAGAATTTGACTGTAGAATATCCCACACAGTAAAACTTATAGCTTGTATCGTTAACCTCCTTGAGTGCCTCCTGTGCTTTTTCTATGCCAAGCAGGTTAAGCGTATTGACATCCTCTCCGGTCACCACAGACTCCTGCGCATACTCATACTCCACATGCGTCGTGACAGTCTTTAATACTCGTCCTGCGGCTGCTATACACACCTCTTCAAGTGGCTGTCCTGTCTGTTTTTCAAGCTCGTTCTTTACTTCCTTAATGGTTTTTGCCACCCTGCCTATATCATGTATCTGACCGTCAAGCATCGCTCTGGTCTCATGCTCCCTGACATACTGTGCTGTAACCACAAATTCCTTGTCATCAGTCTGATAGCCGACAGTTCCTACAACATTTCTTGTACCAATATCCAAACCGAATACATTGTTCATTCCCACTACTCCTTGTATTTGCTAAGCGCTTTATTTATTGAAGCTATCGTGTTTTCGATATCTCCATCATTATCAATAACCTCCTTGCAGTGCCTTCTGTACTCAGCTTCTTTAAGCTGGCTTGCAAAGATACTGTCTATCTTCTCATCTGAATAGCCTCTTGATGACTTAAGTCTTTTTCTTCTGACTTCTTCACTTGCATAAATATACCACAGCTCGTCGCAGATTTCACCATATCCCTCCTCTATAAGGAGTGCTGCTTCAAGAACAAGCATGAACAGACCATCTTTTTTTGCCTCTTTAACTGCATTAAGCACATATTCCTTTACTGCAGGATGCACTACTTCGTTTAAAAGCTCTCTTTTTTTATCATCCGAAAAAATCACTCCGGCAAGTGCCGGTCTGTCAAAATGCCCGTCCTCATGCCATATCGGTTCGCCCGCAAACAATTCCTTTAATCTGTTGTAGCAGTCGCTTCCCGGCTCCATCAGCTCATGTGCTATCTCATCGGAAAGCATGACCTTTACGCCATCAAGTTCCTTAAGATAGCTAAGCACTGCCGATTTTCCGGCACCTACACCACCTGTTATTCCTATAAAAATCATATTATTTCCTTTTCTGTCATCAATGCGCATCATACCAGTCATAGCCACACTCGGTGCCCACCTCCATGGATACCTTCATGTCCACCGCACCACGCATCTCTTTCTCCAGAAGCTTAATCACTTTATCCTTCTCAGCTTCCTTTGTCTCAATTAAAAGCTCATCATGCACCTGAAGGATAAGCCTTGACTTTAAGCCCTCGTCAAGAAGCCTGTCATGCACACGTATCATGGCAATCTTTATGATATCGGCTGCTGTACCCTGAATAGGTGAGTTCATCGCAACTCTCTCTCCAAACTGTCTTTGCATGAAATTGCTCGAGTTCAGCTCAGGAATCGGTCTGATACGTCCAAACATGGTCTTTGTATAGCCATTTTTCCTGGCATCCAAAACCGTCTGATCCAAAAACTCCTTAATCTTTGGATATTTGACAAAATAGCTGTCTATATAGCCCTGTGCCTCTTTCCTTGAAATCCCCAGGTCGTTAGACAGGCCAAACGCACTGATACCATATACGATACCAAAATTTACCGCCTTTGCATTTCGTCTTTGAAGGTCTGTGACCTCATCAAACGGTGTGTCAAACACAAGGGACGCTGTACTTCTGTGGATATCCTGACCATTCTTAAAGGCCTCTATCATCCTTTCATCCCCTGAAAGCGCTGCCAGCACCCGAAGCTCGATCTGCGAGTAGTCTGAATCAACAAACAGATCTCCCTCATCTGGCAGAAATACCTTTCTGATAAGCTTGCCCAGCTCAATCCTTATCGGGATATTCTGCAAATTAGGCTCTGTGCTTGAAAGACGGCCTGTCGCAGTGATTGTCTGATTTAAGGTAGTATGGATTTTGCCATCGGATGCAATATATCCCGAAAGTCCGTCAGCATATGTGCTCTTTAGCTTTGTGAGCTGTCTGTATTCCAATATATCCGCAACAATCGGATACTCCGGCGCCAGCTTTTCAAGCACATCTGCCGCAGTCGAATAACCGGTCTTTGTCTTCTTTTCATTTGGCAGTCCAAGCTTTTCAAAGAGAATGACTCCAAGCTGCTTTGGCGAATTTATATTAAACTCTTCACCTGCTGCCTCATATATTTTCTTTTCAAGCTCAGTTATCGAAACAGCAAGCTTATCTCCATACTCCTTAAGCTTTATTCCATCAGCCCTTATACCCTCATTTTCCATATCATACAGCACAAAAACAAGCGGGAGCTCGATATCTTTATAAAGCGTGAGCATATCCATTTCCTTTAGCTTCTGCAAAAGAACCGGCTTTGATTTCCAGGCAGTATACACCTCGTAGCAGGCACAGTCCACTGCCTTTTTCTCATCCTCCTTCATCATCTGAGTAAAATCAAGCTTTCCCAGATAATCCTTTTTAGATGAGAGCATAAGCCCCAGATAGTCCTTTGCAACCGCATCATAGGGATACTCCCCGACAAGCGGATTGATAAGGTATGCAGCCACCATCATGTCAAAATATATGCCTCTGTCATCTGCCTTTATCTCTTTGCTCTTAAATCTGTGCAGATTGGTCTTTAAATCCGGTGATATCCATGACTTTACTTCCAGGGTATTTAATTTTTCATCCAGGAAGCTGCTTGAAATCTCATCACCTGTACAGATAAAATAAATGTCCTCCTCTGAAAAACAAATCGAAACAGCAAGATAATCGTTCGAAACCGGCTCCGAAAACAGACTTAGCTGTCCATCACTTTCGCAGTTTCCCAAAGACTCTCCCGGTACTACCGCAAAAGCGACCTCCCTGCCCTTTGCCTTCTCAAACACACTCTCTGCAGTCTTTAAGTCCCTTACTACCACAAAATGCTCCTCGGCATTGTTTTTAGGAGCCTCCACATTAAACCGTGACAGCATATTTTTGAATTCGTATCTTTTGCACAGTAAAAAGGCTTCCTCAGTGTAGAGTGACTCTACTCCGCCACTAAGCTTTGCATCAGAAAATTCATAGTCAACCGGCGCATCAAGTATGATTGTCGCAAGCTCCTTGCTCATAAGCGCCTGCTCCCAATACTCCACTATATTCTTTGAAGCCCTTGGCGGCTTTACATTCTCAGCGTCCTCATGTACTGCCTCTATACAGTGATATTTTGCTATAAGTGCGCCTGCTGTCTTTTCGCCGATACCAGGTACCCCGGGAATATTATCAGACGTATCTCCCTGCAGAGCCTTTACATCGATAAACTCCTTTGGAGTGACGCCGTACTTTTCGATAACATCTGCTGTATTGTAGTTTTCTATCTCGGTTCCTGTTTTCTTTGTCTTTGGAATCCTTACCATGACATGGTCAGTCGCAAGCTGCAAAAGGTCTCTGTCTCCGGAAATGATGGCGACATCCATACCGGCCTTTTCTGCCCTGACAGATAAGGTTCCAAGTATATCGTCGGCCTCATAGCCCTCCTTTTCCACGATTTTTATGCCCATAGCGGTAAGCATTTCCTTTATCATAGGCACCTGCTGCCTGAGCTCCTCGTCCATAGGCTTTCTCGTGCCCTTGTACGCATCAAACATCCTGTGGCGAAACGTCGGTGCATGCACATCAAATGCCACCGTCAGATAGTCAGGCTTTTCCTCGTCAAGAATCTTGAACATGATATTCAAAAATCCATAGACTGCATTTGTGTGAAGTCCCTCTGAATTGGTCAGATCAGGCAGCCCGTGATATGCCCTGTTTAAAATACTGTGTCCGTCTATAAGTACAAGCTTTTCACTCATTTTGATACTTTCCTTACTGTCAATTATAATATTGTTGTAATCGCTGCCGGTCACACTGCAGTGCAGGCAGTAACGTTAAATAGCTCTTGTATATTTCTTAAGCCACTGAGCCTCCTCATCATTCAAAAAAGGTGAAACAAGCTCATAAACTCTAGCATGGTAAGCGTTCAGGTATCCCTTTTCCCTGTCTGTCATCTGATTTGGATCAATCGCATCGAGATCTATCGGTACATAGGTCAGATTCTCAAAATACATAAACTGTCCATACTCATTTTTCTCACCCTTTCGGCAGATAAGCTCATTCTCTGTACGAATACCGAATTTGCCCTCTAAATAGATGCCCGGCTCATCTGTAGTGACCATGCCCTCTTCTATCACACGCTCTGCAGTTCTGCCCGGGTACTGCTTCCAGTGAAAGCTGTTTGGTCCCTCATGCACATTGAGCACATAGCCCACACCGTGTCCGGTACCGTGATTGTAGTCCATGCCAATCTCCCACAAAGGCTCTCTTGCCAGAATATCAAAATTAAGGCCCGAGCATCCCTCCTTAAACTTTGCATTTGCCAGGTTCATATTTGAGCGGCACACTCTCGTAAACATATCCTTCATCTCGTCAGTCACAGGGCCTAGTGCAAAGGTCCTCGTGATATCTGTGGTTCCCTCCAGATAATGTCCGCCTGAATCAACCAAAAGAAGACTCTCAGGCTTAAGCTGCCTGTCAGACTCCTCTGTTGCAGAGTAATGCACAATAGCACCATGATCAGCATATCCGCATATTGTGGCAAAGCTCAAATCAAGAAAGCCCTCCTGCTCAGCTCTAAGCGATGCAAGATAATCTGAAGCCGAAATCTCTGTCATGGATATCTTACCTATATTTGTCTTAAGCCAGTACATGAACTTGCACATCGCAACTGCATCCTTTAAATGCGCCTTGCGCAGATTTTCAAGCTGTACTTCATTCTTTACGGCCTTCATGACAACTGTAGGATCCTCCGCATCAATCACCTTAACACCATCCGGCAGGCTGTCGCAGATGCGGTAATTTACAATCGATGTATTTAAAAGCACTGTCTCTTTTTCATCAATATGCTTCACATATTCATAAAAATCATCGTAAGGTCTTGTCTGTATACCATTCTTATCGAGGTATGCCTTAAGAGTCTCTGTCACAACCTCTTCCTGCAAAAACCATATGCAGCTGTCCTGTGACAGTGCCAAGTATGAAAGCACTACAGGCACATAGCTTATGTCGCCTCCCCTGACATTTAAAAGCCAGGCGATATCGTAAAGTGATGACATCAGATGAAGTGTTGCACCCTTTTGTGCCATCTGCTCTCTGACTCTTTTAAGCTTTGAGCTTATATCCTCACCGGTATATTTATTGTCAAAAATCATGACAGGTGCCTTTGACATAGGTGGTCTGTCAGTCCATATAAGGTCAATCAGATCCTCATTTACGTACATGCTGCCGTGCTTTTCTTTTGCGATTTCTGAAAGTCTTTTGCCCCATGCGGCATTTACCACTCTGCCGTCAAAGCCTATTACACCGCCATCCGAAAGAGTATCCTTTATATACTCATCAACTGTCGGTACGCCCTCCTCGCCAATCTTAAAGAGCTTTACAGTGGTATCCTTAAGCTGCGCAGCCGCCTGCACAAAATACCTGCCGTCTGTCCATAGTCCGGCCTCATCCATAGTGATGACTGCGGTTCCTGCTGAGCCCGTGAAGCCTGTAATATATTTGCGTGCCTTAAAATGCTCTCCTACATACTCTGACTCATGAAAATCAGCAGTAGGAACCACATACAGCGAGATGCCCCTCTTTGCCATCTCGCTTCTCAATGCTTTTAATCTATCCTGTATCATTTTATTATGCCTCTTTAAATTCAAAAAATTTTGTATCTAATTCCGGATACATTCTCTTTAATGAGATTGGTTTGCCGGATTTATTCAAAAAACAGTGACTGCTTTTTGCAGTGGTGCGAAGCTCGCCTGTCTCCTTGTCCTTCATGACATACTCAAGCTCCATCTTGATTCCGTTATACTTAAGCAGCTTTGTGTAGATAACGACCGTATCATCGAAATGTACCATACTGTGATACTCTACCGATATCGACAGCACCGGACTTATGATTTCCATATCCTCCATCTGCCTGTAGTTGAGTCCTATCTGATCCATCAAATCAAGTCTTGCTTCTTCCATCCACTTGACATAGTTTGAATGGTGGATTATACCCATCTGATCTGTTTCATAATACTTTGCGTGGTGCTCGTAAGGACGGATTCTAAGTTCACCTTGTGAGCCGGCAATCTGTAACTCATTGTTTGCCATAAAAACTTCCTCCATTCATATTTTGGTCTTATTTCTATTATGCCACATTGGACAGCTAAATTCAACGACTTGACCGTAAAATATAAGCCGGCTGCTACCTGCGTATCATGCTGTAGCAGTCTCTGCATATATTGCGCGAATTTCCAATCGGAAGTATTCTTCCGCAATACCGGCATCTGATAATATACTCATCCTTGCTCTTTGATAGAAGCTGCATAATCTTTGCCTGTGTTTTGTCGCGCTCGTTTTCAAGCCAGTCCTCCTCCACAATTTTGCCCATGCGGACTGAAAACTGATAGTACAAATCAAGCTTTTTGTAATAGGATTCGTATTTCATGAGTCCCTGATACTTTGAATGCTTATCAGGCTTGTCGAGAGAGATATCAGATGTATACGACATGCAGTAGCGCAGCCATTGTCTGACAAGCTCCCTGTCCTTTATATCTATAGGACATGTAATCATCTTATAAAGCAGATATTTGTCATCAAAATCTGCGATAAAGTATCGCTCCTTATACGCATATCCATACAAAAACAATATCTCATCGACATTGATTTTCCTGAACGGTGCTGATGGCTTTGCCTCATGCCAGAGCTTAATTATCGCATCAAGCGGCGCATCCATTGTAAGGAGCACCTGCGGGAAGCCAAGACTTACTATATCAATATCCTGCTCCGGTATATTTAGCGTATTCTTCAGATAATTCAGATTCTTTTGTCCCAAAGCTGTCACATAGCCTGTATCATACAGACCAAATCTGCCTGCACGGCCCGCTATCTGTTTTATCTCAGAGATGACAAGCGGACGTCTTGATACTCCATCAAACTTTTCCACCTCCAGAAATACAATTCTTCTGACCGGCAGATTGAGGCCCATTCCTATCGCATCTGTTGACACGACAACCTGTGTCTTTTTCTCATTAAAAAGCGTCATCTGCCTACGCCTTATTTCCGGTGGCAGACTTCCGTATATGACACTTGGCTTTATGCCGTTTTCCTCCAGACGCCCTGCTATATTGAGTACCGACTTCTTTGAAAATACGATAAAGGCATCGCCCTCTCTTACATCCTGCGGAAATGAAAAAGGCTTATCCTCCAGCTTTAGAACTGTCTTTCTCTCATACTCCCTTATCTCATACTCGTCGTGGCACAGATTAATCAGATGAATGACTACATCCTTTGCCACCGGACTCATGCATATATGAATCTCTCCTGCAAGTGTACCAAGAATTGCCCTGGTCCAGGAATGTCCCCTGTCATCATCTGCAACCATCTGTGCCTCATCAATCACTGCGATATCATATTCCTTGTCACAGTCAAGCATCTCCACTGTCGATGCTGTAATTCTGCTGTCTGATACCTCAAGACACTCCTGGCCTGTAAGCATGGTGCATGGTATGCCTGCATCATTCATCTTCTCATATACCTCAAGTGCCAGAAGTCTAAGAGGCCCCAGATAAACTCCGTTTTGCGCCAGCTTAAGCCTCTCAAGCGCCTGATATGTCTTACCGCTGTTAGTCGGGCCTATATGGAGTATGAAGCGCCTTTTCATGCTCTGTGCTTTTGGAAACTCAAGCTCCGGCCGTGCCGGAACCAGCGTGACAATCTCTCTTCTAAGCTCCTTGCTGCGGAACTCATTATAAAGCTCTTTCATGCTCCTTGTACATATCGCACCTATATACTCCTTACGCAAAAGCTTTAGAAAATCCTCTGTGAGATACTCTGCCTCCTTCTCATCAAACTGCTCCATATCCACCCTTACGAGCTGCGGAAGGATTTCTCTATTTAAAATCTGCCTTGCATTTTTATTGTTGGAATAGTATGCAATCAATGCAAGCCTTTTTATTTCCTGATGCAGCTTGTCAAGTGCCACAGTCTCATTTTTTGAAAATCGCGCATATTTAATTGATTTTGCTTTGTTATTGAGCCTGTGAATATAGTGTGCCAGCTTTACAGGCTTACCTGTACTTCTCTTCGCATTCTCCCTGTACTGATCAACATAAAACTGTACCAGTACCTCTTCAAACGATTTTTCCATATATGTGTGTTATCCTCTTTATTTATATACACCGTTAAGAGTCACCTCAAACGTAACATCCTTTCCGGCTAGTTCTGTATTTACCTTATAATCATCCGGGAATTTAAGGTTTAAATCAAAGGTTTCTCCCACCTTGTGACCTACCACTCCGTCCTCAAAGCCATCTATATAGCTGCCTGAGCCAAGCACCAGGTCTGTGCCCTGTCCATCAGTGCTTCCACCCTCGAATTTTTCACCGTCCATATATCCGGTGTAATCAATATTTACCTTATCTCCGTTTTCCGCAACCGTGTCAGTCTCTGTATTAAGTGTTGCTGCCTCTGTCTGTGAATCACTGCTTTGTGTCTCGGATGCCTGAGATTCTGTGGTCTGTGATGCAGCTTCTGTACCATCAGTACTGTTTGATGATGAGCCTCCCGATGTCGCAACTGCCCAGATGAGCACTATGACTACCACAACAACTGCCACTACCGGCACCCAGAATTTCAGCAAATTCACAACCTTTGCCTTCTTTTCTGCCTTCTCTCTTTCGATTCTTCTTTTTTCCTGTGCGATTTTTTTGTTTTGCTTGTTCATTTTGTTAATCTCCTGTTTTATTTTTATTATTGAATTATACTATTACAATTTGAACATTCTGTGTTTCGCATAAATGAACTGTATGCGTTACAGGTCATTGTAAGCATTATCTGTCACTGTTTGCTTTAAACTTTAAACGGCTGCGTCTCTTAACTATTTGACGCAACAATAAAAGCAGTAGAAAGACACCCACACAGCCTGCGCTTATAGCTGCACCTGCCTTAAGCCCCGGTGTCTCATAATAAAGCTCTATCTCATGCTCTCCCTCATCCAGATGAATGCTCACAAAGGTATCTGAAAAATCCTCATACTCTGCATCATTCCCATCCACCTTCATAGTCCATCCCTTTTCACTCGGAATAGAAAGCACAAGCTGTCCTGCCTGCTTCACATTTATGTGTCCGCTTATGTGTGTATCTGAAAAATCATCCACCGAGAGTGTCTGATCATTAAGCTCATTGTATGCACCTTCCACTGCTGCAGCATTTAGCTCGTATACGTTAAATCGTACAGCATCGGCAGCAGTGTTTGTGACGGAAACTGTCTCCCCCGCCTTCACATATCCCATGTCAAACAGATACCTGTGAGTGGTCTTCGAGTATGTGGTCTCATACTCTCCGTGACTGAAGGTCAGACTGTCAGTGCTGCACGAATCGTATGCCGCATAATAATATCCGTCATGGTCAAAGGTGAGAGTCGTAGTTCCCGGATTTTCGTCCTGAGTGCACTCTGTCAGGGTCAGCGTATCATCTGCTGCGCCAAGGAGCCTGCCAAGGGAATTAATCGAATAGATTTTCGATGACGATGATGGTTTCCACGCATCAATCACTCCCTCATCCATCATAAATCCAAGCGGAAGTGTGTAGTTGTTCCGATACAGATAGTGATTTCCGCATTTTCCCACAAGTGTAGTCAGCTCATTCTGTGGCTGTATTGATTTTGTAACCATATATCTGACCGAAAGCATGGCTGACGTGACAGGTGTTGCACCGTTATAACAGTAGAAATTCTTGCCTCCCTCCATATAAAGAGCCTGATAAAAATGGCTCACATTTATATTCATCAGGGAAGAAAACTGTGTTCCAGAAGCATAGCCGTATCGTGTGTCATCATTTTTAGTTAGTCGGCCTGTATCCTCAACCCTGTAAAATGGTACATCGTTGTCAGCTGCATCCTCTTTTGCCAGCTCCAGTGCCTTTTGCATATCGTCCACATTGGCATTGTAGCTGCTTCTGCCGGTACATCCAAGTCCTGTCACAGCCATATTGACAGCCAGCTCCACAATCGCAATACCGCATGTTATGACCATCAAAAGCTCCCTGTTTTTTCTTGCTGCAAGCTTTAAAAGTACTGTCATAATGCCGTACAGCGCAACAAACAATATGCTTATGATAACTGCATAATACTCTGTCACATCCTCATCGGCAAACATCGTGCTTACTGCCATAAGCGCCGATGCAAATACCACTGCCACGCCAATATGCCACAGTCTTATGCCACGCCACTTTCTTACTGTAGCATAGCCTATGGTCAATACAAGAAATGCATACAGATACGACTGTCTGCCAGGCAGCGAATCCGGAAAATGCAGTCCGTGCCATATAAAATCAAGCTGTTTATTGGCAAAGCTTGCCATGAAAAACAACACAAACAATACGGGAGCTATTTTTTTCTTCCAATTAATCCTTTTATTGAGCACAAACAGTATCAAAAGCATCACACTAAAGGCTCCGGCATACAGATTCGGCCAGTTCTCTGCACCCTCATAGACGCTTGCTGTCGTGCACATCCTGCCGACCTCTGATAAGAGATTAAAATACCACTCTATCTGCTTTGGAAACTCGATGCCCGACGAACCGCTGTAGCTTAAAATGATAAGCTCCGGGATGATCAGCACCATCGCAGTGCCTCCAGCCAAAAGCGAGTAAACGGCAAATCTCACAATTGCAGCCATTTTACCGCCATTTTGCGTAAAGAAAAGCCATGCAAACCAGAATACCAAAAAGATGCAAAGCATGATGCTCAGATAATAGTTTGACAATATACAAAGTGCCAGTGATACATAGTAAAGCACCGGCTTTTTGTCCCGCACAAGCTTCTCAAGTCCTACTATCGCTAGCGGTGCAACCGCCACAACATCCATCCACATAACATCCCAGCTATACGCAGCTACAAAGCCGGAAAGCGCATATGCCGTTGAGAAAACAAATGCCGGCACAAATGTATTATCGTGATATCTGTTATCCTTTCCAAGAAGTACAAAGTGTTCCTTCAGAAAATAAAAAAATGTTGCTCCGCTTAGCGAAATCTTAAAAATGATTAGCAGCTCGATAAACTCAATAATATGGCTCTTTGGAAAAAGCACCACAAGCCAGTTTAACGGACTCGCCAGATAATAGGCAAATACCGATACAAAATCACTGCCAAGCCCGATATTCCATGTATACATGAGGCTCGCACCATTTCTCAGTTTCTCCCACAGCTCATTAAAGAAAGGCAGATACTGGTGATACAAATCCATATGCAAAAGGCAGTAATCGCCAAATGGATATACACCATTTCCTATACAGATGATTATACATATGAAAAACGGAATTAAAAACGCTGTCAAAAGTGGATGCTTTTTAACAAAATTCATCACTTATCCTCCCAGTCAAACAGTCTGTAATATTGCAAAAGCTTATAATCGTTTAGCATATCCGAATCGGCCTGCTTATTTTTGCTGCCGGTTGCCTTGTCTGATTTATTTGATGCTTTATCTAATGTCTTATCTGCAGTTTTATCAGTGCGTACCGCTGATATAATTGGATACTCCTCCTGCAGCTTTAGCAGAAAGCTCTGATAGTCATTTGTCGGCACACCTGCCGCTTTAAGTACGTTTGCAGCCAGATAATTAACGCTCGTGTCTTTTCCTGCCGCCTCATCAATATCATAATTTGCCCAGATAACATACGGCACCTGATAACGCAGCTTAAGCTCTTCATTTGATAAATTATTATAGTCCATGCCGTTTGCTGCAAGAACGGAGCTTGCCACAGTATCATTTGGCTGATGATCACCGAAAAATACCACTATAGTTTTCTCATCCACATTTGAGAAATATTCAATGAGGCTCTTTAAATCCTCGTCTGTCAGCTTAATCAAAGAAAGATACTGGTCAAGTGCAGAATTATTGAGCTTATCCGCTGTCACCGTATTGTCAAAGCCGTAGTAGGTATCCGTGTATCCACCATGGTTTTGCATAGTGACATTGAATATAAATGCCGGCTGACCATCCGGTTTGTTCTCATAGGTCTCAATAATCCTGTCAAAGGATGTCTCATCACTTATATATTTGCGCACAAACCTCTGATTAGAATAATCCTGCATAAACGAAAGATTGTCAAATCCCAAAAGAGGATAGACCGTATCCCGGTTCCATCCACTGCCATAGTACGGATGCTGTGCATACGTTGCGTAGCCTATGCTTTTTAAATAGCTTGCAAGGGAAGGTGTCGTGCTCTTTATATACTGCTGATAAGGAATACTTCCTACCGGAAGAAAAGCCATCGTATTGCCTGTCAGAAACTCAAACTCAGTATCGGCGGTATTTCCACCGCATACAGACGTATTCAGATATCCTGTTATGGTGTTTTCATTGCCCTTTTCAAGACTGTGCACAAACGGCATATAGTCTGTATTTGTATCAAAATCACCGAGCACTGACAGGTCTGAAAATGCCTCATCCATCACAACTATAATATTCGGATAATCACTTTTATCTGTAATTGCAGTATTATTAGCTGCATCTGAATTATCATCTGTACCGGCATAGCTGTCAAGCAGCTCCTTAGCCTTCTGTCTGCTATACCCGTCAGGCTTATCAACCGCCACAAACTTAAGATCCATCGCAAAGGTCACCGCCATTCCATTCACCTTTGTCATATATGCAGGTGTAAATAGAAACGGATACAGGTAATTGTCCGTCTGGAAATCCTCATCCTGCAGGGCATTCACAAACAGGCACATCACAAGTAATCCAAGCACTGTCGGAATTAGTCTGAACCTGAATTTCCACTTAATTCTAAAATCAACAAAATGCATCAGCATAATAAGAGCTATAAATATAACTGTAACAACAACTACTCCTGCAGTCGGTGCGAAATCATAATTGGATGCAACACTTGTCGCCGTACCAATTGAAAAAATATCCCATGGAACAAAAGGAGTCGAGCGGAAAAGCATAACATAATGATTAATCAGTCCAAAAACCATGGCCACAATAAAAACTGCACGAAGTGCCCATTTCGCCCTGCCCGTAACAAAATAAAGAATCCAGGCAATCAGCTCAAACAAAATAATATTAAAAAATCCCGCCATAAATCTGACTTCTTCAAAAGGATTATGTTCGTAGAACTCCATAAGATAAAAAGCCGTAATCGGGAAAATCGAGAAAAATATAACATTGAATATAATTTCATATTTTTTATAAATCTTTTTTATCATCATAATGCTCCTGTTTGCTATCTGGTATTACAGCCTATATGGCAGATTTTTGGGTACTTTTTTGGGTACCTTTTTGGGGCAAATTTTTCTTAAAAGTACCCTAATTTCTTTAATTTTTTGAAAGATTGTAAGTAAAGAAAAACCCCGCAAACCCTTGATTTTACTGAAAATCTTGGATTTACGGGGTTTTGCAAATAGTGCCGGCAGTGGGACTTGAACCCACACGGGCTTGCGCCCAACAGATTTTGAGTCTGCATCGTCTGCCATTCCGACATGCCGGCGTCTTACGAACAGACAATATTCTATCACAGTTATTGACTTCATGCAACTAAAATTTGTAATTTCAATATAATTTCAATGCGATTGTGACTGTTCACGCCTAACAGTGTGACCAGCAACGATTACAGCTCATTTAAAAATGTCAAAGCCTTGAAATATGTCTCAGCATACAACCTTATTCTTACCGGTGCATTTTCCGACATAAAGCTGTTTGTCAACAAAATTAATCCATTCCTTGTAATCCTGCCCCACTTTATATTTCCCTGCACCTATGGTCACTGTCATCCTTCCGCTGCCCTTAGATGTCCAGAAGGATTTTGAATTAATCTCCACACGAAGCTCATCGAGAAAATTCTTAGGCTCCTCTCCGTCGACACATTTGCCAAGAAGTAAAAACTCTTCTCCTCCCCATCTGCAATAGCTAAGCTCAACACCTCGAGCCTTGTTTACGATAGTACGAGCGAGCATCTTAAGTGCATCATCTCCTACATTATGTCCGAATGAATCGTTAATTTTCTTAAAATCATCAATATCAATCATCGCAAGGAAATATTCCCCCTGCTTCTCAGCCTCAAAAAAATTCTTAAGCTTTGCCATCATATAGAAACGATTTGGAAGCTCCGTCAGCGCATCAAACTGTGCCTGCTTTTCCATTGCCCCCTCCTCGGAAGACATAAAATGCAAAAGGCACATCATACATGTTATTATCAAGAAAACTACACCAGAAATCATAGCAATAGAAATACTCTTAATTACAACAGAATCCAACTTATATAAAGGTGTGTAAAAGCCATCAAGCATATAAAGAATAATCAGAGCAATAGCATATACACAGCAAAGCAGAATGGCAACATGATTCTTTTTTTTCTTCCTGAGAACCACATAATCCATGGAAAAAAGAAAAAACATTGCATCGATCAAAAAAAGCTGGAAATTACATTGAATTCCGAGACAAACCACCGCAAGTATCATATAAAGCAATATCTCAACAGCCACACTATAAACATATATGCTCAGTTTTTCAGATTTTGTCAGACTGAATGCAAGGAAATAAAAGCATATGCTGATCAGACTGACTCCTGCCATCAAATCTACACCTAATGATGAAAACATAAATAGCATCAGCAAATGGATGACAAGAAATATTTTGTTTACATTAAATAGAAAGCTCTGCTCCTTAGCAGTACTATCATTGCTACTCATTGTCCAATACCTTCATAAAAAATATCTAATATATTACTATAGAATAATAACACATTTTGGCCAATATAACAATATATTATTGTTCAAAAGTACTAGACTATTTTGCTACTTTTTTTCTAATTATATATCCAATAAGAATAATAACAGCACTTGTTATGACACTTCCATAAAATGTCATTCCCCTGCACAAAAGCTCCATATTCGCTGCATTTCTACCAACAAGCTGTTTAAATCCATCAATCATAATATAATCAGCCACGCCCATAGCACCGGGTATAGGCACACAATTGGAGCCCATCGCCACAAAACACTGTATCACACTCACATCAACTGCCTTATTTACGCCTTCGCCGACTGCCATAAAAATCATAAACGATACCAAAAGCTGTGAAACTCTCTGCATTATATTCCAAAAGAAAATCTCGATTAGAAGTCCGGTCCGCCCTGTGATACTGTTTGAACACTCCTGATATTCTTTCATAGTATTTTTAAGCTTTATTCGAAGCCTGTCACCATGCCGTATTATATGTATTTTTTCAAAAAGCCGGATAAGACTATCACAAATTGAGTATAGTATGCTTCCCTTCCTTAGCAGCATATAAAATACAAGAGCCAGAAAAATCAGCACCACAATCCCCAAACATATAAATATCCGCGAAATACCTGAGAAATTTTTCAGCAATGGATACTTAAAAATCATGCATAGTAAGCCAATTGTTAAAAGTGAAAGTGTATACATAACAAGATTAATCAGTAGGGCCACTGTAGCAGCATAGCCCGGTATGCCATCCCTTATCATGAAATACGCACTGGCTGGCTGTCCTCCCGATGCCGATGGTGTAATAGCCGAAAAATACACATCAGCTCCACCATACACAGTACCATCAATCGCGCTGGTTTTATACCCAAAGTGTCTTGCCATGCGTACCAGAGCAAAGCCTTCAAACCAAATAAACCCAAACGTACAAACAAAACTCATAAAAAGCCAGCCTTTATTTGCATTTATGATAAAACTCATAAGAATTTCAAACGAAAAATGCTTGCTCTGTGAGACAACGGTCCATATGCTTAAGATAGCTATAAAAACAGAAGCTATCGCCCAAAATATCTTTTTTCTGTCCATTAAATCTAATCCCCTTAAAAAAAACTGGTAAAGTGAATTATGAAAATACACCATACCAGTTTATTGTAGAGAATATATATAACTTTATCAAGTAAAATATTATTAATATCTTTTTAAAGTTTGTTAAATTATTTACTGTTACAATAACAAATCAGTCTAAATACAAATTAACTTCTATGATTCCTCTTCCTCATCATTGTCAGTGTTCATCATATACACACCCCTGCTTGCATCTCCATCAGGATTCTTTCCAAACTCGTAATCATTTCCCGGCAGAATAGCATTTAAGAAAATCCCTGCGATAGCTGCAATTGCCAAAGCTGTCAGTGTAATTGATGTTCCTGCTACAGTAAATGTCAGTCCATTTCCAAAGCCAAGACCACATACAAAAATAACACCTGCAATAATCAAATTTCTTGATTTAGTCAGATCTACCTTGTTTTCAACAACATTTCTAACTCCTATTGCTGAAATCATTCCATAAAGCATAAATGAAACTCCACCAATAATCGCTGATGGCATAGTAGATATTACAGCCGAAAACTTTGGAATAAACGAAAGTGCAATAGCAAAAACAGCCGCAATACGGATAACTCTCGGATCATATACCTTAGACAGCTCAAGCACTCCAGTATTCTCACCATATGTTGTATTAGCCGGTCCTCCGATAGCTCCTGCGAATGCAGTTGCAATTCCATCACCTATAAGTGTCCTATGAAGACCCGGATCAGCAATAAAGTTCTGCTCTACTGTAGCAGAAATAGCAGACATGTCGCCAATGTGCTCCATCATAGTCGCAATAGCGATAGGCGCCATAACAAGAATGGACGTAATATCAAACTTCATGAACTGAAATTTAGGTATTCCGACCCACGCAGATGATGCAATTGATGTAAAATCAAGAATTGCGGAACCATCAGGATTAGTAATTCCAGCAGTATTCATAATAAGAGCCACAACATAGGAAATAATTACTCCCATTAGAATAGGAATGATCTTAAATAAGCCCTTTCCCCATATATTGAAAATAATTATAACTCCAAGTGCAATAATTGCAAGAACCCAGTTTGTTGAAGCATTATTGATAGCTGAGCCGGCAAGTGAAAGACCAATGCATATGATAATAGGTCCTGTCACTACAGGTGGAAGGAAGCGCATTACACGCTTAATTCCAACCAGCTTAATGATAAGTGCAAGTACGAAATAAAGCATACCTGCAACAAATATTCCACCACACGCATACGCGGCCTTATCATTGACAGCCATATCTGCATACATACCACTGTCAAGGTTTGCAACAGTATAAAAGCCTCCTAAAAAAGCAAATGACGAACCCAAAAAAGCCGGTACCTTAAACTTTGTACACAGATGAAATATAAGCGTGCCAAAGCCTGCACAAAATAGGGTAACCGATACAGAAAGACCTCTGGTAAGCGGCTCCCCACAAGCCTTCTGAAAATATCCTGATACAAGAATAGGCACAAGAATTGTTGCGCCGAACATAGCAAACATATGCTGCAAACCAAGAATAAGCATCTTGGCCGTTCCAAGCTGTCTCGCATCACGAATTGGCTCCTGTTTCTTTTGTTCCATAACAACCTCCTTAATAAATTAATGTTTTCGATAAGTAACCGAAAACATTATAGCAGTTTTTAATTATTATTTCATTATTTTTTCATTATTTTTTTATTATTTTTTACAAAAAAAAGACATCTCATTGGATGTCTTAAATAATTCATATTTAATAAGTATGTACCTTCAAAACTTCATACAAATCCGATTTGTTTTTCTGTAATCCACACCGAAAAACTCATCTCGATTCCGCTTCGCTTCATCTCGATGGATTTGCTTCGCAAATCTGCGTCCAATTAAATCCAGATTTATGCAGACACGTCTGCAAAATCCGTATTTCATTGTACTTGTTTTTCTCCGTTATTAACCAGATTAAGCCCTCGACCTATTAGTAACAGTCAG